>Ga0207863_100232_pt1 | contig 23050 bp, 18 predicted proteins | sample CeladaPassaD2F12_FD_187497 | JGI IMG/M metagenome (GOLD analysis project Ga0207863, IMG submission 187497) | Cellulose-adapted microbial communities from the Joint BioEnergy Institute, USA - Passage D2F12 (SPAdes) (version 2) | ecosystem: Engineered > Bioreactor > Continuous culture >... | reverse complement strand
GCGCAGGCTTTCTCAAGAGCTTGAGAGGGCGAAGCGCCACCTCTCCTTGCTTTCAAGCCTTCAGGGCTCGCCGGGGAGCCAAGAGGGGTCAACCAACGGAAGGAACCCCATTGGCGTTAATCCCTGGAGGGTCCTGAGGGCAGGCACCTTCCTTCCCCTCCTCGGGCGCGAGGTGCCGAGGGACCTCTCTCGCCTCAAGCCCATCCTCTTCGGGGGATCGTGGGAGGGGTGGAGGGGAGGCTTAGGTCCTCATCCTGGTGGGGGGCCGGAGTGCGCTAATGTGCGCTCTACTTGACCAGGTGAGCATGCTTGGGCTTGAGAACGAGGTGAAGCGGGCGTTTGAGCGGTACCGGAAGGCCCTGGAGAAGGCCCTCGAGGCCACCCTGGAGCGGGCCCAGGCGAAGGAGGCCCTGGAGGCCCGCATCGCCCAAGGCCTCCTCTCCGGGGAGGTGCAAGGTAGGAACGCCGAGGAGCGGGAGGCCAAGGCCCGCGCCCTGTACGCCGAGCTCTACCGGGCCCTGGCCGAGGCCGAGGAGCGCTACCAGCGGGCCAAGGCGGAGTTGGAGATCGCCCGAGCCTGCACGGAGGAGGTGGGCCTCCTCGTGCGCCTGGTCTCGGAGGGGGTGCGGTTGTGAGCCGGGCCCTGACCCTCGCCTTGGTCCAGCTGGAGGTGGAGCTCCTCGCCGCCCTCCGGGCCCTGGAGGAGGGGGACGAGAAGGCGGCGGAGGCCTTCCTGGTGGCCGCCCACATCTCCCTCGCGGAGCTCAAGGACACCCTGGTCCTCAAGGTAGCTTCGCTGACCAAGGGGCTGGTGGAGGAAATGGATGGCCCCAAGGGAGGTCTTCCCGTGGGAGCCCGGCCTTTACCGGGCCTCGGGCAAAACCCCAAGCCCTTCGGCTTGGGCGGCCTTCCCCAGGGTACGGTCAAAGACGGCGAAGGCCACTGGCGCATCCACCAGCTCGGCCAAAAGCAAGGCAGAGGCGAGGTGCACCGCATCGTACCCCCTGAGCCCGTGGGCTACCGCCAGGTCCGCGGCCCGGCTCGCCAGGGCCTCGGTGAAGGGGAGGTGGACCAGGTCCGGCCAGTCCTCGGCAAAGGCTTGGATCGCACGCCGAAACCCACTCGCTGTCAAAACACCCATCCTTTGAGCCTTGGCCAGGGCTGCCGGTACCTCCACCCGAGCGACGAGGGCCGTGGCCAGGGCCTCCGCCTCGGCGGACCAGGCTGCCACCTCCTCCGAACCCTCCTCCGCTACATACCGCTTTACCAGAGCGCTGGAGTCCAGGTAGAGGATCATCCTCGCTCTTCCAGGAGAAGGTCAGCCACCGGGCGCCTCTTGGCCTTAGCTACCGGTTTGCGGGGGCGGGGTTTTTGGCCCGACCAGCGGACCACACCCACCTGGGCCAGACCCCTCAGGGCCTCCAGAGGGTCCGGGGATAGAGGTACCAGTCGGCCCAGGGGCTTACCCCTTTCGGTAACCACCAGAACGCTCCCTGCCCTGACCAAGCGAAGGTAACGGCTTAGGTGGGCTTTTAACTCTCTTACACCCACGCTCTTGGCTCTCTTCTCCACGTGACCACATTATCAGACGATGCGGCCTCAGGAAAGGCCCCTAGCAGACGCCAGTGGCTTCCTCGGCCTCGTCCCACAACCCGCCTCGGACCCTGGAGGAGGCGGCGAGGCGGCTTGGGGAGAACGCCGAGGCCCTTCTCTCCCGGGTGGGGCGGGCCGTGGAGGTGCGGGGGCCGGACCGGAGGCGGAAGGCGGGCTAGGGGAGGGGTGGAGGGCGTGCGCGAAAGCTATCTTTCGCGAAAAAGAGACTCCACTGCCCCACCCCGCGGTTTCTTGGAAATCCACCGGCACTAGAAAGGACGGAGAAGCCTTTCGGGTACCCACCCCTCCCTTCCCCACCCACCCCTCCCTTCCCCAAGGACCCGCGGCCCTCCCTTCAAAAGGGAGGGGTTCCTGCCGGTTATCCGGCAAGAAACCCAGGCGGCCCGGGGCCGCTTACCCCGCTTTCACTTCCGTCCTTCCCCAAGGCCACATGCCGGTTCTTGAGGAGGACGCTCCAGGCCCTCGAGGCTTCCCGGGGCTCACCGTGCTGGAGGACGCGTGGCCCTCGGCCTTTCTAAGCCCGGGAGGCCGTCGCCCTCGTGGGCCTGGAGGGATTTGAAGAGGCCCTGCCCAGGGAGCTCTTCCCGAGCACCTGCTTAGACGGGTGCCTTTGGTAAATGAGGTCCGCCGATGGGTGTTGGCCCAGGGCCGCCTGCGGGAAGAGGAAGCGCTGGAGGCTTTGCAGGTCCGCTTCCTGCAGGGTGTGGCGGCGCCTCTTGGAGTGGGGCCGCTTCGCCGGCCTTTTCGCCTACGACGAGCCTAGCCGCACGCTCTACCCCCCGAGGGCGGCCTGAGCCCACCCTTTCGGGGTTCCGGCGTGTTGCGAGGAGTTATCGTTCCCAATATCCGTAAAATCCGAGCGGAATACTTGACTTTTCTTCCTTCCCCGGCTAGCCTGGCCTCCAGGAGGTGCGCCCGTGTTCGTGACGATGAACCGCATCCCCGTACGGCCTGAGTACGCCGAGCGCTTTGAGGAGGCCTTCCGGCAGAGGGCCCGGCTCGTGGACCGGATGCCGGGGTTTATCCGCAACCTGGTCCTGAGGCCCAAGAACCCGGGGGACCCCTACGTCGTCATGACCCTCTGGGAGAGCGAGGAGGCCTTCCGAGCCTGGACGGAAAGCCCCGCCTTCAAGGAGGGGCACGCCCGGAGCGGCACCCTGCCCAAGGAGGCCTTCCTGGGGCCGAACAGGTTAGAGGCCTTTGAGGTGGTCCTGGACTCGGAGGGGGGGAATGGTTGAGGCCCCGCCTGCCTGGGTCCTTCTGAAGCGGGCCCGGGAAAGGGTCTACGTCCTCCCGCCCGACTTCCCTGGCTTCCGGGCCTACCTGAACGTCTGTCTGAACGGCGTCTGGTACGTGGGGACCTTAGAGACCGAAGGCTTCGCCCCCGAGGTCCTCCACCTTCCCGAGGAAATTCGCTTGCTTGCGCAAAGAGAGCTCGCCTCCCTCCTCGGCCACCGCCGCCCCATCCCCTTTGAGGAAAGGGAAGGGCGCTACCCCATGCGCCTTTTCGCCGAGGGCCCACTGGGCACGGGCATCGCCCTGGAGGATCCTTTCCGCTCCCGGGTCTGGGTAAAGGAGGGGAGGCTCCACCTCATAGAACGCCACCTTCCCGAAGGCTCCTTCCGCATCCACATGGAAGCCTGGCGGGAAGCTGGAGACAAGCTCCTCCCCCACCGCTTCCTCCTGGTCCACCGGAACCTTCAAGGGCACCTTCTTAAAGTGGAGAGGTTCCGGGACGAGTACGCGAAGATAGGCCCCTACTGGCTCCCCGTAGAGCGCGAGGTGGTGGCGGAAGGGGAGGACCTAGGGGTTCTGGTCCTGAGGCTTGAGCAAGCGGAGGTGAAAGGATGAAAAGGGTTCTCCTGTTCCTAGGAATCCTCAGCGCCTTGGCCTTGGCCCAACCCTACCAGGTGGTGGATGCCCGGGGAAAGGCGGTGGAGGTGCGCTCCACGGAACGCATCGTCAGCCTGGACGGGATTACTACCGAGATCCTCTTCGCCCTGGGGGTGGGGGAGAAGGTGGTGGGCCGGGACGACTCCAGCTACTACCCTTCCCAGGCCCAAAAGCTTCCCAGCGTGGGCTACCAGTTCCGCCTCTCCGCCGAAGGGATCCTTTCCCTCAAGCCCACCCTGGTGATCGGGCGGGAGGACGTGCGGCCCAAGGAGGTGGTGGAGCAGCTGGAGAGGGCGGGGGTGGCCGTGGTCCTGGTGCCCACCGAGCCCAGCGTGGAAGGGGCCAAGGCCAAGATCCGCACCGTGGCCCAGGCGGTGGGAGAGGCGGAGCGGGGCGAGGCCTTGGTGCGGGCTTTAGAACGGGATCTCCTCCTCCTTAGGGCCTTCCAGGCCCAACACGCCGCCAAGGGGAAGCTTAGAGCCCTTTTCCTCTACCTTCGGGGCCCCGGGACCACCTTCGTCTGCGGAGAGGGGAGCACCCCCGTGGGGGTGATGGAGCTTGCGGGCCTGGAGAACGCCGCCAAGGGTATCCGGGAGTGCCAGCCCATGACGGCGGAAAGCGTGGTGGCCGCAAGGCCCGAGGTGATCGTGGTCTTCAAGAAGGGTCTGGAAAGCGTAGGGGGTCTGGAGGGCCTCCTGAAGCTTCCTGGCGTGGCCCAGACCCCGGCCGGGCAGAAGCGGAAGGTGGTGGCCATGGACGACCTCTACCTGGGTAGCTTCGGCCCAAGGGCGGGAAGGGCGGCCTTGGACCTCTTCCGGGCCGCCTACCTGCAGGAGGGCTTCGTGGAGGTGGGGCCGTGAAGAACTACCTGTTCCTCCGGGCCTTTTTCAAAGCGGCCCTGCTCCTCCTCCTCTTGGGCAAACCGGTTCCCGAAAGCCTCGAGGCCGCCTTCCGGGGGGCAAGATGGTAGGCCTCTTCCCCCGCTTCCGCCGCTACCGCCTGGCCCTCCTCGGATTCTCCCTCGCCCTTCCCCTCACCCTCCTCCTGGGGGCGGGGCTTGGAGCCTACCCCATTCCCCCTCTGGCCATCCCGGGGATCCTCCTCAGGGGCGAGGGGGTGGAGTACCAGGTCCTCGTCGCCCTACGCCTTCCCCGGGTTCTGGGGGCGGCCGTGGTGGGGGGGCTTTTGGCCCTGGCGGGGGCGGTGCTCCAGGGGCTTTTCCGGAACCCCCTTGTGGACCCGGGGCTCATCGGGGTCTCCTCGGGGGCGGCCTTGGGGGCGGCCCTCTTCATCGTGCTGGTGCCCGGGGCAGGGCCCCTGGAAGTCTACGCCCTCCCCCTCTTCGCCTTCCTAGGGGGGCTTCTCGCCACCTCCCTCCTCTGGCGCCTGGCCCAAAGCCCCTGGGGGACCCAAGTGACCATCCTCCTCCTCTCGGGCATCGCCCTCAACGCCCTCGTGGGAGCGGGAATCGGGCTCCTCACCTTCTTGGCCACGGAGGAGGAGCTTAGGAGCCTCACCTTCTGGACCCTGGGCGGATTTTCCGCCCTCACCTGGCGCCTCCTCCTCGTAGGGGTGCCCTTCGCCTTCCTGGCCTTCGCCCTCCTCTTCCCCCTGGCCCGGCCCCTCAACGCCCTGGCCCTGGGGGAGCGGGAGGCCTTCCACCTGGGGGTGGACCTGGAGAACCTAAAGCGCTGGGCGGTGGCGGGGTCGGCCCTGGGCGTGGGCGTGGCCGTGGCCCTGGCGGGTGGGGTGGGGTTTTTAGGCCTGGTGGCCCCCCATCTCTTCCGGCTCCTGGCGGGGCCCGACCACCGCTACCTCCTCCCCGGTTCCGCCCTGCTGGGAGGGAGCCTGGCGGTCTTGGCCGACCTCCTCGCCCGCACCCTGGCGGCCCCGGCGGAGATCCCCGTAGGGGTGGTCACGGCCCTCCTGGGGGGGCCTTTCTTCCTCTACCTGGTCTTACGGCACAAGCGGGAGGTGTACCGTGCTTAAAGTCCAGAACCTCGGCTACCGTGTAGGGGAGCGCTGGCTCCTTAGGGGCGTGGACCTCGCCGTGGGGGAGGGGGAGTTCCTGGCGGTCCTGGGACCCAACGGCAGCGGCAAGACCACCCTCCTAAGGCTCCTCGCCGGGGAGCTTAGGCCCACGGAAGGAGAGGTCTTCCTCCTGGGAGAGCCCCTCGCCGTCTACGGGCCCCAGGCCCTGGCTCGCCAACGGGCGGTCCTCTCCCAGGTGCGGGAGATGGCCTTCCCCTATACCGCCTACGAGGTGGCCTTCCTGGGGCGGCTTCCCCACCTGGTGGGGCGGGAGCGTCCCTTGGACCACCGGAAAACCCTCGAGGCCCTAGAAAGGGTGCGGGCCCTTTCCCTTAAGGAGCGCCTTTTCCCGAGCCTCTCGGGGGGCGAGGCCATGCGGGTGGAGGTGGCCCGGCTCCTCAACCAGGAGGCCCGGCTCCTCCTCCTGGACGAGCCCACCAACCACCTGGACCCGAGGTACGCCCTCGAGCTCCTCTGCCTCTTCCGGGCCCTGGCCTACGAGGGAAAAGGCGTGGTGGCCGTGCTCCACGACCTCAACCTGGCGGGCCTCTTCGCGGACCGGGTGCTTCTCCTGAAGGAGGGGAGGGCCGTGGCCTATGGCCCTCCCCAGGCCGTTCTGCACCCCGGTCTCCTGGAAGAGGTCTACGAGGTGGCCTTTAGCGTTCTGGGGCAGCCCGGGGGGCCTACCTTCTGGGTGCCCCTGCCCCGGGAGGTGGTCCGTGGAGCCTGAGCACGCCGAGGTGGTGGCCCGGCTCTCCGAGGGCCGCTACCTGGCCCGTTGCTCCTGCAACGGGGGTACCTACCACCTCCACTGGGACGCGGCCACCTTCCGCCTCACGCCGGAGGGGCTCACCTTCCTGGCCCAGGTGCTGGAGGACCTCCTCGCCCAGGGGAACGACGAGGGAGCGGTGTGGCTCGGCTCGGTGGGCCTTAGGTTCCGGAAGGGGGAAGGGTGGGGGCTCCTCCGGCTGCTGCGTCAGGGGCTTCTCCCGGGGAAGGAGCCGCCCCGCGCCCTGCTTCGCCATCTGAACTGAGGGGGAAAGCGATGCAGAAGAGTCTTTGGCTGGTGGGATGGGTTGCTGCTTTGGCCTTGGCCCAGGCCGCCTGCCCAGGGGGGCGGGTGGCCCATGACCTGGGAGAGGTCTGCCTCCCCGCCCCCCCCAAGCGGGTGGTGACCCTGGACTGGCGTCCCCTCGAGGACCTCCTCCTCCTCGGGGTGAGGCCCGTGGCGGGGGCGGACCTCGAGGACTTCCCCCGGTGGGTGCGGTTAAGCCTCCCCCCGGGGATCCAAAACCTAGGGAGCCGCACCGCCCCAAACCTGGAACTCCTGGCCGCCCTAAAGCCGGACCTCATCCTGGGCTATACGGGCTTTCAGGGAAGGCTCTACCCCGAGCTTTCCCGCATCGCCCCCACCGCCCTTTACGACTACCTGCCTCCCGAGGGGCAGCTTGCCGCCATGGAGCGGCACTTCCTCCTCCACGCCCGGCTTGTGGGCAAGGAAAAGGAGGGGAAGAAGGGGCTTGAGGACCTCAAGCGCTTCCTCGCCCAAAGCGGCCAAAGCCTGCGGGATAAAGGCCTTGCGGAGAAGCCTTTCCTCCTGGTCCAGGCCTGGGCCCGGGAGAAGGTCTACAACGTCTTCACCCGGGCCACCTTAGCCTCGGAACTCCTAGAACGCATCGGCCTAAGGAACGCCTGGAAGGGGAGGGCCGAGGCCTACGGCCTCTCCCGCGTAGGCCCCGAGGGGCTCGTGCGCTTGGTACGGGAAAACCCCGAAGTCCTCGTCTTTCTCATCGCCCAGCCCGAGAATAACCCCTTCAAAGACCCGGCGGTGGGCCCCTTGCTTCGGCTCACCCGGGCCCAGATCCTTCCCTTGGCCCCCACCACCTGGACCTACGGCGGGCCCCATTCGGCCCGGGTCCTGGTGGAGGAGGTGTTGCGCGCCATAGGAGGTGTGAAGTGAGACGGATCGGCATCGGTTTGGTGTTGTTCGGCGTGGCCCTGGCCCAAGGCTTCAAGGCGGACCTCCGCCAAACGGTGGAGCCCCTGCTCCTGGGGCTTGCCGGGGGGACGGAGGTGCTCGCGGAGGCGGCGGAGGCCTACGCGGTCGGCCCCACCACCGAGGGGCTGAACCGCCTAAGGCTCCTCTGGCTTGCGGCCCGGAGGCCGTGGGAGGAGCTCGAGGCCTTCGCCTTCGGCCCCGTGGGGGAGTTTGACCCCTACCTGGACACCTGGCCCATAAGCCCCGAGGACCTGAAGCGGACTTTGGGAAGCCCGGCGGCGGACCTCCCTCCGGAGGTCCGGGGCTTCCACGCCCTGGAGTACCTCCTCTTCCAGGAGCCCGCCCGCACCCCGGAGGCGGCCCGCCACCTTGCCCGCCTCGCCCGGGACCTGGCGGAGAAGGCCGCGGCCCTGCACCGGGCCTACCTGGACTACCTGGAGAAGACCCCGGAGGAGGAGCTTGTGGAAGAGCTCTACGCCGCAAGCCTGGAGCTCGCCGAGGAGCTCTTCTCCGAAAAGCTCAAGCACCCGGAAAGCCCCTACGCCCAGGCCTCCGCCGAGGACTACCGGGCGAACGCCCAAGGGCTTGCCAAGGCCCTCGCCCTCCTGCCCCTCCCGGGCCTCGCCTGGGCCCTGGCCCTGGACCTGGAGCGGGCGGTGGCCGCCCTGCCGAGCCCCTTGGAGGGGGCGTGGGACGACCCCAAGGTGGCCCTGGCCCTCGCCCGGGCCCAGGACCTCTACGCCGCCTTGGGGAAGGCCCCCGTGGGCAGGGCGGAGCGGCGCGCCCTCTTTTGGCTTCGCGCCTTCCGCGAGGAGTACCTGGATGAGGGGGAAGTGGACGAGGGCCTCGAGGCCCTGGAGGGGCTCAAGGCCGCCCTCGCGGGGACGCCCCGGGAGGAGGAGGCCCTGAAGCTCGTGGAGGCCCTCGAGGCCAAGGTGCGCGCCGCGGCGCCCAAGGAAGAGGTGGAGCCTCTGGTTCAGGCCTTGGAGGACCTCCTCCGCTGACCGGTGCCCGGGGCCTTTAGGCCCCGGGCGCTTCTCCCCCTGAGACGATGGGTATGCGCCGCCTTCTTCTCGGGCTTCTCCCCCTTCTCCTCGCCGGGCTTCCCGCCCGGTACCTGGTGCAGGACGCCTCCTCCCGCGCCTTCGGGCACCCCCTGCCCGGCCTCCCCGAGGAGGCCTTGGAGGCCTTCCGCCTCGGCGACCAGGCCTTCCAACGGGTCTTCGTGCGGGAGGACGGGCTCGGGCCCCGCTTCGTCCACCAGTCCTGCGCGGGCTGCCACGTGGGGGACGGGCGGGGAAGGCCCCTTTTCGCGGAAAGGAGCGAGGCCTTGGTGCGCACCCGGGCCCCAGACGGGCAGTCCCCCCATCCCCTCTTCGGCCTCCAGCTCCAGGACCACGCCCTCCCCGGCCACACCCCGGAAGGCCGGGTGGAGCTCTACTGGGAAGAGGTGGAGGGCCGCTACCCCGACGGCACGCCCTACCGCCTAAGGCGCCCCCGCCTGAGGGTCCTGGACCTCGAGGGGAAACCCGTGCCCGGGGCTTATAGCCTCCGCATCGCCCCACCCGTCTTCGGGGCCGGGCTTTTGGAAAAGGTTCCCGAGGCGGCCATCCTGGCCCTAGAAGACCCCAAGGACCAAGACGGGGACGGGATCTCCGGGAGGGCCGCTCGCCTGGAAGGGGGCCTTGGCCGCTTCGGCTGGAAGGCGAGCACGACTAGCCTCTTAGAGCAGAGCGCCCTGGCCTATCGGGAGGACATGGGGCTTTCCACGCCCCTCTTCCCGGAGGAGGGGCGGGCCGAGGTGAGCGAGGAGGAGCTGGAACGGGTGACCTTCTACGTGGCGCACCTGGCGGTGCCCGCCCCCCGGCACCTCCCCGAGGACCTCCGGGGGAAAAGGCTCTTCCGGGAGGTGGGGTGCGCAAGCTGCCACCGGGAGCGCCTCGGGGGGCTTCCCGCCTACACCGACCTCCTCCTCCACGACATGGGGGAGGCCCTCGCCGACGGGGTAGCGGAAGGCGCGGCCTCCCCCGCGGAGTGGCGCACCCCGCCCCTCTGGGGGATCAGCCTCACCCGCAAGGTCCTGGGGGAAGAGGTCTACCTCCACGACGGGCGGGCGCAAAGCCTCGAGGAGGCCATCCTCTGGCACGGCGGGGAGGCCGAGGAGGCCAAGCGGCGCTTCATGGCCCTGCCCAGGGAGGACCGGGAAGCCCTCCTCCGCTTCCTCCAGGGGCTCTAAGGCGGGGTCAGAAAGCAAGGGCGTAGGCCCCTTCCGCCTCCTCCCCCGGAGGAGCCGGGCGAGCCGCGCCACCCTCCACGGTGAGGGGCGTGAGGGCGTGGAAGGGGACCGGGCGGAGCTCCCCCGGAAGGAAGGGGAGGGCCGCTGTCCCGGCGGTACCTCTACCGCCGCACAAGATCCCTCCCCTATCCATTCCTTCGGCATTCGCCTGGCCGCGATATTCCTTCGTGTGCTACTTGATCTGGACCCTCGGGATGTGAAAAAAGAGGGGGTGCTATGCGGCAAGATCGTGAGCACCCCCTTTACCATCTTGACGCAGAAACCCTTCTGGTGGCTACCTACATCTGGGTAGGTCACGGGCGTAGCCCGTACCTTGCTGACGAGCTGAAGGCCCTAGAGGCCCAGGGCTTCAAGCTCCCCCCAAAGCAATAGCACCAGAAGGCCACCCTGGCCGAGCTCCTGACCCTCGCCATCTTTCTCCTAAGGCCAGGACCTCGCCAAAAGCTACCTGGCCGCCAAGACCACCCTCAAGGCCTACTTCCCCTCCCTCCCCCACCCCAAGATGTCCCCCTTCGGGGAAGCAGCTCCCGCTTCTACCGGGTCCTTCAGAAGGCCCAGGGGCTGTTGGCTCACCTGGTCATGAGGCTCTCCGGGGGGCAAGGCCTCCTGCAGGTGGTGGACCCCAAGCTACGGGCTTCGCCCGTGACCAAACCCATCCCTCGGGCCCACGGCCACCGGATTCACGGCTTCTCTCTCTTTCCGAGGCCGCAGTAGGAGTAGGACCCTTGGGAGCCTTCGGCGGCTACGTCCAAAACGTGTTTCCCTGACGGGAAAGCATCATGCCGGCGATGAACGAGCGGGGCCTCTTTTGGAACCTAGCCCCTTCGGGGCTGACTCGCTGGGCCATTCTCCCCGGCAACGCCCGGGAGACCTGGGGGAGGGAGCTTTTGGGGAATCTGCCTGCGGTCTTGGGGGACCGGGGAGGCTTTTTCGACCTTAGGGTTTCAGAGCTTCCAGAGGGCCTCGAGGGGGAGGGCGTGGAGGTCCTTGGCGAAGGGCACGGTCTCCCGCCCCAGATAGAGGACCACGCCCCGGTGGAAGCGGGGGCCAAGGGCCTGGGCGAGGGACTTCAGGCCCCGCAGGTCCTCGGGGCGGAGGCTCCCCCGGGCCTTCACCTCCACCCCCACCACCTTCCCCCCAGGTCCCTCCAGCACCAGGTCCACCTCCTCCCCGGAGTGGCTCCGGTAGTGGAAGACCTCCACCGCCACCCCGGCGTAGCCCGCCTGCTTCACCACCTCCATGGCCACGAAGGCCTCCAAGTACTTTCCCAGGAGGGTGGGGTCCCCCTCGAGGCGGGCCCCGTCAAGCCCCGCGGCGTGGAGGGCGAGGCCCGGGTCCGTGGGCAGGACCTTGGGGCTTTTGGTCAGGCGCTTGCCCAGATTGGCCTGCCAGGGGGGCAGGGTCCGCACCAGGTAGAGGGCCTCCAGCAGGGCGAAGTAGCGCTTGAGGGTGGTGGCGGGGAGGCTTAAGGTCCGGGAAAGCTCGGCCCAGTTGAGGAGCTGGGCGGGCCTGGTGGCCAAAAGGGCGTAGAGCCTCGCGAGCTCGCCAAGCCGCTCCACCTGGCTCAGCTCCCGCACCTCGCGGGCCAGGACCGTGGCCAGGTAGTCGCGGAACCAGGCCCCGCGCCTTTCGGGGGGAAGGCGCACCGCCTCGGGGTAGCCGCCCCGGAGGAGCCGCTCCAGGGGCAACCTCCCCTCCCCTTGCACAGGCGGCACCTCCTCGGCGAAGAGGGCGGACAGGAACCCCTCCTTCCGGCCCTCAAGCTCCCCCTGGGAGAGGGGCCAGAGGGTGAAGAGGGCCATGCGGCCCACCAGGTGCTCGGCGGCCTTGGGCAGGGCCAGGACGTTGGCCGAGCCCGTGAGGAGGAAGCGCCCGGGGCGCCGGTCCCGGTCCACCAGGGCTTTCAGGGGGAGGAAGAGGCCCGGGGCCCGCTGCACCTCGTCCAGGACCACCCGGCCTTGGAGGCCCGAGAGGAACCCCTGGGGGTCCAGCTGGGCGGCGGCGAGGAGGGTCAGGTCGTCCAGGGTGAGGTAGCGGTCCAGGCGCCCTTCCGCCACCAGGGCCTGGGCCAGGGTGGATTTCCCCACCTGCCTCCCCCCGAGGAGGAGGACCACGGGGCGGTCCTCGAGGGCGCGCTTAATGGGCTCAGCCAGGTACCTGGGAAACACGGCCCATTTTAGCCGGGTCTTGGCTGAAAATCAACCGCATAGCGGTTGAAACTCCGCCACACGGAAGAGGCCGGCCTCCGGCCCGGGGAAGCGGAGGTGTAGGGATGAACGCGAACCCCACCCTCATCCACCTGGCCCAGCTCCTGGCGGGCCGCTGTCCAAGGCGGCTTCTTCAAAGCCTGTTGCGCGAGGCGGAAAGGGCGAAGGACCCAGGCCCCGGCGAGGACCGGGGAAAGACCCACCAGGAGGTGGACCGCCTCCTTGCCCTTTACCGCGAGCGGGGCTACTGGGCCAGGGCCCGGGTGAACGTGGCCTTCCTGGAGACCCCCCTCTTCCTCACCGCCGAGCTGGACCTGGTGGTGGCGGACGGGGGGAGGGCGGCGGTGGTGGAGGTGAAGACCGGGGAGGTTCGGCTGGAGCACCTCTTCCAGGCCCTCCTGGCCTGGGCAGCCTGGGCCCGGTTGGAGAGCCGGGTGGGCCTTAAGCGGAAAACCTTCGCCGTCCTCTGGCGCCCGGGCCAGGGCTTTCCCCTTTACCTGAAGGTCCCCGACCCGAGCTCCTGTTGGCCCGGGCCGGGGAAGCCCTGGAGGCCCTCCTCGCCGCAAAGCCCAAGGTGGGCCCGGGGTGCGAGAGCTGCCCCCTGGCCCGGGAGGGGAGTTGCCCGGAGGGCGTGGCCTACCTTGCGGGAGGCGCGGCGTGAGCCCTCCTCCTTCTGAGCGAGGGAGAGGGGGAGGGGACCCCAAGCCCTTCGGCTTGGGCGGCCTTCCCCAGGGTACGGTCAAAGACGGCGAAGGCCACTGGCGCATCCACCAGCTCGGCCAAAAGCAAGGCAGAGGCGAGGTGCACCGCATCGTACCCCCTGAGCCCGTGGGCTACCGCCAGGTCCGCGGCCCGGCTCGCCAGGGCCTCGGTGAAGGGGAGGTGGACCAGGTCCGGCCAGTCCTCGGCAAAGGCTTGGATCGCACGCCGAAACCCACTCGCTGTCAAAACACCCATCCTTTGAGCCTTGGCCAGGGCTGCCGGTACCTCCACCCGAGCGACGAGGGCCGTGGCCAGGGCCTCCGCCTCGGCGGACCAGGCTGCCACCTCCTCCGAACCCTCCTCCGCTACATACCGCTTTACCAGAGCGCTGGAGTCCAGGTAGAGGATCATCCTCGCTCTTCCAGGAGAAGGTCAGCCACCGGGCGCCTCTTGGCCTTAGCTACCGGTTTGCGGGGGCGGGGTTTTTGGCCCGACCAGCGGACCACACCCACCTGGGCCAGACCCCTCAGGGCCTCCAGAGGGTCCGGGGATAGAGGTACCAGTCGGCCCAGGGGCTTACCCCTTTCGGTAACCACCAGAACGCTCCCTGCCCTGACCAAGCGAAGGTAACGGCTTAGGTGGGCTTTTAACTCTCTTACACCCACGCTCTTGGCTCTCTTCTCCACGTGACCACATTATCAGACGATGCGGCCTCAGGAAAGGCCCCTAGCAGACGCCAGTGGCTTCCTCGGCCTCGTCCCACAACCCGCCTCGGACCCTGGAGGAGGCGGCGAGGCGGCTTGGGGAGAACGCCGAGGCCCTTCTCTCCCGGGTGGGGCGGGCCGTGGAGGTGCGGGGGCCGGACCGGAGGCGGAAGGCGGGCTAGGGGAGGGGTGGAGGGCGTGCGCGAAAGTTCGGTTTCGCGAATGACAAACGGCAATTCTCCAGCCCACTCCCCTGCCCTGTCAGGGCCTGTTGGGTTGCCTCACCCCGCTCTCCCGCAGGTCCCGGGCAATGGCCCTGGCCAGGGCGAGGCGTTTGCTCCGTTCTACCCAGTGCTGGGGGGTTCCGCCACCGGGTTCGAACCAGATCAGGTAGGGCATATTCCTCCTCTTCCTTTGAGTTTACCCGTGGCTCGGTGTCGGGTGTGGGTTTTTTGGAAAAGGACAGGGATTGTAAGGCCCGTTAAAGCGGGTTGGCTGGGGCGGGTGTGCTAAGACACCGGGGGTTTTGGGTCTATCCGGGTGGGCCGTCCGCTTCGTCGCCCAGGCAATCCGCCTGGGCAGGGTCCCCCAGGTCCTTTGGGTCCTGGGGTGGCGGACGGCCCAGGAGGCCGCCAAGGCCCTGAAGGGCCTTGGGCAGGCCATCACCGGGGAGGTCCTCAAGGGGGCCGACCTCCCCATCAGGGAAAGGAAGGTTCACGTCCCGGGCTGGGCCTTCTGGGCCCTGGATTTCCTGGGCCGGGAGGCCCGGGAGGCCCGGGAAAAGGCTTTCCGGGAATGGCTCCTCGCCACCACCCAACCCTCGAGGGAAGAGGGTTGGGAGGTGGAGCGGGGGCGGGAGCGGGAGGAGTGGCCCCACGACGTGGGGCGGCCCGCCCCGTCCTTCGCCCACGCCCTGGCCAGGGCGTGGGAGGAGCTTGAAGCGGAGGGGGTCCCCCTCCCCCGGTGGGGCGTCCGCCTATTTGTGCGGACCCTAGTGGCCCTCCTTGTCGGGGAGGAGCCTCCCCTGGAGGCGGGAGTGGCCGCCCGCCTCGAGGAGCGGGCGGTGAAGCTCCTCGAGGGGGGGTGGTTCCCCCCTTCCAGCCAGGCGGCCCTCCGGGCCGCCTCCAGGAGCTGGAGGGTGGGGCCCCTCGCGGGCTACATCCTCCTGACCCGCGAGGAGGTAGAAGCCCTCCTGGCAGGAAAAAAGGTACGGGGGGTCAAGCCCCCCAAATGGGCCCGGGAAGCGGCTGCGGAGAGGGTGCTCCGCCTCCTCAAGGAGCGGGGGGAGATCCCCCCCACCCTCCGCTGCCGCCTCTGGAAGCCGGCCCCCCGCCGGGCGGCCGCTCCCCCCAGGGACTTTACCCTGGGGGAGCTTGAGGTAGCTGTCGCTCGGGCCCTCCAAGGGGAGGAGGTGCCCGAGCTGGTCGGAGTGGTCCGGGTTCTTGAGGAGATGGGCCTGGAGTGGCCCATCTACCCCGGGAAGGTTCCCGGGGGCATTTCCCCCCTCTTCTGGCTCATCTACTGGGCCGGGGAGGAGAAGGGGTGGGGGGCCCTGGCCGAAAGGCTGGGGACCTGGAACCCGGGGGCACTCCGGGCCGCCCGCGCCCTCCAGCGGGCGGCAAAGGCCGACCCCGAGGGCGGCCTCGAGGCGTGGGCCAAGGCCGCCGGGGTGAAGGTAGAGGAGGCCCGCACCCTCTGGGCCCTCCTCCACCAAGGGTCGGTGGAGGAGTGGACCCGGGGGGATGAGGAATCGGGACAGTACCCCGAGGAAGAGGCCGGGGAGGAGGCCGCCTACCTCCCCTCCTACGAGGAGATCCTCGAGGAGGAGAAGGAGGAGAGGCAGAGGGAGGCCTTGCGGGCCGCCCTCGAGGCCCTGGGCCTCACCGCCGAGGAGGTCCTGGAAGGGAACCAGGACCTCCTCGAGGAGGTGGCCCGGCTGGCCTGGGCCTTCTACGCCCCGGCCCTCCCCGAGGAGGAGGAAGACTAACCCCCGCCTGGGGGGTTTTCGGAGGGGCCAGGCAGGCCAACCCCTCCGTGAAAATATCGGGTCCGTAAGGGGGGGCGGTGGCCCCCCTTTTTTCGTTGGGGCTTCCTACACTTTTCACTCCATTTCCGCACTCATCCCCCCTCCCCTCCCGGGCCCGCCCCCACCACCAGGACCCAGGCCACGCACTCCAGGTCCTCCTCCCTTTCGGGGGCAGTCTGGGCCCCTTCCTCTCCCTTTGCCCCCTTGGGGTGGGGGTGCTTCTCGGCGAACTCCAGGAGCATCTCCATCCACTTGGAAGGGGTGCGGGAGGAGCGGCTCCGCCAAAGGCGCCTTAGCTCGCTTAGGGCGGGGCCGTCTATGGGAAACTCCTCGAAGTAGGCCAGGAGGCGGTTGCGCTCCGCCGAGGGAAGCTGGGCCCGAAGCCAGTCCACGATCCTCTTCTGGGGCTCGGGCAGGGATGGGAGCTTCAGGTCCGCTCCCCGGATCCGCTCCCAGAGGTGGCGGCGCAAGGACCGGATCTGCGGGCGGGGGTCGAAGCCCTCGGGCAGGTCCACCGGGGGCTCCTCCGGGCCAGAGCGGATGTACCTTATGGCCTTAAGCTGCCCCTCCACCACCTTTCCCCCTTCTTCCTGGAAAAGCCAGTGATGGCGCCCGGTCTTGGAGTTATGGAAGGCGGCAAAGAAGCCAGGGGAAGCCCCTTTCCGCGCCGTTCCCACCCCAAGGGGGATGCGCTTCAGGCGCTCCTCGCCCAGCCTCTTGAGGAAGTGGAGCAGGTCCTCCTTCAGGAACTCCCCCACCGCGAGCTCGCTTTGGTCCTCGAGGTGGCGGAGGGTCTCCTTGTCCCCCTCCTCGATGCGGCGGAGGATGTTGAAGTCCATGGGGTTGGGGGCCTCGCCCAGGACGGAGGCGTCTAGGCCCACGGTGCGGTTGATGTCCCTGAGCTTGTCATAGAGCTTCTCCATCAGGCCCAGGAGCTGGTCCAGCTCGTCCTCGGGAAAGAAGTTGTAGATGTGGATCCGCTCGTGGGGGGAGCCTAAGCGGTCCAGGCGGCCCGCCCGCTGCACCATGCGCACCGGGTTCCAGTGCAGGTCGTAGTTGACCATGACCTCCCCGTCTTGGAGGTTTTGCCCCTCGGAAAGGACGTCGGTGCTGATGAGGAGGTCAATCTGCTCTTCCTGGGGGAGGTCGGGCTTGCCGTTGGCCCGTGGGGCAAACCGCACCACACGGTCCTTCCGCTCCCCTGGGTCTATCCCGCTATCCACGATGGAGATGCGTTGGTGGCCGAGCCTGGCCAGGAAGGCCTGGTCCTCCCTGAGCTTCTTGTGGAGGTAGCGGGCGGTGTCACGGAAGTAGGAGAAGAGGAGAACCTTCTTCCCCGCGAGCTCCGGTGAGGCCAGGAGTTCCTTCAGGGCCTCGAGCTTGGCGTCCCTGTCTCCCCTCGCGAGCTCGGCCAGGATGCCCCTTAGGGACTCTAGGTCCGCATGCACGTCGGCGCGGATCCTCTCCAGGTCATACCCCTCCGGGTCCAGCTCCTCAAGCCCCCCAAGGAAGGCGGTGAAGTCCTCTTCCTCCTCTGGCCCTTCGTCGTCCGGGGTTTCCCCTTTAAGGAAGCGGCGGTAGTCGGCGGGGCTCAAGAAGCGCCCCTCCTCCAAAGCCTTGAGGAACTTCTCCAGGAAGCCATGGAGGCGGTCAAGGGATACCTGAAGGGCCGCCACGGAGGACTCGAGGCGCTTCAGGTAGAGCATCCGCATGATGCCCGCCAGGGCCCGCTGGCGGCCTATGGCCATCTGGAGGTCATGCGCCTCCTTCTCGGGTAGCCTCAGCCCCTCTCCAAACCCTTCTGAAACCGCCTCAAGGCTAAGGCCCTTTTGCCTCTGGGCCTCCACCAGCTCCCGGCGGTAGGTCTCCCGCTGGTAGGGGGCCAGGCGGAGCCCCTCGATGGCCTGAGCGATCCTTTGGTAAAGCCCCTCCCCGTAGGTTTCCTTCAGGCTGTAGTGCACGGTGTGGAGCTCCCGCTCGGGGAAGCGGACCTTCTTCCCGTCGATCTCGGCGTTGGGGTAGTTCTCACGGATGAAGCGGCGGCTACGCCGCACGGCCAGGGCCTCTAGCACCTCATAGAGCGCCTCGGAGTTCTCCTCGGCTTGGCGGAAGTACTCCTTGAGGTTGGGGATCCCTGCCGCCGAAAGTTGGGCCTCGTTCCCCCGAGTGATGAGCCTGAGCTGGTGGTAGAGGTCGAAGACGGTGTTGTTGACGGGCGTGGCCGAAAGCAGGATCACCTTGGTGTCCTCGCCTCGGCGGAGGAGCTCAAACAGGTTCCTCCAGCGGTTGGCCCTGGGGTTGCGGAGGTTATGGCTCTCGTCCACCACCACCACCCGGAAGCGCCGGGCGTAGTCCCCTATGGGGAAGCCCCCCTGGCTCACCTTCTCCAGGGAGATGAGCTCGTGGGGGATGGCGTGCCGCTCCAGCAGGGGCCGCCAGACCGTGTCCTGGACGGCTGCGGGGCAAACCACCAGGGCCATTTGCCGCTCCCGGTAGGCGTAGTCGTCCAGGAGCCTGAGGGCCAGGTGGGTCTTGCCCAGGCCCACCGAGTCGGCGATGAGGACCCCGCCATAGCTCTCCAGGATCTCCTTGGCCGCCAGGTAGCCCTCGTGCTGGAAGTCGGTGAGGGCGATGGGGGAGGGGCGCTTCTCCTCCTCCTCTAGGTTCTGGTCCAGCTTGTCCCTCAAGGCCTCGTAGATCACCTTGATGTAGATCTCGTAGGGGGTGTAGGTGCGGGTGAAGCGCCCCAGGAGCTCTAGAAGCTCGGCCTTGTAGTCCTCCGCCTCCCTCCACAGGGACTCGAACCAAGCTCCCAATTCCTGGACCGCGGAGCCCTGCTTGAGGACGGCGTTGAGCTCCAGGTTGGCGGTGAGGCCCGCGCCCGTCAGGTTGGAGGAGCCCACGATGCCCACCGCCCCTAGGGCAGGAACCCCGGTGAGGATGTAGGCCTTGCCGTGGCAAAAGCCCTTCAGGTAGCGGCGAATTTCCACCCTCGCTTGCGCGAGGAAATCCCGCCAGTGGCCGATCTCGCGGGCCGTAGTCTCGCCTTTGGCGGCGGCCTCCTCCATTTCGGCCAAGAGGCGTTCGCCCACCACGAACGCCTGGTCCTGCGCCTTACCCAGGAGGAGGCGCAACCGGGCGACTTCCTCGATGGCCGGGGATAGGGCTTGGAGGGCCTTCAGGTTGAAGAAGGCGGTGACCACATCCAGGGTGGGGCTATCCCCTCCCGCCAGGAGGTCCTTTAGAACCTGGGCCAGCTCGTGCTTCTGGTTGTCGATGAGGTCGGGGATGGGCTTCATGGCTGGACGCTCTTTGCCTTCACCAGGCGGTTCTTGACCAGCTCTACCACCGCGCGGTAGACCCCAAGCCGCTCTTCCTCCGTCAGGCCCAGGACGTCAAACACGATGCTGTCCAGTTCAAACCGGTCGGGCGAGGCCTGGCGCACCTGCTCTAAGGTCAACGCTTCGGGTTTGACGAACTCGTAGGGGTGTTCAGGGTGTTGGCAACGGCGCTGGCGGCAAAGGGGGAAGCCGAGTTCTTCGAAGATGCTGCGAACTCCTCGCTGTGCCAACCGGTCAAAAGTGGAAAACAAGCCTTGGGTCTGACTTTTTCCAAGGACAAGAGGCGTAAGGATAAGTGTGGCATTCGCTTCGTAAACCGCGGTATCCAAAGCGCCCTCACCCAGGTTCACACGTGAAGTCAATTCCTTTGCTAACAAAAACGGGATCGAGTTCATTAGTGCGGCAATAACTCTAGGATTTTCTGGGCGTAATTCATAAAGGCGTTGATCCACAAGTGCGTCAAAAGGCACGAATACCTGCCGATGATTATCATCAACTGATTTCACCCAAACGACGGTTGGAAGTTGCCGAAGGCCCACATCCCACCACCACTGTCTGCTGGCGCAGGTGGGGCGGTCCGGGTAGCCCTGCTCTTCTCCCCAGAGGATATACTCCGCAGCAAGGGGGTAGTTACTACAAGGTTTCTTATCCCCCTTCTCAATAGCCGTGCGCACATCCTCGGGCGGCATGAAGACCAGATAGCGCAGGTCCTCCAGGCGTACCTTCAGGGTCCGGATTTCCCGTGGGCTCTTGATGACGGGGCGAAGCCAGGCGGCCTCGATCTCCCCCTCCCACCCGGCGCCGTTCCTTACCCGCACAGGGGCTTTGGGATCCTTCTCCCGTAGCTCTGCCACCTCCTTCACCGTCATCCCCACAGGCTCGAGGTAGAAGAAGTCGTTGGCGCCCGTTGTAAACCCACGGCGCACCTCGGCGATATCCCCCAGGCGCACCAGCTTGCCCTTTCCCTTCTCCAGGAGGGTGAAGAAGATGTCCGGGGCGCGCAGGTACTTGCCCCCCCATTTGTCCCCGGCGTATCCGCGGGCTTCCAGTAGGCCTTTGTCGTCCTCCTCCTCCAGGCCCCCTTCCCAAAGGGCCCATTGGTCCAGGAGCACCGCCCGGAATTCCCGCCGATTGAGGACCTGAAAGCCCGCTAGGGGGGTATAAAGGCGGTCGTCCTCAATCTCGCTGAAGAGGATGGGGCTCAGGGCCTCCTCAAAGGGCACGCGGAAGGCCACGAAGCGCACCTTCCTCGCCCGCATCTCCTCTTCGCCTAGGGCCCGTTCCCGCTCAGGCGGGCCTGCCAGGACGATGACCGTGTTCACGTCGGCCTGGCCGAAGCTCCGCTTGGCGTGGTTGTCTATCACCATCTTCAGGTGGCCGTGGCGCAGAAAGAACTCCTGGAGGTCCTTGCCGAAGTCCACGTCCAGCCAGGAGTTGGAGGTGATGAAGCAGAAGGTGCCCCGCTCGGCCAAGAGGGAGAGGGCGTGGAGGTAGAAGTAGACGTAGTAGTCGGCCCGGCCACTTATCTGGCGCTTCTTCCCAAGGAAGGAGGGGTAGATCCTCCGCAGGCTTTCGTTCAGGCGCCTGAGGTACTCCTCGCGCCCGAAGCGGCCCAGGTGGTCCTTGATCTTTTCCTGCCGCACGTAGGGCGGGTTGCCGATGACGATGTCGAAGCCCGGGTCCTCCCCCTCAAAGACCTCGGCGAAGCTCAGGTCCCAGACGAAGGGCGGGGGGTTTTCGGGGGAAAGGGAATCCAGGAGCCTCTCGTAGTAGGCCCGTTTTTCCTCTAGGGCAGCGATCTCCTCCGCTATGGGGTCCTTGGCCCGCTTGGGCTTCTTCCCCATGAAGAGCTCCCCTGGTTCCGCCCGCTGCCTCTGAAGGCGGTGGATCCTCTCCTTCAGCCCCTGGATCTCCGTGGAAAGGATCTCCCGGAAGAACTGGAGCTCCTCCCGCCTGAGGTCTTCCGCGGTCAAACGGGCTTCCCCGCCCTGGAAGTAGCGGCGCTTCTTACCCTTAAGCTCCTCGAGGCGGCCCTTGAGGTGAGGAGGCAGCCGCAACTCCCTCCGGCGGAAGAGGCTGAAGTCCGCCTCCCCCACCGTTTGCAGGAGGCTGTCCCCGGGGCGTAGCTTCAGGTCCAGGTTGGGGAGGAGGGGCCGGGAGTGGAGCTCGGCCTCCTCCAGCTCCGTCTCCACCACCAGCTGGAGCCAAAGGCGGAGCTCGGCCACCCGCACCGCCCACTCCATCACGTCCACGCCATAGAGCTGCTCCTGCAGGATGCGCTTGCGGCGCCCGTAGGGGGTCTCGTCCTTGCCTAAAAGGGCGTTGCACCTCGCCTGGAGCTCGTCAAGGACCAGCATCATCCCCACCAGGAAGGCACCGGAGCCGCAAGCGGGGTCCAGGACCCGCACCCGGCGTAGCTCCTTCTCCAACTCCTCCCAGAGGCCATGCTCCGAAAGCCCCTTTTCTGCCTCCTTTCTTTCCTCCTCGGAGAAGGCAAAGACAAAGCGGTAGAGGAGGTCCTTCTTGTCCTCCCCAAGCCTCTTGGCCAGCCAGTCCACCAGGGCCAGGCGGCTCATGAGGTCGATCTCCACACGGGGGGTGTAGAAGATGCCCGCCTCCCCTCGGGAGTTCTCTCCCTCCTCCTCCCCCTCGAAGCTGAGGTTCACCAGCCGCTCGTACACGGTCCCCAGCATCTCGGGGTCCACGGCCACCTCTTCGTCGAAGCGCCCGCTTTCCACCACGGTGAAGTTGTAGCGCTCGAAGAAGCCGGGGAAGGTCTCGTCCACCCACTTTTCAAAGAGGAGGGCGAAGTACTGGTCCGGGATGCTTACCTCCGGCCAGTCCAGCCCGGGGCGGGGGGCGTAGAGGCCGCCGTTCAAGTAGGGGGCTTGCCGTAGGGCGTGGGCGAGCCAAGGGGGGAGGCCCTCCGGAAGCCCCTTGCGCCCCTTGGGGGGGAGGTTGAAGGTCTCAAAAAAAAGCACCCGCAACCATTCCCCGTGGAAGGCATCATGGGCCCCTGTCTTTCGGTAGGCCTCCCAGAAGTGCCCCATGAAGTCCCGGTCGGGCTTCCCATCCGGGTCCAGGAGCCACCCCTTGCGGGCGATGAAGTAGAGGAACATGATGCGGTTGAGGAGCTGATGGGTGTAGTCGCGGGCCCAGCCCGGGCCATACTGGGGGTAGGCCTGCCTCAGGTATTGCTGGATGAGCCTGAAGGCCATGTTGTAATCCCGGAAGAATCCTTCCGTGACCCGCTGGACGCTGAAGGCCTTTTCGTGCCGCCCCCATACCTCCTCGGGGTCGAGGACCGGGGACGCCGCCCGGAGGTCGCGGATATCTATCCCGGCCAAGGTCTCCAGGTCGGTGCGGTAGGGCCTCAGGGGGTCTACCTGCAGGATGCGCAGCCAAAGCTTTACCCGCCCTTTCGCGGGGTCAAAAATGCGGCGGGGCGAGACAAAAGCCAGCCATTCGTAGGGCTCGGCCTGGGGGGTGAAGACGAAAAGGGCCTCCCCCTGGGGCTCTTGCCCGTAGAACCGCTCGAGGAAACGCCGGGCGGTGTACCGGGAAAAGGCCTCCCCCTTCAGCGCCACCTGGAAGATGCGGAAAGGCCCGCGCCCCCCTACCTGCCCCAGGTGGAGCACCTGGGCAATCTGGTCGGCGATGTCTTGGGGGAGATGGACTTCCCAGGGAAGGGGCTCGGCACAAGGGTAGCCAAGCTCGGCGAAGAAAGCACACCCTCCCTTTACGGTGCGGTATCCCTGAAGCAGTTCCTTTATGAAGTCTAGCTTGTTCATCCTTCCGGGCTCCTTACCTAGGATTTTCCGTCCCCTCGCAGGGGGTTTATCCCTAGGACCACCTCCAGCTTTGACATTCTACCGGCCTTTTTCTCCTCCCCCTAAGATATGCCAGACTGGGCTTGCCTAGTAAATTGCCTTGTACCCCGGAGGGGGCGGGAGAAGGGAGAGAAGAACCCTAAGGCCGTAGGCGATGAGCTCCAAAAAGGCCCGCGCCATGGCCGTCCAGGGCTTCCGCTCCCAAAGGTACCCCCCACCCAGCCGCGTCTTCATCCCCCCAAACACCCCCTCCACCACCCCGCGAAACCGGTACACCTCGGGGTCCCACCCCTCCCGCGCCCGCACCCGCGCCTCCTCCCTGGCCTCGCCCCCGCCCCGAAGCCGGATCACCGGCCGCACCCCCGCCTCCCCCAAAACCCCCCACACCTCCTTCCCGTCAAACCCCG
>Ga0207863_100227_pt1 | contig 23366 bp, 29 predicted proteins | sample CeladaPassaD2F12_FD_187497 | JGI IMG/M metagenome (GOLD analysis project Ga0207863, IMG submission 187497) | Cellulose-adapted microbial communities from the Joint BioEnergy Institute, USA - Passage D2F12 (SPAdes) (version 2) | ecosystem: Engineered > Bioreactor > Continuous culture >... | reverse complement strand
GCGGGCCAGGTCCTTCGTGGAGGCCTTGTTGTAACGGAGGTTACGGCGGGTGGCGAGGGCGAGGAAGACGGAGTGGGCAGCGCCCGACAGCTTAGCCGAGAAGAGCCTGTTCAGAAGGGCGTTGGGGATGAGGGTGAATCCGTTCGGCGCTTCCAGATGAGTCCAGCCGGTTTGCGTCCCTTGAGCTCCCACGGTCCTTTACGGGCCGCTTACCCCCGGCCCTGGGGCCCGTGGAGCCTGGCGTAGAGAGGTTGACTTTTCCCCCGGAACCCGCTACCCTAAGACTAGGTCGGTGTTAGGGTAGCGGGTTTGCTCGGGATCCGGGGTCGCCAGGCCCCGGCTTTTTGCCTTTTTCGCTCCCGCAAATCGCGGTCCTACTTCTCTCTCACCCCCCTCGGGCGTCGCTGACCCCACGTTAACACGCAAGCCGGACGATTACAACCGGTGCGGCGGTGAAGCGGAAAGAAAGGGCGCTCTCGGCGCCTCGAGGCGAGACCGGGCTTCCACCCCCTCGGACGGCGAAAGAGTGAGAAAGGGGGTGGCTCTGGTACGAGCTCCACACCGCCCGCCTCCTCAGGGACCTCGGCCTGGAGGAGGCGGTGGCCTACCTGAAGAGCCAAGGGCTTTAAGGAAACCCAGCGCTAAGATGAAAGGAGGACGAACCATGCTGGAGCCCCTTCTCGGGACCTTGCTCCTCGCCCTCCTCTTCCTCCTCGACGGGAGGCGGGAGAGGAGGCGCCGTGAGGCCCTCGAGGAAATCCGGCGGCGAAAGGAAGAGGCCAAGCGGGCGCTCCTCGGCCTCCTCTCCCTCCTCGTCCTCTTCCTTCCCGCCTTCGGCCAGAGCCTCGTGGGGCGGGCGAGCGTGGTGGACGGGGACACCCTGGAAATCCACGGGCAGAGGATCCGCCTCTGGGGGATAGACGCCGTGGAGTCGAGCCAGACCTGCCTAGACCCCCAGGGGAAGCCCTGGCCCTGCGGCAGGCGGGCGGCCTTCGCCCTCGCCGACTTCATCGGGCGAAGCCCCGTGGCCTGCGCCCCGAAGGACGCCGACCGCTACGGAAGGGTGGTCGCGGTCTGCACCGTCCGGGGAATCGAGATCAACCGCTGGCTCGTGGAGGAGGGTTGGGCCCTCGCCTACCTGCAGTACGGCGGGGCCGTCTACCTCGATGCCCAGCGGAAGGCCCAGGCGGCGAAGCGGGGCATATGGCAGGGGAGCTTCGTCCCCCCGTGGGAGTACCGGAGGAACCCCAAGGCCCCGCCCTCGGCGGGGAGCTACGCCGGGGCGAAGAAGGAAGGGCGGTGCGACCCCGCCTACCCGACGGTGTGCGTCCCCCCGCCGCCCCCGGACCTGGACTGCAAGGACATCCCCTACAGGCGCTTCAAGGTCCTGCCCCCGGACCCGCACCGCTTCGACCGGGACGGGGACGGGATAGGGTGCGAGCGCTGAGGCCACAGAGATGAGGACTTTGGCGATAAAGACCCGGTACCACCCCGAGGCCCCGCCCCTCTTCCGGAAGGCCGGCGGGGTGTGGCGGAAGGAGGCGCGGGTCTGGGAGGTGCCCATTCCCGCCGCGCCCTCCTTGGCCGAGACCCTGAAGGACCTCGGCCTCGAGGAGGCCCAGAAGGCAGGCGAGGAGGCCCAGGCGGCCCTCGAGGCCGCCCGCGAGGCGGTGGAGTCCGCGCCCCTCGCGACCGAGGAGCAGCGGCGGGACGCCCTCCTCGCCTTCGCCGCCTTCCTCTCGGCCTTCGAGGGGGGCCCCAAAGGCTTCCTCCTCGCCAACGGCACGGGGACGGGGAAGACCTACGTCTACGGAGCCTTCGTCCGGGGAGCGAACGCCCTCGGGGAGAGGCCCGTCGTCGTGGTGCCCAACGAGGACCTCGCCCGCCAGACCCGTGAGGTCCTCGAGGCCCTGGGGGCGGAGGCCGAGCTCACCACCTACGGCAGGCTGGACCCCGACGAGGCCCGGGGTCGGGTCCTCGTGCTGGACGAGGCCCACCTGGCCAAGCGGGGCTTCCGCTCCGACCGGGGGGCGAGGACCTGGAAGGCCGTGAGGCGGGCCGCCTTCGCCCTCTTCTCCACGGCCACCCCCTTCGACCGGCCTTGGGAGTCCGAGTACTTGCTCGTCCCCACGGGGGCCCTCGAGCGCTGGGGGTACGAGGACTTCGCCTCCTACATGCGGGAGTTCAAGGTCTACACCCGGGAGGGCTTCGGCGGGGGACTGGAGTACTACTTCGCCGGCGGCCCCGAGGACCTCCTCCGCTTCCACGAGTCCCTGAGGGAGCGAGGCTTCATGACCCGGAGGCTCTTCCGCCCCCCCGAGGGGATGGTGGAGCACGAGGTCCCCCTCCTCTCCCTGCCCGCCGAGGAGCGAGAGCTCCTCGGCCTGGTCCGGCGGAGGCTCAAAGAGGCCGCGCTCGGCGCTCCTCCCGAGAAGCGCGGCCTCGTCATGGCCCAAAGGACGATGCTCTCCCGGGCCCTCCTGGAGCGGTTCAAGCTGAAGGCCGCCTTCCCCCTCGTGGAGTCCCTCCTCGAGGAGGGCTGGCACGTGGCCCTCTTTCTGCAGTACCGGGGGGAGAAGGAGCTCGACCTCTCCTCGCCGGAGGCCCTGGCCCGCTACCTGGACGAGGCCGAGGAGCGGGGGCTCAAGGAGCTCCACCGCTTCGTGGCCCACGCCCTAAAGGGCCTCTCCCTCCGGCTCCCCTCTCCTCTGGAGATGGTGGAGGCCCGCTTCGGCCGCCTCGGGGACGCCTTGGCCTTCTACACGGGGCGCGAGGGGACGGGGGCGTTGCGGCGCGCCAAGGAGCGGTGGGGCGCGGGGGAGGTCAGGCTCCTCGTGGCCACGGCGGGCAAGGGGGGCACCGGCCTCTCTCTCCACGACACCCGGGGAGACCGGCCCACGGCCCAGATCGTCCTCACCCTGCCGTGGACGGGGAGCCAGCTCGACCAGATCCTGGGCCGGGTGGTGCGGGTGGGGCTGGCCTCGAAGGTCAGGATCCTGCTCCCCGCGGCGAAGGTCCCGGTGGAGCGGCACCTCGCCGCCGTGGTGGCGGGGAGCCTCCGCACCCTGGGCTACGCCGTGAGGGGCGGGGAGCTCCCTGTGCCCGAGCGCGTGGTGAAGGCCTTCCTTACGGACTACGCCGCCGTAGACGAGGAGGGCTTCCTGAGGCTCCTCTCGCCCGACCTCGAGGAGGTGCAAACAGTTGAAAAATAACGCACCCTACTTCACCCTGACGCTCAAACGCTTCCGCTTCTCAGCACCTCACTCCAGCGGGGAAGGTGGTCCACCCCCTGGTGGAAGGGGCGGTCCTCGAGGCCGCGTCGGAGGAGGTGGCCGAGCGCTGGGGCCACCTGACCGCCTAGCCGTGAGGGGCCTCGAGGAGCTCGCCCGAGAGGTCCAGGCCCTGGAGCGGGGAGGCCTCTCCCTCCAGCTCCTGGACCTCACGGTGAAGGAAGGGACCGTCCTCGCCTGGGCCCACTTCTCGGGAGGGGAGGTCCTCCGCGCGGGAGGAGGCGGCCTGAAGAGGACCCCTCGCGCCGAGCTCTCCTTCCTCTTCTTCGAGGGCCCCTCGGGGACGCGGCGCTGGAGGGCCGACCTCTACCAGGAGTCCCTCGTCGCGGGGAAGCTCACCCTCTCCGCCGCGCCCGGGGTGGACCTCGAGGGCCTCGACCCCTTCTTTCTCCTCCCCGAGGAAGAGGCGGAGGGCCTCGCCTCCTCCGCCGAGACCCTCCTCGAGGCCCTGAGGACCGTGGAGGAAGGCCTGGGAAAGAGCCTCACGGGGAGGGTCGTGGGGCGGGCGGGCGAGGCCCTCTCCGAGCTCGCGCTCGCCCTGAAGGCCCTCGCCCCGAGAGGCCCCTTCAGGGTCCTCGCCTGGGGCGGGGAGCTCGCGGTCTGGAACCGCAAGCTCCACTTCTTCCCCGGACCCCTCGAGCGCCTGCCCGAGGGCGGACCTTGGGAAGGCCCCCTTCCCGGGAGGCCGGGGACGAGGCTGAAGGGCGAGGTGGTCCCGGGAAAGGGGCCCCGCGAGAGCCTCCTCATCCCGGAGGTCCTCTGGATCGCCTCCTCCCCCTTTAAGTGGTCGGCGCGCCCCGTCCCCCTCTTCGCGTCCAAGGGCCTCTACCCCAAGGACCTCCTCGCGGGCTTCCTGAAGGACCTGCCCCCAGAGGCCCTCGAGGACGTGGACCGGGCCCTCAGGGAGAGAGGAGCGGAGGAGACCTTGAAGGAGATCGCGCTCGCGCGGCTCGGGACGACGTAGCGCAAGCCGGAGAGAAGGGGCGGGGGACCCCTCGGTCGCGCTCTACGGGAAGCTTCTCCAGAACCTAAGCTTCAGGGACCACGTCCAGGGCTTCTACGCCTTCAGAGTCCGGGAACTCCGCGCGAAGAGAAGCGCGGAGCCCAACCCCTACCTGAGGCGCAGGCTTTCCCGGGAGATCGGGAGGGCGAAGCGCCACCTCTCCTTGCTTTCAAGCCTTCAGGGCTCACCGGGGAGCCAGAGGGAGGTCACCGACGGAAGGAACTCCCCTGGCGCCAATCCCTGGCGGGTCCGCAAGGTAGCCTCGCTGACGAGGGCAGGCCTCTGCAAGATAGGCCCTGTTGTTCGGGGACGAAAGCGGCCTCCGCGGCCTCCTGCTCCGGGCCCAGGGCGCGGGAGACCTCGTCCCCTACTTCCCGCCCTTCTTGGTGGCCGAGCGGGCGGAGCAGGGCCTCGTGGTGGCGGCCCTGGTGCCCGCCAAGGCCTTAGCGGGCCTCTCCGAGGAAGAGGCGCGCGACCTCTTCGCGCTCGACCCCGACGGGGCCGTCCGCGACCTCTCTCTCCGACTTCTGGGGCCCGAGAAGACCCGGACCTCCTGGGCCGTCTTCAAGTTCTTCCCGGCGAAAGAACTTCACGAGGGCCTGCTCCCCTCTCCGGGAGAGGTGGAAAGGCTCGTCTCCGCCCTGCGGAACGAAGCCGCGAGGCTGCTGGTAATGGCGGCGGAGCCCCGGGCCTCGCGGGTAGAATAGGAGCGGCGGCGGCCTCCGCCAAGGGAGGAGCTTTTCAGGTGAGCCTCTCCGACCTCTCCCTCGAGGCGGTCCTCGAGCTCCTCGTGCGCTCCGAGGCCTCTGGTCTCCTCGTCGTGGAGGACGAGGCTGCGGCGGGCGAGGTGCTCCTCGAGGGAGGAAGGCTCTACGACGCCCGCGTCCTCTACCCCAAGAGGGCCTCTGGTTACAGGGCCCTCGACTACCTCCTGGGTCTCAAGCGGGGAGAGGCCTACCTCACCCAAGCGGGCCTCTCCCGCCCTCCCACCTTGGCCGGGGACCTGCTGGACTTCGCCTTCGTGGCGGAGAGGGCGAAGGTGTGGGCCCGCGCGGAGAGACTGCCCCAGGACTGGGGGCTCGCGGTCTTTCCGGAGAAGAGGCTCGGCCCCCTCGCGGAGCTCCTCGAGCGGGCCCGGGGCAGGCCTCTCGCCGAGGTCCTCCTCCTCTACGGGGGGCCTCCGAGCGCCGTGGGGAGCGCCCTCTCCTCCCTCGCGGGGGCGGGCTTCGTGGCCTTCCGTCCTCCGCGGAAGGAAAGAGGCCTCCTCTCCCGGTTCTTCCGAAGGGGGTGAACCTCCGTGAAGTGGTACGTCGTGGTCAGAGGCCTGAGGCCCGGGATCTACCGCGACCCGAAGCGGGCGAGGGCCCAGGTCGAGGGCGTCTCCGGCTCCGCGATGAAGAGCTTCGCCACCCGGGAAGAGGCCGAGGCCTACTTCGAAAAGGCCAAGGCCCAGGGGAAGCTCCGCGCTCTGGAGGAGGAAGGCTCCGCCTACCTCGCTCGGACCGACGGGGGGCTGAAGGACGGCGTGGGGTACGCGGCCGCCGTCCTGACGACCCCGGAAGGCCGCGTGGCGGGCTCGGCCCGCCTCTCCTTTCCCAAGGCGAAGGACGTGGCCGAGGCCGAGCTCAGGGGCTTCCTCCTCGCGCTCGCCATGGCGCCCAGGGGCAGCAGGCTCAGGATCGAAACCGACCGTACGGACCTCCCCGTCTTCTGGGACCGGGAAGCCCCCGACCCCTGGGGCCTCGTCCCCCTCCTCAAGGCCTTGGCGAGGGGCCTCGGCCTCAAGGTGGAGGTGCGGCGGGTGCCCCGCAAGAAGGTGGAGGAGGCCCACGTGAGCGCCAGCTGGGCCCGGGAGGAGCGGGAGCGGGCCAAGCGGGACAGCGCCAGGCTCGCGGCCTTTCTGGAGAGGCTCCCCGAGCGCTACCGCATGAGCGCCCTCTCCCTCATGGAGCGCTTCCTCCGGGAAGGTCTTCCCCCCTCGCGGTTCCCCGAGTGGTTGAGGGAAGGGAGCTCCGCGACCCGGAGGCTCCTCCTCGAGGCCCTGCCGAAGGACCCCGGACCACTCCTCGAGGCGGTGAGCCGCTTGGACGGACGGGCCCGCGAGCTCCTCAAATCAAGGGACCGGGAGAAGGTCTGGGAAGGGCTCCCGCCCACGGAGAAGCAGACCGCCTTCTTGAAAGCCCTCGGCTACGAGGGGCCCCCGCCCAAGACCCTCAAGGAAGCGAGCGAGCTTATCGAGGCCCTGCTCGTCAGAAGAGGAAGCGGAGGAAGATGACGGCAGCCACGTCCCTCCTGATGGAAGACGCCTTCGACCTGCTGGAGCGGGTCGAGGACGCGGACCTCGTCCTCACCGACCCTCCTTACGGCACCACCCGCCTTCCCTGGGACGAGGAGCCCGACTGGAAGAGGTTCCTCTCGCTGGCCCGGGAGGCCCTCTCCGAGAGGGGAAACCTGGTCCTCTTCGCCTCGGGGCGCGCGGTTTACCGGGTCCTCCAGGCCCTCGAGGCCCTCTCCTGGCCGTGGTACGAGCTCGTCTGGCCCAAGAGGGCTCCCACCGGCTTCTACGACGCGAGCCGCAGGCCGCTCAGGGCCCACGAGTGGGTGGTCGTGGCCCCGAAGACCTGGGGAAAGAGCGTCTACAGGCCGCAGCGCTGGGCCGCGCCCGAGCGGAAGGGGACGGTGCGGAGACGGGCGAACGGGGCCCACTGGGGAAGGGCCGAGGCCGTCCCTTACGAGGACGACGGCACGAGGCTCCCCCTCTCCGTCCTCCCGCCCTTCGCCCTCTCCCCCGAGGAGCGCGCGGGTCACCCCACGCAGAAGCCCCTGGCCCTCGGGCGCTACCTGGTGGAGACCTACTCGGAGCCCGGGGGCCTGGTAGTGGACCCCTACGCGGGGTCGGGCACCTTCGGGGCGGCGGCCCTCGAACTCGGAAGGCGCTTCCTCGGCGCGGAGCGGGACCCCTTCTGGCGGGAGGCCGCGCTCAAGCGCCTCAGGGGAGTGACCCCGAGAATGCTCTGAAAAGCGAAAGGCTCCGGGCGGTGGCCCGGAGCGCTGGCCCCTTCCCGGGGCCACCCCTCCCGGCGCGGGCGGGAGGGGGCCGAGCTCGTCCCGGGGCGCCGCCTCCCCGGGACCGCCTTTCCTCATAACCTCACCAGGGGGCGGCCCCTGGTCCCCCTACCGGGCCTGGTCCCCCTACCGGGCCTTGCGGCCCTTGCGGGCCTTGCGGAAGCCCTCCAGGACCTCCGCGACCCGCTCAGCACGGGGCCAGTCCCCCCCGTGAACGAGGTCGTAGCCCCGGCCGCACAGGACCAGGTCAGCCCCGGCCCGGTAGAGGGTATCCGCCGCCCGGTCATAGACCCGGGCGGGGACGGTGGCAATGACAACCGCGCCCCCGAGGGCGCGGTCCACTTTCACCGTCATACCCCCCTCATACGCCCCCGCGCGCGCCACGCGGGGAGAGTCCTTTCTCCTCGAGGGCCCGCGCCCCCCGAGGAGGAGCCTCGAGGCGGCGCGGACCTCGCCCCTGGTCTCTCCGACCTTACACGCCTGGGGCCAGGCGCTTGCCTGACCTCAGGCTACCTCGGCCGGGCGCTTCCGGCAAGCCCCCGGGAGAGGAAGCCAAGGCGCGGGTAAAATCTCTTTGGTCATGCCCGTGGAAGAAGCGAGCGTGGACCTCTACGCGCGTCTTTTGGTCCCGGAGGAGGACTTCGAGCCGGAGGCGCCCTCGTCCTTCGACCCCTTCGAGGAGGACGCCCCCCTCGAGGACCCGCCCGAGCCTCCCCCTGAAGGGGCGGGAGGGGACGCGGTGCGCCGCTACCTCAACGAGATCGGCAGCTACCCGCTCCTCACCCTGGAGGAGGAGGTGGAGCTCTCCAGGAAGATCCAAGAGGGCCAGGAGGCGGCGAAGCGCCTCGGCGAGCTCCTCGGCCTCGACCCGGACCTCGTCCTCGCCGTGGCCCGGGCCCGGGTGAACGACCGCCGCGAGACCCCGGCCTACGCCCGCCTCGAGGCCCTCTCCCCGAAGACGGTGGAGGAGGTGGAGGCGAAGGCGCGCTCCTCCCCCGAGGCCCGCCGCCTCTACCTCTTCGTGCGCGAGGGCGAGGAGGCCAGGCGGCGCATGATCCTCGCCAACCTCCGCCTGGTGGTCTCCGTGGCCAAGCGCTACGCTCACCGCGCCCGGGGGATGCACTTCCTGGACCTCATACAGGAGGGAAACGCCGGCCTCCTCCGCGCAACCGCCCTGTTTGACTGGAAGACCCGGAACAAGTTCTCGACCTACGCCACCTGGTGGATTCACCAGGCCGTGACCAGAGCGCTCCACGACCAGAACCGCCTCATCCGCCTCCCCGTGCACGCGAGCGAGGGGCTGGGCAAGATCCAGAGGGCGAGGGCCGAGCTCGCCCAAACGCTCGGCCGCGAGCCCACGGAGGAGGAGGTGGCCCAGTTCTTGGGGGGAGGGTGGACGGCGGAGAAGGTCTCCGAGCTCCTCGGCTACCTCAGCGACGCCGCCTCTTTGGACGCCCCCGTGGGCGACGAGAAGGAGGCGGAGCCGGACACCTTCTTCCAGGACGTGATCGGGACCGAACGCCTCTCCCCGGTGAGGGCGGCGGAGGAAGCGGTCGCCAGGGAGAAGCTGGGAGCGGCCCTCGCCTGCCTGGACCCGCGGGAGGCCATGGTGCTGAAGCTCCGGTACGGGCTCGACGGCCACCCCCCCATGACCCTCCACGACATAGGGTCCTACCTGGGGGTCACCAGGGAGCGCGTCCGCCAGCTTGAGGGACGGGCGCTCCGCAAGCTCAAGTACCACGCCCCAGAGCTTCGCGACCTCCTCGACCTCCTCGAGGAGTAGGCCGCCCGCGGGGGAGCCCCCCCGCGGGCCTTTTTGGAGCGAGCGGGAGCGGAGGCTCCCGAAAGGAGGTGTACGTGAACGCGGCGACCGAACCCCGTGAAGAGCGGACCGCGAAGTGGTTCCTGGACGAGGCCGGCCGAAAGGCCCTCCTCACCCTCGAGGAGGAGGCCGGCTTGGCGGCGAAGGCGCAGGAGGGGCGGCGGGCCGTCGCCGCCCTGGCTCGGATGACGGGGCTCCCCGAGGAGGAGCTCCTCGCCTACTTCCGCAGGCGGGCCGCCGACCTGCCGGGGGGCTCCGAGGAAGACGCCCGCTTCCGGGAGGTCATCTCCGCCCTCGGACGGGAGGGGCGCAGGCTCGCGAGCCTGGCCACGGAGGGCGCCGAAGCCTGGGCCGCCCTCGTGGAGAGGAACCTCCGCCTCGCCGCCCACTTCTCCGGGGAGAGGACGGGGGAGGGCCTGGACCTCGAGGACCTCCTCCAGGAGGGGAACCGCGGCCTGATGGCCGCGGCGGAGCGCTTCGACCCGAGCCGGGGCGTGCGCTTCTCCACTTACGCCGCCCACTGGGTCCGCCAGTACCAGTTCCGGGCGACGGTCGGGGCCCGCTCCCTGCGCCTCCCCCACAACAAGCACGGCGACCTGCGCAAGCTCATGGGGACGCGGGCCCGGTTGGAGGCGGAGCTCGGGCGGCCGCCCACGGAGGAGGAGCTCGCGCGGGCGCTGGGAGAAGGCTGGACCCCGGAGAAGGTGCGGTTCTTCGCGGAGCTCGCGGAGCCGGTGACCTCCCTGGACACGCCGGTCGGAGAGGAGAAAGACGGGATCTTCGGCGACCTCCTCCCCGCGCCCGGCGAGGGCCCGGAGGAGGCCGCCCTCCGGGCCTGGGAGAGGGAGCGCCTCTTCCGGGCCCTAGCCCAGCTCCCCGAGCGGCAGGCCCAAGCGGTAGCCCTCCGCTTCGGCCTCGAGGACGGCCGGGAGCGCCTCCTGAAGGAGGTGGGCGCGGCCCTCGGGGTGAGCGCCGAGCGGGCGCGCCAGCTCGTGGAGAAGGGCCTGGAGCGCCTGCGCGAGCTCTTGGGGCCGGGGGGGACCCGCGGAGGAAGCGCGAACGAGAAGGAGGTGCAAACAGTTGGGAAATAGCGCACACTTCTTCACCCCAGCGCTCACGTGCTCTCACTTCCCACCACCTCACCCCAGCGAGCCCCCGCGACATACGAAAAGCCCCGAACCGGTATACTCCCCCACAGGAGGCCCCAGGTGAAAGCCAAGCCTAAGGCCACGCGCAAGCGTACCTCGCAGAAGAGGGCGAAAGCCTTCACCGGAGTCCACGCCCTCCTCCTCTTCCCTTCTGGAGAAGACCACAAGGCCACCCTGGACCTCATGCGCCGCTTCTCCGCGGCCGTGCGGTACGCCTACAATCGCTTGCTTGAGGGATGGAGCCGGGAAGCCCTCAAGCGGGAAAATGGACCCCTCCGCATCTTCTTCGGCCTCAACACCCGCTACGCCGACGACGCGGTGATGAAGGCCCAGGCCGTCCTGGACTCCGCCCGGGAGAGAGGAGAAGACCCTAGGAAGGTCGTCTTCGGGGGAAGGAAGCTCTTTGAGACCCTGAGGCGCAGGCACCTCTCGGGTAAGCCCCTGAAGGAGCTCAAGCGGGAGTGGAAGGAGAAGCGTCAGGGCCTCCTCTACTCCCGGGGAGACAAGACCAAGGGGGGCAACCTCAACCTGAGGTTCCTCGTCAAGGAAGGAGCCCTGTGGCTCCGGATCAACCTAGGAGACGGAAGCTACGCCCACGCCCTGGTGAAGACTTCTCACCCGAACCTGAGCGCCCTGGTGGAGCGTGTCCACGCCTCTCTTCCCTACAATGTTGAACTCTCCCTCAAGGATGGGAAGATCTACGCCGCCTTCACCTGGGAGGAGGAGCCCGCGCCCCTCGTGGCCACGAAGGAGAACGGCATCCTCGCCCTGGACGTGAACTCGGACCCCTACCACATCGCCTTAGCCCTCGTCTCCCCCGACGGGAACCTGAGGCGTTACCTCACCCTCTCCCTGGAGGAGGTGGACCAGGCCCCGAACAAAGGAGCTAAGGAACTCCTCCTCTGGAAGGTGGCGCACCAGGTAGTTTCTCTGGCTCTGGAACACGGTGTGGCCATCGCCACGGAACGCCTGAAGCACCTCCCCAAGGGAAGGAGAGGGGACGGCTCTGGAAGAGCTTTCCGCAGGAAGCAACACCGCTTCGCCTACGCCTCCCTCCTCCGGAAGGTCCATTCGTTGGCGAGGAAGAGAGGTGTCCAAGTCGTGGAGGTGAACCCCCAGGACACCTCCGCCATCGGGATGCTCAAGTACGCTCCCCAGCTTTCCCTGTCCAAGGACGTGGCCGCCGCTTACGTGATCGGAAGAAGAGCCTTGGGGTTCAAGGAGAAGCTTCCCAAAGGCTACGGGAAGCTTCTCCGGGACCAAAGCTTCAGGGACCACGCCCAGGGCTTCTACGCCTCCAGAGTCCGGGAACTCCAAGCCAAGAAAGCGCAGGAACAAAATCCCTACCTCAGGCGCAGGCTTTCCCGGGAGATCGGGAAGGCGAAGCGCCACCTCTCCTTGCTTTCAAGCCTTCAGGGTTCACCGGGGAGCCAGAGGGAGGTCACCGACGGAAGGAACTCCCCTGGTGTCAATCCCTGGCGGGTCCTGAGGGTAGGCCTCTTCCTTCCCCTTCTCGGGAAAGCGGTACCTCGTGACCTCTCCCCGCTGAAGGTCTTCCTTCACCGGGGAGCGTGGAAGGGGTGGGGGAGTAGCTTAGGTCCCCATCCTGGTGGGGGGCCGGAGTGCGCTAATGTGCACTTTGGTTGACCAGGGACGGGATGGCCAAGAAGACCAAGGAAGCCAAAAAGGCAGAGCGCGGGCACGAGGGAAGCGCGCCCGGAGAGCTTAGGGCCCAGGTGGAGAACACCCTGGAGGCCTTGAGGGACCGGGCCCGGGCCCTCATCGCCGCCATCGCCGCCCACGCCGAGGCCAGGCTGGCCCTCGAGGCGGCCCGGGACGACCTGGAGGACGCCCGCGCCCGGATCATCCGGGAGGGCCTCGAGGGCCTCGACGAGGCGGAGCGCCGGGCGGAGCTCCTGGAGAAGACCCGGGAGCAGGAGGAGGCCTACAGGAGCGCCCGTAGCTTGTACCGCATGGCCGAGGCCGGCCTGGAGATGGCCCGGGCGGCTTGGGCCCTGGAGAAGGAGGCCCTGAGGGCCCTCGCGGCCCTCCTCAGGGAAGGGGAGTGAGCCAGGGGGAGGGAGGGAAAGCCCCTCCCTCCCGAGGCGGAGGGCGCGGTGAAGGAGAGCGGGAGCTGGAAGAAGGCGGGAAGGGTCGTCGCCGAGGGAACGGCCTTGGTGGAAGACCTGGCGAGCTTCCTCAAAGCGCGGGTGAGCGAGCAGACGGAGAGGGTCTTCGCGGCCCTCGAGGACTTCCTCTCGGAGTGGGCGTGGGGGAAGAGCCGCCGGGGCCTCTTCTGCCTCCTGCAGGGGGCGGAAGGCGTCGAGGCCCCGAAGAGCTTCGCCGTCCGCTTCTCCTTAGACGGAGGGGTCGAGGCCCGGTTCCGCTTCTACGTGCGGGAGCAGGACGCCAAGCCCTGCGAGATCTTGGGGGTCAAGCTGCGGGGAGACGGGTGGGAACTCGAGGCCGAGGCGAAGGCGCCCCGGAAAGAGAAGCCCTGGTTCAGCGCCAGGGTCGGGTTCGGGAGGGCAGAGCAAGAGCCCCTCTCCCCCTGCGAGGCCGCCGAGACCCCGGAAGGCCGGGAGATGGTGAGAAGGTTCCTCGACGAGCTCCCAAGGGCCCTGGAAGCCCTCGGGCGCGAGCTCGCCGCCCTCCTGGAGAGGGGCCTCGAGAAGCTCCGCGAGGAGGCGGAGGCCTGGCCAGGGGGGGACTTCCTCGCCTGGCAGGCGGCTAAAGGCCTCGAGAGCGTGGGGTGAGAAGATGACGCGCAGGTTCGTGCTCAAGTTCAAAAGCGGCAAAGTCCACTCCTTCGACGCGGACGAGGGCGCGGAGCCCGTGGCCGTGGTCAGGAAGCACCTCTCCTTCTTCCCGGACGAGGAGCCCGAGGCCCTCGAGGAGCAGTTCTACGACCCCTCCCTCCCCCGGAGGTTCCGCTACGAGCCCAGGCCCGAGCTCCTCGAGGCCGCCCTCTCGGGCCAGGACGGAGAGGAAAAAGAGGCCGGGATCGCGAAGGAGTAAGGCGCGAGGAGGTGGAAGCGTGTTCGTGAAGTTAGGCGAAAGGCTCGTGAACATGGACGCGGTGGAAGAGGTCCAGGCGAACGGGAACCTCGTCTACTTCCGAGGGGCCTCCAGGACCTCCGTCGTGGAGTTCCCCGACGAGGCGAGCGCGAGGAAGGCCCTGGAGTCCCTCGCCCTCGAGCTCCAGGCCAAGGGGCGGCTCCTCACGTCCCTGAGCTGGGGGAAGGAGTACAAGCCTTGAAAAAGGCCGTCCTCCCCCTCGCCCACGCCCTGGAGAACGGCGGGGACGAGGAGGCCTTGAGGAGGGCGGTGCGGCTCGCCGCCCTCCCCCTCCTCACCCGGGGGCTCCTGGGCTTCGGGGAGGCCCAGATCCCGAGGAGGATGGAGGACGCCCTCCCCAGGGAGATCTCGCGGTGGCTCTGGGCCCTCCGGGCCCGCCTGAGGGAGGCGGGGCGCGCGAAGGTGAGCCTGGCCCAAGACACCGCCGTCTCCTTCCCCTGGCACCCGGGGAGGACGCTCGACGCCTTCCTCACGGTGAGGCGGTGGCGGTGGGACCCAGAGAACCACCGGGCCGTCCTCTACCTCCCCTTGGGAGTCGTCCTCTTCCAGAACGGCCTCCACTCGGGGGCTATAGGCGTCCTCGCCCGGCAGGGGACCCTCGAGGCCCAGGTGGTGGACCTCGCCCCCGCCCTGGAGGCGGGCCTCAGGGTGGAGTGGCGGGAGGACGGGGTGGCGGAGGCGGTCCTCCCCGTCCCGGGGTGGAGGGAGGTCCGGGAGCCCTTCCCGGTGCAGGAGTACGCCCCCCTCTGGGCGGCGGCGAGGCTCCTCTGGGAGAGGGGCGTGGTCCTGGGGCCGAGAGGCAGGCCCCAGCCCTCGAGGCCCTGAAGCTTTCCTTGTCGCAGAACGAAGGTCTACTGAAAAATGAAGTCCGATGCCGAAGATAACCTACGTCCGCACCCTGGCGAACAGCGCGAGGGTCGTGATTAAGAACGTGCCCGCGATGACGGTGGAGTGGGAGGGGGGAAGCGAGGTCGGCTTCGCCCCCGAGGTGGTGGAGCGCCTCGAGGCCCTCCTGAAGGCCGCCGAAAGGGAGAACCCCCCTCCGGGGGCCTTCGTGGTCCTGGACTACGAGGCTCCCTCTCCCGAAGAGAGGTGAGGGCCGTGCCGGGGTCCTTCGTCTCCGTCCCGCCCGAAGAAATTGAGCCCTACCTCCAGGAAGCCTTCGGAGACGCCTTCCCGGAGCGCCGGAAGGCGGTGGTGGAGGGGGTCTTGAAGAAGCTCGACCTCTCCTACCCGGAACGCGTCCTTCGGGATCTCCCGGACACCCCCTGCGTCCACGCCGAGACGGTGCTCGTGGACCGCCACGTCCGGATCGCGCGCCTCGGCGGTATCGGGGCCGTGGGACGAGTTGAGCTCCCTAGGGAAGGTGTCCCCGAGGACGCGTGGACCCTCCACCCGGTCCTCGAGGCCTTCAGACCCAGAACAAGCCGCCTCTCCGAGGACCACGCGCCCCACCGAGGCTGGGCGAGCCTCAGGCGCTTCCCCCGAGAGGAGGTTCTCCCCCGCCTCGCCCGGGCCTTCTGCGCCTGGGCGGAAGACGCGGGCCTCCGCTTTCCCCAAAACCCCTTTCCCGTCCCCGTGGTGAACATCGCGGGACCTTACCGGGGGGAGGGGAACCTGGTCCTGATGGTGGGGCTCACGGAGAGGGCCTACCCCCCGGAGGGGACCCTCGTCCTCGCCTCTCCCCACCACGCCCTCGCGCTCTCTGGAGAGGGCGTGATCTTCTCCCTCGCCCACCTCGATGACCCCTCCAAGGTCTGGGGGGCCCTCCCCTCCTTCCTCGAGGCCAAGGAGCTCCCGCCGGAGACGGTCCTCGAGGTCCTGAGGGGGGAGCTCCCTTCCGTGATGCTCGACCTGATGACCCTGTGACGAAAGGAGGCGCGCCGTGGACCCGAAAGCGGAAGCGGAAATGGAGAGAGAAATCATGAGGGCAGCTGCGCGCGAAGAAACGGCGTTTCCCGGCAAGAACCCCCAAACCCTCCCAGTCCCCCGCTTCCTCGCGGGCCTCGAGGCCTCCAACAGGCTCCAGCCTGCGGTATACTCGGAAAAACAACGATGGAAGAACGAAACCTCTTCCTGAACGAGTGGAAACTCTACGACAGCCCCGTGGCCGCCACCGAGGCCATGGGCGTTCCCCTGAAGAAGGCCCTCCGCTGGCTCAGGGAGGAGCGGGGGCGCCTCGCCCGCCCGGGCCTCGAGGAGCTCCTCCGCCGCCTCCTCTACCTCACGGCGGAGCTCAAGAGGCGCTACGAGGCGGACGAGGTCCCTCCGGCGGTCATCCCCGAGGTCGGGGCCTTCCTGCGGGGGCTTTCCGCCCTCGAGGCCGCCTACGAGGCCCTGCTCACCGGGGAAGTGCGGGCCGAAAAGGCTTAGGGGCAGGGGAGGGCTAGGGCCGGGTAGGGGTCTGCCTAGATACAAAGGCGCTCCCTTCTCAGGGTTTGTATCTAGGCAGCGCCCAAAGCGAAAACCCCCCGCGTTAGCGGGGGGCAGAGCAACCTTATCGGTCTCCTCGACTGGCGCCCGCGAGGAGGGCGAAGAAGTTTTCAATCTCGCGGGCGAGATCGAAATCCCCCGCCTCGTACAGCTGGTGGGTCAGAGCGACGATACGCACGACGGCGGGGTCACAAACGGCTCGGGCCACGAACTCCGGGTCCCGGGCCTCCGCCAAAATCTCGGCCAAGGTCCTGTAGACCTTGGCCTCGGCCTCGGCCTCCTCCGCGCGATGGAGGAGGCCCAGAAAGATGGACTCCCCTAATTCTTCCCTGCTCATACTTCCTCCTTGCCCCTGGCCTCTTCGGCCTCCTCCGCCCGGGGCCGGGCGGTTTACGGACGTGAGCATACACCGTCCGGGGCAGTTTCGGAAGAGGGAGTCCCTCCTGGAAGCGAAGGCGCTTCGACCTGGAGGCTTGTGTCCACGCGGTTCTAAAAGCGAAACCCCTCCGCGTTGGCGGAGGGGTTTCGCCTAGCTTCTCGCTAGGCCTTTAAGGTCTTGGAGGAGAAGGAGGAACTCCCCCGGGTCCTCCTCTGCCAACCGGAGGAGGGCCCTGGCGAAGCTAATCCCCCAGGGGGAGGTGATACCGAGAATAAACCCCCTGAGGAGCTCGTCGGGATCCTCCTCCTTGAAGGTGCGGCCAAGGGTCTCGATGGCCGCACCCATCTTTTTGAGAAGCCGCGCTACCGCACGGTTCTGGTCTAAAGCCAGGTCAACGAGCGCCTCGAAGGTGTCGTTGACCGTCTGGACAAACTTCCCCTCCTGTTCCTGCTTCCGCTTCCTCATACCTCTCCTCCTTGCCCCTGGCCTTTTCGGCCTCCTCCGCCCGGGGCCAGGCGGTTTACAGAAAAGAGGGGGTGTGGGGGAGCTATAATGCCCCGGTTTCCAAGATAGCCCTACGGGCTGACCAAACCGGGGATACATGGACTCCCCCACCTCCGCCGGAGGCGGAGAGGAACGGAAGGCATTGTGGTATACCATAGTTGGCATGAAGGCCCTAAGGCTGGACCGGCCCGAAGTAACGCCGCTGGAGAGGGAGATCCCTCAATGAAGGCGGAAGCCTACCCTTTCAAGGGTAGGAGGAGATCACTGAAGTAGAGGGCATGACCAAGGCCGAGCGCATCAAGGAAAGCCTCCACAAGACAAAGGAGCGGAGGAAATCCTTAAAGCCCAAGGTCTTCCAGCTTAAGCTACAGAACCTCACCAAAACCAAGGAAGAGCGCCTGAGAAGGGCCTTTCTTGAAGCCAAGTGGCTCTACAACTGGCTGGTCTCCGACACCCAAAGGCTTGCGCAGCCCGCCAACAAGGTGGCCGAGGTGGAGGTCAAGGTGGGGGAAGCCTTCGAGCGGAGAACCCTCACCCTTCTGGGCTCCCAGGTGAAGCAGGAGATCACCGACAGGCTGAAGGACAACCTGAAAGCCCTTTCCAAACTGAAAGCCAAGGGACACCAGGTGGGAGCCCTGAGGCCTAAGAGCTTCATCAACTCCATCCCCCTCAAGCAGTACGGCGTGACCTACAGCCTGGACTTTGCCCGGAATAGGGTGAGGATACAGAAGCTCGGGGACTTCCGCGTTTTGGGTCTCCACCAGATCCCCCAGGGGGTAGAGATCGCCAGCGCCGTGCTGGTGAGAAAACCCAGCGGCTACTACCTCCACGTGACCTGCTATCTAGCCAAAGGGGATTCTCCTGAGCCGATAGCTGAAGCCGTGGGGATAGACTTCGGCATCGAGTCCAAGCTCACCCTATCCAACGGGATCAAGATCGACTTTGAGGTGCACGAGACCCCCAGGCTCAAACGGCTTCAGAGGAAACTGGTGAGGGCAAAAAGGGGCTCTAAGCGGAGGGGAAAGATCCGCTTTCTTTTGAGGAGGGAATACGAAAAGCTCAACAACCGTCGGAAGGATGCAGAGAACAAGGTCCTGGCCTTCCTCAAACTCTACGGGAAGGTGGTGTTCCAGGACGACCTCCTAGCGAGCTGGGCGCGGCGTTTTGGTAGGCAGCTCCACTCCTCCGGGATAGGCGGATTGAAGTTGAGGTTGAGGAACAGCCTCAAGACGCCTCTCCCGGTGGGGAGGTTTGAGCCTACCACCCGGGAGTGCTACGCCTGTGGGAAAAGGCACGAGCTTCCTCTATCCCAAAGGATCATCGCTTGCAGTTGCGGGTGGGAGTGCGACCGGGATGTAAACGCCGCCTTGGTGATTCTGAGGAAAGGGCTTGGCCTGAGCCCCGATCAGACCCTAGGGTTGGACCGACCCGAAGTAACGCCCCTGGAGAAGGAAGCCGCTGCCCGGATTTTGGGGAGCAATCCCTCGATCCGGGTAAGTTTTCTTCAATGAAAGGGGAAGCCCACCCTTTCAAGGGTGGGAGGAGGTCACAGACGCAAGTATACATCCGTGTGAGCGGTAGAAGGAACGGCTGCCCCGGGGGCCTCGAGGCCCCCAACCCGGAGCTGGGACGCGGCTGAAGCTTCGGCAAGGCCGGCCTAAAAGGCCCTAGAGAGGCGAAGCTCCAAGAGCGCATCGCGGCCCCGCGCCGCTCGGGTAGCCTTGAATCTCGAATCGGGCCCGCGGGGGCGCCGGACGCAGGAGGTGAAGCGCTGCTGTGGAAAACGCCAAGCGAGGCTGGATTGAGGTGATCGCAGGGCCCATGTTCGCCGGAAAGAGCGAGGAGCTCATCCGGCGGGTCAAGCGGGCCCTCATCGCGAGGCAAAAGGTGATGATCTTCAAGTCGCACCTGGACGACCGATACCACCCTGCCCATGTGGTGAGCCACGACGGGGCTCAGGTGGAGGCCGTGCCCGTGCGGTCCTCGAGGGAGATCCGGGAGCGCCTAGGCTCCCTCCTCCCCGACCTCGTGGCTGTGGACGAAGTGCAGTTCCTCGACCCGGGGATCGTCCCCTTGGCCGAGGAGCTCGCCGACAGGGGCATCCAGGTGATCCTCGCCGGACTCGACCTCGACTTCCGGGGAGAGCCCTTCGGGCCGATGCCCGAGCTCCTCGCCCGGGCCGAGTCGGTGACCAAGCTCGCCGCCGTGTGCGTGCGGTGCGGCGCGCCCGCCACCCGCACGCAGCGCTTAGTGGACGGGAGGCCCGCCCGGTACGACGACCCCGTGGTCCTGGTGGGAGCGAGCGAACGCTACGAGGCCCGTTGCCGGGCCTGCCACGAGGTGCTCCGCTGAGGAGGAAGCCGAGGACGGGGGAAAGCGATCCCCCTGTAAGGCCTCCGCTTCCTTCGCTTCCGTAGTCTGACTGACCAGGGAGAAAGAAGCGACATCTAGGCCGACCAGGGGCGGGGCAGTCCCGCCCCGGAAAGGAGGAGACCGTGGAGACCGTAAAGACCGTGAAGAGGCTCGAAGGCTTCTGGTCGGGCGGCCCCTACTCCCTCGTCTGCTCCGACGAGGAGGAGGACCCCCTCGCCGAGCTCGAGGACGTCCGCATCCCCGCCCGAGAGGAGATCCACCCCCTCGCCTCCTTCGTCCTCATCGCTCCCCCCTCTGGCCTCTCCCTCAAGGCGAGGGGCGAAGTCTTCGACGACGACAACTTCTACCTCGCCGTGCTCCTCGAGGACCGCCCCACCACCTTCGGCGAGGCCCTCGAAAAAGGCCGGGTCTACGCCTTCTTCCCGGGGGAAGAGCCGTGGTGAACGAACCCGCGCGCGCCCGCCCCTCTCCGAAAAGGGCCGTGAGAGGGGCGGGAAAGCTCCCTGCCCTCGAGGGCCTTCAACCCCCGGCTCTACCATGAAAGAGGAGGTAAGCGGTGAGGTGGCCCAAGGTCCTCTACGACTTGTCGGAATACACGGCGGCCAGAGAAAGGGTGCTCCTTCCCGAGCGCCGGGCGAGGAAGGCCTTGGCCTCCCTTCGGAAGGACTTGAGGTGGAAGGTGTCCTTGGCCGACCTACCTAAGCTCCACCACGTCCTCGGCCCGATCTACACGGACGGGGAGGAGCGCTACCGGGTGAAGCGCCTGAAGCGCCCCTATGACCCCGGCACCTACACCGTCGAGCCCTGGTAGAAAGATGCGGCCCCTAGAGATACGCCTCACCCGCAGGGGCCGCTTCGCGAGAGGGTCGGTCTACATAGGCCGGCCCTCCCGCCTCGGCAACCCCTACCGGGTGGAAGAGACGGGCTCCCACGAAGAGGCCGTGCGCCTCTACCGGGCCTGGTTTCAGGAGAGGACGAAAGACCCCCGCTTCCTCGAGACCCTGGAAGCTCTCTACGAGAGGCTAAAGCGGGAGGGCGTCCTCGCCCTCTCGTGCTACTGCGCCCCCCTCCCGTGCCACGGAGAGGTCATCGCAAGGTGGCTCGTGGAGAGGGGAGAGAAAGAGGGGCGCCGGGTGCGTGTCAAGATAGAAGGGAGGTAGGATCGTGGATCGCCCAGACCCGCCCCACCCCGTCCTCGGGGCGGCCCTCTCCGCCCTCCGCCTTCTCCACAACGACCCCAGGGAGCGAAGGGTCCTCCAGGAGGTGGCCCGCCTCTACCACGAGGGCTTCCCGGGAGCGCCCGAGAAGGTGGTCCCCTTGACCGCGGTCTACGCCGCCATGGGGCGGGAGGGGGTGCCCCCCGCCTTCGCCGCCGACTTCGCCACCTTGGGGGCCCTCCTCCACGCCCTGGGCCTCTGGAGGCTCGCCAAGGGAGCCTACCTCGTGGACCCCGACCTCGCCCGGGAGGTGGCGAAGACCCCGGTGGGAAGGCTCCCCGTGGACCTCCTCTTCCGCCTCCCCGAGCCCGCCCCCCTGGTCCTCCTTCCCGAGGGCCTTCCCGCCTGGCCCGAGCTGGAGGGCTTCCACGTCCACCTGGAGTGGGACCCCGGAGGGAGGCCGGGGATCGGGCCCCACCTGGAGCTCCGCTTCCTCGCCTGGATCCGAGGGGAGAAGGGGCACCGCCCCGCCACCCTGGTCCTGGACCTGGACGCGGAGGACCTGCGGGAGGCCGTGGAGAAGACCCTCGCCCGCTCAGTCCAGGGCGCCCCCGGCCTCGCCGCCAAGACCCTCCAGGAGGCCAGCCCCCTCCTCGTGAGGGAGTACGGGGCCGTCCTCGCCCAGGCCCTCTCCCTCGCCCTCTACCTCTGCCAGGAGGCCCCGGACCTGGGCGGCCTCAGCCCGAGGCCCCCGGCCCCCTTGGTCAAGGTGAAGGGAGGGGAGAAGCGGGTCTTCCCCCCGGACAGCCCCCTCGTCCTCCCCACGGGGTGGCGGTGGGGGAAGGCCCTCCGCCTCGCCCGGGAGAGGAGGGAGAAGCTTCCTTTCGCCCCCACGGGGAAGCGGGTGGTCCCCCACGTGCGGCGGGCCCACTGGCACCTCTACTGGACGGGGGAGGGGAGCCGGAAGGACCCCGCGAAGGCCCGCCCCGTCCTCCGGTGGGTGCCTGCCGTCCTCGTGAACCGGGACCTGCTCCTCGAGGCGGGGCTCACGGAGGAGGACCTTCCCGCCGTGGCCCGGAAGGTGAAAAAAGACCGCTAACCTCCGCATTGCTAGGGGAGGGAAAAATGACGGTACCGGTACGCTTCCAGAAAGCTGGGCTTGAGGTAGAGGTGGTCCCCCAGGGGGTGGACAAGTACGGGAAGCTCCGCCTCGAGGGGACGATCGCAGGCCTCCCCTTCCGCGGGGAGTATGAGAAGGTCCCCGGGAGGGGGTGGGTGATCCGGTTTTACACGAAGATGCTCCTGGGGGGGCGGGAGGTGGCGGGGGTGGAGCCCCCGCCGGAGGCCAAGGCCGTCCTGGACCAGATCCTGGAGCAGGGGCTGAGGGAGAGGGAAATGGCGGCGCAGGCCTACGTTGAGGCGGTGCCCCCCGCCCTCCGCCTGGTCTTGGGGGACGAGAGCGGGCACATCTACGTCTACCCCTTCGGGGTAGACAGACCGGAGAACCTCCCCCTCGGGACCGAGAACCGGATCGCCCAGGCCCTCGAGGAGCGCATCGCCCGCCTGGGGGCGGAGCGGTACGCCCTCCTGCGCCTGGGGGAGCCCGCAAGGGTAGGGATGGGGCGGATCGTGCCCCTGGAGGAGCTCCTCGAGGCCTTGGGCCTCTCCCTGGAGGAGATTCTCAAGAAGGAGGAGGCCGAGAAGGAGAAGGAGGCTGACCCTGACCCCCGGCCCCTGGTGGTGCTCCGGAGGTGCTGGGAGTGCGGCCAGGTAGCGGTGGCCCGCCTCCCCGAAGGGGTGGATCGGGGGGAGGTGGAGGCCTGGATCCGCCAGGGCCACCAGCGGACCCTGGAAAGGGCGAAACCCCTGGCCTCCGTGGGCTTTGAGCCGGACCCCGCCCCCTGGCGGGTGGTAGTCCACTCCTACTACTGCGGGTGCGGGGGGTGAGGGCGGAGTGGACCTAATCCTCAGGTACCTGGACGGCGGCCCCCTTTCCCACATCCTGGACCCTTGCGCCAGGGCGGGCGAGGAGGGAGAAAAATCCCGTGGTCCAGCACCTGGCCCACCGGCACAGGGCCGCCCTCCTGGCCTTTTTGGACCTGGCGGAGGCCATCCCCCTGCCCCGGCGCATCCCCTGTGGGAAAAGGAGGTGCAAACAGTTGGGAAATAGCGCACACCACTTCACCCCAGCGCTCACGTGCTCTCACTTCCCGCCACCTCACCCCAGCGAGCCCCCGCGACATACGAAAAGCCCCGAACCGGTATACTCCCCCACAGGAGGCCCCAGGTGAAGGCCAAGCCTAAGGCCACGCGCAAGCGTACCTCGCAGAAGAGGGCGAAAGCCTTCACCGGAGTCCACGCCCTCCTTGTCTTCCCTTCTGGAGAAGACCACAAGGCCACCCTGGACCTCATGCGCCGCTTCTCCGCTGGGGTGCGCTACGCCTACAACCGCCTCCTTGAAGGTCAGCCCAGGGAGGAGCTCAAACGTCAGGACAGCCCCCTCTGCGCTTTCTTTGGCCTCAACACCCGCTACGCCGACGACGCCGTCTTGAAAGCCAAAGCCACCTTGGACTCGGCCAAGGAGCTAGGAGAGAACCCCCGAAAAGTGGTGTTCGGAGGGAGGGGCCTCTTCGATCAACTCAAACGCAGACACCTCTCCGGTAAGCCCCTGAAGAGACTCAAGCGGGAGTGGAGGGAGAAGCGTCAGGGCCTCCTCTACTCCCGGGGGGACAGGACCAAGGGGGGCAACCTCAACCTGAAGCTCCTCGTCAAGGAAGGAGCCCTGTGGCTCCGGATCAACCTCGGAGACGGAAGCTACGTCCACGCCCTCGTGAAGACGCGCCACCCCAACCTGAGCGCCCTGGTGGAGCGTGTCCACGCCTCTCTTCCCTACAATGTTGAACTCTCCCTCAAGGATGGGAAGATCTACGCCGCCTTCACCTGGGAGGAGGAGCCCGCGCCCCTCGTGGCCACGAAGGAGAACGGCGTCCTCGCCCTGGACGTGAACTCGGACCCCTACCACCTGGCCCTAGCCCTCGTTTCCCCTGATGGAAACCTCAGGAGGCACCTCACCCTCTCCCTGGAGGAGGTGGACCGCGCTCCGAACAGGGGAG
>Ga0207863_100222_pt1 | contig 23693 bp, 20 predicted proteins | sample CeladaPassaD2F12_FD_187497 | JGI IMG/M metagenome (GOLD analysis project Ga0207863, IMG submission 187497) | Cellulose-adapted microbial communities from the Joint BioEnergy Institute, USA - Passage D2F12 (SPAdes) (version 2) | ecosystem: Engineered > Bioreactor > Continuous culture >... | reverse complement strand
GGCGGAAGCCGTCGCACTCCAGCACGCCGTGCCAGGAGGTCCCGAGCACCGCCCCCACCCGGCAGCCCTCCCCGCCCCCCTCGCGCGTGACGAAGAGCGGCTCCCCGCCGAGCCTCGCCGTGCGGCCGTGGTGGATCTCGTAGCCGGAGACCTCCTCGTCCCCGAAGAGCGGGGCCCTCCCGGAGGGTCGCGCCAGAACCTTCTCCGGCTCGAAGACCGTCTCCACCGGGAGCAGCCCGAGCCCCTCCGCCTCGGGCACCTCCCCCTCCACCCCGTCGACTATCCTGCGCCCGAGCATCTGGTAGCCGCCGCAGAGGCCGAGGGTGGGGAGCCCCCGGCGGGCGCGGGCGGCGAGCGCCCGGTCGAGCCCCGCCGCCCTGAGCCCCCCCAGATCCTCCACGGTGGCCTTGGTCCCCGGCACGACGGCGAGGTCGGCGTCGAGCACCTCCGCCGCCGAGCGGGTGAAGCGCACCGCGACCCCCGGCTCGAAGAGGAGCGGGTCGAGGTCGGTGAAGTTGCTCATCCTCCCCAGCCGCACCACGGCCACCCGGAGCACGTCCCCGCCCGGCGCCCCCTCGCCCGCCTCCCGCAGCGCGAGCGAGTCCTCCCCGTCGAGCCCTATCCCCGGCGCGAAGGGCAGCGTCCCCAGGAAGGGCCTCCCGGTGCGGCGGCTGAGCTCGGCGAGCCCGGGGGCGAGGATCGCCGCGTCCCCCCGGAACTTGTTGACCACGAACCCGCGCACGAGCTCCCGGTCCCGCGGGGAGAGCAGGGCCAGCGTCCCGTAGAGGGAGGCGAAGAGCCCGCCCCGGTCTATGTCCCCCACCAGCACGACCGGCAGGCCGGCGGCCCGGGCGAGCCCCATGTTGGCGAGGTCGCTCTCGCGCAGGTTTATCTCGGCGGGGCTGCCGGCCCCCTCGCAGACGACGGCCTCGAAGCGGCGCCGCAGGCCCTCGAGCGCCCCGAGCACCACGGGCAGAAGCTCGGGCTTCATGTCCTGGTAGCTCGCGGCGGAGGCCGTGGCGTACGGCCTGCCGAGCACCACCACCTGGGTTCTTTCCCCCGCGGAGGGCTTGAGCAGCACGGGGTTCATCGCCGCCTCCGGCTCGACGCGGGCGGCGGCGGCCTGGGCGGCCTGGGCGCGCCCGATCTCGGCCCCCTCCCGGGTGACGAAGGAGTTGAGCGCCATGTTCTGGGCCTTGAACGGGGCCACCCGCACCCCCTCGCGGGCGAGCCAGCGGCAGATCCCGGCGACCACCACGCTCTTTCCGGCGTCGGAGTGGGTCCCGCAGACGAGCAGCGCCCCGCTCAAGGGGAGGCCCCCTCCCCGCGCCCGCCCAGGAGGCCGAAGAGGAGCCCGATCCCGCCCCACAGCACCGCCTGGGTGGCGAGCGAGGCGAGCCTGAACTCCCGCACGAGCCCCTCGGGGAGGGCGGCGAGACCGCCGCCGAAGGAGGGCATCGCCAGAAGCAGCACGCCCCAGAGCGCCGCGAGCGAGAGCGCCGCGGCGGGCAGGCGGAGGGCTCCCCCCACCGCCGCGCCGGCGCGAAGGGCCACCGCCACGGAGAGCGGCCCCAAGACCACCAGCGCCAGGTAGGCCGCGGTGCGCTGCGCCAGGGTCGAGGGGTCGGAGGCGCCGGGCGGGAGCGGCGGGTACTTCAGGAAGGGCAGCAGCGCGGCCCCGCAGAAGAGCGCCCCCGCCAGGGCGAGGCTCCTCCCCCGCTCGCCCCGCAGCGGCACCCTCCCCCCGAAGCGCGCCGCGAGCAGCCCGAAGACCCCCCCGGCCGAGGCCCCGTAGAGGGCGGTGGCCAGAACGAGGCCGGCCTTCTGCTGGCCGCGGGTGAAGACCTCCTCGTGGTGGCGCTCCTCGAGGGCGACGGCGCGGTCCATGGCGGGCTCCGCGAAGACGAGGGCGAAAAGCCCGGCCAGAACGCCCGCCACGAGCCCGGCGGCCAGCCCCCGGCGGAGGCAGACGGCCGTCATCTTCTCCGCCCTCCGCTCAGTGGCAGGGGACGCCGAGCACGTGCCGCCCGTCGTGGAACAGCTCGTGCAGGTAGTTCTGGGTCTTCGCCGCCTCGCCCAGAAGGGGCACAAGCAGCGCGCCGTTGTCGAAGAGGACGGCGTACAGGGTCAGGGCGATCGCGGCGAGCCCGCCGCAGACCAGAAGCGGCGTCCTGCCGGAGGAGCTCCACTCCACTTCCCAAAACCTCCTTCGGGGTCCTCGCCCCGCGTCGGGGTTTCTCCGGCGAGAGGCCAGTATCCTGACTCCCGGATCTCCGCTTCCCCCGGCCTTCCCATCGCCCGCGGCGACAGTGGCCCTGCGTGCGGGGGTCGCTCCCCGGTCACAGTGGCGGGACCGTGCCGGACTCTCACCGGCTTCCTGGACCTCTCGCCCGCCTACGCCGGGCAGGATAACCGCGGAGGCTCGCGGAATTCAAGGGGAGGGGGCCTGCTTTCGGCGCCTGAGGCTCTCCCAGCTCCCGTCGGCGTACCAGCCGCCGTCCACCGAGAGCGCATGTCCGTTTACGTAGCCGCTCTGCCCGGAATCGGCGAGAAAGGCCACGGCGGCGGCCACGTCCTCGGGGGTGGCGAAGCGCCCCATGGGGGTGCGGCCGGCGATGTCCTCGTCGGTGTAGCCGCCCCCGGCCTGGTCCTCGGCGTCCATCTCGGTCTTCACCCACCCGGGGCAGACGGCGTTGACCCTCACGCCGCGGCCGCCCCACTCGGCGGCCAGGGTCCGGGTGAGCCCGACGAGGCCGTGCTTGCTGGCGTTGTAGGCGGCCCGGTCGGAGATCCCGAGCAGCCCGGCGACCGAGCTCACGTTCACGATGCTCCCGGAGCCCTGCCGGAGCATCAGGAAGCCGAAGTAGCGGCACGTCAGGAAGGGGCCGGTGAGGTTCACCTCCACGACGCGCCGCCACTCGGCGGGGGTGGTCTCCTCGGCGGGTTTGATGAGGCTGATCCCCGCGTTGTTCACGAGCACGTCCACCCGCCCGAAGGCCTCCTCCACCGCCCGGACCATGCCGCGCACCGCCCTCTCGTCGGCGACGTCGCCGGGGAGGGCGAGCGCCCTCGCGCCCACGCCCTCAAGCTCCTCCAGCGTCGCCCCCGGAGCCCGGAGGTCGTTGGCCGCTACGGCGTACCCCCTCGCGGCGAGCTCCAGGGCCACCCGCCGGCCGATGCCGCGCGCCGCCCCGGTGACGACGGCCACCCTCTCCTTCGGTTCCGGCAAGCCGCCCTCCTCCCTCCTAAGGGTGCAGTACCGTGGTGACCCGGTAGCGGTCGGCCCGGTAGGTGCTCTTCACGTACTCGAAGGGGCGGTCGTTCTGGTCGAAGGTGATCCTCTCGATGAGCAGGGCCGGGCTCCCGGCGGGAACGCCGAGGTGCTCCGCCTCGGCCTCGCTCACCAGCCCCGCCTCGTAGCTCTGCTCGGCGCGGGACATCCTGACCCCCGCCTTCCTGAGCTCCTCGTAGAGCGAACGTTCCGAGAGATCCACGTCGAGAACGCCCCGGGCGACCTCGTAGAGCAGGTGGCTGGTCTCCAGCGCCATCGGCTCCCCGTCGGCGTCGCGCACCCGGCGCAGGCGGACGATCCTCGTCCCCCGGTCCACCCCCAGCATCCTGGCCACCACCGGACCCGCCGGCTCCACCTCCATCTCCAGCACCCGGCTGGAGGCCCGCATCCCCCGGTCCCGCATGTCCTGGGTGAAGCTCGTGAGCCGGACCGCCTCCTGCTGGAGCTTCTTCTCCGCGACGAAGGTGCCCCGCCCCTGCTCCCGGTACAGCAGCCCCTCGTTGACCAGCTCCATTATCGCCTGGCGCGCCGTCATCCGGCTTATGCCGTAGCGCTCGCAGAACTCCCGCTCCGAGGGTATGGCCTGCCCGGCCCTCAGCTCCTCCTTCTCGATCATGTCCCGGATGATCTCCTTGAGCTGGTAGTACTTGGGAACGGGGCTCTCGGTGTCTATGCCGGCCAATCTCGCGCCTCCTTCGCTCAGCCAAAAAGAATAGCCCAACCGGGCGGCTCCGGCCTACTTATGATATCGTCTATACGATAGTACATCAGTGGAGGAGAAGGGGGAGCCAGGATGGGTATGGGCCGGCTGCGCTGCGTGGTGTTGGGGGTCATGCTGCTGGTGCTGGGCGCGGCGGGGACGGGGGCTGCGCGGCCCGGGGAGGAGGGCGGGCGGCACGTGGTGGAGCGGGTCTTGCACCGCATGTCGCTGGAGGAGAAGGTCGGGCAGATGTTCGTCACCTACGCCTACGGGGACAGCGCGGAGGATACGGACCCGGAGATGGTGGCGGCCAACAGGGAGGCCCACGGGGTGGACGACTTCCGCCAGCTCATCGAGCGCTACCACCTCGGCGGGATAATCTACTTCGCCTGGTCGGGCAACGTCGAGAACCCGCGGCAGATAGCCGGGCTCTCCAACGGCCTCCAGCGGGCCGCCCTGGGGAGCGGGGCGGGCGTTCCGCTGCTCATCTCCACCGACCAGGAGCAGGGCGTGGTGGTGCGGGTGGACTACCCGGCGACCCAGTTCCCCGGCAGCATGGCCCTCGGGGCGGGGCGCGGCGAGGAGGACGCCCGCACCGCGGCGGAGATCACCGGGGAGGAGCTGCGGGCGATCGGGATAAACCAGAACTTCGCCCCGGTCGCCGACGTCAACGTCAATCCCAGAAACCCGGTGATCGGGGTGCGCTCCTTCGGGGAGGACCCGCGGCTCGTCGCGCGGCTGACGGCGGCGCAGGTCGAGGGCTACCAGGAGGGGGCTGGCGTCGCCGCCACCGCCAAGCACTTCCCGGGCCACGGGGACACCGACGTGGACAGCCACTACGGGCTGCCCGTCATCAACCACAGCCGGGAGGAGCTCGCCGAGGTGGACCTCCCGCCCTTCGAGGCCGCCATCCGGTCCGGGGTGGACGCCATAATGACCGCCCACATCGTCGTCCCGGCGCTCGACGGCTCCGGGCGCCCGGCGACGCTCTCCAAGCCCATCCTGACCGGCCTGCTGCGCGGGGAGATGGGCTTCGACGGCGTGATCGTCACCGACTCCCTGGGGATGGCCGGGGTGCGCCAGCAGTTCGGCGACGAGCGGGTCCCCGTGGAGGCCATAAAGGCCGGGGCGGACATGCTGCTCATGCCGCCCGACATAGACCTCGCCTACAACGCCGTGCTCGAGGCGGTGCGGAGCGGCGAGATAAAGCGGCGCAGGATAGACGCCTCCGTCCGCCGCATCCTCGCGCTCAAGCTCGAGCGCGGCCTCTTCGAGGACCCCTTCGTAAACGAGGAGAGGGTGGACGAGGTCGTCGGCACCCCCGAACACCACGCCGCGGCCGCGGAGATCTCCGACCGCACCATCACCCTGGTAAAGAACGAGGCGGGCCTGCTGCCGCTGGAGCCCGACACCGGGCGGAAGGTGCTCGTCACCGGGGCGGGCGGCTACGCCGGGAGCGCCGCCGACCAGGGCGACCGCAGCACGCTCGGCAGCCTGGCCGCCGCGATGGAGGAGTTCGGCGTCGAGACGGAGGTCTACGAGACCGGCACCGACCCGGACGCCTCCAGGAGGAGCACGGCCGTCGCCAAGGCTCAAAATAGCGACCTGGTCGTCGTCACCACCAACAAGGCGTGGACTTCCGAAGGCCAGCAGCGGCTCGTGAAGGAGCTGCTCGCCACCGGCAGGCCCGTCATCGTGGCGGCCGTGCGCGACCCCTACGACATAGCGTACTTCACCGAGGCGGAGACCTACCTGGCCGCCTACGGGTACAAGCCCGTCTCGATGGAGGCGCTGGCGCGGGTGCTCTTCGGCGCGGTGAACCCGACCGGCAGGCTCCCGGTCACCATCCCGGAGGCCGAAGACCCGAACGCCGCGCTCTACCCCTACGGGCACGGGCTGAGCTACTGAGGGGGCGGCCGTGGAGAGGGAGATGAACCGCAAGGACTTCCTCAGGCTCGGCGCAGGGTCGGCCGCCGGCATCGCCGGCGCCTCCCTGCTCGGCGCCCGCGCCGCCGGCGCGAGGCCCGGCAAAGGTCGTCGGGTCAGGCCGGGGATAGAGGTGCTGCTGGAGGAGCGCCCCGGCATGCTGCGGGGGAAGAAGGTTGGGATCATCACCAACCCCACCGGCGTGCTGCCGGACCTGACGCACGTCGTTGACGCGCTGGCGGCCAAGACGAACCTCGTCGCCATCTTCGCGCCGGAGCACGGGTTCAGGGGCTCAGAACAGGCCGGGGAAGGGGAAGGAGACTACCTCGACCCCAGGACCAAAACCCCGGTCTACGACATCTACGGCAAGGACAGGGAGGAGATCGCGGCCACCTTCGAGCGGGCGGGGGTGGAGACGGTCCTCTTCGACATCCAGGATGTGGGCGCCCGCTTCTACACCTACATCTGGACCATGTCCGACAGCATGGAAGCCTCGGCCATCGGCGGAAAGGAGATCATCGTCCTCGATAGGCCGAACCCCATCACCGGCCTCGAGGCGCAGGGACCGGTGCTCCGTCCCGAGTACAGCACCTTCGTCGGGCGCTACCCCATCGCCCAGCGCCACGGCATGACCGTCGCCGAGCTCGCGAGGATGTTCAACGCCGAGTTCGTCCCCGAACGCACGGACGGCAAACGGGCCAACCTCGCCTTCGTCGAGATGGAGGGCTGGTCCCGCGAGATGTACTACGAGGACACGGGGTTGCCCTGGGTCATGCCCTCGCCCAACATGCCCACCGTGGACACCGCCGTCGTCTACCCCGGCACCTGCATGTTCGAGGGCACCAACCTCTCCGAAGGCCGCGGCACCACCCGTCCCTTCGAGCTCCTCGGCGCGCCGTACATAGATCGGAAGCTCTCCGACGCCGTGAGGGCGCTAGACTTGCCGGGCACGATGTTCCGCGAGGCGTACTTCGCCCCGACCTTCGGCAAGCACCAGGGCAAGACCGTCGGCGGCGTGCAGGTCTACGTCACGGACCGGTACGAGCACGACCCCATCCGGACGGCGCTCGCGATCATGCTCGAAGCCAAGAGGCTCTACCCCGACGACTTCGCGTGGCGCTACGACGCCTGGGATCTGGCCCGCCCGTACTGGATCGACAAGCTCACCGGCTCGGACTACGTCCGCACCTCGGTGGACGCCGGCAAGAGCCCGGACGAAATAGTCGCCGGCTGGCAGGACGAGCTCGACGCTTTCCGCAGGATGCGGCAGAAGTACCTGCTCTACAGAGCCAGGCCCGTCCCTCCGGGGCCGAGAGGTTGAGCCATGCGCCGCCAGAACCTGCTGCGTCTCTGCCTGCCGGGGCTCGTGGTCCTCGTCGTCCCGCTCTTCGGCGGGTCCCCGGCGGAGGCCGTAAAGCACCAGGCTCCGCCCCCGCCGAAGGGACCCGGTCCCGGCAAACCCGGCCCCGGACCCTCCATCGAGCCTGAGCTGTTGAAGCCGGAGCGGGTAAAGCCCGAGCCTCCCCGCGCCGGGCCGCCGGCTCCGCCGCCACCCGCCGGCCCATCCGGACCTCCGCCGAAGACCCTGCGGTACGGGACGCCGCGGGAGGCCGGTCTTTTGCCGGAGTACACCGCGCAGATAGACGGTGACGTGGAGGCCGGGCTCGAGTTCTACGGCGAGTACCAGGCGTACCCCGGAGCCGTCGTGCTCGCGGCCAGGAACGGCGTCATCGCCAGGCACGACGCCTACGGCTACGCGCTAAAGTACGCCGACGACGAGACCCTGCTGCCCGAGGAGGAGTGGGTCCCCATGCAGAGGGACACCATCTTCGACCTGGCCTCCATCTCCAAGCTCTTCACCTCCATCGCCGCGGTGCAGCTCGTCGAGCGGGGCAAGCTCGACCTGGACGCGCCGGTGGCCAGCTACATCCCAAAGTTCGCGCAGAACGGCAAAGAAGATGTTACGGTGCAGCAGCTTCTCGCGCACACCTCCGGGCTCCCGGCGTGGCTCCCGCTCTACAGCCGCTACGACACGCCGGAGGAGAGGCTCCAGGCCGTCTACGCCGTCGAGCCGGAGGCTCCGGCCGGAACCCAATACCGCTACAGCGACCTGAACATGATCACGCTCGGCGAACTCGTCGAGCTGCTCTCGGGCCAGACGCTGGACGTTTTCGTGGCGCAGAACATAACGGAACCTTTGGGCATGAGAGACACCGGCTACAGCCCGCCATCTTCCAAGCTCGACCGCATCGCGGCCACCGAGTACCAGCCCTGGACGAACCGCGGCATGATCCGGGGCAGCGTCCACGACGAGAACGCCTGGTCCCTCGGCGGTGTGGCCGGTCACGCCGGCGTCTTCGGCACGGCGCGCGACCTCGCCGTACTCGCCCAGACCATCCTGAACGGCGGCAGCTACGGCGGATCTCGCATCCTCAAGCCGCAGAGCGTCCGGGAACTCCTCACCAACCACAACCGGGAGTTCCCCGGCAACGACCACGGCCTGGGCTTCGAGCTCTACCAGCACCGGTACATGGACGCCATGGCGACGCCTTCCACCGCCGGACACACGGGCTACACCGGCACCTCGCTGGTCATCGACCCGCCAGACCGCTCTTTCGCCATCCTCCTGACCAACCGGGTGCACCCCAGCCGCGTGACCGTGAGCACCAACCCCTACCGGCGGGCGGTAGCGCGCGACGTGGCCCGCGCCGTGGCGGTCCGCATCCCCGGCAAGGAGGCCGCCTGGTTCTCCGGGCTCGGGGACGGTCTGAACCGGACCCTAGATCTCCCGCTCCATCTGCCGGCGGGCAAGAAAGATCTTGAGTTCGACCTCTGGTACGACACCGAGCCGGAGTCAGACTACGGCGCGGTCGAGATCTCGACCGACGGCGGCGAGAGCTGGCGGCCGGTCTCGGGGACCATCTCCGGCAGGGGTGGTTTCCGCGAGACGGTGGAGGGCAGGTTCACCGGCTGGTCCGGCAGGGTGTGGCACAAGGCTCGCTTCGACCTGGGCCCGTACGAGGGTCCGGCCATCCTGCGCTTCCGGTACGCCACCGACGCCTGCTGCGGCGGGCGGGGCGTCTACGTCCACGGGGTCCGGGTACGGGGCGGCGGAACAACCGTCTTCGACGGCCGGCGGCCGGGGGACCGGAGGCTCTGGCGGCCGGACGGCTGGGTCCCGAGCGGGGACTGACGGGCGTGGTCGGGGAGAGGCACCTCCGGGCGCTGCGCGCGGTGTACGAGGCGCTGTCGGGGCGAGAGGTGCGGTGGGCCCTGACCGGGAGCCTGAGCTTCGCGCTGCAGGGCGCGCCGGTCGAGCCCGACGACATCGACATACAGACCGACCGGGAGGGCGCCTACGAGATACAACGCGCCCTCCACGAGCACGTGACGAGGCGGGTTGAGTTCTCTTCTTCTGCTGCGGGCGGGATCCGCTCCCACTTCGGGGAGCTGCGCATCGGGGGCGTGAGGGTGGAGGTCATGGGCGACGTCCAGAAGCGCCTCCCGGACGGCTCCTGGGAGGCGCCGGTTGCGCTGGAGCGCCACACGCGCCGCGTCGAGGTCGAGGGCATGAGCGTCCCCGTGCTGGCGCTCGAGTACGAGGCCGCGGCCTACCGGCGGCTCGGCAGGCTCGACACGGCGAGGATGCTGGAGGAGATGCTGGAAAGAGAGAACCGCGAGCGCGGCGAAGGGGGGCACGGGTGAGAATCGCGAGAGGGAAGATCCTGGCCGCCATCCCGCTCCTCGCCCTGGCGCCGCTTCTGCCCGGCGTCTCCGCGGCGAGCCCCGCCCCACCTCCCGGGAGAACCGTCGAGGTCCGGGTGATGACCTACAACATCCACGCCGGCACCGGCTCCGACGGCCGGCTGGACCTGGAGCGCACCGCGGGGGTAATCCGCGATGCGGGGGCGGAGGTAGTGGGCCTGCAGGAGGTGGACGTCCACTGGGGCGAGCGCAGCGGCTTCGAGGACCAGGCGCGGCGGCTCGCGGAGGAGCTGGGGATGCGCGTCTTCTTCGCCCCCATCTACAGCCTGGACCCCCTCGAGGCGGGCCGGCCTAGGCGGGAATACGGGCTCGCCATCCTCAGCGAGCACCCCATCCTCCGGGCGGAGAACCACGAGATCACGCGCCTCTCCACCCAGGAGCCGAACCCCACACCCAAGCCCGCCCCGGGGTTCCCGGAGGCGGTGGTGAACGTGCGGGGGGTGAAAATCCACTTCTACGCCACCCACCTGGACTACCGGCCGGACCCGGCGGTGCGCCGGAGGCAGGTCGAGGACATGCTCGGGATAGCGGGCGAGGATCCCGGACCCAAAATCCTGGTCGGCGACTTCAACGCCGAACCTCACGCGCCGGAGCTCGCTCCGCTCCGGGAGCGCTTCGAAGACGCCTGGGCGCTGGAGGGCTCAGGGACCGGCTACACCTTCCCGGCCAGCTCTCCGACCAGGCGGATCGACTACCTGCTCGTGTCGCGGGGGGTGGAGGTGCAATCGGCACGGGTGCTCGACACGCTCGCCTCGGATCATCTCCCGGTGGTCGCGGACCTCGCTTTCGAGAAAGGGAAGCCTCCGGCAAAACCGTTGCCCGCTCATATTAGGGCGGCGGGGTGATGCCTGGCTCGCGAACTCACGCCGAGAACCTGGCAATCCGCGCCGCTCCGATAGCCGGCACGGGGTTCGATGCAAGGACTTCGAAATCTCTCCCCAGACGGGCCTCTACTGCCCGACGCAGGGCGTTTTCTCCGTTCAACAACCCGCCAGAGAGAACGAGCGGCGTAGGATCGCCTTCGATCCTCGCGGATTCGACGGCGGCTCGAACAGACAGAGCGAGCTCATCAGCGGCATCAGAAACGATGCGGTGGGCCGCAGAGTCCTCTATTTCCAAGACGTGTTTTGCAAGACCGGCCAGCCCGGAGCGCCCCATCCCTCCCTCGTAGACCGCGCTCACCACTTCGTCCAGAGAAGCGAAGCCCAGCAGCTCCGGCACTTTTTCCACCAGCCTCGTAGGGCCTCCTCTGCCATCGGCGGCGCGGAGGGCGGCCCGGACCGCCTCGCGCCCGATCCAGTACCCGCTCCCCTCGTCGCCCAGCAGGTAGCCGTGTCCCCCGGCCCGGCACGAGGCGCCATCAGGGGCGTAGGCTACCGCGATCGAACCCGTGCCGCAGACGAGGATGGCGCCCGGCGGCCCGGCGACGGCGTAGAAGGCTATCTTCGCGTCGTCGGAAACGGTGAACGGGCACGGCAGCCCGAGCGAGCGGACCAGCGCCTCTATCCTCTCCAGGTCCCTTCGGCGGCCCGCCCCCGCGAAGCCCAGGTGGGCGGCGGCCGGCCGCCCGAAGCGGAGCGCCTCCCGCACGGCCCCCTCCAGGGAGCGCCGGGCGACCCCCTTCCCGGCGGAGAGCGGGTTCCCGGGGCCGGCGGTGGCCTCCGCGATCATTTCGCCGTCTGCGTCCACCAGCACGGCGTGGGTCTTCGTACCGCCCGCGTCCACCCCCAGGTAGAGCGGGTAGCCCATCACCCCTTGGTGGCCCCGGCGGTGAGGCCCCGGACTATCTGCTTCGAGGCGAAGAGGTAGAGGACGATGAGCGGCAGGCTCGTTATGGTGAGGCCCGCGAAGATCAGGGCCCAGTCGTTCTGGTAGGTGCCGAAGAAGTTGGCCAGGCCGGCGGGCAGCGTCCGGAGACCGTCGGTCTGTATGAGCACCAGCGGGAAAAAGAAGTCGTTCCAGAGCTGGATGAAGTTGAAGATCGCCACGGTGGCCAGGGCCGGGCGGACGAGGGGGAGCATTATCTGCCAGTAGATCCTGAACTCTCCGGCCCCGTCCACCCGCGCGGCCTCCTCCAGCTCCCGCGGCAGCGTGCGGAAGAACGCCGAGAGCACGAAGACCGCGAAGGGCATCCCGCTCGCGGCGTAGACGAGCACGAGCGAGAGCCGGGTGTCGTAGAGCCCGAGCGAGGTCATCAGGAAGAACAGCGGGACGACGCCGAGCTTTATGGGAAGCATGAGGCCGCCGAGGAAGTACAGGTACAGAAACCCCCTCCCCCGGAAGTCGTGGCGCCCGATGGGGTAGGCGGCCATCGAACCGGCGAACAGGATGAGGGCGACGCTGGAAGCGGTGACCAGGACGGAGTTGAGGAAGTACTCCCGGAAGTTGCCCGTCTCCCAGGCCATCCGGTAGGCGTGGAGGCTGGGGCTCTCGGGCAGCCCGAAGGGGCTCTGGAAGATCTCGCCGGTGCTCTTGAGGGAGGAGACGACCATGAGGAAGAAGGGGTAGAGGCACACGAAGGCGTAGGCGACGAGGAAGGCGTAGAGCAGCGCCTTGAGGGTCCCGTCCCGCAGCCTGCCCCCCACCGGGAAGCGCTCCTTGCCCACGCTAGTAGGTCACCTCCCCCCTGCCCCGCCAGCGCAGGTAGAGCACCGAGGCGGCGAAGACCACGAGGAACATGAGCACCGCCATGGCGTTGCTCACGCCCACCGCGTTGGGGTCGTTGCCCGCGAAGGCTATGCGGTAGAAGAGCAGCGCCAGCACGTCGGTGGAGCCCCCCGGGCTGCCGTTGGAGCCGCCCATGGCGTAGATGAGGTCGAAGGCGTTGAAGTTCCCGATGAAGGTCAGGACGGTGACGATGGTTATGCTGGGCGCGAGCAACGGCAGGGTGATGTACCGGAAGGCCTGCCAGCCGCCCGCGCCGTCGAGCCGGGCGGCCTCGTGGTACTCCTCGGGGATGCCCGCCAGGTTGGCCAGGAAGATGATGAGCGGGAAGCCCACCCAGCTCCAGGCGTTGACGAGCGCGACGGCGGTGAGGGCGGTGTCCGGGTCGCCGAGCCAGGGGTGGGCGAGCGCCCCCAGCCCGGCGGCCTCCAGGGCCCGGTTGAGCGCCCCGAACTGGGGGTTGAGGATCAGGCTCCACAGAAACCCCACCACCACGACGGCGACGAGGTGCGGCAGGAAGAAGACGTTGCGGAAGAGGGTGCGGCCCCGCCGGATGCCGCGGTCGAGCACCACGGCCAGAAAGAGCGCGAAGGCGTTCTGGGCGACCATGGTCACGGCGAAGAGGTAGAGGTTGTGCCGCAGCGCGTCCCAGACCTCCTGGTTGTACGGGTAGCGGGTAAAGAGAATCCGGAAGTTCTCGAGCCCGGAGAACGCCACCCGCTCGAGACCGTTCCACTCGTAGAGGGAGAACCTCAGGGCGCTCACCATGGGGTAGACGACGAAGAGGGAATACAGCAGCAGGGCGGGGAGGAGGAAGAGCAGGTGCACGGGCCTCCACCCGCCCCACTTCCTCCCCCCTTCAGCCAACGCTCACCTCCCGCAGCATCCCGGGCTCGTACCACTGGGAGACGCCCCTCCGCAGGCTTTCGGCGACCTGCCGCGGGGTGGCCTTCCCGAGCATCATGTTCTGGAGGCCCTGGCCGAGCAGGTCGGTGCCGGAGGGGTCGCCGTAGCGGAAGTAGACCAGCAGCAGGTAGGGGGTGTGGTTGGCCTCGTAGTCGGAGACCATCCCGCGGAGCACGGGGTCCCTGAACTCCACGCCGGGGACCGGCGAGATCTGCTTGAGCTCGTCGGCGAACATCTGGCCGAACCTCTCGCTGGCCATGAACTCGACGAGCCGGAGCGCCGCCTTTTTGTCGTCCGAGGCGGCGTTGACGCCGTAGGAGCCGTCCACGAAGGCGGAGACGAGCCCCGGGCCGCTCCCCTGGCGCGGCGGCATGGGGAAGGTCCCGAACCGGAGGTCGGGGTTCGTGCTCCGGAAGTACCCGGCCTCCCAGCTGCCCCCGATGAACATGGCCGCCCGCTCCTGGGTGAAGAGCACCTGCGTGTCGGTGTAGGAGACGCCCGCCGGGTCCTCGGGGAGGTAGGGCAGGATCTCCCGGACGGCCGCGACGGACTCCACGAACCGCGGGCCGGTGAAGGCCGAGGTGTCCTCGAGCACCTGGTCCACGAAGCGGTCCCCGCCGTAGACCTCGGCCCCGACCACGGAGTGCAGGATGGGCAGCGTCCAGATGTCCCGCCCCCCGGCGGCGATGGGCGTGACCCCGGCCTCCTCCAGCCTCTCGGCGGCCGCGACGAACTCCCGGTAGGTGCGCGGCTCCTCGAGGCCGTGCTCCTCGAAGATCCTCTTGTTGTAGAAGACCTGCAGGGTCTGGATGGCGAAGGGCACCCCGTAGATCCTGCCGTCCTCCAGCCTCCGCGCCCCGTCCAGCGCCTGCTCGGAGAACTCGTCCAGCCGCTCCACCTTCCCGTCGAGCGGCACGAGATAGCCGGCGTCGGCGAGCGGCTGCAGCCCGCCGTACGCCCGCAGCTGCATCACGTCGGGCCCCTTGCCCCCCTTGAGGGCGGTCTCCAGGATGGTGTCGTACTCGGTGTTCTTGTACGGCTTGAACTCGGCCTTTATGCCGGTCTCCTCCTCGAACTCGGCGAAGATCTTCTGGTAGGCGGCCACGTCCTCCGTGCGCCAGCTCCACACGGTGATTACGCCCTCCCCGCCAGAGGCGCCCCCGCCGCAGCCCAAGACCCCGAGCACAAGCCCGGCGGCCGCCAGCACCCCACACAAAACCCGCGCGCAAGCCCTCATCTCTCCCCCTTTCTCCGCGCCTGCCCCCAGTCTACAGAAATAAATTATGATGTCTAGTCCAGTAGGGGTCTCTGGCGCGGCCCCCCTGGGCGAGGGGTATTTACGGGCGGCGGCCCTCGCCGAGGGCGGCCCGGACGCTGCCGGCGGCGAGGCGCCGCCGGGCCTCGTCGGGTCCGACGCCCAGGAGCAGCGCGACGATGGCCACCTTAGCCTCGCCGCCGCAGCGGTCGAGGGCGGCTGCGGCCTCTTCGGGCGGTGCGCCGGTGGCCAGCTCCACGATCCTGCGGGCGCGGTCGCGCAGCTTGGCGTTGGAGGCGCGCACGTCCACCATCAGGTTGCCGTAGGTCTTCCCCAGCCGGACCATGGAGATCGTGGAGATCATGTTGAGCACCAGCTTCTGGGCGGAGCCGGCCTTCAGGCGGGTGGAGCCGGCGAGGACCTCGGGTCCCACGACGACCTCGAGGGGGTGGTCCACGATATCGCTGAGGCGGGAGCCGGGGTTGCAGCTGAGCCCGACGGTGAGGGCTCCGCGCTCGCGGGCGCGGCGGACGGCGCCGAGGGTGTAGGGGGTGCGGCCGCTGGCGCTGACGCCCACTACGGCGTCTTCGGGCCCCACGCAGAGCCGGTCCAGGTCGGAGGCGCCCGCCTCAGCGCTGTCCTCCGCCGACTCCCGGGGGTCGAACATCGCCTCGCGCCCCCCGGCGATAACGCCCACGACCCTGCCCGGCGGGACGCCGAAGGTCGGGCCGCACTCCACGGCGTCCAGCACCCCCACGCGCCCGGCGGTCCCGGCGCCGACGTAGATCAGGCGCCCCCCGGCCCGCAGGCGCTCCACCACGGCGTCTATGGCCGCGGCCATCCTGGGGGCCTGGCGGGCCACCGCCTCCGGCACCCGGGCCTCCTCGCGCGCCATGAGGCGCACGAGCTCGCCGGTGCCCATGCGGTCGAGCTCCGCCGAGTCCGGGCTCCGCCGCTCGGTTACAAGCTCCCCCAGCCTCTCGTCCAACGCTCTCCTCTCCCCGCAGAGGGCAGCCGGTGGCCACGGTAGAGGATGCCCGCCGGCTAGTCAAGCGGGAGGCGCTCGAGCACCTCCGGGTTCACCGGGCTCGGGGGGCGCCGGCCGGAGAGGACGGCGCGGAGGTTCTCGGCGGCCAGCGCGGCCATCCTGGCGCGGGTCTCGATGGAGGCGCTGCCGATGTGCGGGGCGAGGACCGCGTTCTCCAGCCCGAGCAGGGCCGGGTGCACCTCGGGCTCCCGCTCGTAGACGTCGAGGCCGGCGGCGAAGATGCGCCGCCGCGCGAGGGCCGCGGCGAGCGCGGCCTCGTCAACCACCGGCCCGCGGGCGGTGTTCACCAGCACGGCGGCGGGCTTCATCAGGGAGAGCTCGCGCTCCCCGATCAGGTGGCGGGTCTCGGGGGTGAGGGGGGTGTGCAGCGAGACGAAGTCGCTCTCGCGCAGGAGCTCCTCCAGGCTCACCCGGCGGGCCCCCAGCTCGCGCTCGGCCTCCTCCTTCCGGGAGCGGGAGGCGTAGAGGATGCGCATCCCGAAGCCGGTGGCCCGGCGGGCCACCGCCCGGCCGATCCTCCCGAAGCCCACGATCCCCAGCGTCTTCCCCCACACGTCGGGCCCCGTGAGCTGCTCCGGGCCCCAGCCCTCCCAGCGGCCCGAGCGCACCAGGCGCTCGGCCTCCCCGAGCCGCCGGGCGGCGGCCATCAGCAGCATGAAGGCGGTGTCGGCCGTCGTCTCGTCCAGCACGCCGGGGGTGTTGGTGACCACGACGCCGCGGGCGCTCGCCGCCGCGACGTCCACGTTGTCGTAGCCCACGGCCATGTTGGCGACGACGCGCAGCGAGGGGCCGGCGGCGTCCATGACCTCGGCGTCTATCCTCTCGGTGACGGTGGAGAGGATCCCGGAGGCCCCGCGCGCGGCCGAGAGCAGCTCCTCCCGCGCCGGAGGGCCCTCCCCGAGCACCGAGGCCCGCAGGTCCCCGAGGGCCTCGAGGCCGGCCCGGGGGATCCTGCGGGTCACCACCACCCGGCGGGGCACGGCGCCGCCCTCAGGAGGCCGAACCCTCCTTCAGGAGCTGCCTGAGGACCGTCTGCAGGATGCCGCCGTTGCGGAGGTACTCCACCTCCACCGGGGAGTCCACCCGCGCCCGGACCCGGAACTCCTTCGTCTCGCCGCCCTCGGAGGTGGCCCGGACGGTCAGCTCCTTGCCGGGGGAGAGGTCCTCGAGGCCCAGCACGTCGTAGGTCTCCCTCCCGGTCAGGCCCAGAGAGCCCGCGCTCTCGCCCCCGGCGAACTGCAGCGGCAGGACCCCCATCCCGATCAGGTTCGAGCGGTGGATGCGCTCGAAGCTCTCGGCGAGGACCGCCTTCACCCCGAGCAGGAAGGTGCCCTTGGCCGCCCAGTCGCGGGAGGAGCCGGTGCCGTACTCCTTGCCGCCGATGACCAGCAGCGGGACGCCCTCCTCCTGGTAGCGCACGGCCGCCTCGTAGACCGTGGTCTCCTCGCCGTCCGGGAGGTGGACCGTGTAGCCGCCCTCCCTGCCGGGGACCAGCTGGTTCCTGAGCCGGATGTTCGCGAAGGTGCCGCGGACCATCACCTCGTGGTTGCCGCGCCGCGAGCCGTAGGAGTTGAAGTCCTTAGGCTCGACCCCCTTCGAGATCAGGTAGCGCCCCGCCGGGCTGTCCGGCGGGATGGAGCCCGCGGGCGAGATGTGGTCGGTGGTCAGCGAGTCGCCGACCTTCACCAGCACCCGGGCCCCGGTGATGTCCCGCAGCGGCTCGGGCTCCGGCGAGAGCCCCTTGAAGAAGGCCGGCTCCTGGATGTAGGTGGAGCTCGGGTCCCACTCGTAGAGGTCGCCCGAGGGCACCTCCACCTCGTTCCACTGCTCGTTGCCGGTGTACACGTTCGCGTACTGCTTCCGGTAGAGGTTCGGGTCGAGGGCGCTCTCTATCTGCGCCCGGATCTCCTCCTGCGAGGGCCAGATGTCCCGCAGGTAGACCGGGTTCCCCTCCGGGTCGTGCCCGAGGGGCTCCCTCGTCAGGTCGATGTCCACCGTCCCGGCCAGCGCGTAGGCCACCACCAGCGGCGGGGAGGCCAGGTAGTTCGCCCGGACGTGGGGGTTGATCCTCCCCTCGAAGTTGCGGTTGCCGGAGAGGACCGCCGCCACCACCAGATCGTTCTCCTCCACCGCCCGCTCCACGGGCTCGGGCAGCGGGCCGGAGTTGCCGATGCACGTGGTGCAGCCGTAGCCCACCACCTGGAAGTTCAGCTCCTCCAGGTAGGGCAGGAGGTCCGAGGTCTGCAGGTACTCGGTGACCACCTTGGAGCCCGGGGCCATGCTGGTCTTCACGTGCGGCTTCACCCTGAGGCCCCGCTCCACGGCCTTCTTCGCCAGAAGCCCCGCCCCCACCATCACCGAGGGGTTGGAGGTGTTGGTGCAGCTGGTGATCGCCGCGATCACCACCGAGCCGTGGCGCAGCCGCACCCTCTCCCCGTCGAGCTCGACCTCGGCCTCGGCCTCCGCCGGCTCGGGGGCCTCCGCGGGGGCCTCCTCCTCGGGGGCGTCGGGGCGCCCCTCCCCGGTCACCCCCGCGGTGTCCGCCGGCGGGTCGCTCGCCGGGAAGGACTCCGCCGACTCCTCCTCGTACATGTACGGCGGCAGCTCCTTCTCGAAGGTGCCGGTGAGCGCCCGCCGGAAGCTGGACTTCATCTCCCCGAGGAGCACCCGGTCCTGGGGGCGCCGCGGCCCCGCCAGGCTGGACTCCACCGTGGACATGTCCAGCTCCAGCGTCTCGGAGAAGCGCGGGTCCGGCGTCTCGTCGGTCCGGAAGAGCCCCTGCTCCTTGCTGTAGCGCTCCACCAGCTCCACCAGCTCCTCCTCGCGGCCCGTGCCGCGCAGGTAGCGGAGCGTCTCCTCGTCCACCGGGAAGAAGCTCGCCGTCGCCCCGTACTCGGGGGCCATGTTGGCTATGGTGGCCCGGTCGGGCAGGCTCAGCCGGGAGAGCCCCTCGCCGTAGAACTCCACGAACTTCCCCACCACCCCGTGCCTGCGGAGCATCTGGGTGACGGTGAGCACCAGGTCGGTGGCGGTCACCCCGTCGCCAAGGGCGCCGGTGAGCCGGAAGCCCACCACCTCGGGGACGAGCATGTAGTAGGGCTGGCCGAGCATCACCGCCTCGGCCTCGATCCCGCCGACCCCCCAGCCGAGCACCCCGAGCCCGTTGACCATGGTGGTGTGGCTGTCGGTCCCGACCAGGGTGTCCGGGAAGGCAACCCCGCCGCTCTCCCGCACCACCCTGGCCAGGTACTCCAGGTTCACCTGGTGCACGATCCCGGTGGCCGGGGGCACCACGCTGAAGTTGTCGAAGGCCTGCTGGCCCCACTTCAGGAACTCGTAGCGCTCCCGGTTGCGCTCGAACTCCCGCTCGGCGTTGTACATCAGGGCGTAGGCCGAGCCGAACATGTCCACCTGCACCGAGTGGTCGATCACCAGGTCCGCCGGGACGAGCGGGTTGATCTTCTTCGGGTCCCCCCCAATGGCCGCCATGGCGCTGCGCATGGCCGCCAGGTCCACCACCGCCGGGACGCCGGTGAAGTCCTGCATGATGACCCGGGCGGGCAGGTAGGCGAGCTCCTCGCCCACCGAGTCGGGCCAGGAGGCGAGCCGCTCCACGTCCTCCCCGGAGACGAACCTGCCGCCGCAGTTTCTCAGCAGCGACTCGAGGATGACCCGGATGGAGAACGGCAGCGAGAAGACGTCGCCCCCCACCCTCCGGTCGAGCTCATCGAGGCTGTAGTAGTCCACGCCCCCGGAGCGGAGCCGAAGCTTTCTGCGAGCGCCGAAGGCGTCTTCCGTAGTACCCTGTGTCATGTTCTCCGCCTCTCTCCTCTGCCCGTGAGTACCTTTCTCTCTCTGGGAAGCGCCGGCAGGGGCCTGCTCTCCTCTTGGGCCTTGCGGCATGCCTTCCGAGTATACCAGCACGCAAAACCGGCGTTTTCTCAGGCCCTGCCGCGCAGCGCCGAGAAGAGCGCCCCCAGAAGGCTGGCCGCGGCCCCCACCAGGAGCGCCCGGTGGAAGCCGGAGACGAAGGGCCCGGCCTCCTCCGGGGAGAGGGGGTGCCCGGTGGTGCCGGAGAAGATCTCGAACATCTCCCGCTGCGGGATCGCGCCGGCCACGATGGAGATGGCCAGGGCTATGGAGAGCACCCCGCCGACGTTGGTGAGGAGGGTGCGGGTGCCGCTGGCCACCCCGCGCTCCCCGGGCCCCACGGAGCTCATGATGGAGCGGGTGTTGGGGGAGTTGAAGATCCCGCTGCCCGCCCCCACCACGGCCATGAGCAGCGCTATCTCCCAATAGGGCGTCCCGGCCTCCACCAGCGTCCCCATGCCCAGAAGCCCGGCGGCGGTCACGAGCATGCCGGCGGTGCTTATCACGCGGGCCTCGCCCCGGTCGGCCAGCCACCCGGAGACGGGGGCCGCGACGAACATGACCCCGGCCAGCGGTACGAGCAGGAGCCCGGCCATGAGGTGGTCGTAGCCCCTCACCCCGATAAAGAAGAACACGAACATGAACATGACGGCGAACCGGGCCACGGAGTTGAGAAAGGCGCTCAGGTTCCCGAAGGCGAAGGTGCGGCTCCTGAAGGTGGAGAGCCGGACCATGGGGTCCTTCGCCCGCGCCTCGACGAGGAGGAAGAGGGGGAACAGGAGCGCCGCCGCCCCGAACCCGGCCGCCACCAGCGGGCTGCCCCAGCCGCGGATGCCCCCGAGGGTGAGCGCGACGAGCAGCCCGGCGAGCCCGCCGAGAAAGGCCAGGTTGCCGGCCACGTCCAGCCGCCGCCCCTTCTCGAGCTCCACCACCTCCCGCAGGTTGGCCGCGGCCCACGCGGTCCCCACCACCCCCAGCGGGACGTTGAACCAGAAGACCCAGCGCCAGGAGATGGAGGTCATCACCCCGCCGACCACGACCCCGAGGGTGGAGCCGGCCGCGGCCATCATCATGTTTATCCCGAGCGCCCGCCCCAGCTCGCGGGAGGGGAAGGCGTCGGTGACGATGACGCTGGAGGTGGCCATCATGAACGCCCCGGCGGCCCCCATGAGCGTCCGGGCGGCGATGAGCTGCCCGGCGCCGCCGGCGAACCCGGCCAGCAGGCTGACGGCCGTGAAGAGCGCGAACCCCCCGACGTAGAGCCGCTTGCGGCCGACCACGTCGGCGATCCGGCCGGCGGTGAGGGTGAGCGCGGTCTGGGCGAGCAGGTAGCTGAGCAGCACCCAGACCAGGCTGAAGAGCCCGGTGTGCAGCTCCCGCAGCAGCGCCGGCAGGGCGACGATGAGCGAACCGCCGTTTATGGAGGCGAGGAGCGCCCCGATGCTGGTGCACGAGAGCGCCCCCCACTTGTACTCGAGGCCGGCCCGGAGCCCCCGCGCCTTCAACCCTCAGCCCCGTCGCGCTCCCGCCGCCGCACGGCGTCGCGCAGGGCGAGCGAGACGACCGCGAGCAGGGTGAGGGCCGCGACGCCCGCGAGGGCGGCCCCGCTCCACATGTCGTTGAGGGTGGCGTCGGAGAGGGTCTTCCAGCGGTCCTGGTAGTCCACCACGAAGGGCGCGACGAACAGCCAGACCCCGGCGAGCAGGGTGAGGGCGGTTGCGGCGAGCCCCAGCCGGGCGGGCCGGTTCACCTCGGGTCACCTCCCTCCGCCCCGGCGGCGCGGTCCCGCCGCCGCTGCTCCTCCTGCAGGTCCCGGAGCATGGCCCCGATGAGGGGCATGAGCGCCCGCTCGAGGTCGTCCGGGGGCGGTGCCCCCGGCGCGGCGGGCGCCGACGGGCCCCGCCTGCGGGGGAGGACGCCGCGCTCGCGCAGCTCCTCTGCGAGCCCCAGGGAGTAGGCGGCGAGCCCCGCCGCGGAGACCGCGAGCACGACCACCCCCGTCCAGAAGTCGGTGAGCGTGGGGTCCGCCCACCCGGCGCCCTCGGGCTGGTAGGCGAGGGCGAAGGGCGCGACCATCAGCCAGACGCCCGCGAACGCGCCGAGAAGGGCCCCGAAGGCCCCGACGACGTACTTGGCCATCCTAGCGAACCACCTCCTCTCTCCCGTTCTCTCCGGCTGCCGCCCCCGAGGCGGGGCGCCGCCGGAGCAGGTACCCCGCCAGCAGCAGCCGGGCGGCCGGGCGGATCACCTCCCGGCTCGCCCGCAGCGCGCGCTCCCTCTCCGAGCGCCCGCCGTCCGGCCCGACGAGGGATGCCGCCGCCCGCAGCAGGTGCGGCGCGTCGCCGTTGGCGCTCTCTATCCTCCGGGCCGCCCAGTCCAGCGCGACCCCGGAGAGCAGCAGCCGCCGCGCCTCGTCGTCCCGCCCGCCGGGCACCGCCCGGTCCATGTCCGCGAAGGCCACGGTGCGCAGCGGCAGCTCCTTCACCAGCAGGGTGGCGAGGAAGGCCACGGCGAGCACCGGCAGCCCGGCCACGAAGACCGGGTGCATGGCCGCCGCGAGGCCCTGCTGGATCCCCTCGACGACCGGCGCGGGCAGGTGGGAGAGCGAGGAGGGGTCGAGCACCGCCCCCACGCCCCCTCCGGAGTCCCCGAAGAGCGCCGCGGAGTGCCGGCGGGCGGCCGGGGGAAGGTGGGCCGGGATCTCGGTCTGCATCCGGTTGGTCATGATGGTCCCGAAGACGGCGATCCCCACGGTGGCCCCGGTGGAGCGGGTGAACTGCGTGGCGGCGGTGGCCACCCCGAGATCCTCCCGGGTGACGGCGTTCTGCACCACGAGCGTGAAGGTCTGCATCACCGCGCCGAGCCCGAGCCCCACCACGACCATCGCCAGCGTCAGCTCGGCCTGGGTGGAGCCGTAGTCCAGGTTGCTCAGGATCAGGTACCCCAGCCACATCACCGCCACCCCGGCCAGCAGAAAGAGCTTGTAGCGGCCGGTGCGCGTGATCATGCGCCCCACCAGCACGCTGACCGGCAGCGCCGCGAGCATGAGGGGGAGCGTGATGGCCCCGGAGTTGGTGACGCTGACCCCGAGCACCCCCTGGGCGAAGACGGGGATGTAGTAGATGGCCCCGAACATGCCCATGGAGATGGCGAGGTTGGCGATGTTGGAGAAGGTGAAGACGCCGCTCTTCCAGAGCCTCAGGGGGAGCACGGGCTCCTCCGCGCGGTGCTCGTTGACGAGGAAGACGGCGAGCACCGCCGCCCCGAGCCCGTAGAGCCCGACGATCTGCCACGAGCCCCACGGGTACTCGGTCCCGCCCCAGGAGGTGGCCAGCAGCACCGCCGAGAGGCCCACCGCGAGGGTCGCGAAGCCCGCGTAGTCCACGGCGTGCCGCCGCGGGGTGTGCGGCAGGTGCAGGTAGGCGACGACGAACGCCAGCGCGGCGACCCCCAGCGGCAGGTTGACGTAGAAGAGCCACCGCCAGGAGAAGTTGTCCGTGATCCAGCCGCCCACCAGCGGCCCGGTGATGGAGGCCACCCCGAAGACGGCCCCCAGATACCCCACGTACCGGCCCCGCTCCCGCGGGCTTATGATGTCCCCGATGATGGTCTGGGCGAGCGGCATGATGGTGCCCATCCCGAGCCCCTGCACCGCCCGCGCCGCCACGAGCCACCAGAAGCCCTGCGCCGCCCCGGAGAGCGCCGAGCCGGCCATGAACACCACGAGCCCCCAGATGAAGAAGCCCCGCCGGCCGTACATGTCGGAGAGCTTGCCCACCACCGGGACGGTGACGGCCGAGGCGAGCAGCGCCGCCGTGGCCACCCAGCTGTAGTGGTTCATCCCCCCGAGCTCGGCCACGATGCGCGGCATGGCCGGGGAGACGATGGTCTGGGCGGCCGCCGCGGAGAGCATCCCGAGCGCCACCCCGATGAAGATGATGTTCTTGTGCCCGGCCGCGCTCATCCCTCGAGCACCTCCGCCAGCGCCCCCAGCAGCCTGCGCAGCTCCCCCACCTCCTCCTCGTCGAGCGCCCGGCCGATCCTCCGCTCGAAGGCCTCTCTGCGCGGGGCGGCCTCCCCGAAGACCCGGCGGCCCTCCGGCGTGAGCCGCATCCGCACCACCCGGTTGTCCCCGGGGTCCCGGTAGCGCTCGATGAGCCCCTCCCCCTCCAACATCTTGGCCAGGCGCGTGATCCGCGACGGGTCCACCCCGAAGACCCGCCCCAGATCCCCCTGGCTGATCCCCTCCTCCCGCGCCACCATGTGC
>Ga0207863_100219_pt1 | contig 23782 bp, 23 predicted proteins | sample CeladaPassaD2F12_FD_187497 | JGI IMG/M metagenome (GOLD analysis project Ga0207863, IMG submission 187497) | Cellulose-adapted microbial communities from the Joint BioEnergy Institute, USA - Passage D2F12 (SPAdes) (version 2) | ecosystem: Engineered > Bioreactor > Continuous culture >... | reverse complement strand
CCAGCATCCCGGCGACCGCGAAGACCGTCGCGGTGAACCCGAGGCGCTCGAGCACCGGCACGGCGGTCTCCAGAAAGTCCCGGTAGGCGTCGTCGAAGGTGAGCCCGACGAGGCGGCGCCCCCGGCCTGCCTCCGCGGCCGCGCGCAGCTCGCGCATGCAGACGCCGCGCAGCCCCGCGCTTCGGAGCGCGAGCATCTGCTCCGCGAACCTCTCCGGTGAGACGCACAGGTCGTCCGGGCCCGCGGCGGGGCGGCTTATGGAGTGGTACATGAGCACCCGCGGCAGGCGGCGGATCACGTCCCCTCCCCGGTTCGCTGCGGTCTGCGGGCGGCCTCTGTCACGGGGTCAGGGTGGCACCGGGCGCCGCGAAGGTCAAGGGCTAGCACCTAAGTGCCCGGGCGGTCCTAACACCCGCAGGCACTTTGTTCTGCTTAAGGGGCGCCTGTTGGCCGCCGCCCTTCCGGCTCTCGCCCGGCCCCTTTACGCTTGTGTGCGGAGAGGCTGTGTCGGCGAGCTTCGGAGAGGGATCTGGTGGGCTCACGCAACAGGGTTTTCGCCGGAGGGGGGATGTCTGAGGGTTTGCTGGCCCCCCCGGGCGGCCTGCCGGGGCCCAGGGTGCTCCCCGGGTTCGCGCTGCCCGGCGCGGCGGGGAGGCAGCGGTTTGCGGCGGCGGGGCTTGCCGCCGCGGACGCGGCGCTGGCGGCGGCGGTGTGGGCCCTGGCGCTCGGGCTGCAGGGCGTGTGGGGCCGGGGAGGCCCCTCGGAGGTGGCGCTCGCGGCGATCGCTCCGAGCGTGGCGGTCTGGGTCGGCCTGCGGGCGCTCCTCGGGCTCTACCCGGGGTACGGGCTCGACGGCGTTCAGCGGCTGCGCCGCCACGTCTGGTCCGTGCTCTTCGCCCTGGCGCTGCTGGCGGTCTTCGCGGTGGGCTTTCATGTGGGCGACAGGCTCTCGCGGCTCATGCTGCTGCTCGCCTTCGGCGGGCTCCTTCTCGCCGCGCCCTTCGTCCAGTATGCCGCCAGGCGGGCGCTGCGGAGGGCGGGGGTCTGGGGCAAGCCCGTGGTGGTGCTCGGCTACCCCGGTACGGGGGAGTCCTTTCTGGGGCACCTCGGGCGGGAGTGGGACCTCGGCTACCGGCCGGCGGCGCTCTTCGACTACAACCTGCTCCCCGCCGGGGAGGGATACAGGGAGGCGCCCTACGAGAAGACGCTGCGCGACGCGGCGGCCTGGGCGCGCAGGAGGCGGGTGGACACCTGCATCTTCGCCACGCCCCACACCCGCCGCGAGCAGCTCGCCGAGATGATCTCGGTGGCCAGCGAGAGCTTCCGGGAGGTGATCGTCATCCCCAACCTGGACGGCGTGGCCAACTCCGCGGTGGTGGCCCGAAACCTCGCCGGGACGTTCGCGGTCGAGGTCCGGTACAACCTCCTCGACCCGTGGGCGCAGAGGGCCAAGCGTGCGCTGGACCTGCTGCTGGCGGGCGCTCTGGGGCTCGCGCTCGCCCCGCTGCTGCTCCTTCTGGCGCTCCTGATCCGCCTGGACTCCCCGGGAGCGGCCCTCTTCCGCCAGAGAAGGCCGGGGAAGGACGGCAGGACCTTCTGGGTGTGCAAGTTCCGCACCATGCACGCCGACGCCGAGGATCGCCTTGCCCGGCTCTTCGAGGAGGAGCCCGCCCTTGCGGAGGAGTTCCGGCGCCACGGCAAGCTCCGGGACGACCCCAGGGTCACGCGGGTGGGGCGCTTTCTCAGGAAGACCAGCCTGGACGAGCTGCCCCAGCTATGGAACGTGATAAAGGGAGAGATGAGCCTTGTGGGGCCGCGACCCTACCTGGACATCCAGCGCTCCCAGATCGACGAGCACGAGCGGTTCATCCTGCGGGTGCCTCCGGGGATAAGCGGGCTCTGGCAGGTGAGCGGCCGCAGCGACACCACGCTGGAGGAGCGGGTGCGGCTGGACACCTACTACGTCATGAACTGGTCGGTGTGGCTGGACCTGATCGTCCTGGCCCGCACGGTGCTGGTGGTGCTCCGGGGGAGCGGAGCCTACTGAGCCTGGCCCGGCTCTTCCTCCCTCCGGAGGCGCTCCAGCGCGCCCTCCACGTACTCCAGCAGCTGCCGGAGCGAGGCGCGGTAGGCGTGTGCGGTCAGCCCGTAGGGGTCGGGGATCTCCTCTCCGTCAGCCCCGTCGGCGGCGTAGCCCCGCAGGGTGTGGACCTTGCCCGAGGGGCCGAAGCTCCGCTCTATCTCCCGCAGGTGGCGCGGGCCCATCACGAGCACCAGGTCGGCCCGCTCCAGCAGCTCGCGGCTCACCCGCCGGGCCCGGTGCCCCTCGTCCCGGATGCCGATCTCCGCCAGCGCCTCGCGGGCGTAGGGCGCCATCCCCGCGTTCTCCAGCGCGGCCACCCCCGCGCTCTCCGCCCGGTAGGGGAGGCCCCGCTCCTGGGCCAGGGCGTTGAAGAGGGCCGCCGCCATGGGGCTGCGGCAGATGTTCGCCGTGCACACGAAGAGCACGGTCTTGGGCCTCTCTTTCGCGGCGCTCATCTCTCCTCCGCTCGCAAAGCTCTCCGGTGCCCGGATTATAACGGGGGAGGGTTTTAGCCTCCCGGGACGGGATATCCTAGAATACGGGCGTCTTTTTCGCGAGGAGGTGGAAGAGGGTGGTCGAGGAGCTCAAGCCCGAGCGTCTGTACCGGCGTTGCGACCCCGAGAGCCTGCCCTTCAAGACCACCGAGGAGCTCGAGGAGCTGGACGGGGGCATGGGCCAGCCGCGGGCGGTCGAGGCGGTCCGCTTCGGCATCGGGATCGAACGCCCCGGCTACAACATCTACGCGCTCGGGCCCCCCGGCACCGGCAAGCACGCCCTGGTCCGCCACTTTCTGCAGGCCAGGGCGGCGGAGCGCCCCGCGCCCTCCGACTGGGTCTACGTCCACGACTTCGCGCACCCGAACCGGCCGCGGGCCATAGAGCTGCCGCCGGGCATGGGCACCCGGCTGCGGCGGGACATGGAGCAGCTGGTGGAGGAGCTCAGGCCTGCGCTCTCCAGCGCGTTCGAGGGCGAGGAGTACCAGGCCCGCCGCCGGGCGATCGAGGAGGAGTTCGCCGAGCGCTCCAACCGGGCCTTCGCCGAGCTGCGCCGCAGGGCGCAGGAGCGGGGCCTGGCGCTGCTGCAGACCCCCATGGGGTGGGTGTTCGCCCCGCTGCGCGACGGGCAGGTGCTCTCGCCGCAGGAGCTGCAGCAGCTGCCCGAGGAGGAGCGCACCCGCCTGGAGCGGGAGGTGGAGGAGCTGCAGCAGGAGCTGCAGCGGGTGCTCTCCCAGGACATCCCCCGCTGGCAGCGCGAGATGCAGCGCAAGCTCAGGGAGCTGAACCGCGAGGTGACCAACTTCGCCGTGGGCTCCCGGATAGAGGAGCTCAGGGAGGAGTACGCGGAGTTCGAGGAGGTCGCCGAGTACCTGGAGGAGGTGCGCCGGGACATCGTCCAGAACGCCCGGGAGTTTCTCGGCCAGGACAGGGACGTGCAGGAGCCGGGGCGGGAGGAGCGCACCCAGCCTCCCCCGTCCCGCCGCTACCAGGTCAACGTCCTGGTCGACAGGGGGGGCATGGACAGGGCGCCCGTCATCTACGAGGACAACCCCACCTACCAGAACCTGCTCGGGCGGGTGGAGTACATGGCCCAGATGGGGGCGCTCGTGACCGACTTCAACCTCATCCGCCCCGGGGCCCTGCACCGGGCCAACGGGGGCTACCTCATCCTCGACGCCCGCCGGCTGCTCATGCAGCCCTTCGCCTGGGAGGGCCTCAAGCGGGCGCTGCGCTCGCGGCTCTTGCGCATCGAGTCGCCGGGGCAGATGGTCGGCCTGATCAGCACGATCTCGCTGGAGCCCGAGCCGATCCCCCTCGACGTGAAGGTGGTGCTGCTGGGGGACCGGCTGCTCTACTACCTGCTCTCGGCCCTCGACCCCGAGTTCGTCCAGCTCTTCAAGGTCGCGGCGGATTTCGACGAGGAGGTGGACCGCGATGGGGAGAACGACCTCCTCTACGCCCGGCTCATCGGGACCATCGCGCGCCGGGAGGGGCTCAGGCCCTTCGACCGCACGGGGGTGGCGCGGGTCATAGAGCACGGTTCGCGGCTCGCCGGGGACTCCGGCAAGCTCTCCATCCACGTCGAGAGCCTCGCCGACGTGCTGCGCGAGGCGGACTATTGGGCCTCCCGCAACGGCAACGGCGCGGTCACCGCCGCGGACGTGCAGAGGGCCATCGACGCCCGCACCTACCGCTCCGACCGGCTGCGCGAGCGGGTGCAGGAGCAGATCCTGCGCGGCACCCTGCTCATAGACACCGAGGGCGAGCGGGTCGGGCAGGTCAACGGGCTCTCGGTCATAGAGCTCGGCGGTTTCGCCTTCGGGCGGCCGAGCAGGATCTCCGCCCGCGTCCGGATGGGGCGGGGCGAGGTGGTGGATATCGAGCGGGAGGTGAAGCTCAGCGGGCCCATACACTCGAAGGGCGTCCTGATCCTCGCGGGCTTTCTGGGCGGCCGCTACGCCTCGGAGCGGCCGCTCTCGCTCTCCGCCAGCCTGGTCTTCGAGCAGAGCTACAGCGGCGTGGAGGGGGACTCGGCCTCCTCGGCCGAGCTCTACGCCCTGCTCTCGGCCATCTCGGGGGTGCCGCTGAAGCAGTCCCTGGCGGTGACCGGCTCGGTCAACCAGCACGGCGACGTCCAGGCGATCGGCGGGGTGAACGAGAAGATAGAGGGCTTCTTCGACATCTGCCGCAGGCGCGGCCTGACCGGGGAGCAGGGGGTTGTCATCCCGCGCTCCAACGTCCAGCACCTGATGCTCCGCCGGGACGTGGTGGAGGCCGTGGAGCGGGGCGAGTTCCACATCTACCCGGTGCGTACGGTCGACGAGGGGATGGAGCTGCTGACCGGGCTCCCGGCGGGCGAACCGGACGAGGAGGGGCGCTTCCCGGAGGACACGGTGAACGGCATGGTGGAGCGGCGGCTCGCGGAGCTCGGCGAGAAGATGCGCGCGCTCGCGGCGCGCTCCTCGGGGGAGGACGGGAATGGCTGAGCCCGGATCCTTCGTGCGGCGGGTGCTCGTCGTTCTCGACGCCTCCCCCCAGAACCCCGCGGTGCTCGAGAGCGCGGCGGAGCTCGCCGCCCGCCTGCGCAGCGAGCTTCTGGCCATGTTCGTGGAGGACGCCAATTTGCTGCGGCTCGCCGAGCTGCCGTTTCTGAGGGCCGTGGACCCGTTCTCGGGAGCGGCGAGGGAGCTGAACGGGATGACCATGGAGCGGGGGATGCGGGCCTACGCGCGCCGGGCGCAGGAGACGCTGCGGCAGGTGGCCGCGGGCCGGAGGGTTCGCTGGTCGTTCAGGACGGTGCAGGGGACGGGGATCTCGAGCGTCGTCTCCGCGGCCTCCGGGACGGACCTGATCGTGCTGAGCAGCCCGGCGGGGCTCGCCGACGCGGAGGTGCGGCAGACGCTCGCGGAGCGCGGCGGCGCGGTCCTCGTGCTGGGCGGCCGCCTGCGCCCGGGCGGCACCGTCGTGGCCGTGTGGTCCGGCGACCCCGAGTCCGGCCGGGCCCTGGAGGCCGCCGCCTACCTGGCGGGCTCCTGGCGGGCGCCGCTCGTGCTGCTGGTGCCTCCGGAGAGGTCCGGAGGCAGCGCGCCGGAGTTGCCGGGGCTCCCCGGAGCCGCTTCGCGCACGCTGCAGCGCTTCGACGAGCCTTGCCTCTCGAGCGCCCTCAGGGAGGTGGGGGACACGGGGCTTCTGGTCCTGCCCTTCAGCGCCGGCATGAAGCTGCGCGGGCTCCTCGAGGAGGCGCGCTGGCCGGTGCTGCTCGTAGCCTAAGCGGCGGCCGGGGGTTAGAAGATCCCCCGCGCTTGCGGTATACTCCCCTCCCGAGCACGGGCCGACGTAGCTCAGTTGGTAGAGCAGCTCACTCGTAATGAGCAGGTCAGCGGTTCGAGTCCGCTCGTCGGCTCTCTTTTTTTGCCCGATTTGCAGGGAAAACGCAGAGCAGCAAAGAGGCCCCGGCCCGAAGCCGGGGCTTTTTGACGCCACGCTGACGCCACGGCGGGTCAGCCGAGGGCCTCGTCTATCCCGTCGGCGGTGGCGCGGCCCATCGAGGGCATCCAATGGCTGTAGCGGTCGAGGGTGAGCTGTATGCTGGCGTGCCCGAGCGACTTCTGCACGTAGGTCGGGTGGACGCTGGAGCTTCCCGCCGGGCGGGGAGATGGGCTTGATCAGGTATCGAGGCATGCCCTGTCGAGGGGCGGGGGGCTTTGTCGGATCGCCGACGAGCCCGCCTGCGGCTCCAGGCGCTCGCTCCTGGAGGAGAGGTTGCTTACGGTCCCTCTCCCGCGGGCCCGGTGGCGCCGACCGCCGGCCGGGCGAGGAAGGCGAAGTGGTAGGGGAACCCCTCGACCGGGTCGGCGGAGAACCCGGCTTCTTCTAGCATGCTCCTGCCCTCCTCGGGGGAGAGGGAGACCTCGCGCGGGGGGCCCATCTCTCGCTCCACGTCGCTGCGCCAGTCTACGCAGAGGAGAAACCCGTCGGGCGCGAGCAGGCGCCGCATCTCCGCCAGAGCCGTCTCGCCCACCACCTCGTGCAGCACGTTCACCGCGAGGATGCGGTCCGCGACGCCGCTCTCGAGCTGTACCCGGTTCTCCTCCACGAGGTGCGTCCTGACGTTCGGCAATCCCGCTCTCTCCACGCGTTCGCGCAGCCTCTCCACCATCTCCGGGCTCTCGTCCACCGCGTGCACCACTCCTCGCGGCAGACGCCGGGCCAGCGGGACGGCGAGGATTCCGATCCCCGCGCCGTAGTCCACCACCGTCTCGCCGCCGCGGAGATCCAGGAGGTCCAACACCCGCTCGTTGGGCAGGAACTCCTGGCGTTCGGGGTGCTCCAGCTGCTCCGCGCGAGCCGGGTCGAACTTGTGGGGGCGCCGACTCACGCCACCCGTCCCGCCCCGCGCGGGAGACGGTCCAGCCCGAAGGCTTCCACGAGGGCTCCCTTGGGCAGAGCGCCCACCACCGCCTTGGGCTCCCGCCCGGGCTCGAAGAACGCTATGGTCGGTATGCTCGATACCCCGAACCGCGCCGCCAGCTCCGGCTCGGCATCCACGTCGACCTTGACGACCTTGACCGACCCCTCGTAATCCCGCGCCAGCTCGTCCATCACCGGGGCCACCATCCGGCACGGCCCGCACCACGCCGCCCAGAAGTCCACCACCACGGGGATCTCCGAACCGAGCACCTCCCCGTCGAACGTTTCAGCCGTCACCGCTACCGGCTTCGACACAGCAGCACCTCCTCGCCGTTTAATAACCACATCGTTATATAGTATAGCACGGGATGCTGCGGGCGTGGTAGCGGGGGTTGGGCGTCGGGTTCACCGCCCGTAGGAGACGAGGCGGGCCATGCCGGTCTCCATGTGGTAGGCGTTGTGGCAGTGGAAGAACCACTCGCCGGGGTTGTTTGCGACGAGGTCGAAGGAGAGCTCGCCCATGTGCGGCTCGACGAGCGCCGTGTCCTTGAAGGGGCCACGGCCGGTGCCGTTGCGCACCTGGAAGAAGTGGCCGTGCAGGTGCATGGGGTGCCACATCATGCTGTGGTTCTGCAGGTTGAAGCGCACCCACTCGCCCTCGCGGACTTCGAGGGGATCGGCGTCGGGGTAACGCTGGCCGTCTATGTGCCAGGCGTAGCTCCCCATGTCTCCGGAGAGGGTCAGCTCGTGGGTGCGGTCGGGGCCGGAGAAGAGGCCGTCTTCGGGGAAGGAGCGCTCTCCGGCGTCGCGCAGATCGGCGTAGGAGAGGAGCCTGCCCCCGAGCTCTGGCGGCCGCGCGTTCGCCGGGGGCGGCGACTCCCCGCGGCTCTCCTCGTACCGGAGCAAGGCCCGGGCCAGCCCGTCCTTGCCCTCGGGGACGGCGGCGAGCTGCCAGACGCCGGGGTTGTTCGCTTCGAGGATCGCGTCGTAGCGTTCGCCCATCCCGATCCTGACGGCATCCACGGTTACGGGTCTTACGGGCAGGCCGTCGGCGTGGGTGACGGTGAGCCGGTGCCCGGCGGCGGCGAAGCGGAAGACCGTGTCGGAGGAGGGGTTCATCAGGCGCAGGCGTACCCTGTCGCACCGCCTGACGGCCAGGGATGCGGGATCTTCGGCGGCGCGGCCGTTGACGAGGTAGTAGGGGTAGTCCACGGCGCCCGACATTGCGGGCCCTCCTCCCGGGCCGCCCATCATCCCGCCCATGCCGCCCATCATCCCGCCGGCGCCCCGCAGCTCTGCGAGGGCATCTTCTGGGGTGCCGAAGACGCCGTCGAGCCAGTCATCGAGCAGCAGGGTGTACTCGCGGTCGTAGGAGAGTTCCTCCCTCTTCGGCTCCACGATCAGGGGACCGTAGAGGCCGCGGTCGAGCTGGAGCCCGACGTGCGAGTGGTACATGTAGGTTCCGGCGGTCGGGACCACGAACTCGTAGACGAACTCCTCGCCGCTCCGTACGGGGGGCTGGGTGACGTCCGGGACGCCGTCCATGGGGTTCTCTACCGGAAGGCCGTGCCAGTGTATCGTCGTGCCGGCCGGGAGCGCGTTCTTCAGCCGGACGCGCAGGGTGTCGCCCTCGGTCAGGCGGAGCTCCGGTCCCGGCACGCCCCCGTCGTAGCCCCAGGTGGAGAACTCGCGACCCGCTATCTCGAACCCCGCCGGCGCCGCCTCGAGGGCGTACTCCCGGACGCGGCCCGTTCCGGACGCGCGGGCCGGCGAGGGGAGCCTCTGTCTCCCGTCCGTGGACAACACCCCGCAGCCGCCGAGCGCGAGGCCCCCGAGGCCCGCGCCCGCGAGCCCGAGGAACTTCCTGCGGTCGATCGCCCGGCTCACGACGCGCGGTCCGACTCGCGCTCTATGCGCTCTACGTCGAGGCCCAAGATCCACTTGCTCCCTGTCTTCACAATCCTCAGGGCGTGCACGCTCGTCCGTCCCGTCTTGCGGGCGGGGCCCCGGGCCGCCTCCGAGCCCGCTTGCGCCAGGGATACGCGGAGGTGCCGAACAGGATGACTGGGCTCATATACCCGCTCCTGCGATGCCGGCCGGTCATACAGAGAGCATCTCCTTCGGGCTCGACGCCATCTTGCGGATAATATCCTACGTCCGGCATTATCCCCCGTCTCGTAGCGGCAGGCGTCTTTCGTAGCTTCGCAGATCGTGGCGACATCCGGGCGGCAGCGGATCTCCGAAGGCTCGATGGCTGCTGGGCCACCACCCGGTCCCTCGTCCGGGAGCCTGCCGGACGCTCGCTTGCCCGGCCGTCCCGCTCCCCGGCCACGGGGAGGCCCATCCGCTTTCGCTTCTCGCGCAGGACGGAGGCCGCGCCCATCGCCGTGCATCCGCCCGTGCGTTGTCGCCGTTTGCGCCGGGCTCCCGGTTGAGGCGCTACGCAAGAGGGATCGCCTCCCGGTTCTCGTACAGCATGAGCAACGCCATCGCGACCAGGAAGACGGCGAAGCCCCTCTTGAGCGCGTGCTGGGGGACGAAGCGCACCAGATACGCTCCGGCGAAGCTGCCGGTCACCGCCAGCACGACGAAGAGCGACACGAGCCCCCATGGAACCTCCGCCTCGCCGAGGTACCCCGCGAACCCCGCGAAGGAGTTCACCGCGACGATCAGCAGCGAGGTCCCGACCGCCGCCTCCATCGGGACCCCGCCGAGGAGCGCCAGGGCGGGCACGATCAGGAACCCCCCGCCCACGCCCACCAGGCCCGTGAGGACCCCGACCCCCATCCCCGGCGCGGCGAACCTGAGAAGCAGCCTCCCGGCAGAGCCGCCGGACGGGGGCTCTCCGCGAGCCTCGCCCGGCTCGCCGTTGCGCAACATGAAGAGGGCGGCGATCAACATCACCGCGGCGAACAGCGAGAGCTGGACCGCGCCGCTCAAGAAGCCGGCCAGGTGAGCCCCCAGGTAAGCGCCCGCCGCCGCGATGGTGCCGAAGACGAGCGCCACGCGAAGCCTCACGCGGTCTCTCCTCCAGTGTTCGGCGGCTCCGAAGAGGCTCGTCAGCCCGACCACGGCGAGGCTCGCCGCGACGGCCTCCTTCGCGCCAAACCCAAAGGCATATACCAGGATCGGTACCGCGAGTACGGACCCGCCGCCGCCCAAGAGGCCGAGCGCGAGCCCCATCAAGAGCGCGAGAAGCAGCCCGACGACGCCCATCAAGATCCAGTACCCCTCATCCGCAGACCAGAGTCCCCCAGCGGTCGAGTACATGCTCTTAACACAATATTACAATACAGTAAATCAACTCGCCGTCAAGGCTGGACGGCCGCGGGGGAGGAGCGAGGCTCGCTCCTCCGGGCGGCGGGTCGCGGTTTTCCCCGGAGCGCTCTCCCGCGGGGCGGATGGGCGGATGCCGGAAGGGGCATTGGTCGCCTGCGCCTCCAGGCGCGGCGGGCAAGAGACAGGCGCTTCCTGGTCCCCAGGATGCCTTACGAACCCGGCGTCCCGCCGGGCGCCTTGCGCGTCCTTGATAAACACGAACATCACCGTATAATGATCTAACGATATAAGCTCGCAGGAGATGATGGTTGATGGGTGATGGCCTAAAGGTTCTTTTGGGTGTGCTCTCTGGGGCCGTCCTCGTTTTGCTGGCGGTCGCGGCTTTCGCCGGTGGCGGCATGGGGCAGATGATGGGCGGGATGATGGGCGGCGGGATGTTCGGCGTGTTGTCCATGCTGCTCTTCTGGGTACTTCTTGTAGCGCTGGTCGTGGCCCTGATCTTCTGGATCGTGCAGATGCCGCGGCGCTAGTCGCACCCACGACGAACGGAGGAGGAAGAGATGGCTACCGGACAGGGAAGCTACACCATTTCGAGGGAGACGGATCTCCCCTTCGACGAGGCGGTCGAGAAGGTCCGCGGGCTGCTCCAGGAGGCCGGGTACGGGGTGCTCTGCGAGATAGACGTCAAGGCCAAGCTAGAGGAGAAGCTGGGCATCGAGCGCGAGCCCTACGCGATCCTCGGCGCCTGCAACCCGCCGCTGGCCGACGAGGGGCTGGACGCCGAGCCGGAGCTCGGGGCGCTATTGCCCTGCAACGTGATCGTCTACCAGCGGGAGGGCCGCGTGCGCGTGGCCGCCGTCGAGCCGCAGGCGATGCTCTCCGTGGTGGGCAACGAGGAGCTAGACCGGATCGCCGGGCAGGTGCGGGAGGATCTTACCCGCGTAATCGAGCGGGTGGCGGGTAGCTAGGGGCATGTTCTTCCGGGAAGTCTTGAACGAGGATCTCGGCTGCGCCTCCTATGTCGTCGCCGGCGGCGGCGAGGCGGCGGTCGTGGACCCAAAGTGGGAGATAGAGGAGTACCTGCGGATCGCCGAGGAGAACGGCTTCGACATAGCCCACATCCTCGAGACGCACAACCACGCGGACCACGTCTCCGGCAAGGGGCGTCTGGCGGAGGCGACCGGGGCGAAGATCCACATCTCGAAGGACGCCGGTGTGGAGTACGATCACGAGCCGCTCTCGGACGGCGACGTGGTCGAGGTGGGCGGCGTGCGCCTCGTCGCGCTTTCCACCCCCGGGCACCGGCCGGAACACATGTCGTTCCTGGTCGAGGACACGAGCCGCTCCGGATCGCCGTGGGTGGTCCTCACGGGAGACTTCCTCTTCGTCGGGGACCTCGCCCGCCCCGACCTCGCCGTCGAGGCCGAAGAAGGGGCACGGGGCATCTTCCGCTCGCTGCGCAGGCTCGAGCACCTCGAAGACTTCGTCGAGGTGAAGCCGGGGCACATCGGCGGTTCGCTCTGCGGAGGGGCCGGGATGAGCCGGAAGCCCGGCTCCACCGTCGGCTTCGAGCGGCGCTTCAACGAGTACCTGAGGATCGAGGACGAGGAAGAGTTCGTCCGGGCTCTCACCGCCGAGCAGGCCCCGCAGCCGCCGAACTTCGAGCGGATCGTCGAGCTCAACCGCGGCCCGCTCCTGACGGAGGCCGCCTCGCTCGAGCCCCTGCTGCCCCGGCGCGCGAAGGAACTCGTCGAGGCGGGCGCGATCCTGATCGACGGGCGCGACCAGCGCGAGTTCGACGCCGCCCATGTTCCCGGCTCTATCAACGTGACCATGAACCAGTCGGGCGTCGGCACGCGCGCGGCGTGGGTCGTGGGCCCGGAGGCCGAGGTCGTAACGGTCGCCGACGGAGACGAGAGAGCCCGCCGGATGGCGCGCATGCTGGAGGCCGTCGGTTTCCGTAAGGTGCGCGGCTATCTCGCCGGGGGGCTCGGCGGCTGGCGCGCCGCCGGCTTCGGGGTCGGGAGCACCCCCGCCATAGACGTACCCACCCTCGCGGAGCGGCTGCGGCGGGATGAGGTCGCGCTCCTCGACGTGCGCGGTGCCGAGGAGTGGGAGGCCGGACACGTGGAGGGCTCGATCCACGTCCCCTACCAGAGCCTCCGGGACGGCGTGCCGGAGGAGGTGCGCAACGCCGGGAAGCCGCTCGCCGTCGCCTGCTCCGGGGGCATAAGGAGCGCCATCGCCGCCTCCCTGCTCAAGCGGTCCGGGGTAGAGGGCGTCCAGCACGTCGCCGAAGGCGGCGTCCCCGACCTGGAGAAGGCCGGCGTCGATCTGAGGCGGTGAGAAACCCCGAATCTCGCGAGGGGTAGGCGCGATCCTCCACACGCCGCTTCAGCGAGACCGGCGGAGTTCGCGTGCTTTGCTCGGGAGGGCCGGGGTTTGAGCTACAGCCAGAGCGTGGCCCGCCACGTGAAGTAGGCCGCGGTCAGCACCAGGACCACCCCGAGCCCCTTCTCGACCGCGGCCCGGTAGCGGTAGAGCCAGCCCGAGCCGAGCGAACCGCCGCCTAGGGCACCGGCCGCGACCAGCACGGCCCCCTGGCCAATCCCAAGCCCGAACATTACCAAGGCCCCCATGGCCGGGCTGCCGCTCGCCGCCACCGCCGTAAGCACCGAGGGGAGTATGAGGGCGCAGGTCGGGCAACCCGCGAGCCCGAACGGCATGCCGAGCAGGAAGGCGCCGAGCAAGCCGCGTTTCGCGCGCTCCACGTCGGGGACCGCGAGCATCGGCACGCCGAGGCGCAGCAGCCCCAGGGCCCGCAACCCCATCACCCACAACACGGGCGCCAGCAGCCCGTACCACAGCCAGATCGAGCGGTTCAGCAGCGTCAAAAGCGCCAGTCCCAGCATCCCGAAGGCGATGCCGAGCACCGCGTACACCGTGCTCACGCCGAGAGCGAAGGCGAGGCTCAGTACCGCCGCGCGCTCCCGCGTGAGCTTCTCCTCGCCCGACACGTAGCCTACGACCGCCGGGACCATCGGGTATGTGGCCGGGGTCAGCCCCAGCGCCACCCCGGCAACCACCGCCAGCAGCAGGCCCAGCGGAGAGCCGGATTCGAGATGCCGCAGCCCCCACGCCAGATACGGCTCCAGCCACGCCAGTACGCGCGCTATCCAGTCGATGTCCCTTCCTCCCTCGCTTCTTTTCTCGCCGCCACGGACGGCCCGGCTGGACGGAAACGCCCCGCCGCCGAATGCCAGAACGCCCGAAACCCCCTGCACGGGCCGTAAGCCACCCCGCGGGCGTCATCCGTGCAGAGCTGCGCCTCGACCATCCGCCCGGAAGGTCTTTTCGCCGCCATCATCCCGGCACATATTACTGTATTGCCAAGTAATGCATAAGAGCGGCTTCGTTGTTGTATCATGTTGGTGCGGTGCTCGGGGTACGGAAGACGGCGCTGAGGGTTCTGGTCCTGATCGTGGTGGTCTGGGCGGCGCTCGCCGTGATCGGCGGTGCGGTCTACGTTGCCAAGCGGGGCGGGGATTCCGGCCACGGCGCCGCGATCAAGAAGACCGGGCTCGGGCTCTGCGCCGTGACCGTGGCCGTTCTGTTGGGCAAGGGCATGGGGTGTGTGCGGCGTCCGCGGCCCGAGCGAGGATTCGTGGTGGTGGCGGGGAAACCCCGCGAGGACGTGCCTCGCCCGATCTTCCGCCCGAACCGCGCGCGGCCCGGGCCATCGCTGACCAGGCTTTTGCAGGTCTTCCGGACCTGAGCGTCCTCCTGTGCGGGGCGCATCCTGCGCCCCCGGCGTCCGTTTTGTCAGGGTAGCAAGGCGCTTCGCTCGAGGGCGCGCTCGGGCGGGGCATACGAGGCACGAGCCTCGTCCGACGGGGGGACGAAGCATGGCAGGGGTTCGGCGGAAGAAGGGAGCCAGAACAGCAGAAGCCGGACGCGAGGGCAGCTCGCACCGGCGGGGCCGGTATGGATTCGGCGGGGTCGCGATCCTGCTCTGCGCTGCGGTCTCCGTGGCCGTGGCGGCGGACCACTGGGCCAACGCCGGCGAGGTCTACGGCGGCGTTCGGGTCGGTGAGGTGGAGGTGGGCGGGAAGACGCCCGGGGAGGCCCGCGAGGCCCTCGGGGCCCACGCTGCCGGGCTGCGGGGGGTGCGGCTCGACGGGCCGCGGGACGTCTCCTTCTCCACCGAGGAGCTTGGTGCGAGCTACGACATCGCCGCCACGGTGGAGAGGGCCTACGCCGTCGGCCGTCGCGGCAGCGTCGCGGAGCGGCTCTCCGAGAGGGTCGGGGCGGCGGTGGGCGGGGTCCGCGTCGCGCCCGTGGTGGACCTCGAGGAGAAGAGGCTGGGGGAGCGGGTGGAGGCGCTCGCCGAAAAGCTTGACGCCGCCCCCCGCGAGGGCGCGGTGGTCGTCAGGGGGGCGCGGGCGGAGGTCGTCGAGGCTCGGGACGGCTACCGACTGGACGTCGCCGCCACGGCCGGGAACATCGAGCGCGCCGTCCGGCGGATGAGCGGCGAGGCGAGGTTGGCGGGGGAGGTGCTCCGGCCGGAGATCTCCACGGCCGAGGCGCGAGAGGCCGCCCGCGAGGCGCGGCGGGCAATGGGTGGAGGTCTCACCCTCGTCCATGGGGAACGGCGCTGGACCGTCCCACCCGCGGCCGTCGGGGCGTCGCTCGACATCGCGCCGCGCGGCGGCGCGCTCCGGGTGTCCCTCGACCGGGAGGCGATGCTGGCGAACCTCGCGGAGGTGCGGGCGGCCCTCGACGTGGAGCCCACCGAGGCATCGTACTCCCTGGACGGTGCGGGGGTCTCCGTAATCCCCGGCAGAGCCGGTCGCCGGGTGGAGGTCGAGGAGCTCCTCGACCGGATCTCCTCCGGCCTCTTCGCGGGCGAGCGCGAGTACCGGGTGCCCGTGGCGGCAGACGAGCCCGACCTCACCACCGCCGAGGCCGAGAGGCTGAGGCCCACCGCGGTGCTTGGCGAGTACAAGACCGACTATACGTGGGACACCGATCCCGGCAGGCGCATCAACATGCAGCGGGCGTCCGACGCCCTGAACGGTACGGCGGTCGCGCCGGGCGAGACCTTCTCTTACAACGCAATCACCGAGCCGCTCGACTACGAGGAGGCCAAGGTTATCGAGAACGGGAGGGTCGAGTACGCCGAGGGCGGCGGGCTCTCGCAGGTCTCCTCGACCCTCTACATGGCCGCCAACCTCGCCGGCCTGGAGATCGTGGAGGCCCACCCGCACTACGCCGAGCTGCCCTACATCAGGCCTGGCTTCGACACGACCGTCTGGTTCGGCGCCCTGGACCTCAGGTTCCGGAACAATACCGGGGGTTACATCCTGATCGAGCAGTGGCAGGGCGGGGACGGGTACAACCACGCACGCATCTGGGGCCGCCCGACGGGCAAGGAGGTCGCCATGCGCTCGGAGAAGGTCTTCAGCGGCGAGGACACAGAAGGCAGGCTCACCACGCGGTGGGTCGTCTACAAGACGGTGACCCGAGACGGCGAGGTCCTCTACGACGGCATCTTTCGCCGCGTCACCTACAAGGAACTGGCTCCCTACGAGCCGGAGCAGGGCGGGGGCGGTTAGCAGCGCCTTCGCGGTCGGGAAAACCAGGTGGAGACGCTGGAGGGAGAGAACCCTTGAACGCCAAGGATCCTGCAAAGAACGCTGACGGGAAGGCGGGGTGGCCGCTGCTCGCCGCGCTGCTCGGCGCGGCGTTGCTGGCGGGGGCGATGGCTCTGTACCTTCTGGGCCCGGCGGACCGGGGCGCCGGCGAGTCCCCTCCGGGAGGTGGCGAGCGCCTTCCGGCGCCGAGCCTCGGAAGGGAGGACGCGCCGGTCGTCATGGTGGAGTACGCCGACTTCCAGTGTCCGTACTGCGGAGAGTACGCCCGTGAGGTCCAGCCGAAGCTGGTCGAGAAGTACGTCGAGAGCGGGACGCTCAGGATAGAGTGGCGGGACTTCCCCTACCTGGGCCAGGAGTCGGTGAACGCCGCCCTCGCGGCCCGGGCGGCGCAGGCTCAGGGGAAGTTCTGGGAGTACCACGACCTCCTCTACGAGAACCAGAAGCCCGTCAACAGCGGGGGATTCTCGGACGCAAACCTCATCAAGTTCGCGAAGAAGGCCGGGCTGGACGTGGAGCGATTCGAGGAGGATCTGAAGAGCGGGCGCTACGAGGCGGCGGTGGCCCGGGACTTCCGGGAGGGCCAGCGGCGGGGCGTGGCCGGCACCCCCACGTTCGTCATCAACGGGAAAGTGGTCGTCGGGGCGCAGCCGCAGGAGGTCTTCGAGAAGGCCATCGAGAAGGCGGAGAGGGAGGCCCAGGGTGGTTGAGGCGTCCTACCTGGCGGCGTTCTTCGGCGGGATGCTCTCGCTCCTGAGCCCGTGCAGCGCCCTGCTCCTCCCGGCTTTCTTCGCCTACGCCTTCGGCAGCCGGGGGGAGCTGGCGAAGAAGACCGGGGTGTTCTACCTGGGGCTTGCGGCGACGCTGGTGCCGCTCGGGACGGGGATCTCGACGGTGAGCGCGCTCTTCTACGGCCAGAGATCCGCGCTCATTACCGTCTCCGGGCTTGTCCTCATGGTGCTCGGCGCCGCGATCCTGCTCGGGCGCGGGTTCTCCATCGGGGCCCTGGAGAGGTTGCGGGGGAGGATAAGGGGCGACTCCGCCGGTTCGGTCTTCGCGCTCGGCGCGGTCTACGGTTTCGCGGGCTTCTGCTCCGGGCCTATCCTGGGCGCCATCCTAACCGTCGCGGCCGCCTCGGGGGGCGCGCTGCGAGGAGCGACCCTGCTCGCCGTGTACGCCCTCGGCATGGCCGCGCCGCTCTTCCTCATGGCCCTGCTCTGGGACCGCCTCGACCTCGGAGGCCGCCGCTGGCTCCGCGGCGGAGAGCTCCGGCTCGGCCGGCTCCGCGTGCACACCACCAACCTCATCTCCGGGGCGATGTTCGTCCTGCTCGGCGTGACGTTCATCGCTTACGAGGGGACCTCGGCCCTCTCGGGCCTCTACGAGTCTGGGGGCGCCACCGGCCTCGCCTTTGCCGCCGAAAAGCGGCTGGGTTCGGTGGGCAGTGCGGTCCCGGACGCAGCGTTGATAGCAGCCGTCGTGCCGTTTGCCGTCCTGCTCGCCTTCCGGGCCTTGCGTCCGCGCAAGCCCGAAGCGCCCGTGGGCGAGAGAGCCGGGGAGAAGCGACCCCGCGACCCGGTGCCGCCGGGACGAAGGTGCGGAAGGGGCACCTAGGGGACTTGCAGACGGTCTTCCGGCGGCCCGCGCCTCGAAGCGCCCCGGCGCGCCCGGGAAGACGGGCGTGGCCCAGGGAAGCCGAGAGCTCGCCGCCCCAACCCTCGCCCCTCCCTTGGGGGCCTGAGGCTGGTTATCCTAAACCGCCGGCTCTCTGACATCGAGGCGGTCGTGCTCACGCGCGCCCATTTCGACCACCTGGGCTTCGCCGGACGCGCACGCACGGAGCTCGGCGTGCCGGTCTGGGTGCACGAGAACGACGTGCCGCTTGCCCGAAACCCGCGCCGGTACGCGCATGAGCGGCCGCGCTCCTACTACTTCGCCACCCGGTTTCGTGCGGCGCCGATGGTCGCCTCCTTCCTGCGCAACCGGGCGTGGTGGCCGAGACCCCTGGAGAGACCCGGGCGGTACCGGGAGGGCCTGATCCTCCCGGTGCCCGGTTCTCCCAGGGTGGTCTTCACGCCGGGGCACGCCCTGGCCACTGTGCGCTGCACCTGCCCGCCCGGGATGCGGTCATCGCCGGGGACGCCATCGTGACCCTGGACCCTTACACCGCAAAGACCGGACCGCGGATCGTCGCCCGGGCGGCGACGGCGCCGATAGCGAGCGGGCGGTAGCTGAGGCGCGCAGGGCAGGCACCTCCTGACCTCAGCCGCGCGTGGCGACCTCTCCGGGCGTTCCCTTGCGAGACCGCAGCCACCCGCGTACCCGGGCCATGAGGCCGCCTGCGGCCCTGCGCGAGGGCACCACCATCACCGGGCAGCGGGCCCGGCGGACGACCGCGCCGGAGACGCTGCCCGCCAGGGCCCTCCTCATGCGCCCGCGGCCCCGGCTCCCCACGACGACGAGGTCGGCGCCGATCTCGTCCGCCAGCGCGACTATCTCCTCGACCACACCTCTCAGCCCGAGGTGCGAGCCGGCGACGGTCCCGCCGGCGGCCTTTACCCGCCACGTCAGTTGCCGCAGCTTCTGCCGGGACTCCTCTACGATCTCCTCGTACAGGGCGCGGTCGTAGCCCACCCTGCTGCTATGCCCCTCCGTCAGGAAGCCGGGCAGCGGATCGACGTAGACCACGTGCAGCTCGAAGCCCGCGCCCTCGGCGAGCTCGATCGCCGCCCGGGCGGCGAGGTCGGCCGCCTCCGAGCCGTCGGTGGCGAGCAGGATCCTCCCGCCCCCCGGATCACTCCTCGTCGACATGGATCCCTCAAACCTCCTCTCGCAAAACCCGGGCCGCCCAGGGCGGCGCACGCCGCCCGGCAGCCCCGCTCTACATATATACGTACTGTATGTATATTAATACGGGAGGCCGGGAACTCAAGGAGGTGGGGGCGCCTCGGGCGCCGGGGTTACGGGGCGGGGGAACCGGAGGCAGGGGGCATGGCGCGAACGCTCCGGTGTTCCGTCTTGCGGTTCGGGGCGTTCGCGCTGCTCGCGCCGGGGGTCTTCAGCGGAGGGGGTGGAACGGGGTGAGCTCGGCGGGGGTGCGGCCGGTCGCGATCGCCTCGGCGAGCAGCTCCCCGGTGAGCGGGCCGAGGGCGATGCCCCACATGCCGTGCCCGCCCGCCACGAAGACCCGTGGCGAGGCCGTCGGGCCGATGAGGGGCAGCCCGTCCGGGGTGCAGGGCCGCGATCCCACCCACTCGTCGGCGCGGTCGTCGAAGGCGGCGCCGCGCAGCAGCGGGCGGACGGCGGCGACGATCGCCGCGATGCGGCGGGGGTCGAGCGGCTCCTCCGGCGCCCGGAACTCCATCATCCCGGCGACCCTCAACCGGTCGCCGAGCGGCGTGCAGGCCACGCGCTGGGCCGGGAAGTAGACGGGCCCCGAGGGCATCTGCTCTACCGGAACGCTGAAGCTGTAGCCGCGGCCGGCCTGCACGATGGTGCGGACGCCGAAGCGGCGGGCGAGGCGGTTCAGCCACGCGCCGTTGGCCAGCACCACGGCGTCGAAGCGGAGCGCCTCGCCGCTCGCCGCCTCCACGGCCACCCGCATGCCCTCGTCCCGGACCTCGCGCACGCTCACGCCCTCGCGGAGGTCGCCCCCGCGGTCGCGGACGGCTTCGGCGAGCGCCCGCAGGTACCGGCCGGGGTTGATGAACCGCTGGCCGCGGATGCGGACCGCGGCCACGACCGCCTCGGAGAGCGCCGGCTCCAGCTCGCGGGCCTCGGCGCCGGTGAGCGGCTCGTACTCGACCTCCTGCCCGGCGGCCTCGACGTGGCGCAGCTCCTTGAGCAGGGCCTTCTGGTCCGCGGTGGAGACGTGGCAGGCCAGGAACGGCTCCGCCTCGCGCACCGGCTCGGCGACGCCGCCGTCCGCGAGGGCGTCGAAGGCCTCGAGCGCCCGCCGATTCACCGGCGCGTAGGCGCTCATGGCGACCCTCCAGCGGCGGGCCGTGCAGTGGCGGGCGAACCCGAGGAGGAACCGCAGGAGGCGGAGGTCGGCCCGCGGGGGGATGTAGAGGGGGGAGGCCGGGTCCAGCGCCGCCCGCAGGCCGTACCTGAGCACCGCCGGCTCGGGGAGCGGCACGGTGAGCGCGGGGGAGAGCCAGCCCGCGTTCCCCCACGACGACCCCGCCGCGACCCGCTCCCTCTCGAGGACCGTGACCCGCACGCCTCGCTCCTGCAGGAACCAGGCGGTGGCCAGTCCGGGCATCCCGGCGCCGACGACCGCGACGTGCCCTGGGCGGGAGGCGGGGGAGGCCGTCACAGCCCGATCCCGGTGGCCCGCGTCTTCTCTTCGCGCCGGTTCTGCGCTCGCGCGCAGGGCCTGAGCCTTAGAGCAACCTTGAGCCGAAAAGCCATGTGGAACCTCCGTAGTCTTGGCTTTGGTGCCGCCGAGTCTCCGGGCGGCCCGCCGGCGCGACCGGCAAACCTCAGGCCCTCTCGGGCAGCCGCTCGACGGGCTCGGTGGCGCCGCGTCCCTTGCCCGTTGCGATCAGGTACGTGCCGCGGACGAGCAGGGGGACGGCGAAGACCGCGATCATCGCGTAGCCCATGGCGGTGTAGCCCTTCGCGATGAGGTCGATGATCCCCACCTGGGCCAGCGCGAGCGCGAGCAGCAGCGTGACGACGGCGATGATCCCGCTGGTGCGCCGGCTCATCGGCTGCCGCCCGACGTCCACGAGGTTCTGGTCGATGCGGGCCACGAGCGCGTAGATCATGCCGGTCGCCGTCTCGACGAGGGTCCAGCCCACCACGACGCCGAACAGGACCACCACCCAGACGCCGTACCCGCCGAGCATCTCCAGCCACGGCACGGACGCCCCGAAGATCTCTTCGCGGGGGTAGAAGCCCATCAGCGCGAAGTACGTCAGAAACCACGGGAGCGTCATGAGGAACCCGGCCAGCAGACCAGCCCCGAGCGTCTCGCGCAGGCGGGTCTGGCGGCGCACGGTGAACAGCGCCGCGGGGTAGACCGCGAGGTTGTAGCCGACGTAGAGGATGCCGGTCCAGACCACGACCGGCAGGGTCGCTCCGGGTTGGAGCGAGTGGTCGCCGGAGCCCAGCGTGGCCACGATCCCGTCCCAGTTCCGGGTGATCACCAGGGTCGCGAAGGTGATGTACCCCAGGTACAGCAGGGCCGTGCCGACGCTCTTGAAGCGTTCGATCAGCCCCTCGCCGTAGAAGTTCAGGACGCCCACGGCGACGATTATGAGGACCACGCCGACCCAGTAGTTGAAGCCGAGCGTGAGGTTCAGGATCTCGCCGGTGGCCGCCGCCATGATCGCGATGATGAGGATCGCCAGCAGGATGTAGACCACGTCGAACAGCGGGTACAGCGGGCCGATCAGGCACTTCAGCAGGCTGCGGTAGTCGAAGGCCCGGAAGCGGCGGGCCACCTCGAACATGAGGAACGCCATGATCGAGAAGCCGGCGAAGATGGTCAGGCCGGCGACCCAGCCGAACGCCCCGTACTTGGCCCCGAACTCGACGATCTCCCTGCCCGTGGCGTACCCCCCGCCGATCAGGACCGACTGCAGGATGACCCCGGGCAAGAGGTACCTGCCGTAAGGGCCCTCGAAGAAACCTCCCCGCCTCGCCGCCCGAGCTCGCGCCGACATCATCTCCTCCGCTCTCCAGCTTCCACCGAACTGCTCTCCCCGGACGGGTCGCCCGCAGCCCTCGCGGTCCGCCTCCGCCGGTATGCCTCAGGCCCCGCCCCGTCTCTCCTCTTGACCTGCACGCCCGAGATAATAACATACATACAGTATGGATATCTATGAGGGAGTCTGCATGGCCGCGGGTTCGATGGAGGAGCGTGATGGGGACCTCGTTTCGGCGGTGCGTCGGGCGCCGGTGCACCACGTGGTGGCCCGGCGCGACGGCGCGGGGCTGGAGTTGCTCCGGGTGCCGCTGGTGGGGAGGGGGGAGGCGCTTCCCGTCTTCTCCGCGGGCTGGGCGGCCCGCGGGTACCTCTTCGCGGAGGCGCCGGGGGGCGGGTGGCACGTCAGGGCGTGTTCTCCGGAGGAGATGATCTCCCTGCTCTCCGGGCCCGGCGCCGGCGTCGGTTGGGTGGCGCTGGACCCCGTACCGGGTCGCGGCGGGACCGGGGCGCCGAACGTTATGCCGCGGGAGAACTTCCTGGACTATCTGCGCTGTCTGGGTGCCCCCGCTCTCCCCCTGGTAGAGCCGCTCTCGGGCCACCGGCGCGACGCCGCGCGGTAAGAACGACAGCGCTTGGAGGAGGTGATCGCGATGTGGAACAAGCTCTTCGGCGGCGGCGACAGGCTGCCGCGCGCGAAGGTCGACGCCGTCGTGGCGGTTATCGACCGCTACCTCTCGGAGGAGGCCAGGCAGCGCGGGCTGCAGAGCGAGAGGCAGACCATCCACCCGAAGGACCTGCCGCCCGACAAGCGGCGGGCCCTCATAGAGGAGGTCTTCGCCATCTTGGGGGAGACCGGGAAGAGGCAGTAGATCCCGGTAGAGCGGGCGTCCCCATCGGGGGGTGCTCCGCGGCGAGACGAACGGAGGTGTTGGCCAGATGCGCGACGGTGAGGTTGGCGAGCGCGGAGGCAAAGAGACGCGCGAGCCGGTGCGGGTGCTGGACCCGGCGAGCCTGGTAGAGCGGTTGAGGGAGGAGAAGAGCTATGCGGACCACGGCCGCAGCGTCCTCGTGCTCGCCCACGAGCCGTCGCTGAAACTGGCGCTCACCGCCATAGCCGCCGGCCGGCGCACGGGCCAGAGGAAGGTGGCGGGCGCCTCCACCCTGCAGGTGCTGGAGGGCGAGGTGAGGTTCAGGGCGGGGGAGGAACGGTACGAGCTCTCCGCCGGGGGGACGCTCGTCCTGCGGGGCGGCGTCTCCTACGACGCGGAGGCCATCAGCGACGCCGCCTTCCTGCACACCCTCGTGCAGCCGGTCGAGCAGGGCTCCGGTGGGGTCCAGCCCGTGCACCCCGCGGAACCCGCGGAGGGGCGCGCGGACCTGGGCCTGCCGGGGGCGGATCGCGCCACGGGCCGATGAAGCTCGCGCCGGTTCGCCGTTCTCCGGCCGTTGGGCGGTTCGCGGGCAGCTGTTAGAGGAGGGGCGCGGCCGGTGTATTCTCCCGCCGCTCTCGACGGGGCCCGCGCTGCGCGACGCGGCGAGGGCCGTCTTCTACCGGGAGTGTGCCTGCCGCCGGGGGCCCGGTCGCGCCGTCGGCGGGGCACCAGGCCCGGGGGAGCCGTGCCCGGGAGGGAGCGGGCAGCACGGGCGAGCCCTCCGGTCGGAGAACGCGTGGGTGGCGCGCCTGGCGGAGGCGAGGTATAGCCTGCATGGCGTCGTGTCTGGCGCGCGGAGTATGAGGCTCGCTGCTGAGGTCGCGGCGTATACGGTGGTTGGCCATGCCGGGTTTCGGTGAGGTCGAGCGGTCGGCGGTCCGGTCGCGCGAGGGGGCGCCGGCGGAGGCCTGTTGCAGCGATCCGGAGCCCGAGACCCCCGAGCTTCTGGCCGGGTACTTGGACCGCATAGGCAGATGGAGGCTCCTGACGCGCGACGGGGAGATAGAGCTCTCCAGGAGGGCCAAGAAGGGCGACAGAAAGGCCCGCCAGAAGCTCATAGAGAAGAACCTGAGGCTCGTTGTCTCGGTGGCCAAGAAGTACCGCGGCTACGGGCTGCCCTTCGAGGATCTCATCCAGGAGGGCAACATAGGGCTCATGAAGGCGGTCGAGAAGTTCGACCCCGAGCGGGGCTTTCGCTTCTCTACGTATGCGACGTGGTGGATAAGGCAGGCTGTGCAGCGGGCGGTTGCGGACAAGGGCCGCACCATAAGGGT
>Ga0207863_100214_pt1 | contig 24284 bp, 22 predicted proteins | sample CeladaPassaD2F12_FD_187497 | JGI IMG/M metagenome (GOLD analysis project Ga0207863, IMG submission 187497) | Cellulose-adapted microbial communities from the Joint BioEnergy Institute, USA - Passage D2F12 (SPAdes) (version 2) | ecosystem: Engineered > Bioreactor > Continuous culture >... | reverse complement strand
CGGCAGGACCCCCACGGGGAGGCGGGGGTGGTGGCGATCTTCTGCGGCCGCCTGGCCGCCGGGGAGCGGGCCACCATAAACGGCACCGGGGAGCAGACCCGCGACTACGTCTACGTGGGCGACGTGGCCCGGGCGAACGTGCTCGCCCTGGAGAACGAGCTCCCCCCCGGCGCCTACAACATCGGCACCGGGGTCGAGACCAGCGTGAACGAGCTCTACGAGCGGCTGCGGCGGCTCTCGGGCCGGGACGACCTGGATCCCGAACACGGGCCCGCCAAGCCCGGCGAGCAGCAGCGCAGCTGCGTGGACCCCTCCCTGGCCGGGCGGGTGATGGGCTGGCGCCCGGAGGTGGGCCTGGACGCCGGCCTCAAGGAGACCCTGCGCTTCTTCGGGGCCCTGTAGGGACCCTCAGCCCACCCGCTTCACGCGGACCGCGTCGGCGATCACCCAGTCCCTGCCGGCGACGTCGCGGTGCACCCGGACGTACACCCGGTCCCCGGCGGCGAGGGTGTAGGTGCCGAGCTTCACCCACCGGCCGCCGTTCTTCTCCTGGTTTACGACCCGCTTCTGCCACCCGCTGACCGTCCTTATGGTGTAGCGGGTGTGCTGGTTGTAGCCGGCGTTGGCCGGCCACCAGGCGAAGACGGCGTACTTGCCGCGCCTGGGGATCTTTATCCTGTAGCGCGCCGGGTCGTTGACGTTGCGCGGCTTGGCGGCCCGGTAGTTCTTCCCATACTTCTGCGGGTTCCAGGTGTTGAGGTCCCAAGCCCTGGAGGCGCTGAAGCGCGGCGAGGAGTTGTCCACCACCTGGGTGTAGGTCGAGCTTCCGGCGTAGCTGCGCACCAGCCGCATGTAGCGGTCCCAGTTCCAGTAGGGGCCGGGGTCGGTGTGGTCGGCCCCGGGCACCTGGTTGTGCCCGATGATGTGCTTGCGGTCGATCGGGATCCTGTACTTCTTGCACAGGTAGGCCGCGAGCCGCGCCGAGGAGCGGTACATCGCGTCGGTGAACCACCGCTTCTGCGAGACGTAGCCCTCGTGCTCGATCCCGATGCTGTGGGTGTTGTAGTCCCAGTTGCCCGCGTGCCAGGCGATGTCCGCCTCGCGTACGCTCTGGCCGATCTTCCCGTCGGAGGAGCGGACGGTGTAGTGCGCGGAGACCTGCGCCCTCCCGTCCTTGAACCAGTTTATGGCGCTCGACCAGGAGCCCTGGGTGACGTGGATGACGATCCGGTTTATGTCGTAGGAGCGCTCCCGGTTGGAGTCGGTGTAGTTGTCGGGGTGGGCCCCGTACCAGGTGGCCCGCCCGTAGTCCGCGCTGGCCATGGTGGTGTAGACCTCCCGGGTCTCGGCCTCGGGGTGCGCCCTGAGCCGCACCCTCTCGCCGCTCGAGATCTCCGCCTCCGCCCCCTTCCTCAGCGTCTCGTAGACCTGGTTGGCGTAGAGCACCCCGTCACCGTACTCCGAGACCGCCTCGTACCAGCCGTTTATGCCGCGGGGCTTCCTCTCGCCCTGGATGTCCGCGAGCACCGCCGCCGCCCCGCGGATGTTCGCCGCCCGGTCGTTCTTTAGCCGCTCCGCGGAGAGCCCGGTGAGCCTCGCGGCGCGCCCCAGCGTATCCTTCGAGGGGTTGCGGGTGAGCGCCATGATCCCGTACTGCCCCCGGCCCTCGGTCGCGCCCTTCTCGTAGTCGCTCGCCTCCGGCGGGGGCATCTCCCAGCGCGTGTTCACGTAGCCCATAGCCTTGAGCAGGTCTGCCGGCACCCCGTGCTCGGCGGCCGCCGCCCGGAACTCCCCTTCCAGGCTCCCTCCCTCCCGGGCCGCGGCCCCGCCCCCGGAGCCGGCAAGGCCGGATACTACTGCTATCATCAGGGCCAGAAAGGCCACCGTCGCCGCGCGCAAGGTCCCCCTCCGATGTGTAACGGTTGTATGCTGCCACAGAGGATTATCGGGTAAAAGGTTTGAAAACTTAAGAGCTTTCCCGAAGAATTTCGAAAGGTTTTTGCGGTCGCATGCATCGGCGCGAGGGGACCTGCGCAAAGAATGCTACTATTGGGGGCGTGGCGGGGTTCGCGAGATCTCTGATCCGCAGGGTCAGGCACGAGGACGAGATCGCGGCGCTCCGGCGGCGGGTCGCGCGGCTGGAGCGCAGGCTCCGGGAGCTCGAGGGTGGGGAACACATCGCGCCCGGCGACATGGTCTGGATCTTCGGGGCGGGCAGGACCGGGAGCACCTGGCTCGGGCGGATGATGGGCGGCCTTCCGGGATACGGCTTCTGGAACGAGCCGCTGATCGGCTACATGTTCGGGCATCTCTACTACAACCGGGGGGAGTATCTGCACGGCTCCCGGGGATTCCTGCTGGGCGGGGACAGGAAGACCTGGCTGCCGCCGATGCGGCGCTACATCCTGGACGCCGCATCCGCGAAGTTCCCCCGGGTGGCCAGGAACTCCTGGCGGCTCGTGATAAAAGAGCCCCACGGCTCCGTGGGAGCCCCCCTCATCATGGAGGCCCTCCCCGAGAGCCGGATGGTGCTCCTGATCCGGGACCCGCGCGACGTGGTCGCCTCCAGGCTCGATGCCCGCAGGCCCGGGGGATGGGCCCGGAAGCGTCGGCGCTACGACGAGGTCGGGGACGAGGACGCCTTCGTGCGCGAGCTGGCCCGGGCCTTCCTGCGCGAGATGCTCCCTGCTAAAGAGGCCTACGAGCGGCACGGAGGGGCCAAGGTGCTCGTCCGCTACGAGGAGCTCAGGGCCGACGCCCTGGGCACCATGCGCCGGGTCTACGAGGAGCTGGGGCTCCCGGTGGACGGGGATGCGCTCCGGAGGGTGGTGAAGGAGCATGCCTGGGAGAACATCCCCGAGGAGGAGAAGGGGCCGGGCAGGATCCGCCGCAAGGCAAAGCCGGGAGGGTGGCGGGAGGATCTCAGCAGGGATCAGGCTCGGGCCGTGGAGAAGATCGCCGCCTCCTTTATAGAAGAGTTCTACGCGGCCGCTCCGTGAGCTTTCTGCCGCCGGCCGCATTGCGGGTGCGGCGCCTCCCTGCGAAGCTGGTGCTCGCCGGGCTCCTCGTCGCCGCGGTCTGCGTCCTCTCGTCGGGGGACCGGCAAGTGGTTCTGGCCCGGAAACCCGAGCGCCCCAACCTCATCCTCATCCTCACCGACGACCAGACGCCGGGTGATGTCGGGTACATGCCTGGGGTGAGAGCGCTGCTCCGGGACCGGGGAACCACCTTCCGCAACGCCTTCGTCACCGACTCCGTCTGCTGCCCCTCGCGGGCGACGATCCTGCGCGGCCAGTACGCCCACAACCACGAGATAGCCGGCGCCAAACCGCCCGCGGGCGGTTTCGAGAAGTTCCGGCGGCTCGGGCTCGAGAGGTCCACCGTGGCCACCTGGCTCAAGGCCCGGGGCTACGCGACGGGCTTCGTAGGGAAGTACCTCAACGGCTACCTCAGGACCACCCACGTCCCTCCGGGCTGGGACCGGTGGTACGGCTTCAACGGCGGCGGGTACCACGACTTCACCCTGAACGAGAACGGGCGCAACGTCTCCTACCGGGGCACCTCGAGCTACCAGACCGACGTCCTCGGCCGGAAGGCCCTCGGCTTCGTCCGGTGGGCGGCCCGGAGGGACAGACCCTTCTTCCTGCACCTCTCCCCGTGGGCGCCACACGGTCCGGCGGAGCCCGCCCCCCGGCACGCCCGGCTGTTCGCCCGGACGCCGCTGCCCCGCCCGCCCTCCTTCGACGAGCGGGACGTCTCGGACAAGCCCCGCTGGGTGCGGGACAACCCCCGCCTGGGCCGGGAGGAGGTGCGGGAGATGGGACGGCTCTACCGCAACAGGCTCCGCACCCTGAGGGCGGTCGACGAGTTGGTGGGCCGCCTTGTGGCCGCCCTCCGCGAGAGCGGGCAGCTCGAGAACACCTACATCTTCTTCACCTCGGACAACGGCTTCCACATGGGCCATCACCGGCTGCCGGAGGGGAAGTGGACCGCCTACGAGGAGGACATCAGGGTTCCGCTCCTGGTGCGGGGGCCTGGGGTGCCCGAGGGACGGGTGCTCCCGCACCTGGTGCTGAACAACGACCTTGCGCCGACCTTTGGCCGGCTTGGGGGGGCGAGGGTTCCGGGGTATGTGGACGGGCGCTCTCTTGTTTTGCTGCTGCGGCGGGACCCTCCCTCCCGGCGTAGCTGGCGCTCGGCCTTTCTTGTGGAGGCGGCCTCGCACGGGGAGTCGGGGAGGCCGGGGCTCGTGGCGGTGAGGACGCGCGGGCACCTGTACGTGGAGTACGAGAGCGGGGAGAGGGAGCTCTACGACCTGCGCCGCGACCCCCACCAGCTCCGGAACCTCTACCGGCGCGCCCCCCGGGGGCTCGTGCGGGACCTGAAGGGGCGGCTCGAGGCGCTCGCGGGCTGCTCGGGGGAGGGATGCCGGGCGGCCGAGGACGGCCCGGGACGGGACGGGGGGCGCTAAGCTATACTTCTCGCCATGCTGGAGGTCCTTCTCGTCCTGCTGGGGTACGTCCTGGGCTCGGTGCCGACGGGGATACTCGTCGGGCGGGCCTACGGGGTGGACGTGCGCAAGGTGGGCAGCGGCAACATCGGGACGGCGAACGTCATGCGGGCCGCCGGCAAGGGGGCCGCCGCGCTCACCATGCTGGGGGACATGCTCAAGGGGGTGGCGCCGGTGCTCCTGGCGCGGGCGCTCGGCGCGGGCCCGTGGGTCCTGGCCGCGGTGGCGCTCGCGGCGGTCGTGGGGCACTGCTGGCCGGTGTTCTTGCGCTTCAGGGGCGGCAAGGGCGTGGCGACGGGGGCGGGCACCAGCATCGCGCTGGCCCCCCCGGTGGGGCTGGGGATGTTCGCGCTGTGGTGGGTGGTGGCGCTCGCCAGCCGCTACACCTCGCTCGCGGCCATGGTGGTGACCGTGGTGAGCCCCTTCGCTTTCCTGCTCTCCGGCCAGCCCCTGCCCTACGTGCTGTACACCGTGGTGGGCGGGGCGGCGGTGCTCTGGCGGCACCGGGAGAACGCGCGGGCCCTGCTGCGGGGCACGGAGCGCAAGTTCGGCGGCCGGTCCGGAGGGGGAGGTTGACGGGTTTGCTGCGCGAGGCGTACGGGGACAGGGCCATCCTGCTCACCGGCGGGACCGGCTTTCTGGGCACGGCGCTGGTGGAGAAGATCCTGCGCGGGCTGCCGGAGCTGCGGCGGCTGTATCTGCTGGTGCGCCCCTCGAAGGAGAAGGGGGCCGACGAGCGCTTCTGGAAGGACGTTCTGGGCTCGGCCGCCTTCGACGGCCTGCGCGAGCGGCTCGGGGAGGACTTCGAGGGGTACGTGCGGGAGAGGGTGCGGGTGCTGGAGGGGGACGTGCACGCGCCCTCGCTGGGGCTCGGGGAGGGGCAGCTCGCCGAGCTCTCGCGGGAGGTGGACGTGGTGATCCACTCGGCCGCCTCGGTGGTCTTCGACGCGCCGCTGGACGCGGCGCTGGCCTCGAACGTGGAGGGGACGCTCGGGCTTTTGCGGCTGGCCCGGGGCTGGGAGCGCCGCCCGACCTTCGTGCACATCTCCACGGCCTACGTGGCGGGGGTGCGGCGGGGGCTGGTGCCGGAGGCGCCGCCGGAGGGCGTCTCCCCGAACGGCACCCCGCTGGACCCGGTGGCGGAGCTGCGGCGGCTCTCGGCGGAGATCTCGGAGGTGGAGCGGGCCTCGCGGGAGCGGGGGCTCATGCGCCGCTTCGAGACCGAGGCGCAGCGGGAGCTGGGGCTGGTGGGCAGCGAGGAGGAGGTCGCCGCCCGGGTGGAGCAGCTGCGGCGGGCCTGGGCGCGGGAGCGGCTGGTGGAGCGGGGCAACGAGCGGGCGCGCGCCCTGGGCTGGCACGACGTCTACACCTTCACCAAGTCGCTCGCCGAGCGGATGGTGGTGCGGGAGCGGGGGGAGCTGCCGCTCGTCATCGTGCGGCCGGCGATCATCGAGAGCAGCTACCGGGAGCCCTACCCCGGCTGGATCCAGGGTTCCCGGATGGCCGACCCGATCATCATGGCCTTCGCCAGGGGGGTTCTGCGGGAGTTCCCCGGCGACCCGGACAGCCTGGTGGACCTGGTCCCGGTGGACCACGTGGTGAACGCGACGCTCGCGGCCGCCGCCCGCCGCCCAAAGGAGCCGGAGGTCTTCCAGGTGGCCTCCGGGGAGCGCAACCCGCTGCGCTACCGGGACCTCTACGGCTACGTGCGGGGGTACTTTCTGGAGAACCCGCTGCGGGACGCGGGGGGGCGCCCCATCCCGGTGGCCGAGTGGAGCTTCCCGGGGCGCCGGGCGGTGGAGCGCCGCCTGAAGGCCGAGCTCGCCGGCCTGAAGGTCGCCGGGGCCGTCGTCTCCCGGCTGCCGGAGGGGCACATGGTGGCCGATGTGCGCGGGCGGATCGCCCGGGCCGAGAAGCGCGCCCGCATGAGCCTGTACTACAGCAGGATCTACGGCCCCTACTCCACCATAGAGTCGGTCTTCTCCACCGCGAGGACCGCCGCCCTCTTCCGGTCGCTGCCGGAGGAGGACCGCCGGCGGTTCCCCTTCGATATCACCGAGGTGGACTGGGAGGGGTGGCTGGTCGGCGCCCACCTGCCCGCCCTCACCACCCGCCCCAACCGCCGCAAGCGGCGCCGGGGGGCGGTGGAGCGGCCCGGGGAGGTGGCGGCCATCTTCGACGTGGACGGCACCCTGATCGGGACGAACGTGGTCTCCTACTACGCCTGGCTGAGGCTGAGGGAGCTGCCGCCGCCGCTGCGCCCGCTGTGGGTCGCGGCCTTCCTGCTGCGCATCCCCTACTACTGGGGGCTGGACAAGATCAGCCGGGCCCACTTCAACCGCGCCTTCTACAAGAACTACCGGGGCTGGAAGCCGGCGCGGGCGCGCCAGCTGGGCCGGGAGAGCTTCGCCGCGTTCACCCTGGAGCGGCTCCACCCGGAGGCCCTCGCCCGGCTGCGGGAGCACAAGCGCAAGGGGCACCGCGTGATCCTCCTCTCCGGCGCGCTGGACTTCCTGCTGGAGCCCTTCGGGGACCTGGTGGACGACGTGCTCTGCGCCCGGCTGCGCGAGGAGGACGGGGTGTACACCGGCGAGCTCTCCGGCGCGCCGGTGGCGGGGGAGGCGCGGGCCAGGATGCTCGCCTCCTACGCCCGCCGCCGGGGGATAGACCTCTCCCGGTCCTACGCCTACGCCGACTCGATCTCCGACCTCCCCATGCTGGAGGCGGTGGGCAACCCGGTGGCGGTGAACCCCGACCGCCGGCTGGAGCGGGCGGCCCGCGAACGCGGGTGGCCGGTGCGGCGCTGGGAGAAGGCGGGGGCTTAGGCCCTTGAGGGCGCTGGTCTACAGAAAGTCCATCCCGCGCTACCTGCTGATGCGGGCGGGGGCGAAGCGGGTGCGCAACCTGGAGACGAGCCGCCTCTCCCCGCTGCAGCTGGAGGAGGTGCCGGAGCCGGAGCTCCCCGGCCCGGGGTGGGTGCGCGTCAGGCCGCTGCTCGCGGGGATCTGCGGCTCTGACCTGGGCACCCTCTCCTCGGAGAACTCGCCGTACTTCTCCCCGCTGACCTCCCCGCCCTTCGTGATGGGGCACGAGATCTTCGGGGTGGTCGCCGGGGACGGGGAGGGCTTTCGCGGCGGGGAGCGGGTGGTGCTGGAGCCCGCGCTGGGCTGCGCCGCCCGCGGCATAGACCCCCCCTGCGCCCGCTGCGCCGCCGGCCAGCACGCCCTGTGCGTGAACGTGACCCGCGGGAGCGTCTCGCCCGGCATCCAGACGGGCTTCTGCCGCGACACGGGGGGCGGCTGGTGCGAGGGCACCCTGGTGGCCCACCGCTCCCAGCTGCACCGGGTGCCGGACGACCTCCCGGACGAGGCGGCGGTCCTGCTGGAGCCGCTGGCCTGCGCGGTGCACGCTGCGCTCGCCGCCCGGCCGGGGCCAAAGGAGACGGTCCTGGTGATCGGGGCGGGGAGCATCGGGCTGCTCACCGTGGCCGCCCTCCGGGCCCTCACCGGCGCCGAGAGGATCCTCTGCGCCGCCAAGCACCCCCGCCAGCGGGAGGAGGCGCTGCGGCTGGGGGCAAGCGAGGTGATCGCGCCGAAGGAGCTCTACGAGAGGCTCCCGGGGCTGCTCGGCGCCTCTCGCCACAAGCCGGAGCTCGGCAAGCCGGTCGTGCTCGGCGGGGCCGACGCCGTCCTCGACTGCGTGGGTTCCCCGGGCACCATGGAGGACGCCGTCCGCCTCGCCCGGCCCGGCGGCCGGGCGGTGCTCGTCGGGATGCCGGGGGCCCGCAGCTGCCTGGACCTCTCGGCGCTCTGGCACAAGGAGGTCTCCCTCACCGGGGCCTACGCCTACGGCACCGAAGAGCACCGGGGCGAGCGCCTCAAGAGCTTCGAGCTCGCCCTGCGCCTCGCCCCCGAGCTGGAGCTGGAGCGGCTCGTCGGCCCCCGCTTTTGCCTCGCGGACTACCGGGAGGCCATCGCCGCCGCCCGCGCCGCCGGGCGCAGGGGACACGTCAAGGTGGTCTTCGACCACCGCGCCGCTTGACCCCCAAACCCCTCCGGGAGATAATATGTTTAGGAGTCCGAAATAGTTTGGGGGTGGTTCGCCATGGCGGAGGCCGGCATACCGGGGTACGCCTACGGGGCGCGGGAGGTGGCGCGCTCTCCGGTCTCGCTGGAGGAGTTGGATCTGCTCAGGCAGACCGTGCTCTTCACCGGTGAGGACGAGCGCTACCTGAGGATGGCGGGGGAGGTGCTCGAGGGCCGGCTCGACGAGCTGCTCGACGTCTGGTACGGGTTCGTCGCCGACCATTCGCACCTCGTCTACTACTTCAGCTCCCCCGAGGGCGAGCCCATACAGGAGTACCTGGAGAGGGTCAGGGAGCGGTTCAAGCGGTGGGTGCTCGACGCGTGCCGCAGGCCCTACGACCAGGAGTGGCTCGACTACCAGCAGGAGATAGCGCTGCGGCACACGCGCGAGAAGAAGAACCGGACCGACGGGGTCGAGGCCCCGGAGGAGGTCCCGCTCCGGTACATGATCTCGTTCATCTACCCCATCACCGCGACCGTGCGGCCGTTTCTGGAGGAGGGGGGGCGTCCGGCCGAGGACGTGGAGAAGATGCACCAGGCGTGGTTCAAGGCGGTCGTGCTGCACGTCACCCTCTGGAGCCAGCCTTACGCGAGGGAAGGGAGCTTCTGAGCGGGGAGGCCGAAGAGAAGCTCGCCGGGGCGCTCGAGAGGGTCTCGCGGGCCCTCGAGGGGCTGCTGCGCGAGGCGGCCGGCGCGCGGGGCCTCAGCCCGATACAGGCGCGCATCCTCCTCCACCTGCGCCACCGGGGGGACGGGCTGCGGAGGATGGGCGAGCTCGCCCGCGAGTTCGGGGTCGCGCCGGCCACCGTGAGCGGGGCCGTGGCGGCGCTGGAGCGAAAGGGGCTCGTGCGGCGGCGCAGCTCCCCGGGCGACGGGCGCGCCGTTGCGCTGGCCATCACCCCGCGGGGAGGTGCCCTCGCCCGGGAGCTCGCCGCCTGGGACCTTCCCCTGCGGAGGCGCCTTGCGGAGCTCCCCTCCGGCCAGAAGGAAGGCGCGCTCTGGCTCCTGCTGCGCCTCATCGCCGGGCTGCAGGAGGAGGGAGCCATCACCGTCTCCGGGATGTGCGTGAGCTGCCGCTACTTCCGGCCCCACGCGCACCCGGGCGCCGCGAGGCCCCACCACTGCGCCCTGCTCGACGCCCCGCTCGGGGTCGGAGAGCTGCGGCTGGACTGCCCGGACCACGAGCCCGCCGCCGCGGGGTAGGGGGAGGGATGGGGGCCGTAGTCGTCGAGATAAGCGTGGGGCGCGTGGGGAGGCTCGCCGGTCGCGGCAAGGGCGTAAAGAGCGCCATCTTCAAGCGGCCGCTCGGCGGGCCGGCGTGGCTCGGGCGGGAGGGGTTCGCCGGCGACGAGCAGGCCGACCGCAAAAACCACGGCGGGCCGGAGAAGGCCGCGTTCGTCTACCCGACAGAGCACTACCCCCGCTGGCAGGAGATGCTCGGGCTCGAGCTACCGCCCGCCGCCTTCGGGGAGAACCTCTCCACCCGCGGCCTCGCCGAGGACGGCGTCTGCCTCGGGGACGTCTACCGGCTCGGGGGCGCCCTCGTGCAGGTGAGCCAGCCGCGCCGCCCCTGCTACAAGCCCGCCTGGAGGTTCGGGGTGCGAGACCTCGCCCTCCTCACGCAGGAGAGCGGGATGACCGGCTTCTACCTGCGGGTGCTCGAGGAGGGGGAGGTCGCCCCCGGCGACGCCCTCGCGCTCCTCGAGCGGCCCGTGGGGGCGGTGAGCGTGGGGGAGGCCAACCGCGTCATGCACCGGGACCGCGACGATGCGGAGGGGATGAGGCGGCTCCTCGCCGCGCCCGGGCTCCCGCCCTCCTGGCGCGCGGCCTTCGAGCGGAGGCTCGCCGGGGTGGGGGAGGACGGGGCCGGGCGGCTCGAGGGGCCGGCCGGCGCGTAGGCTTGGGCCGCTTGCCACCGGGCACCCGCGGCCTCAGAATATGGGGCTGTTCGCGAGAAGAGGTGGAGGTGAGATGAGCCGGCCGAGCCAGACCGTGTATCTGGAGAGGACCAGCCCGCCCATGATGTTCAACGCCGGGGACGGCTTTCACTACGAGAAGCTCCCCGAGGGCACGCGGGTCATCTACGCCCCGGGACCGGTGGAGCCCCTGCCCGACGAGAACGTAGCAATAGAGCGGGCGCTCTTGGAGCCGCTGGACATGGAGCCGCTGCACGAGCTGCTCTTCCCCGGGATGAAGCTCACCATCGCCTTCGACGACCTCTCGCTGCCGCTCCCGCCGATGCAGAGGCCGGACATAAGGCAGCTCGTCATCGAGAAGGTGCTCGAGAAGGCCTACGCCAGGGGGGTCGAGGACATCCACCTCATCGCCGCCCTGGGGCTGCACCGCAGGATGACCGAGGCCGAGCTCGAGCACTGCCTGGGCAAGAAGATCATGCGCTCCTTCTACCCCGACCGGCTCTACAACTACGACGCCGAGGACCCCGAGGGCAACGTCAAGCTCGGGGAGACCGAGAGGGGTGAGGACGTCACCGTGAGCCGCCGGGTCGCCGAGAGCGACCTGCTCGTCTACGTCAACATCAACTACATCCCCATGGACGGCGGGCACAAGTCGGTGCACACCGGCCTCTCGCCCTACTCCTCCATCCGCCACCACCACACCCCCGACACCCTTGAGCACACCCGCTCGCTCATGGACCCGCCCAACTCCGCGCTGCACGCCTCCGTGGAGCGGATGGGGCGCGTCTTCGAGGAGCACGTGCGGGTCTTCCACATCGAGACCACGCTCAACAACGCCGCCTTCCCGCCCGTCTTCGACTTCATGGAGAAGCCCGAGCACGAGTGGGGACCGCTGACGAAGGCCAACTTCCTCGTCAACCACGCCGCCACGCGGCGGCTGCCGAACGCGATACCGCATCGGATCTTCCACTCCATAAAGGCCCCGCACCGCATGACGAGCATCCAGGCCGGGGCCACCGCGCCGGTGCACGAAAAGACCCTCGAGAACTGCCACCGCCAGCAGCTCGTCGAGGTCGAGGGGCAGAGCGACGTGCTGCTGCTCGGCGTCCCCTACCTCGGCCCCTACAACGTGAACTCTATCATGAACCCCCTGCTGGTCTACAACATGCTCCTCGGTTACCTCTTCAACCTCTACAGGGGCAGGCCGCTGGTGCGCGAGGGAGGGGTGCTCATCGGCACCCACCCGATGACCCCGGACTTCCACCCGGTCCACCACCCCTCCTACATCGACCTCTACAACCAGGTGCTCCCCGAGACCAACGACATCTACGAGATCTCCCGCCGCTACGAGGAGCAGTACGCCAGCGACCCCTGGTACCGCACCCTCTACCGCCACTCGCACGCCTACCACGGCGCCCACCCCTTCACCGTGCTCTACTGGGCCGCCCACGCCCTCGACCACCTGGGCGACGCCATCGTCGTGGGCGCCGACCCGGAGGCCGCCGCCCGCATGGGCCTGAAGCGCGCGGACACCATCGCCGAGGCGCTGGAGATGGCGAAGGAGGTCGTGGGGCAGAGCCCCGAGATCACCTACATGCACGTCCCGCCCCTGTTTATGTGCGAGGTGCGCTAGGCGGAGCCCGCAAAACCCCGCTGGCCCCCCGCCCCGCGCTCGTGTAACATGCGTGGCATATCCGGGAAGGCGCGGGGAAGGAGGAGCCGGATGGTCCGGCCTGTGCGGGAGAGGGTTGCGGGCGAGGAGGCGCCGGCGGGCACGGTGCGCGTGGTGGACCCGCACCCTCTGAACTGGCTGTTCGTGACCTGGAACACCATGGAGGAGCCGGTGCGCACCGACGAGCGGGGCCGCATCGTCGGGGCGTGCATGGAGGACTCCTGGTGGGAGGGGAGCACCCTGGTGGTGAGGGTGCGCGAGGGGGTGCGCTTCCAGGACGGGGAGCCGCTCACGGCGCACAGCGTCGAGCGTGCCTTCTGGGAGGTGCAGAAGTGGCGGGCCCCGCATCCGCCGGGGACCTACCTGAACTTCCACCCCGAGACCAGGGTGGAGGTCGCGGACGAGAGCACCATCCGGTTCCGCTTTCCGGAGCCCGACGGGCTCGCGCTCGCCAAGTTCCGCGGCTTCCACATCCCCTCCACCCGGTTCTGGGAGGAGGAGGGCTTCGGCTACCGGAAGTACGGCACCGGCGAGGGGCACTGGTGAGCCATAGACGCGCCGGGCCCGTGGGGCTCGGGGCCGTTCGAGCTCAGGGAGGGCTTCAGCTCTTTCGAGGCGGAGATAGGGCTTATCAGCGGGGAGCCGTTCGCGTGCACCTGGGTCCCGACGAACCTCCCGCGCAGCGACCGGGTCGTGCTGGAGGCCAACCCCGACCACTGGAACAGGGAGCGCGGGCCGCGGCTCGGGAGGGTGGAGTTCGTGAACGACATGGATCCCGCCGAGGCGCTGGAGCGGGTGTGCGACGCGGAGGGGGAGATAGACCTCGTAACCGAGGTCTCCCCGGCCGACGCCGAGAGGGTGCGGCGCAGCGAGCACGCGAGGCTCGTGGTCGTGGATGCGCTCCGGGTCGTGTCGGGCCTGATCAACCGGGACGCGGAGTTTATGCGAGACTTGCGGGTCCGCCGGGCGCTGAACCTGGCGGTGGACCGGGGGCGGCTCATCCGCGAGGTCTTCCGCGGCTACGCCCGCCCCGTGGTGGCCATGGCCCCGCCCCACTCCGGGGGCGCGGCCGAGGGCGTAAACCCCTACCCGCACGACCCGGAGGAGGCCCGGCGCCTGCTCTCTGAGGCCGGCTGGCCTCCGGGGAGGGGGCTCAGGCTGGCCGCCACCGACGACGTGGCCCCGGTGGCCCACAGCCTCGCCGAGGACTTCCGCGGGTCCCTGGGCGTGGAGGTGGAGCTGGTCCGGATACCGCAGGAGCGTCTCGTCGCCGCCCAGAAGCGGCTGGTGGAGAAAAGGCTCCCGCTGCCCTTCGACGTTCTCGTCCACGCCTGGTTCGACCTCGCCGCGGGCTATCCGCCGGCGGTCATACACCGGGAGTACTTCCACTCCCTGGGGGCCTTCCGGGCCGGGCCGCCGGTGCCGCAGTTCGAGGAGCTCTTCGCCAGATCCCTCGCGCAGACCGACGCGAGGAGGCTGGGCGCCCTGGCCCGGGAGATAGACCGGCTGGTCTACGACGAGGCGCTCAGCGTCTTTCTGTGCTGCCCGCAGGCGCTCGTTGCGGCGAACCGGCACGTGAGCTTCACCGGCCACGCCGCCACCTTCGAGCTGGCCGAGACCGGGGTGAGCGGGGAGCACTGGTCGGTGAGGTAGGGGCGCGTCACCCGCCGCCCGCCGCCCGGTAGATCGCCGCCTCGAACTCCAGGTAGGCGGGGAAGGAGACCTCGTCGGCGAACGGGAAGATCTGGGTGGCCCAGAAGCCCCCGAGGCCGCCTCTGCGGTCGATCCAGTAGTAGAGGTTGGCCAGCCCCGCCCACCCGAGCGAGCCCGCCGGGCGGCCGGTGGGGGCGTCCTCGTCGTTGATCATGAAGGTGTAGCCCCAGGACTTGGGCATGCCCGGGAAGAACTCCGCGTCGTTGGTGAACTGGCGCATGACGCCGGGCAGCGGCTTTATCTTCATCCCCTCGGGCAGCCCGTTGCGGGACATGAGCTCCACCGTCTCCGGGCGCAGGACCCGCCCGTTCTCCCCGGCCCCGTCGTTGAGGATCATCCGGATAAACCGGGTGTAGTCCCCGGCGGTGGCGTAGAGGCCGTGCCCTCCCATGTGCTGCTCCGGCTCCTGCGGGAGCTCGAGGTCCGGGAGCGGGGTCAGGGAGCCGTCCTCGCCGCGCTGGTGGATGGTGGCCCGCCGCCGGCGCATCCCCTCCGTCATGGTGAAGGCGGTGCTCTCCATGCCTGAGGGCTCGAAGATGCGCTCCCGGAAGACCTCGCCGAGCCGCCTGCCGCGCACCGCCTCGACGACCTTGCCGGCCCAGTCTATGTTGATGCCGTACTCCCACCGCTCGCCGGGGTCGAAGAGCAGCGGGGTGCGCAGCGAGTCCATGGTGGCGGTGATGACGCTCGGCACCCCCCTGGCCTGCCCGTACCTCAGCAGGTCCTCGTTGAACAGGTCGTAGCCGAAGCCGGCGGTGTGCAGCAGGAGCTGCCCGACCGTGATCTCGCCGCGCGCCGGGCGCAGGCGGGGCTCGCCTGAGGCGTCGAAGCCCTCCAGCACCGGGATCTCGGCGAGCTCCGGCACGTACTCCCGGGCCGGGTGCTCGAGGGAGATCTCGCCCTCCTCCACCAGCTGCATCACCGCCACGCCCGTGACCGCCTTGGTGCACGAGAAGATGGCGAACACGGTGTCCGGGGTCATCTTCCGGCTCCCGCCGAGCTCGCGCACGCCGAAGACCCCCTCGTAGAAGTCCCCCCTGCGGTCGGTCGCCAGCGCGACCACCCCCGGCACCCCGCCCTCCCGCTCCACCGCGCCCCGGAGCACCCCGTCGATAGCCTCTCTCGCCGCTGCCCGCATCCTCTTGCCTCCTTCCCCGGTTCCTCGGAGGGACATTATCTCACGGGCCCGCGGCGGGGAGGACGATGTTGTTGTAACCTCAGAAGAAAAAGGAGGGGACAGAGGTTGCAGCGCGGCAGGCTTGGCCCGGGCCCGGAGCGGGTGCGCAGGGCGCTCGAGGCCCGGGGGTTCTCGCACCGGATCGTCGAGCTGGAGAAGACCGCCCGCAGCGCCGCCGAGGCGGCCGAGGCCCTGGGCTGCGAGGTCGGCCAGATCGTCAAGTCACTCGTCTTCCGGGGCGCCCGCACCGGGCGCCCGGTGCTCGTGGTCGCCAGCGGGGCCAACCGGGTCGACGAGGGGAGGGTGGCGGAGCTCCTCGGCGAGCCGGTCGAGAAGGCCGACGCCGCCTTCGTCAAGGAGAGGACGGGCTTCTCCATCGGCGGGGTGCCGCCGCTCGGCCACCGGGAGGAGCCGGCCGCCCTCGTGGACGAGGACCTGATGCTCTACGAGAGGGTCTGGGCCGCCGCCGGGCACCCGTACGCGGTCTTCGGGCTGCACCCCCGCGAGCTGGTCGAGATGACCGGCGGGAAGGTCGCCCGGGTGAAGGGCGGCTGAGCGAACCGTTTTACCGTGCGGGGGAATCCCGGCTGCTAACATATCCGGCGTGGAGGCCACGCGCGGCACACGGAGGGGCCTTCGGGGCGCCGTCTCCGGCTGGCTCGCCTGGGGGCGCAGGAGCCGCAAGAACCGGGTGTTCTTCGTCTCCTCGCTCTCGCTGGCGGCCCTCGTCACCCTCGCCTTTCTCTGGGCCACCGTGAGGCCCCACCAGGGGGACTTCGCCCGCTACCTGGCGTTCTACTGGATCTGGGGTCTGTGCGCCGTCGGGCTCGTCCTGGGGATGGCCGAGTACAAGACCAGCCCCCTGCGCAGGCGCCGCGAGCGGGGCCACCTCTTCATCCTCCTCTACCTGGGGGCCCTGCTCATCGTCACCCGGGCGCTCAACATGGTCCTCTACGGGGGGTACTAGGTGGTCCGGGCGCTGCTCTTCGACCTCGACGGGACCCTCGCCGAGACCGACTCCGTCCACTACCCCGCCTGGGCCGGCATACTGGCCTCCCACGGCTACGAGGCCGACTGGGGCTTCTACCAGGAGCGGATCAGCGGACGGCTCAACCCCGAGATCGCCGCCGAGCTTCTTCCCCAGCTCTCCGAGGAGGAGCGCCGGAGGATCATAGAGGCCAAGGAGGAGGACTTCCGCCGCCGGGTAGGGGAGCTGGAGCCGCTGCCGGGGCTCGTGCGGTTCGTCGAGCGGGCGCGGGAGGGGGGGCGCCGGGTGGCGCTCGTCACCAACGCGCCGCGCGAGAACGCGCTTGCGGTCCTCCGGGCGCTCGGGCTCGAGGGCTGCTTCGACCCGGTGGTCCTCGCCGAGGACGCCGGGGCGGGAAAGCCGGACCCCGCCCCCTACCGGCGGGCGCTGCGCCTGCTCGGGGTGGCCCCGGGGGAGGCCGTGGCCTTCGAGGACTCCCCCTCCGGCCTGCGGGCTGCGGTGGCCGCCGGGGTGCCCGTGGTGGGCGTCGCCTCCACCCACGACCCCTCCAGGCTGGAGGCGCTCGGGGCGTTCATGGTGGTGGAGGACTTCACCGACCCGCGCCTCGGCGCTCTGCTGGACGGCCGGGGCGGCGGGGCGCGGTCTTCCGGAAGGGGGGCAGGCAGAGAGGGATGATGCTCGAGGGGAAGGTCGCGGTCATCACGGGGGCCGGAAGCGGCATAGGCCGGGCCACCGCGCTCAAGTTCGCCCGCGAGGGGGCCCGGGTCGTCGCCGCCGAGCTCGACGAGCGCGGCGGGGAGGGGGTGGTCCGGGAGGTGCGCAGCCTCGGGGGCGAGGCGGTCTTCGTCCGGACCGACGTCTCGGAGTTCGCGCAGGTGGAGGCCGCCGTCGAGCGGGCGGTCGGGGAGTACGGCACCCTCGACGTGATGTTCAACAACGCCGGCATCGGGCACTACGCCCCCCTGCTGGAGCACGAGCCCGAGCACTACGACCGGGTGGTCCGGGTGAACCAGTACGGCGTCTACTACGGGATACTCGCCGCCGGGAGAAAGATGGTCGCCCTGAAGAACCCCGGCGTGATCATCAACACCGCCTCGGTCTACGCCTTCCTCGCCTCGCCGGGGGTCATCGGCTACCACGCCGCCAAGGGGGCGGTCAAGATGATGACCCAGGCGGCGGCGCTGGAGCTCGCCCCGCACGGCATAAGGGTCGTCGCCATCGCCCCGGGCGGGGTGGACACCCCCATCATCCAGGGCTACAAGGACATGGGGCTCGGCGAGAGGCTGGCCCGCGGCCAGATGCGCCGCCGGCTCCAGACCCCCGAGCAGATCGCCGGGGCGGTCGCCCTGCTCGCCACCGACGAGGCCGACGCCATAAACGGCTCGGTGGTCATGACCGACGACGGCTACGCGGAGTTCAAGTAGCCTCGATCTCGACGACGGTCTCCCCGGGCCGCTCCTCCAGCGCCACCGCTACCCGGCCCTCCCCGAGGCGAAGCGGGCGCTCCTCGCCGTTCACCGTTGCCCTGCGCGCGCCCCGTATGCCGCGGACGTCCAGCACGACCTCCCGCCGTCCCGGGTCGTAGGATCCCTCGCGCTCCCCCAGCCGCACGGTGATGCGCCCGCCGGCGCGCCGGCAGGAGATCTCGCGCCGGGCGTAGACCCCCTCCCGGTAGGCGAAGCCGTCCCCCTCGTCCTCGTAGAGCGCCGAGGAGCCCGAGCCCTCGGCCGCGTGGATCAGGAGCGTCAGCGAGTCCTCCGCGGGGCGCTCGCCGGTGTGGCTCTTCTCCGGCCCGAGGGGCAGGGCCGCGTTCGCCCTCGCGTAGAGGGCGGGCTCGCCGAGCGGAGCGTGGGCGAGGATGTGCGCGGGCCCCTCGAAGCGCTCCCCGCTCCAGAAGTGGAACCAGGTGCCCTCCGGCAGGTAGACGTGCCGGTGCTCGATGCCGGGGCGGGTGATGGGGGCCGCCAGCAGCGCGCCGCCCAGCATGAACTCGTCGTCCGCGGCGTAGGTGGTCTCGTCCTCCGGGAACTCGAAGAGCAGGGGCCGCAGGATGGGGGCGCCGGTGCGGTGGCACTCCTCGAAGAGGGTGTAGAGGTAGGGCAGCAGGCGGTAGCGGAGCTTTATCATCTTGCGGCACACCGACTCGTAGGGCTCGCCGAAGGCCCAGGGCTCCTGCGGGACGGTGCCCTTGGCCGAGTGGTTGCGGCAGAAGGGCTGCAGGACGCCGAATTCGGTGAAGCGGGCCAGCAGCTCCCCGTCGCAGTCGCCGAAGAAGCCGCCCACGTCCACCCCGCAGAAGGCGACCCCGGAGAGCCCCAGGTTCTGCAGCTGGGGCATGGCCATCCAGAGGTGCTCCCACCAGGAGGAGTTGTCCCCGGTCCACTGCAGGGCGTGGCGCTGCAGCCCGGCGTAGCCGGCCCGCGTGATGACGAACGGCCGCTCTCCGGGCCGCAGCCCGAGCAGGCCCTCGCGGGCGGCGCGGGCCATGAGCGAGCCGTAGGTGTTGTGCACCTCGCCGTGCAGCCGCGGCCGGCCGTCGCCGGGGTGCACTACGTCGGGGGGCATGGTGGAGTGCTCGGGGATGAAGAGCGAGGGCTCGTTCATGTCGCACCAGACCCCGGAGACCCCCTCGTCGAGCAGGGCCCGGTGGTTCCCGCCCCACCACTCCCTGACCCGCGCGCTGGTGAAGTCCGGGAAGGCGCACACCCCGGGCCAGACGGCGTTGCGGTACTCCTCGCCGCCGGGCGTCAGGCAGTAGAAGCCGTTCTCCCTGCCCTCGGTGTAGACGGGGTAGTTCTCGTCCACCTTCACGCCGGGGTCCACGATGGCGACCACCCGGAAGCCCTCCTCCCCGAGCTCGGAGATGAGCCCCCGCGGGTCGGGGAAGCGGTCGCGGTCCCAGGTGAAGACCCGGTAGCCGTCCATGTAGTCTATGTCCAGGTAGAGGACGTCGCAGGGGATGTCCCGCTCGCGGAAGGCGCGGGAGATGCGGCGCACCTCCTCCTCGTCCGCGTAGCTCCAGCGGCTCTGCTGGTTGCCCAGGGCCCACAGCGGCGGCATGGGCGTCCGCCCGGTGAGCCAGGTGTAGCGCTCGAGCACCCTCCGGGGGGTGGGGCCGCAGAAGACGTAGTAGACGATGTCGCCGCCCTCGGCCCCCAGACGGATCCGCGCCGGGTCCTCCCTGGCCAGGTCGAACTCCACCCGGCGGGTGTTGTCGAAGAGGAGGCCGTATGCCCGCCCGCCGCGCAGGGAGAGGAGGAAGGGGATGGAGGTGTAGAGGTTGTTGAAGGCGGCGGTGTGGCCCGCCGGGGGGTCGACGTTCCAGAAGACCTGGTAGGAGCCGGTCTTCTCCAGCCCGCTGGTGCGCTCCCCGCAGCCGAAGTAGCGCTCGCCCTCCTCGCGGCGCTTGTAGAGCGCCACGGGGTCGCCTGCGGGGGAGCCCCCCCGGACCACCCCCATCCCCAGCTCGGGGTCGTCGGCGCAGAAGGTGCGCCCGGAGCTGTCGGCGAAGCTCATGCGGAGGGGGGAGAGGGAGATGCGGGCCTCCGCCTCGGGGGTGGAGAGCGCGAGCCCCTCCCCCCTCTGGTGCACGGAGACCGGGACCGGCTCCCCCTCCGGCGCGGCGACGGCCTCCGAGGCGTACTCCGGCGGCCGGCCGTCGAAAAAGGCGCCGACCCGGAAGAGGTCGGGGGCGAGCGCGGCGACCTCGACGGTGGCGGAGCCGGCGCGCAGGCGCAGGGCGTTCTCTTTCTGCCCGGCGGGCTGCGCGGCGCCGAGCGGCTCGTAGTCCCCTCCGGTCCTCGGGCGGTCCTCGTAGGTCTCGGTCACAGGGTGCCTCCCTCCGGTCGGCGTTATCGGTCCACGAGTAGGGGATTCTAGGCGGGATCCCTACCCTTTTCCCGCGCTCCCGGCCGCGCGGGAGAGCAGGGCTATGGTGGCGCTGAGGAGGGCGACGAGGTAGAGCGCGCCGCCGAGGCCGAGCAGCTCGGCGAGGAAGCCTATGGCCGGCGGGCCGACGAGGAAGCCGAGGTACCCGGCGGTGGAGACCGCGGCTATCGCGGAGCCGGAGGGCATCGCCCCGGAGTGACCGGCGGCGCTGAGCGCGATCGGGAAGACCACGGAGAAGCCCAGCCCGGCGCAGGCGAAGCCCGCCAGCGCGGCGAGCGGGTGCGCCAGGGCGAGCGAGGCCCCGAGCCCCGCCGCGGCGAGGGCGCCGCCGGAGCGCACGAGGGCCACGGGGCCGAGGCGCCGGGTGAGGCGGTCCCCGGCGAGGCGCCCGGCGGTCATCGCGAGCGAGAAGGCGGCGTAGCCCGCGGCGGCGAACCCCGCCCCCGTGCCGAGCGCGTCCTCCAGGTACACGGCGCTCCAGTCGGCCACCGCCCCCTCGCCGAGCAGGACGCAGAAGGAGATGGCGCCGAGGCCCAGGAGCGCCCGCGTCGGCCACCGGAAGGCGGGGCCTCCGCCGCTTCTGGCGTCCGCGCCCGCGGGGAGCAGGAAGAGGTGGGCGAGGGCGAGCGCCGGGAGCGCGAGGGCGGAGACTGCCAGGAAGTGGGCGAGGACCCCTACCCCCCCGGCGGCGGCGAGGCCGCCGAGCGCCGAGCCCGCGAGCCCGCCGAGGCTGAAGGCGGCGTGGAAGGAGGAGAGGATCGGGCGGCCGTAGCCCTTCTCGACGGCGACCCCGTGGGCGTTCATCGAGACGTCGAGCGCGCCGTTGGCCGCGCCGAGCGCGAACAGGGCGAGCGCGAGCGCGGGGAGGCCGGGCGCGAGGGCCGGCAGGAGGAGCGAGGCGCAGAGGGCCAGCCCGGACCCCAGGACGGCGGGGCGGCTGCCGAAGCGCGGGATCAGCCACCCCGCCGCCGGCATCGCCGCCATCGCCCCGGCGGCCGAGCCGAGCAGGGCCACCCCGAGCGGCCCCTCGCCGAGGGAGAGCCGCTCCTGCACGGCCGGGATGCGGACGAACCAGCTCGCCACCACGACGCCGTTCAGGAAGAACACGGCGAGCACCGCGAGCCGGGCGGAGCGGAGCCTCCCCGCCCGGCCGGGACCGGGGGAGCTCAAAACTCTATGTCCCGCCCCATGTCCTGGGCTACCGCCCGGTCGTAGACCACCCGGGCCGCCGCGATGTCCTCCAGGGCCAGCCCCTGGCTGGCGAACAGCGTGATGTCCTCCGGGCCGCGGCGCCCCGGCACCTGGCCCGCGATCACCTGCCCCAGCTCGTAGACCGCCTCCGGGAAGATCGCGCCGGACTCGAGAGGGCGCAGCAGGTCGCCGGCCTCCAGGCCCAGCTCCTCCCGGGAGTCCACGCACACGAAGCTCGCCCGGCGCACCGTCTCCGGGTCGATCTCGCTCTTGGAGAGGAAGTTGGAGCCCGCGGCGATCACGTGCGTCCCCGGCCTGAGCCACTCCCCCAGGAGCACCGGCTCCCGGGAGGAGGTGATGGTGACCACTATGTCCTGGGCGGCCGGCTCGTCGGCGTTCGCGGTGGTCTCCACCTCCATGCCGAGCCGCTCGCTCATCCTCGCGGCGAACTCCTTGCGGGACTCCTCGCGGCGGCTGTAGACGATCACGCGGGAGAGGTCGCGGACGGCGGCGATGGCCTCGAGCTGGCTCTCGGCCTGCCAGCCGGAGCCGTACATCCCCAGGGTGGAGGCGTCCGGGCGCGCCAGGTGGCGCACGGAGACGCCGCTGGCGGCCCCGGTGCGCATCTGCCCCAGCTTGTCCGACTGCATGATGCAGAGCAGCTCCCCGCTCTCGGCGTCGAAGAGCATGGTGTAGAAGCGGGCGCCCCCCCGGGAGACCGAGTAGACCTTTATCCCCGAGAGCCCGCTCTCCGGGAAGCCCGCGGCCATGAAGTTCAGCCCGCTGCCCGGCATCATCACCCGGCGCCGGGCGCGGTTCGTGGCCCTTCCCTCCGCCTGGGCCCTGAGCGCCGCCTCCACGGCGTCCAGGGTAGAGCCCATATCCAGCAGGTCGGCAACCTCTGCTTCGTTTAGGATCAGGGGCATGGGAAACCTCCTACGCTCGCGGCTTTTCCGCTAAAATCTGCCTCACCTTGCGCGTTCTGGTCATAGACAACTACGACTCCTTCACCTACAACCTCGTCCAGTACCTGGGCGAGCTCGGGGCCGAGGTCCTGGTGCGGCGCAACGACGAGGTCTCGGTGGCCGGCGTTTCCGAGCTGCATCCAGACAGGATAGTAGTCTCGCCGGGGCCGTGCACCCCCAACGAGGCGGGCGTCTCGGTGGAGCTGGTCCGGGAGGCGGGGCGCGAGGTGCCGGTGCTGGGGGTCTGCCTGGGCCACCAGGCCATCGGGCAGGCGTTCGGGGCCAGGATCGTGCGGGGGGAGCCGGTGCACGGCAAGACCTCCCGCATCCTGCACGACGGCCGGGGGGTCTACCGGGGGATAGAGCAGGGGTTCGAGGCCACCCGCTACCACTCGCTGGTCATCGAGCCGGGCTCGGTGCCGGGGTGCCTGGAGGTCGTCTCCCGCACGGAGGACGGCGTGATCATGGGGGTCCGGCACAGGGAGTACCCGGTGGAGGGGGTGCAGTTCCACCCGGAGAGCGTCCTCACGGGGGCGGGGATGCGGCTGCTCGGCAACTTTCTAGAGGGCTGCTAGGGGTGCTGCGCGAGGCGTTGCGCAAGGCGGCCGCCGGGGAGCCCCTGTCCGAGGGGGAGGCCGAGCGGGCGCTGGAGACGATAATGGAGGGCGGGGCCAGCCCGGAGGCGACGGCCGCCCTGCTGACGGCGCTGCGCGTGCGGGGGGAGTCGGTGCAGGAGATCGTGGGCTTCGCCCGCGCGATGCGGCGCTTCGCGGCGCGGGTGAGGGCCCCCGAGGGGGTCGTAGACACCTGCGGGACCGGCGGCGACGCCAAGGGGACCATCAACGTCTCGACCGCCGCCGCCTTCGTCGCGCGGGGGGCGGGGGTGGTCATCGCCAAGCACGGCAACCGGGCGGCGACCAGCCGGGCCGGGAGCGCGGACGTGCTGGAGGCGCTGGGCGCGGCGATAGAGCTCTCCCCGGAGCAGGTCTCCCGCTGCATCGAGGAGGCGGGGATCGGGTTTATGTTCGCCCGCACCCACCACCCGGCGATGAGGCACGTGGCCCCGGTGCGGGCGGAGCTGCCCTTCCGGACGGTCTTCAACCTGCTGGGGCCGCTCACCAACCCCGCCGGGGCCCGGAGGCAGCTGGTGGGGGTCTTCTCGGCCGGGTACGTGCGGCCGATGGCCGAGGCGCTGGAGGGCCTCGGGGCCGAGCGGGCGCTCGTGGTGCACGGGCGGGACGGGATGGACGAGATAACGGTGACCGGCCCCACGCTGGTCGCCGAGGTGGGCGGCGGGGGGGTGGAGGAGTACGAGATCTCGCCTGAGGACTTCGGGCTCTCCCGCCACGCCCCGGACGGGCTGCTCGGCGGGGACGCCCACCTGAACGCCCGCATCCTGCGCGACGTGCTCTCGGGGGAGGAGCGGGGGGCGTCGAGGGACGTGATCGTCTTGAACGCCGGGGCGGCGATCTACGTCGCCGGCAAGGCCCCCTCCATCGAGGAGGGGGTGCGTCTGGCTGAGGGCTCGCTGGAGAGCGGGGCGGCGCTTGCGGCGCTGGAGCGCTTCGTGCGGGTGAGCCGGCGGCTCGCCGGGAGGGGGGCGTGAGGGAGAGCGGGACGGTGCTGGACGCCCTCGCCGCGGCGGCGCGCCGCCGGGCGGCGGAGCTTCGCTCCGGGGGCATCGAGCGGCTCTACGAGGAGGCGGCGCGGGCCGGGAAGCGGGGCTTCCGGGAGGCGCTCGCCGCCCCCGGCCTCGCGGTCATCTCCGAGATAAAGCGGGCCTCGCCCTCGGCGGGCTTTATCCGGGAGGCGGACCCCGCCGAGCAGGCCGCCCTCTACGAGCGGCAGGGGGCCCGCTGCCTGTCGGTGCTCACCGAGCCGGAGCGCTTCCGGGGCTCGCTGGAGGATCTGCGCCGGGCCCGGGAGGCCTCCTCGCTGCCCGTCCTGCGCAAGGACTTCACGGTGGACGAGGCGCAGGTGCTCGAGGCCGCGGCCCGCGCGGACGCGGTGCTGCTCATCGCCGCCCTCTTCACCGGTGAGGAGCTGGCCCGCTACGTGGCGCTCGCCGGGGAGGTGGGGGTTGACGCGCTGGTCGAGGTGCACGACGAGCGGGAGGCGGAGCTGGCGCTCGCCGCCGGGGCCAGCATCGTCGGGGTCAACAACCGGGACCTGCGGGACT
>Ga0207863_100207_pt1 | contig 25187 bp, 27 predicted proteins | sample CeladaPassaD2F12_FD_187497 | JGI IMG/M metagenome (GOLD analysis project Ga0207863, IMG submission 187497) | Cellulose-adapted microbial communities from the Joint BioEnergy Institute, USA - Passage D2F12 (SPAdes) (version 2) | ecosystem: Engineered > Bioreactor > Continuous culture >... | reverse complement strand
CGTACACTCAAACCTTCGCCCCCGCGAGCACCGAGCGCAGTATCCCGAGCCCCTCCTCGGAGCCGAGCAGCGGGTCCGAGGCCCGCTCCGGGTGGGGCATCAGCCCGACGACGTTGCGGCCCTCGCTGCACACGCCGGCGATGTCGTTGGCCGAGCCGTTGGGGTTCTCCAGGTAGCGCAGCACCACCCTCCCCTCCTCCTCCAGGCGGGCGAGGGTGGCGGGGTCGGCGAAGTAGTTGCCCTCGTTGTGGGCGACGGGGAGCGTGAGCTCCTCGCCGGGCGCGCAGGCGGCGGTCCAGGGGGTGTCCGCCCGCTCCACCCGCACCCTCACCCTGCGGCAGACGAAGCGCAGCCCGCGGTTTTGCAGCAGCGCGCCGGGCAGGAGGTGCGCCTCGCAGAGCACCTGGAAGCCGTTGCAGACGCCGAGCACGGGGCCTCCCTCCCGGGCGAACGCCTCCAGCGGCCCCATCACCCTGGCGAAGCGGGCGATCGCGCCGGGGCGCAGGTAGTCACCGTAGGAGAAGCCGCCGGGCAGGATCACGGCGTCGGAGCCCTTCAGGTCGGCGTCGGCGTGCCAGAGCTCGACCGGCTCGGCGCCCGCCCTCTCCACGGCGTGCAGGGCGTCCCGGTCGCAGTTGGAGCCGGGGAAGACGACCACCCCCACCCTCACCCCACGACCTCCCACTCGTACTCCTCGGTGGTGGGGTTGGCCAAAAGGCGCCGGCACATCGCCTCCACCTCGGCCTCGCTCTCGAGCTCCAGCTCGATCAGGCGCCCCACGCGCACCGAGCGCACGCCCTCGAAGCCCAGCGCGGGCAGGGCGCTGCGGACCGCCTCGCCCTGCGGGTCGAGGATGCCCCGCTTGGGACGCACCAGCACCCGGACCCTCAAGAGACCCCCTCGCCCGTCACCCGCCGCAGCACCTCCTCGTAGGCCTCCTCCACGCCGCCCAGGTCGCGCCGGAAGCGGTCCTTGTCCAGCCGCTGCCCGGTCTCTTTGTCCCAGAGGCGGCAGGTGTCCGGGGAGATCTCGTCGGCCAGCACGAGGCTGCCCCCCGCGTCCCGCCCGACCTCGATCTTGAAGTCCACCAGCACCATCCCCCGCTCCTCGAAGAAGGGCCGGAGCGCCTCGTTGACCCGCAGGCCGAACTCCTCGCAGGCGCGCAGCTCCTCGTCGGTGAGCCCCAGCTCCCGGAAGTGGTACCAGTTGAGCATCGGGTCGCCTAAAGCGTCGTTCTTGTAGCACAGCTCCACGACGGGGGCCTTGAGCGGCCGCCCCTCCTCGTAGCCCAGGAGCCTGGCGAGGGAGCCCGCTGCCAGGTTGCGCACGATGATCTCTACCGGGAGCATCCGGAGCCTGCGGGTCTTGAGCGTGACCTCGTCTACCTGCTCGATAAAGTGGGTGGGGATTCCCCGCCGCTCCAGGTAGGCGAACACGGCCGCGCTTATGGAGGCGTTGGCCCGCCCCTTGCCCGCCCAGGAGCCCCTCTTTCTGGCGTTGAAGGCGGTCGCCTCGTCCTTGTAGCGGTGCAGGAGCACCCCCTCCTCGCCGGTCTCGAAGACCTGCTTGGCCTTTCCCTCGTAGAGCAGCGTACGCTTCATCCTTACAGCCTCGCCTCCAGCTCCTTCACGCGGTCGAAGACGGCGTCCAGGTTCCTGAGGTGGTAGGCGGGGTCGAAGAGACCCTCCAGCCCCTCCCCGAGCCTGCCTCTGACCTCCTCTTCCTCCTGCAGCAGCTCCCTGAAGCCGCCCTCACCCTCCCAGGCGCGCATCGCGGCCCGCTGCACGACGGCGTAGGCGTCGTCCCGGTCCATCCCGGCCTCCACCAGCGCCAGCAGCACCCGGCCGGAGAAGACGATGCCGCCGCCCAGGTTCAGGTTCTCGCGCATCCTCCCCTCGTCCACCTCCAGCCCCTCCAGCACCCGTCGGGTGGTGCGGAGCATGTAGTAGGCGAGGATGGTGGCGTCCGGGAGCACCACCCTCTCGGCGGAGGAGTGGGAGATGTCGCGCTCCTGCCAGAGCGCGTTGTTCTCGAGGCCCACCTGGGCGTAGCCGCGCATGAGGCGCGCCATGCCGCACAGGCGCTCGCAGAGGATGGGGTTTCTCTTGTGGGGCATCGCCGAGGAGCCCTTCTGGCCGCGCCCGAAGGGCTCGGAGAGCTCCCGCACCTCGGTGCGCTGGGCGCCCCTTATCTCCAGCGCGATCTTCTCCAGCGTCGAGGCGAGCACGGCGAGCGCGGCGAGCACCTCGGCGTGCCGGTCGCGCTGGACGATCTGGGTGGAGGCGGGCTCGGCCGCGAGCCCCAGCTCCTCGCAGACGAGCCTCTCCACCTCGGGAGACACGCTGGCGTAGGTGCCGACCGCCCCGGAGATTTTGCCGACCGCCGCCGTCTCGCGCGCCCGGTCCAGCCTCGTGAGGTTGCGCTCCATCTCGAAGGCCCACACCGCCAGCTTGTGCCCGAACACCGTGGGCTCCGCGTGCACCCCGTGGGTCCGGCCGACCATGACCGTCCCGCGGTGCTCGAGGGCCATCCGGCACAGCAGGCGGGCGAGCTCGCGCGCCTGCTCCCGGATCAGGTCGAGCGCCCGCCGCAGCCGCAGGGCGCCCGCGGTGTCCAGCACGTCGGAGCTCGTCAGCCCGAAGTGGAGGTGGCGGGCGACCGGGCTCGCCACCCGCTCCTGCACGGCGGAGACGAAGGCGATCACGTCGTGGTTCGTCTCGGCCTCTATCTCGCGGATGCGGCCCGCGTCGAAGCCCGCCCTCTCGCAGAGCTCGCGCACCTCCTCCCCCGGGATCTCGCCGAGCCTGGCGCGGGCCCGGCAGACGGCGAGCTCCACCTCCAGCCAGGCGCCGTACTTCGCCTCCTCCGTCCAGACGCGGCCGATCTCCGGGAGGGTGTAGCGTTCGATCACGGGCGCCCCCCGGGTGCCACGCTCAGAAATCCTCCAGCTCTATCGCCTCCAGCGCGATGTCCGTGCGGTACTGCATCCCCCGGAAGTGTATGGCCTCCACCCCGGCGTAGGCGCGGGCCCGGGCCTCGATGATCGTGGAGCCCGTCCCCACCACGTTGAGCACCCTGCCCCCGGCGGTGTAGAAGCGCCCGTCGCGCTCCTCGGTCCCGGCGTGGTAGACGTAGACCCCGCTCGGCAGGTCGGAGAGGCCCGAGATCTCGTCGCCCGTCGAGTAGGACTCCGGGTAGCCCTCGGAGGCGAGCACCACGCAGACCGCCTTGTCCGAGGACCAGGAGATCTCGCGCCCCGAGATGTTCCCCTCCACGGCGGCGAGCAGCAGCTCCAGGAGGTCCGAGCGCATCCTGGGGAGGATGACCTGGGTCTCGGGGTCCCCGAAGCGGCAGTTGAACTCCAGGGCCTTCGGCCCGCTGGAGGTGACGATCACGCCGGCGTAGAGCAGCCCCGTGTAGGGCGTCCCGATCAGGGCGAGCTGGTGCAGCGTCGGGCGGACTATCTCCTCCAGGATCTCCCCGTAGGTCTCGGGGCGCATCCACATCAGCGGCGAGTAGGCCCCCATCCCGCCGGTGTTGGGCCCCTCGTCGCCGTCGTAGATGCGCTTGTAGTCCTGGGCCGGCAGGAAGGGGAGCATCTCGTGCCCGTCGGTGATGACGAAGACGGAGGCCTCCCGGCCCTCCAGGTACTCCTCGATGACGATCCGCTCCCCGGCCTTGCCGAACTTCCCCCCGAAGGCGGCCCGCACCGCGCTCTCGGCCTCGGAGCGGTCGCGGGCGACGGTCACGCCCTTGCCGGCGGCCGCCCCGTCGGCCTTGACGACGATCGGGAACTCGGCCTCGCGGGAGCGCAGGTAGTCCAGCGCCCGGTACTCCCGGTCGAAGACCTCGAAGCGGGCGGTGGGCACCCCGGCGTGGCGCATGACCTCCTTGGCGAAGACCTTGGAGCCCTCTATCCGGGCGGCGGCGCGCGAGGGGCCGAAGACGCGCAGCCCGGCCTCCTCGAAGCACTCCCGGATGCCGCCGATGAGCGGCACCTCGGGCCCCACGACGGTGAGGTCCATCCGCCGCTCGGCGGCGAAGTCCCGCAGGGCGACCAGATCGTCGGCCGGGATGTCCACGGTCTCGGCCACCCGCGCTATGCCCGGGTTGCCGGGGGCGGCGTAGACCTCGGGCTCCAGGTGGCTCGCGGCGAGGGCCTCCACGAGCGCGTGCTCCCGCCCCCCGCTGCCGACGACCAGCACCCGCACGCCCTAGGCCCCTATCTTCTCCACGATGGCCTGCTCCCGCTCGGGCCCCACGCTGATCATGCACAGGGGGACCCCCACCTCGGACTCGACGAACTCGACGAACTCCCGCGCCGGGGCGGGCAGGTCCCCCCGCATCCGGCACCCGGTGATGTCCTCGCTCCAGCCCGGCATCTCCTTGTACACCGGCCGGGCGTGGTGCAGGTCGGTCTGGTGCATCGGGTAGCCGGGGAAGGGCTTCCCGTCCACCTCGTACCCGACGCAGACCCTGACGGTCTCCACCGCGGAGAGCACGTCGAGCAGGGTGAGGGCGAGGTGGGTTATCCCGTTGAGCGAGGCGGCGAACTTTATGGCGGGGAGGTCCAGCCACCCCACCCGGCGCGGCCGCCCGGTGGTGGTCCCGTACTCCCGGCCGGCGTCCCGTATGGCGTCCCCGGTGGCGTCGAAGAGCTCGGTGGGCATGGGCCCGTCGCCCACCCGCGTGGTGTAAGCCTTGGTGACCCCGATGATCTGGTCTATGTACCCCGGCGGGATGCCCGAGCCGACCACCGCGCCGCCGATGGTGGGGTTGGAGGAGGTGACGAAGGGGTAGGTGCCGTGGTCGTTGTCCAGCAGCGTGGCCTGCGCCCCCTCCAGAAGCACCCGCTCCCCCCGGCCGAGGGCCCCGCGCAGCAGCGCCCCGGTGTCGGCGACCATCGGGGCGAGCAGCTCCCGGAAGGAGAGCAGCCACGAGAGCAGGCCGTCCACCTCGTAGGGCCGCTCGCCGTAGACCGCCTCGAAGATGGCGTTCTTCTCCCGCAGCGCGGCCTTCAGCTTGGCCCGCAGGATGCCCTCGTCGAAGACGTCCTGCACCCGGATGCCGCTGCGGGCCACCTTGTCCTCGTAGGCCGGCCCTATCCCCCGGTTGGTGGTCCCGATCCTGGCCTCGCCGAGGGCGATCTCGCGGTGGGAGTCCAGCGCGATGTGGTAGGGCATGATCAGGTGCGCCCGGCCGTCCACCTTGATCCGCTCCCGGACGTCGCCGACGCCCCGCTTCTCGAGCGCCGCGACCTCCTGCTCGAGCACCTCGGGGTTTACCACCACCCCGTTGCCGATGGTGCAGACCACGCCCTCCCGCACGATGCCCGAGGGCACCAGGTGAAGCTTGAACTCCTCCCGGCCGACCCGGACGGTGTGCCCGGCGTTGTTGCCGCCGGAGTAGCGGGCGACGTACCTGGCGTCGTGCGCCAGCAGGTCGCAGACCCTGCCCTTGCCCTCGTCCCCCCAGGCCAGCCCGAGGACAACCGTGGCCGTCAAGACTTCACCTCCGACTCAGGATGGACCATGCCGGAGCCCGGCACAGAGGTTGGCTTCCACGCCGGGCAGCGTAGCACACGGAGATCTGGTTTTGAATTTCGCGGCTACTCAAAGAGTATCACCGGCTCGCGGTAGTAGCGCACCCGGTTCTCCTCCCACCGCTCGCGCACGAGCTCCCTGAGGCTCGAGGTGCGCTCCTCGGGGTCGCCGTCCATGAGCCCCTCCAGGGGGTAGCGGACCCCGAGCACCCGCTCGGGGATGCGGAAGCGGGTGATGCCGGCGGGGAGAACCTCGCCCGCCGCGACGACCTCGAGGAGCTCCGCGGGGCTGAAGGACGCGTACCTCACGAGCGCCTCGCCCTCGCCGGGCGCGACCCGGCCCTCTGGCTCCACCCGCCGCACGGGGGAGCCGGCCGGGTAGAGGGCCTGCAGCGCGCGCAGCGCCCTCACCCGCCCCCGCAGGCCGCCATCCCGGGGGAGCACGCGGAGGGGACCCTCCCCGGCGAACAGCACCTCCGCGAGCGCCCCCGGCGCCGAGTCCTCGGAGAGGGAGAGCTCCCGGCGGTCGCGCAGGGCGGCGAGGTCGAGGCCGCGCAAGAGGTGCTGCCACCCCTCCACCCGGCGGGGAAGCCGCACGACCTGGACGAGTATCAGGCGGCAGCCCAGCCCCTCGAGCGCCCGGAAGCGGTGCGCCCCGTCGAGGACGAGGAGCCGCCCGTCGCAGGGCGAGACTATGACGGGGTTGAGCTGGACGCCCTCGGCGGCGATGCGGGCCCGCAGGCGCTCCAGGCGGGCCTCGTCGTGGTCCTCGTGGAGCGCCAGGCGCTCGAGCCTCACTATCCGCAGTCCGTCGAGCGCGGGGATCAAGGCTCCGCCCTCTTCTCCTCTGCCTCTACCCAACGGCGGCGGCGCCCGGACAGGCCGCTACGGGTCCCCGCCGGAACGGCCCCACAGAAAGTCGAGCAGGACGAAGCTGCCGAAGAAGGCGAGCGCCATGACCAGGAAGAACCCCAGGATGCCGATGACCAGGTAGATAGTCTCCAAAGCCCTCTTACACAGCCTTTCCAGCCAGCCTCCACGCGGCGGCCGGGGAGGCCCCGCGGGGTCCCCGGCTACCCGAACCTCGAGTCGGGACGGCCGGATTTGAACCGGCGACCACTCGGCCCCCAGCCGAGTGCGCTACCAGACTGCGCCACGTCCCGCCGCGCTCCCTTTGGTTCGCGCAGCCTAGATCATACCAGACGCACCCCGTGATATCATGCCGCGGTGATGGTCCGGGCGGCGGCTTACATAAGGACGGAGAGCTCCTCCGGGCTGCCCTCCCTGGAGGAGCAGGAGCGCGCCGTCGAAACCTACGCGGCGCAGCGCGGCTACGAGCTCGTTGCGACCTACAGGGACATAGAGGCCCCGGGGCACCTCCTCTACCACAAGCCCGCGCTCAAAGAGGCCATAAACAACATAAAGGAGCTCGAGGAGTGGGAGGTTCTGGTGGTGGCCGACCCGCGGTGCGTCTCCGAGACCCCGAGCGCGCTGCACGAGTTCGTGCACAAGCTCTCCCTGTACGGCAACCGGCTGGAGTCGCCGGTGAAGAGCTGGGAGCGTCTCCTCGAGGAGATGCGCGAGTACCGCCGCTCGATGGCCCGCAAAGGAGGGTGAAAACGCCGCACCGTTGCTGTAGGATCTAGGCCCGTGAGCTTTCTCCTCGGCCTTGTCGGAGCCCTGCTCCTTCTCGCCGCGCTGGCGGGCGTGGCGTTTGGCATCTTTATGTCGATGTTCCCGAACACCCGGCGGGCCGGGGCGTACTTTGCGCTGTGGTGGGTTAGCGGGGCCGCGGCGGCCGCGGGCGTCCTGATGCGCGACCCGGTCACCTTCGCGGTGGGACTCGCCTGCTTCTGCCTCTCTGGGGCGGCGTACGCCGCGGCGGGCGGCGGGCGGCGCTCCCGGAGGGCAGGGTCCGAGAAGACCACCCGCGAGAACCGGGTGCGGCGGGACGCGCAGCGGAAGAGGGCGGCCTCCTGATGGCCCTCCTGCGCACCGTGCTGGCGCTGGTGGTGCTGCTCATCGTCGCCCACGCGGCGCTGGTCTTCGCCGGGATAGAGCGCTCCACCAACGCGCTCACCGAGGGGATCTACGGCCTCGGGGTGCTGCTCGAGTCGCCGGCGGTCCTCGCGCTGAACGCGCTCGGCGGGAGCCTGCCGGCGTGGCTGGACCCGGCGAACTTCTACGCCGTGGCGCTCGTCGCCGCGGCGGGGTACCTCGTGCTCTACCTGCTGCTCGGCATAGGCGGCGACTGAGCCTCCCGCGGGGACGATCCCGCCCCGAAACGGGGGTGGCGATGAAGTATACTGTCTCGACAGCAGCCCGCAAGATGTCTGGAGGAGCCCGTATCATGGCGCGTGCAGAGGCCAGCGAGGCGTTGCCTGGAGGACGGCCGGGCCTATGGGGGATGCGATGATCGAGTTCAGGGGCGTCACCAAGACCTACCCCGGCTCGGAGCGGCCTGCGGTGGCAAACCTCTCCTTCGAGGTGCCGGAGGGCGAGATCTGCGTCCTCGTGGGGCCCTCGGGCTGCGGCAAGACCACCACCATGCGGATGATCAACCGGCTCATCGAGCCGACGGAGGGCGAGATCCTCATCGGCGGCGAGCCGAACACCCGGATAAGCGGCACCGAGCTGCGGCGCAAGATCGGGTACGCCATCCAGCAGATAGGGCTCTTCCCCCACCGGACCATCGCGGAGAACGTGGGGACCGTCCCCAGCCTGCTGGAGTGGGACAGGGAGCGCATCCGGCGGCGGGTGGACGAGCTGCTGGAGCTCGTCGGCCTCGACCCCGCCGGGTTCCGGGACCGCTACCCGGCGGAGCTCTCCGGGGGCCAGCAGCAGCGGGTAGGGGTGGCGCGGGCGCTCGCGGCCGACCCCCCCATAATGCTCATGGACGAGCCCTTCGGGGCGGTGGACCCCATAACCCGCGAGCGGCTGCAGGACGAGTTCCTGAAGATCCAGCAGGACATAAAGAAGACCATCGTCTTCGTCACCCACGACATAGACGAGGCCATAAAGCTGGGCGACAGGATCGCCATCCTTAAGGAGGGCGGCACCCTCGCCCAGTACGACAGCCCGGAGAACATCCTCACCAGCCCCGCCTCGGAGTTCGTGGCCTCCTTCGTGGGGGCGGACAGGGTGCTCAAGCGGCTCTCCCTCACCCGGCTCGAGGAGGTCGAGCTCGACCCCCCGCGGGGCAACGGCGGCCTGCCGCGCCTCCCGGAGCAGGCCTCCCTCAAGGACGCGCTCTCGGAGATGATCGGCTCGGGCGCCGAGCGGGTGCTGGTGCTCTCCGGTGACGGCGGGGTGCGCGGCTCGCTGAGCCTCGACGGGCTGCGGCGGCTCTCCGGCAGGGCCGGGTAGGGGATGGAGCCCGCCCCCGCGAGCCTCGCCCTGCTCCAGCGGCTGGAGCCCGGGATCATGGACTGGGCCTGGGTGCGCGAGAACTTCGCCGAGGACATCCTGCCGGCGCTCGTCGGGCACATCTACCTCTCCGGCGTCTCGCTGGCCATAGCGCTCGCCGTCTCGCTGCCCACCGGGGTGCTCGTGGCCCGCTACCGCAAGGCCTACCCGCCGGTGGTGTTTCTGGCCGGGCTGCTGTTCACCATCCCCAGCCTCGCCCTCTTCGCCATCCTGGTCACCATCCCCGGCGTGGGGATAGGCCCCAACGCGGTCATCATCGCGCTGGTGGCCTACTCCATCCTCGTCCTGGTGCGGAACACCGTCGCCGGGCTGGACTCCGTCCCGCCCGAGACCATCGACGCCGCCCGCGGCATGGGGCTCACCCCCCGCCAGATCCTCTTCAAGGTGGAGCTGCCGCTGGCGCTGCCGGTCATCGTGGCGGGCGTGAGGATCGCCACCGTGACGGTCATAGGGATCGCCACCATAGGCGCCTACATCGCGGGCGGGGGCTTGGGGCAGCTCATCTTCGACGGGATAGACCGGCTGTTTCCGACCATGATCATCGCGGGGGCGGCGCTGGCCACGGCGCTGGCCGTGGCCGCCGACGTGGGGCTGCTGCTGCTGGAGCGGCGGCTCAGGCCCTGGGCCCGCCGGGCCGGGGGTTCGGGGCGGTGATGGAGGGCATCCTGCAGGTGTTCCTGCGGCCGCAGTTCCCGGGGCTGCTGCTCACCCACGTGGAGCTCTCCGCGCTCGCCGTGGCCCTCGCCACGCTCGTCGCCCTCCCGGTGGCGCTCGCGGTGCGCAACAGCCCCCTGGGGACCGCAATCGCCGTCAACGCCGGCAACGTGGGGCGGGCGGTGCCCTCGCTGGCGCTCCTGGCGCTCGCGCTGCCGTTTCTGGGGTTCGGGTTCGCGCCCTCGCTCGTCGCGCTCACCGCGCTCGCCGTCCCCCCCATCCTCATCAACGCCACCACCGGGCTGCGGGAGGTCAGCGGCGAGGTGGTGGACGCCGCGCGCGGCATGGGGCTCTCCGAGGCCCAGATCCTGCGCGACATCCAGCTGCCCATGGCCGCGCCGGTGGTCTTCGCGGGGGTGCGCACCTCGGCGGTGCAGGTGGTGGCGAGCGCCACCCTGGCCACCTTTATCGGGGGAGGGGGGCTGGGGAACCTGATCGTGGAGGGCTTCCAGCGGGGCGACGAGGCGATCCTGCTGGCCGGGGCCATCTCGGTGGCGGCGCTGGCGGTGGCCACGGAGGCGCTCTTCGGCGCCCTGGAGCGGGCGCTCACCCCGAAGGGGCTGCGCCTGGCCCGGAGAAGGCGGACGAAGTAAACGGCGGCTGAGAGAGGAGATCCGAGCGATGGAAGAGAGAGCCATACCGCGCGCCGCGGCCGGGCTTCTGGCGGCGCTCCTGGCTATCGCGCTCGTCGCCTGCGGCAACGTGGGCGAGAGCGGCGGCTCCGGCCCCGGCGCCGGGGAAGGGGGAGGCCCCGCGATCACCGTGGGCTCCAAGAACTTCACCGAGCAGTACATCCTCGGCAACATGTACGCCCTGGCGCTCGAGGACGCCGGCTTCAAGGTGGAGCGGCGGCTGAACCTCGGCAGCGAGCAGATCGCCGACAGGGCCCTCCAGAACGGGCAGATAGACCTCTATCCCGAGTACACCGGCACCGCGCTGGCCGCGGTGCTCGACTACGAGGGCGACCCGGCGCAGCTGGACACCCCAGAGCAGACCTACCAGAGGGCGAAGGAGCTCTACGCCGGGCGCGATCCGGCCGACACCATGCTCAGGCCCGCGCCCTTCAACAACACCTACGGCATCTTCGTGCGCCGGGAGGCCGCCGAGCGCTACGACCTGAGGACGCTCGAGGATCTCGCCGAGGCCTCCCCGAACCTGGTGTTCGTCTCCTTCTCCGAGTTCCAGGGGCGGGAGGACGGCTTCCCGAACATGAAGGAGAACTACCCGGCGCTCGACTTCAAGGACGTGGAGATCGTCAACAGCATCGGGCTCCGCTACCAGGGGGTGCTGCAGGGCGAGGGGGACGTCGGGGTGGGCTTCACCACCGACGGCCAGCTGGCCTCCGACCGGCTGGTGGTGCTCGAGGACCCCAAGAGCATCTGGCCCTTCTACCAGCCCGCCCCCGTGGTGCGCACCGAGGTGCTCGAGAAGAACCCGAAGATCCGGGAGGTCCTCAACGAGGTCTCGGCCAGCCTCGACGTGGAGACCATGCGAAGGCTCAACGGCCGGGTGGACCTCCAGAAGGAGGACCCGGAGGACGTGGCCCGGGAGTATCTGGAGCGGGAGGGTCTGATAAACTAGCCGCCGTGGCGGCGAAGGTCAGGATAAAACCGGAGCTCATCACGGCCCACCGGGCGCGCATCGAGCTGTACGGCCTGGAGGACGAGGACATCGAGAACACCCTGCGGATGAAGGGCTGGGCCTGGGTCAACAGCCGCCGGGCCTGGGTGTACGCCGGGGAGCCGGACTTCGTCTACCGCCAGATCCGGGAGGTCATCATCGGCCTCCCGGGCATCGTCTTCGACGAGTCCGCCCTGGAGGAGTCGGTCCGCACGATAGAGGAGAAGGCCCGCTCGGAGGAGGAGCTCGAGGAGGGGCGCGAGCTCCTCCGGCGGGCCTTCGAGAAGACCGGCCAGACGCAGGGCCTGGGGCTCCTCCCGGGCTAGAAGGGCATCTCCTCGTAGCGCACGAAGCGCTCCATCTCCACGTAGAACCTGCTGGTGGTCACGGGCTTGCGGGAGAAGCTGGCGAGCGGCGTCTCCCCCTCCTTCCCCTTCCCCGGCTCGCGCAGCGTGATCCTCACGGTCTCGTCGTCCAGGTCGATGAGGTTGTACGAGGGGGGCATGGTCCCCCGCACCCGGAGGCTGGAGACGGTGCCGGAGTGGATGACCCGGACGCCGGAGATGCTCCACACGTAGGGCACGTGCCGGTGGCCGGAGAGCACCATGTCCACCTTAAGCTCCCGCAGCATCGCCATCACGTCCCCGGCGTCGCGCAGGATGTTGACGTCGCGCCCGGTGCCGGGGACGGCGAGTATGTGGTGGTGGATCATGAGTATCTTCGGCCCGCGCTCCCACCCCCGGAACTCCGAGTCGATCCAGGCGTAGTACTCCCGCCCCACCTCCCCCTCGTCGAGGTCCGGCTTGGTGGAGTCGATGGCCACCACCTTGGCCTCCCCCTGCGGCGAGGGGACGACCAGCGAGCGGGCCCGGCTGCCGAAGATGTCCTCGAAGTGCCGGTAGCCCACGCTCTTGGCGTCGTGGTTGCCCATGACCACCACGACGTGGGGGCACTCGAGCCGGTCGAGGTGGCGCCTGGCCTCCTCGAACTCCCACCGGTAGCCCTCCATGGTGAGGTCCCCGGCCACGGCCACGAGGTCCGGGCGCAGCTCGTTGGTCTCCCGGACCGCCGCCTCGAGCAGCTCCGGCCGGAAGAGTCCGGAGCCCACGTGGATGTCGGACATCTGGACTATGCGCACGCCTGCGTCACCCCCTGTGCTCTGTTGACCGAGCCCCGCCGCGGCGGGCGAGCAGGAGCTCCCTCGCCCGCCGCAGCTGCTCCTCGACCGAGGCGGGCGAGGTGGAGCCGGGGCTCCTCTTGTTCGCAACGCTCCCCCGCGGTCTGAGGAGGCCCTCCGGCAGCTCCCCGAGCGCCGGGTGCGCCGCCGCGAGCTCCGCGCGCGGCACCTCCTCCAGCGAGACCCCGAGCTCCTCGCAACGCCGCACGAGCCGCCCGACCACCCGGTGGGCCTCCCGGAAGGGCACGCCCCGCGCCGCCAGAAAGTCCGCGAGCTCGGTGGCCAGCGCGAACCCGCCCGCGGCCCCCTCCATCCTCTCGCCGCAGAAGCGCGCCGTCCTCAGCATCCCCGGCAGCACGGCGAGCACCGCCAGCACGCCGTCCACGGCGTCGAAGAGGGGCTCCTTGTCCTCCTGCAGATCCTTGGAGTAGCCGAGCGGCAGGCCCTTCAGGGTGACCATGAGCGCACTCAGGTCCCCGATGAGGCGCCCCGCCCGGCCGCGCATGAGCTCGTAGGCGTCGGGGTTCTTTTTCTGGGGCATGATGGAGGAGCCGGAGGAGTAGGCGTCGTCGAGCTCGGCGAACCCGAACTCCTGGCTGGTCCACAGCACCCACTCCTCCCCGAGCCGCGAGAGGTGCACCCCGAGCACCGCGCAGGCGTAGAGCAGGTCGAGGGCGAAGTCCCGCTCGGAGACGGCGTCTAGCGAGTTGGCGAACGGCTCCATCCCCAGCTCGGCGGCCACGAGCGCCGGGTCCACCGGGTGGGGCGTCCCCCCCAGCGCCGCGGCCCCGAGCGGGGAGACGTTGGCCGCCTCCCTCGCCGCGTCCAGACGCCCGAGGTCGCGCGCGAAGGCCCAGAAGTGGGCGAGCAGGTGGTGCGAGAGCAGAAGGGGCTGCGCCCGCTGCAGGTGCGTGTAGCCGGGGAGCACGAGGTCGGAGTGCCTCTCCGCCACCTCCACGAGGGCGGCCATTGCCTCGAGCAGCCCCTCCCCTATGCGCTCCGCGGCGTCCCGGCAGAAGAGGTGCAGGTCGAGCGCGACCTGGTCGTTGCGGCTGCGCCCGGTGTGCAGCTTGAGCGCCACGTCGCCCACCTTCTCCCGCAGCCGGCGCTCGACCGCGGTGTGCACGTCCTCGTCGGCGAGGCTCCACGAGAACTCCCCGGCCTCCACCTCCTCGAGCACCGACTCCAGGCCGCCCACGAGCGCCTCCGCCTCCTCGCGGGAGATTATCCCCGTCTCGCCGAGCATCCGGGCGTGGGCGATGGAGCCGCGCACGTCGTAGGGCGCGAGCCGCACGTCAAAGGGGATGGAGGCGTTCAGGCGCTCGAAAGCCTCCGCCGGCCCCGAACCGAACCGCCCGCCCCACAGATGTCCCTTCTCGCTCACGCAGCGTAGTTTAGCCGACCCAGCCACCTCCCCGCCGCAGCCCGAGCCGAGACGGAGGGCCGGCGGGAACGCGTCTCGGGAAAACGAGCGAAGTTCGTTCATCGTCTGGGCTCCGAGAGCGAAACGCAGGCTTCGGGAGGGCGATCTTTGAGCGTTTTCCACCGGCTTGGCGGGCTCGTCTACCGGAGGAGGTGGGCGGCGGTCCTGCTCTGGGCCGTGGCGCTGGAGGCGCGGGGGCCGGGAGCTACGTGATCGTCTTCCGGTCCTGGAGCGGGTGCGCCGGGTCCCCGGCGCCACCGGGGGCCCGTCCTTCCTCTTCGGAGGAGCGCAAGCTACGCCGTGCTCGAGGCCTCCGGCGGCGACGGGATGGTGGAGAGGATCCGCAAGGCCTCAAAGACCCCGGAGCCGCGGACCTACGTGACCGGGCAGGCCGCGGCCGGGAGCGACCCGCGAGAGGCAGCGCAAGAGAGCGCGCGGAGGGCCGAGGTCTTCGCGCTGCCCATCGCGCTCGCGACACTCATCGCCGCCTTCGGCGGGCTCGTGGCGGCGGGCATCCCCGCGCTCGTGGGCGTCTGCAGCGTGCCCGCCACCTTCGGCGCGGTGTACGTGGTCGGCCGGTTCTACGAGATGTCCGTCTTCGTCACGCAGGTGGCCAAGAGGCTCGGGCCGGGCCCCGGCATAGACTACGCGCTGCTCGTCGTCAACCGCCTCCGCGAGGAGCTCGGGCGGCACCCGGTGGAGGAGGCGGTGGCCCGCACCGCGGGCACGGCGGGGCGCACCATCTCCCTCTCGGGGGCGGCGGTGCTCATCGGGCTCGCCGGGCTCTTCTTCTTCCCGCTGCCCGTGCTGCGCTCGATCGGGATCGGGGGCGTGCTCGTCGTGGGCATGACGGTGCTCGCGGCGCTGACGCCCGGCGTCCGCGGTGCTGGGCCTCCTCGGCCGCAGGATAGACCCTCTCTCCGTACGGCGCGGCGGTCCCCGCGAAGGAGAGCGGAGCGTGTGGCAGAGGCTCGGGGCGCTGGGGATGCGGAGGCCCGCGCTCGCCGTAGCGGCGGCGTGCGGGGCGCTCCTCTACCCGCTGCCAGACATCCGGACCGGGCTGGCCAACGCCGGGGCCCTGCCCGAGAGCGCCGGGTCGCGCGCCGGGGACGACCCGACCAGCGCGCAGAGCCCGAGAGAGCTCCGGGACCTCGGCCGGCGCGTCGGCGGCGTGGAGGGCGTGACGAGCGTCTACACGGTCGCGGAGCGGGCGACGCGGCAGTACGCCGAGCGGGTGGCTGAGGCACGCCGGCCGAGGCCGGGCGCGCACCGGAGAGGCGGTCGAGGAGCAGCTCCGGCAGCGGTACGGGGCCGTCCCCGAGGAGGCAGAGCAGAGGATGAGGCCGCAGGCCGGGCGGCGGGTCAGGGAGGCGCCGGAGCGGGCCGGGGCGCGGCAGAAGATCCGGGCGCGGGCGGGGAAGGAGATCCTCGAGCGCATAGACCGGCGCCTCCCGGGGCTCTTCCCCGGCGAGGTCACGCCGCGGGGCGTCCCGGGCTCCGGCCCCTACTCGGCTGGAGGAGCGTCGAGGCGCTCTGGGGGAGCTGGAGGGGCCGGGGGGCGCGGACTCGCCGTCGGCGGCCTCGCCGCGCAGCAGCGCGACGTCCTCGCGGCCCTGTTCGGCGCGCCGCTGCTCTTCTACGCGGGGCTGTTCGTCATCGGGGCCACCTACCTGGCGCTGGCGGCGGGCTTGCGGTCGCCCGTCGCCCCCTCAAAGGGTCTGCTCGCTGGTCTTCGTCTTCCAGGAGGGTCGCCTCTTGCGCCTCCTGAACCTCACCGCCACCGGCTTCGTGGACGCCCCGGCGCCCATCCTGGTCTTCGGCATCTCGATGGACTACGAGGTCTTCCTGCTCTCGCGCATCAAGGAGGCCGGCGGAGGGCGTCGAGGAGGGGCTGGGCGCCGCGGGCGCCATCAGCGCCTCCGCTGCGGCCATCCTCATCACCGTGACCGGGGCCTTGCCTTCGCCGACATCCTGCAGATAAAGGCGCTCGGCCTGGGGACAGCAGCCGTGTGCATCGCGGCCTTCGTGATGCAGGTGCTGTCCGCCCCGGCCATCATGAAGCCGCTGGGGAAGCGGGCCTGGTGGCCCGGGGGCGGGGGTGGCCGTCGGCACGCTGTACCTGTACTTCGACTCCAAGGACGCCATCGCGCGCTAACCGAGCGCTTCTTCCGGAAGATCTCGGAGAGGGTCGTTCCCCTGCTGGAGGATCTCTCCACCCCCGAGGAGATGGGCGGGGCGGTCGACGCCGCGCGCACGGTGGCCGAGGAGGAGCAGCGCGCGATCTACGAGTGCCTGGTGTGGCGGGCGGGGGGCATAGAGCGCCACCGCAAGGTCCTCAAGCGGATGTTCGCCCGCCTCCTGCTGTAGACTCAGGCGCTCCGGACGCCGCGGTCCCTCCGGTACTTCCTCACGGCGTTCTTGATGGTGGAGAGCCCCAGCGTAGCGTTGCGGGTGCGGCTGCCCACCACGTCCCGCCCGACCTCCTCGATAAACCGGTCGTAGCTCAGCCCGAGCACGTCCTCGAGCCCCATCCGCTCGGCGAGGATCTTCTCTATGGCGAGGTCCGTCGCCCCCTGGCTTATGGTGTCGCCCTGGCCGGTGAAGGAGAGCCCAGCTATGCCGCCGTCGCCGTCCGCCTTCAGGTAGACGACGACCGAGCCGCCGCACTCCGGGCTCCCCCCCGGCATGCTCACGTCGGCGTCCCGGATCACACCCCTGTGCCGGGGGTTTCGGGCGTGCTCCACCAGCCGGGCGACGCGCTGCCGGCGATCCAATAACCCCTACCGCTCTATGGGGGCCCTCACGGCATTGCCCCACTCGGTCCAGGAACCGTCGTAGTTCTTCACGTTCTCGTAACCAAGCAGGTACTTGAGCACAAACCAGGTGTGCGAGGAGCGCTCCCCTATCCGGCAGTAGGCTATGACCTCCTCGTCCTCGGCAGAGAGCCCAGCCTCCCCCTCGTAGATCTCCTTGAGCTCCTCAGCGCTCTTGAAGGTCCCATCCTCCCTCACAGCCCTCGCCCACGGCACGTTGGCCGCCCCAGGAATGTGCCCCCCACGCAAAGCCCCCTCCTGCGGGTAGTCGGGCATGTGCAGAAGCTCCCCCCTGTACTCCCCAGGAGAGCGCACGTCTATGAGCGAGATGCCCCGCCCCACCCTCTCCAGAGCCCGCTCAACCTCCCCCTTGAAGGCCCTTATCCTCGAGTCGTCCCTCTCAGGCACCGGATAGCGCGTCCTCGCAAAGGAGGGCACCTCCTTCGTCATCGGACGCCCCTCCGCCTCCCACTTCTGCCTGCCCCCGTCCATCACCTTCACCCGCTCGTGCCCAAAGAGCTGAAAGACCCACAGAGCATAGGTGGCCCACCAGTTGTTCTTGTCCCCATAGAACACAACGGTGGTCTCGGGGGAGATCCCCTTCTCGCTCATGAGCTCGGCAAAGCGCTCAGCAGAGATGTAGTCGCGCACCAGCGGGTCGTTGAGCTCCTCAACCCAGTCTATCTTCACCGCGTTTGGGATGTGCCCAACCTCATACAACAGCACGTCCTCGTCGCTCTCGACGATGCGTATGTTCTGCGTGTCGTCGAGGTGCTCCGCCACCCACTGCGTGCTCACCAGAACCTCTGGGTGCGCGTAGCCCTTGGCCTCTATCTCCCGCTCGCTCATGCTCCCGCGTTCTCCTCTCTACCTCGCTCTCTTGCCGTGCCAGACCATTGTAGGACATCACCGCCAATCCCGACAAATCGTGTCGGGATTGCGAGGGGCTTTCACGGCTCCACCGTCACCGGGTGCCCGACGACGGCCCGAGCGCGGAGCTCAACCTCCAGGACCAGCTCTCCCCCAAGGACCCCACCGTGCGGGTCTGAGAAAGAGAGACCGCGGGGCCGGGGGAAAGGCCCGGCCCCGCGGCGGGGGAGGGGTCGTCCTCCCTCTAGCTCTCGAAGACCGGCCGGCGCTCCCTGCGCAGGGCGGCTATGGAGAAGTAGAGGGCCACCGCCCAGACCGCCAGGATGATGCCGTAGACCGGGAGGTTGACCTCCTCCCCGGCCCCGATGGCGCCGAGGAAGGTGTTGGCGTTGGTCAGGAGGATGAAGCCGCCCACGGCGGTGCCGAGCACCCGGGCGTTGAGGTGCCGCACGATCCAGGCGGCTATGGGGGCGGCGACGAGCCCGCCGGCCAGCAGCGCCCCCACGATGCTCCACGGCACCTCCGAGAAGCTCAGGGAGACCAGGAAGCCCGCGCTGGCCGAGAGGGCGACGATGAACTCGCTGGTGTCCACGGTGCCGACCACCTTGCGCGGCTCCATCCGGCGCGAGGAGAGCAGGGTGGAGGTCCCGATCGGGCCCCAGCCCCCGCCGCCGAGGGCGTCGAGAAAGCCGGCGACGAGCCCGAGGGGGGAGAGGAGCCGGCGCGGCACGCGGCGCGCCTCGATCAGGCGCCCCCTCCGGTCGAAGGCGAACCGCGCGAGCACGTAGCCGCCGAGGCAGAACAGGAAGATCGCCACGATGGGCTCCGCGGCCTCGGCCGAGATGAAGGAGCTGAGCACCACCGCCCCGACGAACGCCCCGACGCCGCCGGGCACCGCCAGCCAGCCTACCTTCTCCCAGTCCACGTTCCCGAAGCGCCAGTGCGAGACCCCCGAGGCCAGCGTCGTGCCCACCTCGGAGATGTGCACCACCGTCGAGGCCAGAGCAGGCGTGATCCCGACGGCGAGAAGCAGCGTCGTGGAGGTAACCCCGTAGGCCATCCCCAGCGACCCGTCCACCAGCTGGGCCGCCAAGCCCACCAGCGCCAACACGATCAAACTCCTCACCGAGCAGCCTCCTTCTCCATTATCCTGGTATTTTCCATTTCTTTAGCTTTTCCTACTAAAAAGCTTGCCAATAGTGGCGGAACTCTAGCAGCTGGCCGCGTGCTGTGTCAAGCTATGGAGGGAGGTTTTGCAGAGCATGGCGCGGGTTGAGTTTTATTTCGACCTGGTGAGCCCCTACTCCTACCTCGCCCACGCCCGGGTCTACGACCTCTGCCGGGAGCGCGGGGCGGAGCTGGTGCTGCGGCCGGTGCTGCTCGGGGCGGTACACAGGCTCTCCGGGAACACCGCCCCCGTGGAGGTCCCGGCCAAGGCCCGCTACCAGCACAGGGACATACACCGCTGGGCCGTGCGCTACGGCGTGCCGCTGCGCTTCCCGGACCCCTTCCCCTTCCGCACCGTCACCACCATGCGCGCCGCCGTGTTCCTCGAGGAGCGGGGCCAGATGGAGCGCTTCGTCCGGGAGGCCTTCCGGCTCTACTGGGCCGAGGGCGGGGCTCCGGCGGGGCTCGAGGAGGCCGACGAGCGGGGGCCGGTCGCCGAGGCGGCCCGGCGGGCCGGGCTGGACCCTGGCGAGGTGCTGGAGGGGGCCTCCTCCCCGCCGGCGCGGGAGGCCCTCCGGAGGGCCACCGCCGCCGCCGTCGAGCGCGGGGTGTTCGGGACCCCGACCTTCTTCGTGGGGGAGGAGATGTTCTGGGGCAACGACCGGCTAGGCTTTGTCGGGGCGGCGCTGGACCGTCTTCTCTGAGGCCCCGCGCCCGTCCCGGTCGCGCAGCCAGACGAACGCCGCCAGGCCGAGGGCGGTGCGCTCCTTGGGCTCCGAGAGGTCCCGGCCCAACAGATGCTGGGCCCGGCGCAGCCGGTAGCGGACGGTGTTCGGGTGGACGAACAGGCGGTCGGCGGCGGCCTCCGCCGAGCCCAGCGCGAGCGCCAGGCAGAACGTCTCCGTAAGCCGGGTACCATGGCGGCCGTCGTGCTCCAGCAGGGGCTCGAGCAGGCGCCCGGCGAACCCGGAGAGCTCGCCGGAGAGGCGGGGGTCGTCCAGGAGGCTGTCCAGGCCGCGCCCCCGCACCTCGCAGACGTAAGGCCCGGAGCGGCTCCGGCGCAGATCCTCCGCGGCGGACAGGGACATCGCCAGCGCCTCCTCGAGCCCCTCCAGCGACTCGTAGCCCGCGCCGTGCACCAGCCACAGCGGGGCGGGGCCGAAGTGCCGCAGCAGCGCGTCGCGCACAGCGGAGGGGGGATGGGCGGGGCGCCCGCGCACCAGCACCGCCCCGAGCCCCTCCTCCAGGGTGATGAAGGGGACGTCCAGCATGTCCAGCGCCACCTCGTCGGCGACCATCCGCAGCCGGGCGCCGCCCGCCCGGTCCGGCTCCCAGGCGAACGCCCACACCTCGCCGTTCTCCTCCGGGAGCCCGAGACGGTGCCCCTCCCTGCGGGCCTCCTCTCCGGTCTGGCCCGCCGCGACGGCCCGCAGCCACCGCGACCGGCGGCTGTTGAGCCGCTCGTGCGCCCGCTCGGCCCGGTCCAGGATCACCCGGAAGGCGGCGAGCACGTCCTCCATGAGATCCGGCCACCCCTCCACGCGGAGGTCCCCGCCCCACACCAGCAGGGAGCCCCGGCCGCCGGAGAGCGGAAGGGAGCGCGGCCTGCCCCCCGCGAGCCGGAGCCGCTCCAGCCGGTCGAGGCTCTCCGGAGCGTACGGCCGCCCCCCGGCGTCGACGAGCACGGCGCGGCACCGGAGCACCCCCTCCAGCCACTCCTCCACCTCCCGCACCCGGTCGGAGCCGAGCAGCAGCCTCCGCAGCCCCGCGCGTTGCAGGAGCAGGGCGCCGGGCCCCGCTGCCGCCGCCCTGCGGGCCCCCCGCCCGGTCTCCAGAGGCTCCAGCGCGTCGCGGAGGCGCGCGAGCAGCGCGCGCTCCGCCCCCGAGAAGGGGGCGACGGAGCGCCGGACGGCGTACAGCACCGCCCCCGAGCCGGCCTCCCGCCCGCCGATGGGGAGGGCGAGCACCGAGCGTACCCCCTCGCTGTCCGTGGCGTCGCTCACCCCCGGGTAGCGGTACTGGCAGTTGAGGTAGTCCGCCACCTCCAGCGGCCGCCGCCCGGCGAAGGCCCTGCCGCCGACCCCCTCCCCCAGCGGAAGCTCGAAGCCGAAGCCGGGGCTGCGGGCCCCCACGTGCCGCCGGACCTCCACCACGCCGTCGTGCACCCCTCCCCAGTAGGCGAACTCCGCCCGGCCCACCCGGCGGACGAGCTCCAGCAGCTCCGGCAGGCACTCCTCGTCCCCGCTCCGGAGCGCGGGTACAAGCTCCCCGAGCCTCCCGCCGCCGAGGTGCTCCCGCTCCCGGCGCTCTACCTGGATGAGCTCCTCCACCGCACCCCGGAAGAGCTCCGGGCCCCTCCCCTCGAGCGGCCCTAAGGCCCACAGCACCCACAGCCCGCCCGCGACGCGGAAGACCCGGGGGGGAGCGTCCGGCAGGCACGGGGCGCCGCGCCAGAGGGCCCCGGACCCCGGCTCCTCCTCGCCGGACCCGAGCCTCCCCGCCGCCCACCGGCGTACCTCCTCGGGGGCCGCGCCCGCGTACTCCACGAGCCACCGCTCCCTCCCCGCGGGGTCCGGGCGGGCCAGCAGCGTCCCCGCCGCCGGCGCCGCCCGCGCCGCCTCCTCCAGCGCGAGCCTCACCCACGCCCCCCGCCCGGCCGGCTCCAGCGCCGCCCGCCGCAGCAGGCCCGCGGCGCCCTCCCATCCCCTCATCCCCTGTTCCTCCTCACAAAACGCGGCCCCGAGATTTGTTCCGCCCGACATAGTAGGGGCTCGCCGCCTCCCCTACAATACCTGCAGAGGGACGAGGAGGAAGCTACGAAAGGCAGGAGCAGGTGGGCTCTGGGGTGAAGGTGTCCGGCGCGTTGCGTATACCGTGTACGCGGGTCTTGCTTGCGGTGCTGGCTGCGGGGCTGGCCGCCTTCGTGGCGGCGTGGGCCGGTGGCGGGGCTGGTGCGCAGCTGGCGGACGAGGGGCAGGATACCGGGAGCGACAGCCGGAGCTGTCGGCTGCAGGACGCGCGGGCCGAGGGGCTCGTGCCGGGGGCCGAGGTCCAGGACGGGGACTGTCTGCGGGATCTCACGACCGCGGGCACCAGGAGGACCGGGCACACCGACCCGAACGACTGGGAGGGGCTGCACGCCTCCGGGACCCGCAACCCGTCCGGGGTGCCGGGGCTGCAGGTCGACGGCTACTTCCCCGACGGCTCGGCGACCAACACCAACAACGGCTGGGCGCACGACGCGCAGTTCGTGATCCGGTTCCCCAACCGGTGGAACGGGAAGCTCGTGATCACGGGTGCGCCCGGGGTCCGGGAGCAGTACGCCAACGACTTCATCATCAGCGACTGGGTGCTGGCCCGGGGCTACGCCTTCGCCGCCACCGACAAGGGGAACACGGGGACCGCCTTCTACCGGGACGGGAGGAGGCCCGGGGATGCGGTGGCCGAGTGGCACCGGCGGGTGGAGCAGCTCGCCCGGGCCGCCAAGGCGGCCGCAGAGCGGTACTACGGCCGGGCTCCCCGGCGCACCTACGTCACCGGCATCTCCAACGGCGGGTACCTCGCCCGCTACGCGCTCGAGAACACCCCCGGTCTCTACGATGGCGGGGTGGACTGGGAGGGGACCCTCTTCCGCGCCCAGGGGCCCAACCTCCTCACCTTCCTTCCCCCCGCCCTCAGAAACTACCCCGAGTACCGCGCCACCGGGAGCGAGGAGGCGCGAAGGGCCATCATCCGGGCCGGCTTCGCTCCGGGATCCGAGTTTCTGTGGGACTACCACTACCTCGTCTACTGGGACCTCACGCAGAGGATCTACCGGGAGGAGTTCGACCCGGCCTACGACGGGGCGCTTCAGGCCGGCATCCCCTTCTGTCAGGAGGGGACACCCAACTGCGACGCCGACTACGAGTACGCCGAGAGGCCCCGCAGCGTAAAGGAGGCGGTGGGGCGGGTCTCCAACACCGGCCGGATCGGGCGTCCCATGATCACGCTGCACGGCGACCTGGACGCCCTGCTCCCCGTAAGGGTCGACTCCGACGTCTACCGGCGGCTCGTCGAGCGGGCGGGGCGCGCCGGGATCCACCGCTACATCGTCGTCGGGAGGGGCAACCACGTGGACGGGCTCTACGACCGCTACCCGGAGCGGCTGCGGCCCATCCTGCCCTGCTACCGGGCCGCGTTTTTGGCCCTGGACCGCTACGTCGAAGGGCGGGGGAGCCTTCCCAGAAACGGCTTTCTCCCCAAGCCCGAGAGCGGGGACGTGGTCAACCGCTGCGACCTGGGAGAGGTGAGGGCCCACCGTGGGTGAGGCGTCGGGTCGCCGCGGCGGCCGCGGGCGGCGAAAACGCGGGCCGCCGCCCGGCTGCGGGCAAAAATGTTCGGCTCGTCCGTGCGGAGCAAGCGAGAGAAGGAGGAGATCGTGGAGAGGCTAGGAGGAGAGCGGGAGGGGCAGACCTCCTCTATCCGCCAGGTGGCGCTGGCGAGCTTTATAGGCACCGCCATAGAGTGGTATGACTTCTTCCTGTACGGGACGGCGGCGGCGCTCGTCTTCGGAGAGCTCTTCTTCCCCGAGTTCTCGCCGCTGGCCGGGACGCTGGCGGCGTTCGCCACCTACGCCGTCGGCTTTGTGGCGCGGCCGCTCGGCGGGATCGTCTTCGGCCACTACGGCGACAGGATCGGGCGCAAGGCCATGCTGGTGCTCTCGCTGCTCATCATGGGGGTGGCGACCTTCCTCATCGGGCTGCTGCCGACCTACGCCCAGGTCGGGGTGCTCGCGCCCGTCCTGCTCGTCATCCTGCGCTTTCTGCAGGGCATCGGCATCGGTGGCGAGTGGGGCGGGGCGGTCTTGATGGCCGTCGAGCACTCGCCGCGGGGCCGGCGCGGCTTCTACGGTAGCTGGCCGCAGATGGGGGTGCCCGCGGGGCTTCTCGGCGGCAACCTGGTCTACCTCGCCGCCACCTCCCTCATCCCCGCCGACTGGGCCTGGAGGATACCCTTCCTCTTCTCCATCGTGCTCGTCGCCGTCGGGCTCTTCATCCGGCTGAAGCTGCTCGAGACCCCGGCCTTCCAGCAGGTCAAGGAGACCGGCACCGAGGCCCGGATGCCCATCCTCGACGTCATCCGGACCTACCCCAAGAACGTGCTGCTCGCCATGGGCATGCGCATCGCCGAGAACGGCACCTTCTACGTCCTGACCGTCTTCGTGCTCAGCTACGTCGCCGGGGAGCTCGGGCTCGACCAGAGCGTCGGGCAGGTGGGGGTCATCATCGCCGCCGCCATCGGGCTGCTGACCATCCCGCTCTTCGGGGCGCTCTCCGACCGCATCGGCCGGCGCCCGGTGTACATGTTCGGGGCGGCCTTCTCGCTGGTGTTCGCCTTCCCCTTCTTCTGGCTGCTCAACACCGGGATAGAGCCCCTGATCTGGCTCGCCATCATCCTCGGGGTCAACGTGGGCCACGACGCCATGTACGGGCCGCAGGCCTCCTTCTTCGCCGAGCTGTTCGGCACCCGGGTCCGCTACTCCGGGGCCTCGCTCGGCTACCAGCTGGCCTCCGTGATCGCGGGCGGCCTCTCCCCGTTCATAGCCACGGCGCTGCTCGCCGCCTTCGGCTACGGGGCGGTCGCCCTCTACACCGCGGCGATGGCCCTGATCACCCTGATCTCCGTCGTGCTCGCCACCGAGACCTTCCGGGAGGACATCGCCGCAACCCAGGCCGAGGAGCAGCGCCTGATCTCCGGCGCCCAGCCCCGGGTACAGTAAAGCCGTATCGTCCGGCAGGGGCCGGATCTTCTCCGGCCCCTGCCGGGGGCGAACGGCGATAGGACGCGAGAGGAGGTCTTGCAAGTGAGGGAGATGCCTGCGCTCTCCGACGGCGTGGTGGACCTCGACCTCGAGGGCCGGAGGGCCTTCGTCACCGGGGCCGCGAGCGGCATCGGGCGGGCCTGCGCCGAGCGCCTCGCCCGGGCCGGCGCCTCGGTCGTGGTGGTCGACCTCGACGGTGAGGCCGCGCGGGCGGTCGCCGGGAGCATCGGGGGGGAGGCCGTGCAGGCCGACCTCTCCGACTACGCCGCCCTCGACGCGCTGGAGGTGGAGGCCGACGTGGTGGTCAACAACGCCGGGCTGCAGCACGTGGCGCCCGTGGAGGAGTTCCCGCCCGAGAAGTTCTCCCTCATGCTCCGGGTCATGCTCGAGGCGCCCTTCAGGATCGTCCGCAAGGCGCTGCCCCGGATGTACGAGCGGGGGTGGGGGAGGGTCATCAACATCTCCTCCATCCACGGGCTCATCGCCTCGCCCTACAAGTCCGCCTACATCGCGGCCAAGCACGGCCTCGAGGGGCTCTCCAAGGTCATCGCGCTCGAGGGCGGCCCGAAGGGGGTGACCAGCAACTGCATCTGCCCGGCCTACGTCCGGACGCCGCTGGTGGAGAACCAGATCTC
>Ga0207863_100196_pt1 | contig 26413 bp, 20 predicted proteins | sample CeladaPassaD2F12_FD_187497 | JGI IMG/M metagenome (GOLD analysis project Ga0207863, IMG submission 187497) | Cellulose-adapted microbial communities from the Joint BioEnergy Institute, USA - Passage D2F12 (SPAdes) (version 2) | ecosystem: Engineered > Bioreactor > Continuous culture >... | reverse complement strand
AGGCGCGGTAGGGGAACAGACGCTTCAGCAAATCCAGCGTGCGATGGACCGCTCCGGCGCTCGGATACGGTCCGAAGTAGCGACTCCCGTCCTGGACGACACGACGCGTCGCGACGACCCGGGGAAACGGCTCGTTGGTGATCCGGATGAACGGGTACGTCTTGTCGTCCCGCAACATGATGTTGTACCGCGGCCGATAGCGCTTGATCAGCTCGTTCTCGAGGATCAGCGCTTCGGTCGGTGTATCGGTCCGGATCACTTCGAAATCCGCGATGTGCTGGACGAGCTCGCGCGTCTTGGCATCCATTCCGGCCTGGGAGCCGAAGTACGAGCGCAACCGCTGCCGGAGCGAACTCGCTTTCCCGACGTAGATCACCCGCCCCTGGGCATCTTTCATGAGATACACCCCAGGCGCCGGCTCGATCGCCGCCAGACGAGCCCGGAGCATGTCCAGCTGCTGAGTCGTCGCTCGCTGTCCGCTCATAGGTGAGACCCGTCTCGGTCAGTCGAAATCGAGCAGATCTTCCAGAAAGTGTCGAAGCTTCTTCTTCCGCCGTTTTCGCGGATAGGATGGCTCAGGCTCGTCGTCCCACTCCGGCGGACGCCGGTAGTAGGATCCCTCGGCACGCATCAGCTGTTCCAGCTCACCCCGGTCGAGAAAGATCCCGCCACATTCTTCATACCGTTCGAAGACGACATGGTGGCGTTCGACCGTACGCATACGACCGAGGCATTTCGGACAAACGAGAGTCGTCGTCGGTTTCTCCCGGGCCTCATCATCACCACTCACCGATCAGGATACCATTGCATGGACGAGTCTTCCGTCGACTCCGGTCGAGGGCAGCACGTGCTATCGGACAGCCGTCGACCCCAACGACGCGGGAAACGGCCTCACACAGCTGGTACGGCACCGGCACTGCTCCGGCACGAGCAACCCGAGAGGGACCGCATCAGGCTGCCGGCCCCGTACAAGCCCGTCGTGGCCGCCTATACTGTTCTACATTGCTGAACACTCGGCTTGCCGCATTATGCCTAAAGGATTACACTGCGGGGTAGCACGGGGAGCGACTCCAGGGGGAGCGCTGTCCGGACGTACCAGAGCGGCCGTCAACGGTCGCGCTCAGGGGTACCGGCCACGTTCCCCGTATCCGCGTGCAGTGAGCCGTTGCTGGATGCACAGGGAGGCAGGATTCATGTCGAGCGGTACAGCGAAAAATCTCCAGGAAATCCTCAGCCGGGTTCCGAACATTCAGGAGTACCTGTACAACAACCAGACGGGTGCGCGTGTCTACCCGGTCGTGCCCCCCGAGTTCACAAACTGGCGCGACGAACAGCACGCCTGGCGCGAGACCGTCTGCCTCTTCGACCTCTCCTACCACATGACCGACCTCTTCCTCCGCGGCCCCGACGCCTTCGCCCTCCTGCGCCAGCTCGGCATCAACTCCTTCGAGGGCTTCGAGCCCGGCCAGGCCAAGCAGTACATCCCGGTCTCGCCCGAGGGGTACATCATCGGGGACGTGATTCTCTTTTACCTCGAAGATGGCACCTTCCAGCTCGTGGGCCGGCCGAGCGCGCACAACTGGGTGCAGTTCCATGCGGAGACGAGCGGAGCCAACGTCACCTACGAGCGCGACGAGTGGTCGGTCGCCGATCCCCACAAGCCGCGCAAGACCTTCCGCTTCCAGATCCAGGGTCCCAACGCCCCCAAGGTGCTCGAGAAGCTGCTCGGTGGCCCGCCCCCGGAGATCCCCTTCTTCCACTTCACCCGCGTCCAGATCGCCGGCAAGACCGTCGGACTCCTCCACCACGGCATGAGCGGCGTCTCCGGCGCCGAGTTCTTCGGTGACTTCGCCGATGGCCCCGCCGTCAAGGCCGCCATCCTCGAGGCCGGTAAGGAGTTCGGCTTGCGGCAGGTCGGCTCACGGGCGTACGCGACGAATGGACTGGAGTCGGGCTGGATTCCGAACCCGCTGCCAGCGATCTACACCAGCCCGGAGCTGCAGAAGTACCGCGAGTGGCTGCCGGCCAACGCCTACGAGGCGGTCGGCTCGCTGGGTGGGAGCTTCGTCAGCCCCAACATCGAGGACTACTACCTGACGCCGTGGGATCTGGGGTACGGGCGCCTGATCAAGTTCGACCATGACTTCGTCGGGCGGGCAGCGCTGGAGCGGCTGAAGGACCAGCCGCACCGCAAGAAGGTGACGCTGGTCTGGGACCCGGAGGAAGCGGCGCGGGTGCTCTCCAGCCTGGTCACCCAGCCCAAGGGGCAGCGCTACAAGTACTTCGACCTGCCACTGGCCCAGTACGCCACCTGGATGTACGACGCCGTCCTCAACGATGCCGGGGAAGTCGTCGGGTTCGCCATGTTCACCGGCTTCAGCTCGAACGAAGAGCGTGTCCTCTCGCTCGGCATGGTGAAGCCCGAATACGCCAAGGAGGGGACGCGGCTGCGCGTCGTCTGGGGCGAGCCGAACGGTGGGTCGCGCAAGCCGTCGGTGGAGCGGCACGTGCAGACTGAGGTGTGGGTCACCGTCGGGCCAGTGCCGTACGCCGAGCCGGCGCGCCGCTACCGCGAGCAGGTCGCCAAGGCGCGCAAGTAGCGTTACACGACACGAGCGATCCCAGAGGGACTCCCCGGCAGCGGGGAGTCCCTCTCGTTTCCCACGCGACTGGCACGAACCTCGCTGTGTCCGTACACTTCGGCGCAAGAGGTGGGCACGGTGAGTACACGTCCAGCAACACCGATTCGCGAGCTCCTCGAACTCCGCGAGGATGCCTGGCTGCACCCGGCAGCGACGCGCAGCCGCGGCGCAGCGCGCCAGCGAGCGGAGCCGGAGTGCCCGTACCGCACTGCCTTCCAGCGCGACCGGGATCGGGTCATTCACTCCAAAGCGTTCCGCCGCCTCAAGCACAAGACGCAGGTGTTCATCGCCCCGAGCGGCGACCACTTCCGCACTCGACTCACCCATACGCTCGAGGTGACGCAGATCGCTCGCACGATCGGGCGTGCCCTGTGTCTCAACGAGGACCTGATCGAAGCGATCGGCCTCGCGCACGATCTCGGCCATACCCCCTTTGGCCACACCGGTGAACGAGCCCTGGCCGCGGTCTTTCCCGGCTTCCGCCACAACGAGCAGAGTCTGCGCGTCGTCGACCGGATCGAGCGCGACGGACAAGGCTTGAACCTGACCGAACCGGTGCGCGACGGCATCCTGCGGCATTCCAAAACGGTCGACAGCATCGCCAGTCCGGTCGCTGGGTGGCCTCGCACGCCAGAGGGACAAGTCGTGAAGATCAGCGACGGGATCGCCTACATCAACCACGACCTCGACGACGCGCTCCGCGCCGGGATCATTCAGCTGGACGACGTCCCACGCGATATTCTCGAGACCCTCGGCTGGTCGCATGGCGAGCGGATCCATCGCCTGGTCGCGGACGTCATCGCCACCTCCCAGCCACTGCTGGACACGGCTGAGCCTGGCACACCGGTGATCCGCCTTTCCCCGCAAATGGAAGAGATCGCCAATCGTCTGCGGCGCTTCTTGTTCGATCGCGTCTACGAGCCGCTCAACCAGCTCGAGTCCACGCGCAAGGCCGAGCGGATCATCCAGTTTCTGTTCGAATATTATGTCGTTCACCCCGACGCGGTACCGGACGACTTCCGGTCAGCCTTGGCTGGTGAATCGGTCGAACGGATCGCGGCTGATTATGTGGCGAGCATGACCGACCGGTTCGCGCTCGCCTGCTTCGAGTCGATCTGGATGCCGCGCTTCTGGTCGTTCCTCGGGTGAGACGATGGCACGCGAAGACGTCGAACGAGTCAGAGAAGCCATCGATATCGTCGAGCTCATCGGCAGCACGCTCGACCTGCGCAAGGCAGGGAAGAACTACAAGGCGCTCTGCCCGTTTCACCAGGAAAAGACGCCCTCGTTCTACGTCTTCCCCGAGACACAATCGTTCTACTGCTTCGGCTGCGGTGCGAGCGGCGACGCCATCACCTTCGTCATGCGGACCGAGCAGCTCGGTTTTCGCGAGGCACTCGAGCGTCTGGCCGAACGAGCCGGTATCACGCTCCAGTCATCTCGCCTGCACGATGACCAGGAGGACGAGCAGCGACAGCGATTGTTCGAGCTCAACCGCCTGGCCGCTGCCTGGTTCGCCCATGTTCTCTGGTCGACCGCATTCGGTGAGCCGGCCCGGGCGTATCTGGAGCGCCGCGGCGTCGACCGGGCGACCGCCGAGCGCTTCGGGCTCGGATTCGCCCCCGACGCACCCGCTGCGTTACTCCGCTATCTCACGCAGCGTGGCGCCAGCTCGGACGAACTCGTGCAGGCCGGACTGGTGGTCCGGCGTGACGACGGCTCGCTCGTCGACCGCTTCCGCAACCGCGTCATTTTCCCGATTCGCGACCGACAGGGACGGATCCTCGGCTTCGGCGGTCGGTCGCTTGGCGACGTACAACCCAAGTACCTCAATTCCCCGCAGACCCCTCTTTTCGACAAGAGCAGCGTGCTCTACGCCCTCGATCTCGCCGAGGAGGCGATCCGCGCGCAGCGCACCGCGATCGTGGTCGAGGGATACCTCGACGCCATCACGGCACATCAGTTCGGGTACCTGAATACGGTCGCCTCGCTCGGCACGGCGCTCACGGAACGGCAGGGGAAACTCCTCCGTCGGCTCGCCGACCGGATCCTCCTGGCGCTGGACGCCGACGCCGCCGGACGGCAAGCAACACTGCGCGGACTCGAACTCCTGCGTACCGCGCTCGCTGACACCGAGCGGCCAGTCGCCGACCCGCGCCAGCTCGTCCGCTTCGAGCGCACGCTCGGCATCGAACTGGCGGTCGTCGTGCTCCCAGAGGGATTCGACCCGGACGATCTGATCCGTCAGGATCGCCCGCGCTGGGAAGCAGCACTGGCGCAACCGGTATCGCTGGTCGACTATTATCTCGACGCCCTGCTCGGCAGCCAGCCACCAGCGCACCCGCGGGAAGCGGCTGCACTGCTCGAACGTGTGGCGCCGCTCCTGCTCGAGCTCGGTGATCCGGTACAGGTCGACCTCTATACCCGCGCAGTGGCGCACCGTTTGCACCTACCCGAGGAGACGGTGCGCCGACTGCTCGCGTCGTACCGGCGGCGGCCAGTGAAGTCGAGCAGTTCCACGAACGGCCAGCAGCCTGGACAACGCCCACTCACGACCGAGCAGCAGCTCATCGCGCTCCTGTTGCGCTACCCTGACGCTGCCGCTATCTTTTTGGAAGAGCTGGATCAGGAAAGTCTCCTCGACGTCCGGCATCGCGAGATCGTGCAGGCCCTCCGTTCGGGCGTGGTCGGGGCCGAAACTGGCTGGCCCGACGAGCTGACCGAGTACGTCGCGTTCCTGCGCGAGCGCGTCGCTGCTCAACCCGATCTGCCGGTACCGCTCGCCCGGCAAGCGCTCCGCGATGCCCTCCGTCGGCTGCGCCGAGAGCGTCACGACGAGCGACTCCGGTCGCTCCTGAGCGAAGTCCGCGTTGCGGAACAGACCGGCGACCGGGCTGCCTTGCGGAGCGCCTTGGAACTCATCGAAGCACTCAAGCAGCGCTTCCCGGAGTTCTATCCCGAGCGTAGTCCCTACTTCCGGGACACCCGCGATCCTGTCACCTGACAGCCAACGCGGCGCGCACAGCGGCGATCAGCTGGGCATCCTGCTCGGGCAAGACAGTGCGGGCATCCAGCAACAGGCGATCGTCCTCCACGCGCCCGACCACTGGCGGACGACCGAGCCGCAGGCGACGAGCGAACTCCTCCAGCGTGCACCCAGCGCGCTCGTGCACGCTGCGTGCGGGAATCGCCAGCGCGACGCTCGGCAGCGTCTCACCGGGAAGCGACCCACCCCCGACCGTCGCCTCGGTCGCGACGACCGAACAGTCGACCATCGTAGCGAGTTCCGCGGCCCAGCGACGGCAGCGCTCCTCGAGTGCCGCAACGGGCGCAGCGATCATGCGCCAGACCGGTATCTTCTCGACTGCCTCGCCACGAAGGTAGTGCCGGAGAGTCGCCGCGATCCCGGCGAGTGCAGTCTTGTCGGCCCGTATCGCCCGAGCGAGCGGATGCCGCTCCAGTCGTTCGACGAGCTGCTTACGACCAACGATCAGCCCCGCCTGTGGCCCGCCCAGGAGCTTGTCGCCGGAAAAGCAGACCAGATCCGCACCCGCCGCGATAGCTTCTTGCACGGTTGGCTCATGCGCGAGCCCGTACTGGGCGGTGTCGAGCAGCGCCCCGCTACCCAGATCCTCGATCAGCAGCAAGCCGTGTGCGTGCGCCAGGGTAGCGAGTTCCGCCAGCGCGGGCTGGTGCGTGAAGCCGATGATCCGGAAGTTGCTCCAGTGGACAGAGAGAATGGCGGCCGTCTCGTCGGTGATCGCTTCCTGGTAATCGCGCACGTAGGTTCGGTTCGTCGTGCCGACCTCGACGAGCCGGGCACCACTCTGGCGCAGGACATCCGGGATGCGAAACCCACCACCGATCTCGACAGCTTGACTGCGCGAGACCAGAACAGCGCGGCCGGCGCAGAAGGTGCTGAGAACCAGGAGCACCGCGGCAGCATTGTTGTTGACCGCGAGTCCAGCTTCCGCACCGGTCAGCAGCGAGAGGAGCCGGCTGATCTCCGCCATCCGTCCGCCGCGCCGACCGGTCTCCAGGTCGATCTCGAGCGCCGAGTAACGGCGGGCAGCATCGGCCATGGCGGCGGCTGCATCGTCGCTGACCGGTGCGCGACCAAGATTGGTGTGGATCACCACGCCGGTCGCGTTGATCACCGGCTCGAGCCGCGGTCGGGCCAGCCGCTCCAGCTCGCGGAGAACGGTCGCGAGCACGTTACCCGAACGGCCCGTGGCGAGGATCGACTGACGAGCCGAGGCGAGCGCTTCCTGAACGACCTGCACGACCGCACGCTCGCCGAGCTCGTCCACGAACGGACGTACTGCCGGATGCTGGCACAGTGTCGAGACGGCAGGGAGATTCCGGAGCTGCTGTTGGCGATCCGCGTCGAGGACTTCGACCGACGAGCGCTCCATCGTGACGCCCCTATTGGATACGAAAAAGGCCGGCTCAGCCGGCCAACCAGTCGGGGAGAGAGGATTCGAACCTCCGACCTCCGCGTCCCGAACGCGGCGCGCTAACCGGGCTGCGCCACTCCCCGCTTATCCGGCGGGAGTATAGCATACACGCAGCACCGCTGCCAAGGCGCTCCCTAGCGCGTGTCCCGGTATGTCGGGTAGAATTGACGGTGCGTTGGGTCTCGTGCCCGCGTAGCTCAGGGGAAAGAGCCGGGGCGTCCTAAGCCCTGTGGTCGGGGGTTCGAGTCCCTCCGCGGGCGCTGCCATCGGCGACTACTCCTTGCCACCGGCACGCACGTCGGTGGCATTCTTGCTTGCGAGCCGGCTGAGGCGCGTGAAGGGAGCCACGCGGCGGTGGAAAGCGAACTGGACCGGCGAGACTTCTTCCCCGCGACGACAATCGAGCGGGTCGCCATGATCAGCGTGCACACCTCACCGCTGGCACAGCCAGGAATCGGCAACGCCGGTGGCATGAACGTCTACATCCGCGAACTCAGCCGTCACCTCACCGAGCGTGGCGTTGAGGTCGATATCTTCACGCGACGCGAGGATCCCACGACTCCGGCGGTCGTCGAGCCTCGCCAGGGTGTCCGCGTCTACACCTTGGACGCCGGCCCACCCGCACCGGTCGCCAAGGAGCAACTCTTTTGCTACCTGCCCGCTTTCGTCTCCGAACTCGCCTACCAGGTCTATCGGGACCGGCGGACCTACGACGTGATCCACGCCCATTACTGGCTGTCCGGCTGGGCCGCCTACCTCTTGCAGCGCTACTGGAACATCCCCTTCGTCCAGATGTTCCACACGCTGGCTGTCCTCAAGAACGCCGTCCCGTTCGGCCCCCGCGAGTCGCTCCTCCGGCTGCAGGTCGAGCAGGGTTTGGCACGGGTCGCCGATGCGATCATCGCTGCCAATCCCGATGAACGCCTCACGATCGAGCGCGAGCTGGGAGCGGCGAGCACCAGCCTGTGTACCGTCCCACCCGGTGTCGACGCCGAACACTTCCGCCCGCTCGACCGTGCGGCCGCCCGCGCCGAACTGGGCATCGAACCGGGACGACCGACCGCGCTCTTCGTCGGGCGGATCGATCCGGTCAAAGGGATCGATGTGCTCCTGCGGGCCTGGCAGCGTGTCGTCGCAGACCTGTCGCACCAGCGACCGCTTTTGCTGTTTCTCGGGGGAACTTTCCAGACCGGTTCCGGTGCACCGCGACCGGACGAGGCGCTCGCCCGCGTCATCGCTGAAGCAGCCAGCCTCGGTCTCGGCGACACGATTCGTTTCGTCGGGTCGCGGCCGCGAGAGGAACTCCCTCTCTTCTACAATGCAGCCGATCTGTGCTTGATCCCGTCCTTGTACGAATCGTTCGGTTTGGTCGCCGTCGAAGCCATGGCCTGTGGCACACCGGTCGTGGCGAGCTGCGTCGGTGGCTTGCGATTCAGCATCGAGCACGAGGTGTCCGGGTTGCACGTCCCGCCAGCCGATCCTGAGGCGTTCGCTGCCGCTACGATCCGGGCGCTGACCGACCACCAGCTGCGGTCGCACTTGCAGGTCGGTGCGCGGCAGGCTGCCCTGCGGTATTCCTGGCACCGCGTAACCACGATCGTTGCCCGGGTCTACGAGCAGGTCGCGCGGCGTGAAACGCTGCGACCGTGTTGCACTGCGTGAGCGATGCCATGAGCCGGTTCGCTGTCGCGCAAGAGATATTTGAACGTTTCCCCGACTATCTGGTTATCGTCCTGGTCGCGGAAGGTCTCGACATGCGCGACGCCGCGGAAACGGCACGTGCCTGGCTCGCCGAGAGTGCCACGCAGGTGCAGGAACGCTCCAACACGACCGATCCCAAGGGGCTCGCCCCGATCGCCGTATGGCGACGAGCGTTCCGCGAGCTGGGCTGGTCTGCCAGCACCTACCAGAGCTCGGTCGAGGCGCTCCTGCGCCGGACGCTCAAGGGCAACCCGCCGCCCAGCATCAACCCCGTCGTCGACTTGGTGAACGCGGCCTCGCTGCGGTTCCTCGTGCCCATCGGCGCGCACGACCTCGACAGCGCACCTCAGGGGATCACCGTCCGGCCGAGCACACCAGCCGATCGCTTCCTCCCGCTCGGAGACGGGGAACCGGAAACCCCCGAGCCTGGCGAGATCGTATACGCCCACGGCCACGAAGTGCGGACGCGCCGCTGGGTCTGGCGGCAGAGCCGGATCGGCCTGGTGACGCCTGAAACCCGGCGGGTCTTCGTGCCGATCGACGCGTTTCGCGGTGTGACCGATATCGCCGCGCAGGACGCTGCCGCCTGGTTGGCCAGCACGTTCCGTACGCTCCTCGGTGCCACCGTACGGGAGAGCGTCGTCGACGCCGAGCATCCGGAATGCGAACTCGGTGCCTGAGCACTGTCGCGGCTCGCCATTTCCGCCGCTCGCGTTCCCACAGACGCCGTATCGAACAGCGCGCGACCGCACCTGGGCCTGATCAGGGCTGGCCAACGGTCGCTGCGCCGAGCCGGCTACCTCAGGTACACTCGCGAACTTGCCGACCGCAAGCTATCGCGCTAGGCCGGATCACCCCAGGCGCCGCGAACTCTCTCGCACTGGTGCGCCCCTGACCACCTGCCAGGAACCGGCAACCGAGCGCTTCTTCGGCCATGTGCACCCGGCCCAGCACACTCTGAGCGGGCCGGCCGGTCGAGCAGCGACGAGATCGACGCACCACGCCACAGCCACGAGTCCGCCTCGACGCACCGTGATCGGGGCGCAGCGGTGCCCGATACAGCCAACGGTGAGCACTCGGGAAGTCTGCGCACACGGTCGGCGGATCCGGTGTTTCGGCATGTGCCGCTGCTCCGTGCTGCCCGCGCTGGAACCGCGTCAACCAGCTCGCGAGCGTGGCGAGAGCCCATCCGCGAGGTCGACGAGTGCTGCGCTTGACGAGACGACGAGGAGCTGGTACGATGCGACTGGTCGGGCTCTCGAGCGGAGTCGACGATGCTGATCGAAGACAGGCGAGCCCTCAGAGTGTCAGTTGTCCCCCGAAGCTGGTCAGCACAGCTGCCAGCAGCACCCCGTCGTGTCTACCCCCTGAAACGCCATTCCCTCGCTCGTTGACCGCTCGTTCGCGTACGCGACGCGCGTCACCGGACAGTGACACGCCGAATCGTGTAGCGCGTCTCTCGCGCACCACGGCTTCGGTGCGCATAGTGACCACGCACGAATTTCGAATCGGTTCGGACTCCGTGTCGGAGCGAGATGGGAGGGAATGGCATGTTCCAGGGCACGTTCGTCGCATTGATCACACCGTTCACCGGCGACCGGATCGACGAGCCAGCGCTTGCTCGCCTGGTGGACTGGCTCATCGATCAGGGAGTCGACGGCCTCGTTCCCTGCGGGACGACCGGGGAAACGCCGAGCCTGACCGAGGAGGAGTGGCAGCGTGTCGCTGCGCTCGTCATCGAGCGCGCGGCGGGACGCGTGCCAGTCATCGTCGGAACCGGCACGAACTCCACCGCCACCACGATCGCGCGGACGCGTATCGCACGGGAACTCGGTGCTGATGCCGCGATGGTCGTGACGCCGTACTACAACAAGCCGCAACAGGAAGGGCTCTTCCGACACGTGGTCGCGGTCGCCGACGCAGTCGATCTCCCGCTCGTCGTCTACAACGTGCCGGGACGAACCGGAGTCAACCTGGCGCCAGAGACGGCCCGACGCCTGGTCGAGCAGGCACCGGTCGTCGCGATCAAGGAGTCCAGCGGCTCGCTCGACCAGATCAGCGAACTCGTCGTGGCAGTCGGTGAGCGCTGCGCTGTGCTGAGCGGTGACGATTCCCTCACGCTGCCGATCATCGCCGTGGGCGGTCGCGGCGTCATTTCGGTTGTCGCCAACGTCGCACCAGCGGCGATGGCGGCGCTCGTACGTGCAGCCCTGCAGGGTGACATGGAGCGAGCACGCGCGCTCCACCACGAACTCTTCCCGCTCGCGCGAGCGCTCTTTCTCGAAACGAATCCCGTTCCCGTCAAGGCTGCGGCCGAAATGCTCGGCCTGTGCGCGGGGACAGTCCGTCTCCCGCTCACACCTCTGAGCGACGCGAACCGCCAGCGCCTAGCACACGTCCTCGCCACCTGTCCTCATACGGCACCGCTGCTGGCCAGCCGTCTGGGGGAGGCTGCCTGATGCTCCGGATCGGCGTCATCGGCATCACCGGGCGAATGGGTCAGGCTGTCCTCGACGTCGCGTCGAGCGCTCGCGACATCGCGATCGTTGCCGGGTTCGTTCGGCCGGGCCGCGATACGGCAACGCTCCGGGCGGCACTCCCGCCCTCGCTCCTGCTGACCGACGCGTTGCCCGATCTCATGCGCCTCGTGGACGTGGCGATCGACTTCAGTCACCCCGATCTCACGCTGGCGGCGGCGCGCGCCGCCGCCAGTGCCGGTGTGCCGCTCGTCAGTGGTACGACGGGTCTGGCCGAGGCGCACCAGGCTGCTCTCCTAGATGCGGCTCAGCACGTCCCGATCGTCCACGCAGCGAACTTCAGTCTCGGAATCGCCGTGCTGCTCCGCATCCTTCCCGAGTTGCGCCGCCTCTTCGTCGATTGGGATATCGAGATCATCGAGCGTCACCACCGGGGCAAGCGCGACGCGCCATCGGGTACGGCGCTCGCGCTCGCTCACGCTCTCAATACCACCTGTGCCGAAGCACCGCTGACGCCGGTCTACGGGCGTGGACCCGGTGAGGCGCCGCGCCGCCCAGGTGAAGTCGGTCTACATGCTGTCCGCGCCGGGGGTGAGGTCGGGCGGCACAGCGTGCTCCTGGCGAGCGACGATGAGGGACTCGAAATCACCCACTGGGCCCAGAACCGCCTGGCCTATGCGCGCGGTGCTCTGGAAGCCGCGCGTCGTATCCGCAACCGGCCGCCTGGCCTCTACACGTTCAGCGATCTGCTGTTCGCCTGAGCGTGACAGCGCGTCTCACCCCGCCGGATCCCCCAGCGGCCAACCGGCGGGGCATTCCTCACCGCTACCCTGCCGCGGTAAGCTCGAGTCGGTTGCGACGAGAGGCGAACTGAACGAAGGGAGCGCGCCGTGCGGTTCGGGATTCACGTCGGCCCGCAGAACACGACCATCGAGGAATTGCGCCGCCTGTGGCGGTTCGCCGATGAACAGGGGTTCGATTGGTTCTCGGTGTGGGATCATTTCTACGCCCGTACCTCGGATCGCATTCCACACTTCGAGGCCGTGTCCCTCCTCTCGGCGATCGCCAGTGAGACACAACGCATCCGCTTCGGTTGCATGGTGTTCGCCGTGCAGTTCCGCAACATCGGGCTGCTGGCCAAGTCGATCGTCACCATCGACCACCTGAGCGGTGGCCGTCTCGAGGTCGGCCTCGGTGCCGGCTGGCACGAGCCGGAATACCGCGCTTTCGGGTATCCGTTCCTCCCCGACCGCGAGCGGCTGGATCAGCTCGAAGAGGGTATCCAAGCCCTGCGTCGTCTCCTCCAGGAGGACGCGGTCACGTTCGACGGACGGTGGATCCAACTCCGTGAGGCGCGCGTCCTTCCCAAGCCGGTGCAGCACCGCTTGCCGCTCTGGGTCGGTGGAGCTGGCGAGCGGCGTACCGCTCGCATCGCGGCACGTCACGCTGATGGCTGGAACATCCCGTACATCGATCCGGCGGGCTTTCGCCAGAAGAAGGCTGCGCTGGAGCACTGGTGCGAGGTCGAGGGACGTGACCCGAAGACGATCCAAGTCGCCGTGCAGGTCGGCCTGTACATGGCACCCCAGGACGACGAGCGCGCAATCGCCCGCCTGCGGGAACGGCTGGCCGAGCAAGTCGGCCCACAGGCACTCCAGCAGCCCGGTTGGCTCATCGGTGGCCCGACCGTGATCGCCGAGCAGCTCGCTGCCTACCGAGAAGCCGGAGCCGATTGGATCAACGTCACCGTGCGACCGCCGGTCGATTTCGAGGCCCTGCAGGCGTTCGTCGAGCACGTCATGCCTGCCTTCCGCTAAGTGCCCGCAGCGGCCTCACTCGGCAACGGGCTCGGCTGGTGTACGGCGACCGTATAGAGCCGAACGCCGCGCACTGCCGTGGCTGATCTGGAAACCGGGGGCCACGCAGCCGTAAGATTCCGTCAGGGATGAGCCGGGTGCGGAGGCGCGATGCGGAAGGCGCACGTTCCATGGAACGATCTTCGGCCTTTCCTACAACAAGAAGGTGAGTAAGCCCGCTGATTATAATTTCACGAACTGCACATCACCAACTGGATTTACGACCCCAGGTTTGTAGATCCTTCGGCAAGGCACTCCCTTGTGTCACTGCCCTGTTACAGCTTAAGTTCTCACACATGAATTACGAATTCTTGGTACTTGTACCAACGCGTACTCGCACGGTCAGGGCAGTCTATCAAGTGCGAAAGCCGCCCTTCCTTGAACCCACTTTCAGCGCCTGAGAACGTTGATTAAGCACACTACGCTTTGGTACTCTCTCGTAACCGTCTACCCCTACCGCTGTTCTCCTTTATCTTTACTGCACATACGCAACCAAGAGACCCCTACTTACTGCTACGAGCTATACTCACTTATGTGCGGTACCGCAACATACTTGTATAGCACGGTGAGTATCGCGCTTGTTCCTTCATGACCGGAAACGTGATTACCTAACAACGCATCGCGCACCTATGATGCGAAAGACTGCTTCCGGCGGTTGACGTCGAACGCGATGCAGTTAGACAGTCCTTCGTCTCGCATCTTGAGCTGGACAATCGGACAAGAAAGCGATATACTATTATTTGGGGAAATCTTCCTCCAACAATGTCTGCGCCATCGGTACCGTCTTTGATGAAGGGGCATCGTGTAGCTCAAGGAGAAAACGGATCTCGCGCGAAGGGAGAAGCTCCCAAGCGTGAGAGCAGTTCAGCGCTATAGCCTCTAATGTGAGAGCAACCTGAAGGCGGAACCCTACCCGTATATCAGTTTCGGGTGAACCGACCGAGTCGACGCTGATTTGGGGCAAGTGGAGGTGTGAGCGATCGCTATGGGCAAGCCCGATCACAAATTGCCTCGAGAACATCGCCTGCGACTTACAACTCGCGTCCAGGAATCGGCCCGAGCCTTAGCCACCGCTGTAGAGCGTGGCTTCAACCACTGGATCCTCACTTTCTCAGGTGGCAAGGATTCAACTGCAACCTTGATCCTAGCGCTCGAGACTGCTCTTGAGAAACAGCTTCCCATCCAACGTATTGATGTAGTATACTCGGATACGCTTATTGAGATACCTGTTATTCAACAACACGCAATTCACTTTTTAGAATTCCTGGCAGGAGTCGAGCGCCTTCGCCAACTGCCCATGCACCTTCACATCGTTCGCCCAGCACTGGAAGAAAGATTCTGGGTCTGCCTGTTAGGAAAAGGCTACCCACCGCCTCATCAGCGGTTCCGCTGGTGTACGAGGCGATTGAAGATTGAACCTGTCGAAGCGCAACTTCGAGACATCATCCGACCGAATAGGACAGGCATCGTAACAGGGGTACGCTTCGGGGAATCTGTAGAACGGGACCGACAGTTGCGGGCATCCTGTCGCCGTGGAGGCGAGTGTGGCCAAGGAGCGTGGCTCCAATACAGCACACGCCTACAAGCCGTCTATTTAGCGCCGATCGCCTACTGGCAAGCATGTGACGTGTGGGATTTTCTGAATTTTTGGGCTCCTGGGCGTGGCTATCCGGTGAATCTCTTAGAGGATATCTACAACGGGAGAGACACGCGCTTTGGTTGCTGGATGTGTACAGTCGTCCGCCAGGATAAAGCAATGGCAAAAATTGTCGGTCGTCATGAATGGGCCCACCTCCGACCCCTGATGGACTTCCGAGACCGGATTCTCTCCATCACGCAGTCCGCCCGATCACGCTATCTCCGGCCAGATGGCAAGCCGGGTCGCCTCTCACTCGAAACTCGTCGACAACTACTTGACGAGCTTTTACGACTACAGGATACTGTTGGCATTTGTCTTATTGAAGAAGATGAGGTTCAATACATCAGAACGTTGTGGGCCAATCCCCAATATGGTCCGTATGGGAGGTGAAAGGCCATGGGCTATACAGGACAGCGTTCACGAGGCATTGCTGTAAGAAGGCTTCACAGCTTGCTGACATCCGATGACGCAACCTCTCTCCGGGAAATAGCGAAGCACCTTCGTGAGCTCGCCGAGTCTTTTGACAAGCCGGAGCACATTATCCAGGTGTCTACTGACACCAGCGATACTGATCCCCTGATTGTCATAGCTGTAGATGGGGGCGAAAATCTCATCTGCCCGCAAGCTCGAGAAGTTGCAATTGGATTGATCCGGGTCGGTGCATTCTCCCCAGATGCCGAAAAGCTATCGCAGCCATTGCCCAATCCGTTCGAGGTCTGCATCAAAGGCTTTCGTCTACTCTCTCCCGACCGCAAGCACGATCGTGATCACGTGAAGACCTACCTAGAGTCACTGCTTGAGTCCCACGAGACCTTGAAGAAGTTCCTCAAGCTCACAGGTATCACACTAGCTGATCTCGGTACTTATTATCAGCGCGATATTACCTCGCTTGTAACTACCATACGCGACATCGCAGAATGGTCCTTTCTTGTACACCTGGCCGATCAGTATAAAGAGACTAATGTTCTAATTGTAAAAGATGGTAGGCTCGCGCAAGTAGGTGTCAAGAAGGAATTCCGGAACAAACTTCTTCAGTTCTTTCAGTCCAATAGAACTCGCCTCGTCGGTGTCGTAAAGGCGAGCAAGCTAATGGGAGACCAACTAGCCGTCCGGCTTCTCCTCAGATGGCTGGATTGCCACCCGGTTCCGATCGCAATTCGTGTACCCGACGCGCTTATGGAATATGTTTATACCACCTCTCGCCAGTGGCATCCGGAAGAGGGGAAAAGCCTGGTCCTTGGCCGGCGCTATCTTCTCCGCTTTCGCAAGAAGGAATTCATACCGCTCGAGTCGGCCATTGCCTTTGACGTGCCGTCGTATTTGGAGAAGGACAAGAGGACCCTACAGCAAGTCATTACAACGTTGTACAAACATCGTTCCGCCTTGTATGGAGGAAGCGTCGCGCCTATCGTGCGAGCCCACGACACGGCTTCCGTTGCTGACGCCTCCATCAGACATCTCGAACGGGAGCTTTGGGAACTCGTCGAAAGGGAGGTCTTCGGCCATGGGTGAACCCGTCGGGTTCGTCAAAGACATCAAGCGTTCTAACGGGCAGGTGGTTGTCAGCCTAGTCCTCGTCCATCAGGAAGTTGAGCGCAAAGCCCCCTTACTTGGGGAACTCGTCCGAGTACAGTCTGGCCGATGCGACTCCCACGGCAGGCCTGTCGACTACCTCGGAATCGTGCTTGATGCCCGCTATTCTCCGATTGCGCACAAGGACTACGATCGTGACCTTGCTCTCCTCCATTTGAATAATCTCACTTCGCAGACAGAGGAGCTTCTCGACCCGACGGCGCAGGAGCAACTCAACTTCATGGAGTTCGACATCGCCCTCATCGGCGTTTTCGACCGCGAAGACTGTCACGTACTCCATCCTGGAGTTCGTTTTCTCCCATCTCTGGTTGGGGCAAAGGCGTACCGACTTGACGACCAAGAAGCTGGAGAGTTACTAGCGCTGAAATTCGGACACGGTTCACCCCCAGACAAACAACACGTTAACTTTGGGTATTTGGCCTACGGCACAGATCCGGTGGGTGAGCGACGCGCAGCACTGAAACGCGTGAGCCCCTCCGTATTCCACTCAAGTCGCACGGCAAACTTCGGAAAGACAGGCATGGGCAAGAGCAATGAGAACAAAATTATCGTTACCTTGCTGAAGTACTACTACCCAGACACAGCATTCCTCATCTTTGACGCTAACGGCGAATATGCGATACGCGGGGCAGCAGAAACGGAGATCGGGCTGGCTGAGGCCTTCCAGCAACTCGGGATGAAGGACCAGTTAGTCCTTTTCAGCAACAGACAAATGGGTGCTCGCTTAGAAGAGTTCCACGGCTTTCTTGAAACTAGAGAAGTAAAGGTGAACTTTTATCAGTACCCCGAGATCGCTATTGACCTGGCCTACCGTCGCTCCCTGGAGCGCGAGGCTAAGGTTCCTCAATATCTTGAGGAAGCGTTTACGAGTGTCGACGACTGGAAGGCGGAACCCAACCGCCAGGCTTATCTCTTCGGTGCATTCCGCGCTCTCGGCCTTGAACCGCATGAAGGGCTTCAAGTAAAGTATGGCAAAGACGACTATCGTTTGGACAATAACGAACAGTGGAATAAGTTGCAACAGCTACTTGATACCAAGGCTTCCAACACCAATGCTGAAGGAGGATCGCGCAAGCTGTATTTGTATAGGAGTCGTCTCGCCTTCCTAAAACCTCTGCATACCCCCCAACAGGACTGTGACATCTTCGCTGCCGTCTCACACGAACTTTTTGACAAGAAACGCGTTGTTATCCTCGATATGCCCTCTCTTGGAGATCTGGCCGAATTTCTCGCTAACCGACTAGCCTCAAAGCTTTTTGAAAGGGCGATAGAGAACTACAATCGCGGCCAAAAGACTCACTTTGTCATTATTCTTGAGGAGGCCCACCGTTATCTGTCTGATAATCACAACGTCTTCTATAAGATAGCCAAAGAGGGTAGAAAATTTGGGATCGGCATGATTTATTCTACTCAATCACCTCGTGATGTTCCAGATGAAGTTCTGTCCCAAACAGAAAACTTCCTTGTCAAACACGTCTCTAGCGAAGAGGATATCAAGGCACTGGTCAAGGCGAAAGCTTCATTCAATCTCGTGAAGGACTTCTTATTGTCTGAACCCGCGATCGGACTTACTTACTTCTACTCCGATCGAGATCAACCGTTCCCTGTATCACTCAAGGTTCGCCTCCTTAGCGACATTGTTGACGATCTACAAACGGCAAAGTCCACCAAAGAAGGACCATGAATCAAATTACATGTTCGCATGCGGTATCGGTCATCCAGCCATGATATATTTCGCGCTTAATCATTTCATGAAAGCTCAATCAGACGTTCACTCCCTTATCTTGTAGCAGACATGCGAAAATGTGCTATAGACCTGGCACAACTACCATTGCGGCATTCCGCCAACTCGGGCTCAAAATCGTAACGGTAGCGGGGGTGAAAACTCATGATCCGATGGAAAGATCCCAGCGAGCCGCTTCAGATGGGTCATATTGAAGATCTGATTGACGAGAATAGAGAGTTCGATCGTTGGCTCAAGCGCGACAAAAAGATGAGCCATTACGAGAATGCCAGGGACGATCGGAGGAAACGCAGGGAATACTTGGAGTTCCTTATCAGGAGTGTCAAGGACCCAACCTTGACACGTATCGCTGACCAGCTAAGTGTACGGTTGCAGACTGCCTCAGACGAGGAACTTGAAATCCTGCAGGACATCAGAGACTTCTTCGAGCAGCACCTTGGAGTTGCTGTACCGCACGTAGCGGGTGCCCCACCAGAATCGCATACTGTGAGAGAGGAGCCTACGACAGCGACCCAGCCGACAACGCCAGGGGAGACGAGGGAGGAAGACGCGCACTGGATCGGACGAGTCGCTCCAACGCTGAGCAGTCCCAGCACACCGAGCCAATTCACGTTTTGGGTAAAGGATGACGAAAACCTTCACATCGAGGTAGGTAACATCGTTACCGCCCATAACCGAGGAGTTCGGGTAACGGGTTTGGTCACGGATATTCAGGCTGTCAGCGACATTCGTCAAGTACTCGACAGCTTCTACGCCCATGCATTCGGTCGCCCGGAAGTCACGATGCCGACCCAACTTCCGGTCGTCGTGAGCGCACGCGCGGAGGTCGTCCGCCGAAGCGACGGCCGGATGGAACCCATCCGAGGGTCCTGGCCGGTAGCCTTCGCCAGCGCAAAAGAGATCAGAGAGGCGTATGGAGCCCAGATCTCACCCGAGCACGAGGTCCTAGCTGGGTTCACCTACGACGGTCAGGGTAACCCTGTTCCCATCGGGCTGGATGCCCGATATGTCGTCGGCTATGAAGCAGCGCACGTCAACATCTCCGGCGCCTCCGGAGTCGCTACGAAGACCAGCTACGCGCTGTTCCTACTCTATGGACTTCTGGCTCACAGTGAACGAAACGGCGGTCGCGTTGCGGCCATCGCCTTCAATGTGAAGGAGGCCGACTTGATGTTCCTCGACGAACTACCTACCTGGGACGTGCTTGACTCGCTGAACAATCATCCCCGTTGGGCACGCTCGGTTCAGCTGTGGCGCCAGGCACAGGAGTTTGGCCTCGATCCTATTCGCTGGGCACAAAAAGGCATGTTCCGCTTCTTCGCCCCGCAGCACTATCGCCCGGAGGGCGGAGTTCTGAGCCAGCGAACACAAGCGGAACCGTTCACTTACGGTCTGCGTTCGCTCATCAATTCTGGAGTGGGATCCCTGTATGCCCTCTTCGACCCTGATGACCTAGATGAGAAGGCAGTGGCCTTGATCGCCTCCATGGCGAACGAAGCGCAGTCGCGCGGCCTCACCTTTGAGTGCCTTATAAAGGCAGTCAAGGATGCAATCGGGCAAAGCAAATCGGGTCGAACCGACTGGTTCGATTTTGACACGACCCAACACCACAGGGCCACCGCGAACAAAATCCTCAACCGCCTGCAGCATGCCTTGGACAACCAGCTGAAGGGCGTTGTTCTCAAGACGGAGAATGACGATCGACCTATTCCCCTCGATGACTTACAACCGGGTCAACTCTGGGTAGTGGATATGACGCAACTCTCTGACAAAGGGCAGCTACTCGTCTTTCAAACGGTAGTCCGTAAGGTCTTCCGGTTGCTCGAAGACCGAAAGGCGGCGGAGGTTACGGAACACAACGGGTCCTCGCAGAACCAGAACTATCCACGGCATGTCGTTATCTTCGTAGACGAACTGAACAAGTTCGTGCCTTCCGGGCGAGAATTTTCTGTTCTAAAGAAGGATATCGTGGAAATTGCTGCTCGGGGTCGCAGTGTAGGGCTTTCTCTGCTTGGTGCACAGCAACTCGCCTCGAAGGTGGACGAGGAGATTCTTGCCAATACCTCAACCTTTGCTGTTGGTCGGAGCCACCCCGTGGAGATCCACAAACCTCCCTACGGCTGGCTGGCCGAGGGACTGAAGCAGAGAGCGACCCTCTTGGACAAGGGCTGGATGCTCCTTTGGCATGCCTTGCACAACCGTCCGGTACTGGTGCAGTTCCCCATTCCTCTCCACCACATCAAAAGAGAACTGGATCAACAGAGCACTGGTAGCCAGGTCCGCCTAGCATTCTAACCGAGGGTGCTGATGATCATGGTCACGACATTTCCACAGTCGATAGGTGACTTTCTCCGAGAACTCAAAAAGCTCGGAACTCCCATGGGGGCCCCAGAACTCTCTGAGGAAGAACAGGCGTTCCCTCCCACCTTCGCGGAAGAGCGCGAGTGCGCTTCGGTAGAGGCGGAATCCTGGGAGCCCCTTCCGGTAGACTCGTATTCGAGCGACAAGCCACCCCTGTTCTCGGCGTTTCTCGACGGAGTGCAGAGGACAATGATGCTCCCCTATCGGGTTCCCTTACCGAGTGGTGCGCAGGTACCCCTCCACGTTGCTCACATCGCTGCCGGGGTACTGCTTCGGGACGAGAGAGGTCACCTGTTCATGGAGCCAGATCTCGCCACCTCCCGTCTCCTCCTACTTGGACCTTTTCAGGGCATTCAAGAAGCGGGAGGGCCAACATTTGAGAGCCTCAAGAGCGAGAATATCGTTTGGGATACTTCGGAGGTAACTTTTGCCTGTCCACGCGAGCGGAACGAATGGATTGTCTGCGATACGACATTTCGAGGCACTGATAAAGATCGAATCAATCAACGTGAGGGAGCATTACTCGGGACGGAGCTGTTTCAGGAGGGACTGATCAGATCTCGGGCTCAAGGGAGGGTCGCGACCTTGCGACAGCGCCTGGAGTTAGCCGTGTTAGCAAGGTTTCGTCAGAGGCATACTGATGACTTCATCCTTGTGGATGGTCCGCTCTTCTTTCTGGACAAATGGCGCAAGGGAGCGGAACGTGTCCTACTCCGCCTCCTGGGCGATTCTCCCAATACGCCTCTTGAGGCCAAACTGCTTCGGCATGCGGTCGGCGTGATCAAGACGCACCGCCTACGCCCAAAGCACCCTGAGAAAATCCTACGTATTGGTCCGCGCCAGCGTTCACCAGTGATGCGCGTTTCAGAGGAGGTGGACGTGAAAGGGAGGCGGGGCGAACTCGACGAGGAGGGAAACTATGGGGGAGCTCACCTCACCTGGTATACGCGCCTGCGGGTTCCGCAAGGAGACTACGCATCGTATGGTTTTTCTGGTCTGGTTCGCTTAGACGTGCACCGCTCTACTCTCGGAATCGAACGAGTAGACGCTTTGGGCCCGGATACTTTCCACCCGTACAAATCCAAAGTGGACACGATTACTCAGGCAGTGTGGCGGGAAGAATGGCCAGCCGTCGAGCGGACTGGAGAAGTGTACCCAATCCAACAACTAGAGTTAGTGCTGAAGGCATCTTTATATCCTCGCCGATTACTTGCCAACTTATTTACCCTATCTGTATAACACATTGCGATAATGTTTTCCTGAAATAGCTGATCGCTCCTACCTATACCTTAACGAATTAGTGATTCCGAATACGTCTAATGACGTATGCTGTAACCGTTTTCGTGCACTGATTCTGATCCTTGCCGAAACTGCACCCCCTGTTGTCATCCCCTTCCGATCCTATCTATCGAGGGAGTATTTCATTGTCTACCAGTCACTGAGAAAGCTCGCAACTAAGTTGCCGTCTATGCAATTACATATCTCTAAGGATTCTTCCGCCTCGCTAGCGCATCACATCAACTTTTATCGTCTAACAGAAACCATATGAACTCACATTGTCCAGTTTCTCGCCAATCAGGCCAGGTTAAGGCACGGAGCCACCCAGGGAGAGACCCGACTACCAACTCAACCACACCGATACCTCCCAGTCTTCTATGACCCGCAAACGCCACTTCTGATTGTTCGCCGAACCGGTCGGGCCCCACGCGCTGAAGCGGACAGGCTGGCTCATCGGCGGACCGCAGCGGCCTCACTCGGCAACGGGCTCGGCTGGTGTACGGCGACCGTATAGAGCCGAACGCCGCGCACTGCCGTGGCTGATCTGGAAACCGGGGGCCACGCAGCCGTAAGATTCCGTCAGGGATGAGCCGGGTGCGGAGGCGCGATGCGGACGATGCCTACTCTCTTTCCACTACTCCCAGGGTTCCTGCTCATCGTCGCGCTCTCAGCTGCGCTTCTGACGCCGACGGACTGCTCCTGTGGCGCGGAGCTGCCGCACCCGCACGCGTTGTTCGAGCTGCCTGGCCACACGCACTCGCATCGCCACGGTCCGTCTGCCGGAACCAGTCACAGCGCCGAGTTGCCGAGCGGACCGGTCCTCACCCTGCCGGCAGTACCGCTCGCCATCGCGAGCACACTCCCGATCCTCAGCGCATCGATCTTCCTCGTGACGTTCCTCATCATCGAGAGGCGATATCACGCGTTCGATCTCCTCAGTCCCGACGGCGTCACACTCGCCCCGCTCGATCCGCCACCGCGCTGGTAGCCTCCAGCGGAGTGTCGCACGCCATGCGTTCCGTACAGGCGCCTCACGCATATTGGAGCTGGTGAAAGATGGTTCGCCGTCTCGCGCTCGTCATCGTGCTGCTCGCTGCGACGTTCTCGATCGTCTGGAGCGCGCTCGCTGCACCGCGGGTCCTGCCGCGGCTCCGCGTCGCTCCCGGCTTCGGTCTGGTCGATGCAGACGGGAACCGCGTCTCCAGTGACGATCTGCGCGGGCAGATCGTGCTGGTCACATTCGGACCAGCACGGTGCGACGAGCGCTGCGCGGAGTGGAACACCGGTCTCGCCGAGGCGTTGGCAGGGGACACCATCGGCAGCTCGATACGAGCGATCTGGATCGTGACCGAACCCAGCGACACCACACGCCTCGCGACGCTCCAGCGAGAACTCGCTGCATCGGGAGTTTCCTGGCGCGTCCTCGGAACGAGCGATGAACGCGAGCTGGAACTCGTTCTCGCGGGATTCCGGGTTCCCCGGCACGTCTCGGAGCACGGCACTACCGTCGACCCGGTGCTCGTCGTCGTCGACCCGGTTGGTATCGTCCGGGCCGAATACCGGACGGCTCCGACCGCCACGGTGCTCCAGGGTGACCTCACAACACTGACGCAGGAAGTTCAGAACAGCCGGGGAGCGCGCCGGTACCTGTACGAAGCGGCCCATCTCTTCACCTGCAATCTCGGAGGAGCATGACCGATGCCGACTCGACCGTGGATCCGCCGACTCGTCATTGCTGAGCTCATCGCGATCGCCGTCGTCCTGCTCATCACCGGCTGGTTCTACTGGCGCTCCCGTGCCACGACACTGAACGGTATCGAACTCGACCCGCCGCAGGACATCCCGAGCGTCACGCTCCAGGGGAGCGACGGGCAAGCGCACACGCTCGGCGATTTTCGCGGGAAGCTCGTCGTCGTCTTCTTCGGCTACACGCACTGTCCGGACGTGTGCCCCACCACGGCCTCGACCATGGCCCGCGCACGTGCTCTGCTGGGGGACGATGCCGACCGCGTCCAGCTCGTCTTCGTCTCGGTCGATCCCGAGCGCGACACGCCCGAGCGGTTGGCGAGCTATCTCGCCAAGTACGACCCCTCGTTCCTCGGGCTCACCGGCGACGAGATGACACTCCAACAACTCGCGACGACGTTCGGTGTCCACTATGCCAAGGTCGAGTCGAACTCGGCACTGGGCTACCTGGTCGAGCACACGTCATCGACGTTCGTGCTCGACACGAGGGGACGACTCCGTGCTGTCCTGCCCTTCGGGCTGACACCGGAACAAGTGGCGAGCGACCTCCGCGCACTCCTGAAGTCCTGAAAGACCAGCCGGTAGCGTATCGTTGCGAGGAGGGATCGCGATGCCATGCCTCTCGTCAGTGCGGGCCAGCTGGCTCGCTGGGATGGTCGTGACGTTCGGGCTGTTCCTCTCCGCCGCCTGTGGGAGCACGGCGACACCGGTCGCCACACCGTCACCGACGCCGATGGTCGCCAGCACGCCAGCGACACCGTCTCCGTCGAGCCCGACACCGACCACTCCTGCCACCGCGACGAGCGTCCCGACGCCGTCGATGGGCGCGTCAGCGACACCGACCACGGAGCACGCTCCGCATGGCACCCCGATGGCGATGGGTACGCCGTCGCTCCAGAACGAGTTCCGGAGCGACTCGCTCGTGATCCGCAACGTCTGGGCACGCGCGGCCAGCCAGGCCGACGGTGTGAGCGCGGTCTACATGGTGATCGAGAACACCGGCGACCAGCCGGAGCGCCTGCTCCACGCGCACGCTGACGTTGCCGAATCCGTTGAGATCCACGAATCGCGCATGGAAGGCGGCGTGATGACGATGCAGCCGGTCGATGGTATCGACATCCCAGCACACGGGTCGGTCGAGCTCAAGCCAGGCGGTCTACACGTCATGCTGATCGGCCTGACCCGCGACCTGCAACCGGGTGATGAGATCGAGCTCGAGCTGCACTTCGAGCAAGCCGGTCACGTAGCGGTGCGAGCTGTCGTCCAGAAGCCATAGGGTCGCGCGCGACCACGAGGTTGCATCGTTCCGGGGGACGAGCGCGCTCGTCCCCCGGATTGCTTTTCCGCGCCCACCGCTTTCCCACGGCCTCGGTGCATCAGGGGGCAACGCTCCGCACCGCGGACGGTGTCGGTCACGAGCCCGCCCGCGGCGACCGAGCCCTTGACAGCCGGATCGGTCGTGCTAGAGTCGGTGACGGGTCACCGACCGGCAGTGACAGGCGGTTCTTCGTAGCTGGATAGACCGATGCGGCAGAATACTGGCTGGTCACCGAAGCGAGCGCTCGTGCTGCTCCTCCTTCTCGCCACCGTTCTCGCTGCCTGCAACCGTTCGACTGCCACTCCGACGCCGGCTCCCAGTACGCCGCAGACCGGAGACTGGCGTGCCGCCGGTCCCAGCGCGCCGGTCGACCCAGCCCGATCGACCCGCGTCCGTCTCCGCTTGGAGGTCCCGTCGGATGCAGCAGTCCGGGCAGTCGAACTCCAGCTCATCGCGCCAGGCGATGACCGAGTCTTTGCGGAGCGCTATGCCGTGAGTCCGGGTGAACCGCTCGAGGTCGAGGTAGACCTGAGCGGCCTCGGGAGTACTGCAACACGTCCAGGGACATGGCGCGCCGAGTGGGTCGATGCGGGCCAGCCCGATCGCGTCCTGGCCACCGTGTCCTTCCGCGTCCAGGCCGCAGCAGCGATCGCCTGGCAGACCAGCGCACCGCGTCAGGCTGTTCCTGCTGGAGACTGCCGGGCCGACCGGCCGATCGTCGAACTCGGCATTCGTGTCGAGAACGCCGGACCAGCCCAACGGCTCACCGTCTATGCCGTCGTCACGACCCCGAACGGGCAGGAAGTCAGGTTCCGCCCGATCGAGACGACCGGCGACGCGTGGGGCACGATCCGCGTCTCTCTCTGCAGTATCGTCCCCCGGGAGCGTCAGGCGGGAACCTGGACCGTACGCTGGTACCGGAGCGATGCGGACACACAGCCGGTTGCGACCGATCGCTTCCAGGTCGAACTCCCCCCGACTCCCACACCGACACCGGCTCCAGTGATCGAGTGGGTCGTGCCGACCGAACCGGTCCAACCGCAGGACTGTGGGGCGACAGTAGACCTCCGGGTCCGCAATGCCGCGGGAACACCCGATCGCACGCTGGCAGTCGTGATCCAGGTCATCCCACCCGGACGGCAGCCGGTCGATCTCGCTTCCGTCGAACTGCGGAATGCCGATTGGGCAACCGTGAGTCTGACCTATTGCCAAGCGGCTGGTGGCAGCGACATCGCCGGCACCTGGACGGTCCGAGCGGTCGATGCTGCGACCCGGCAGACCGTGCTCGGTCAGGCGACGTTCGAGGTGCGTCCCATCCCGGCCCCGCCTCCGCCTCAGTCGCAACCGGCTCCCCAGCCACTACCGCCACCACCCGCACCGCCGCCTCCCGCTGTCCGCGACACCGACGGCGACGACCTGCCCGACGACGAGGAACTCAGTTTCGGCACGGACCCGTACAACTCCGACACCGATTCGGACGGCCTTTCCGACGGCAGCGAGGTCTACGTCCACGGTACCGACCCGCGCAAGGAAGACACCGACCTCGACGGCACGTCCGATTTCGACGAGATCCTGATCGGGAGCGATCCTTGGGACCCCTG
>Ga0207863_100193_pt1 | contig 26552 bp, 29 predicted proteins | sample CeladaPassaD2F12_FD_187497 | JGI IMG/M metagenome (GOLD analysis project Ga0207863, IMG submission 187497) | Cellulose-adapted microbial communities from the Joint BioEnergy Institute, USA - Passage D2F12 (SPAdes) (version 2) | ecosystem: Engineered > Bioreactor > Continuous culture >... | reverse complement strand
CGGCCTCGAGCTCGTTGGGGCCGTATCTCTCGAGCCGGGCGCGCGCCTCCTCGACGCCGAGCCCGCGCTGCGGGTCGCTCCCTAGCCCGGCGACGACCTCGTCCGCCTCTCTCAGATACGCGGGTGTCCCGTTCGCCCCGACGGTCTCTCACCCCGGCGACGCCGGCGAAGGGCCTGCCCCACCGGGTTGCGGCTCTGCTCCTGCCGCGCCCTCCCGCGGGCTCTGCTCTTGCTCGACTACCAGCTCCCGCGCGCGCAGGCGTCCCACCTCGAGCTTTCCTATCTCGAGGCGTTCGATCCTGCCCCGCTTTATGGCGAGCGCCCCGATGGCCAGGGCGCCCACCGCGCTCGCCCCGAGGCTCATCCAGCCCAGGGCCGTCGCCGCCCGCGCGAACGCCGCCTGCCTCCCGAAAGGGGGCCGCCCTGTGCGCCCTGCTCTGCGCATCTTCTCCTCTCTTTCACCTCGACCGGCGCGGCATCCTTTTACCGGCCGCGCTCGCCCCCTTCGCCGGGCGTCCTCAGTGTCGTCCCGGGTCCCCGCCGATCCGGCGCCCCGCGGCGGCCGTGAAGACCACCGGGCCCTACCCCTCCGTCAGCTCCCACGAGCCGTCTTCCGTACGGACGAGAACCGCAGGCCGCAGGCCGTAGGGCTCGGGGGCGATCTCCCGGGTCAGGTTCATCAGCTCGATCCTCTCGGGCACGAACCGAACGAGCACGTAGTCCCCGCTTTCGGGGCCTTCCGGCCAGATCTCCGCCCACTCATCCCGCCAGTACCGCCCGCGCGACCGCGCGTCCTCCTCCAGAGAGGCCGGACCATAGAGCGCGGCGTAGGCCATCTCCACCGGGTCGAGGAAACCCAGCACGACCCCGGGGTTCTCCCGGATGTCCCGCACCTCGCGCGATCCCCTGCTGGTGCCGAAGCGGATCGTGAGGTCCTCCTCCGCAGCGAAGGGCTGCATGATCCTCAGGTGGGGTGCTCCGGCCTCCCCCACCGTCGCCAGAAAGCAGTATCTCGTCCCCTCGATGGTGGACCTCGTGAGGTCCACCAGCCCCTGGGCTGAAGCTCTCAATCGTTCTTTACCTCCGCTGGTGCGATCATCCGTCATCCTGCCGCCGGTGCGGCTCCCCGTAGCTCTTCATGGCTATGAAACGCCCGTGCCAGCCGTGGTACCAGACGCGGCCCGTGTAGCCGTTGACGCCGAGCATCCCGGTGATCCTGCCGTCCTTCTCGGTGTGCAGCGTGTAGTAACCGTAGAACTTCCCGGGCTCCGCGGCGCAGGTGCCTGCAGAGAGACGCGTGCCCGCCCTTCGGGCGGGCGTTCATCTGGGGAGCCTCTTCTGGTGGTGTTCCTCCAGCAGGCGCCTCCGCTCCTCGTACTCCTCGGCGTCTATCTCTCCGCGGGCGAAACGGCGCCGGAGGATCTCCTCGGCCTTCTCTTCAGGAGCCTCCCGGCCGCCATTCCCGCCGCTCGGCGGCACGAGCCTCAGAACGGCCCACACCAGCAGCACGAGAAGCCCCGTCCAGAACAGGACGGGCACCAGCATCCACAGGAACGCCCAGGCGCCCGGGCCGCTCCCCATCATGCCTCCCGGCCCCTGCCATCCCCCCATCATGCCGCCGTGTCCCATGGCGGGCGCGAAGAAGAGCGCGCCGAGCGCGGCCAGCGCGAGAACGCCCAGGACGCCGACCAGTACCTTGCCGTTCCTGCTCATCTCTTCGGACCTCCTCGTGGTGCTTCCCGTTTCGCTACCCAGAACCTACTGCGGAGAGGGGGCGGCGGCCTGAGTAGATTTACCTATCGCGCTGATCCGAATTGACCAAAAATCGACCAAGACCACAGCGGGCAGAAGGGCGGGTGCGGTTCTCCCCGCGTCCCTGAGGTGCCCCGCGCGAGCGGTGTCAGGGCTTCCGTGCCTCGCCCGGGGAGCCCCGCAAGAAGCGCTCGGGATCGCTCAGAAACATCCGCCGGCAGGTTCGGGAGCAGAAACGGTACGGCCTGCCGCGGTGCCGGCCGAGGAGCACCCCCTCGCCCAACGCTGCCCCACAGACCGGGTCCCGGGCACCACGCGCCTCATCCCCTTCCCGCTTGAGGCCGAGCAGCGAGGCGTACAGCGAGAGCTCGTCGGAGAGCAGCCGCGTGATCAGGAAACGCCGGCGCACCAGCTCGCGCCCCCTGGCGGCGAGAGCCTCGCCCTCATCCGGGTCGCGCAGGAGGCGAAGCGCCATCCTGGCACACTCCTCGATCGTGCGAACCAGGTAGCCGCCCGCCCCGTCCTGCATCTGCAGCGGGATGCCCCCCGCCTCCCCGGCGACCACGGGCGTCCCCTTCCACAGCGTCTCGGAGACCACCAGCCCGAACCCCTCCCGGATGGACTTCTGGATCACGACGTCCGAGAGGCGCTGGAAGGCGTTGACCTCGATGTTCCCCGCGCCCGTGAGGTTGGTGAAGATCCGTATGTCCGGGTCCCGCCGGGCCGCCTCCTTTATGCGGCGGTAGACCTCCCAACCCTCCGGGTCGTCGAGCGCCATGGAGCCGACCAGCGCGAGCTGGAGGCTGGGGACCTCTTCCTTGATCAGGCGGTACGCCTCGATGACCCCCGGCTGGTCCTTCCACGGGTCGAACCTGGAGACCTGGGTGATGAGCGGCCTTTCGGTCTCCACCCCGATCCAACGCAGCACCCTGCCGGCTGTGCCCGGGTCCAGCGCGAAGTTCTTGGGGCTCTCGGGGTCTATGGCGGGAGGGATGATCTCCACCCGCTCGACGGGGAAGCCCGGCGGCACGAAGCTCCCGAGCGTAAACACGGCGGCGTCGTAATCGTCGAGGTAGGGCCTGAGGAAGTCCCACAGGGAGGGGTTCGGCTCGGAGGTGTCTATGTGGCAGCGCCAGAGCCAGCGGACGTCCCCCCGGCCGTAGAACTGGGGGATGGCCAGGGGCTGGGGATCGTGCGCGACGATCAGGTCGTACTCCCCCTCCAGAAGGCGGGCGTTGCGGGTGGAGTAGGTCAGGTACACTTCCTTTTCGTGCTCGGTCAGCGTGCGCTCGGCCCCCTGGAGCGCGTTGTGCAGCGTCTTGGTCACGGAGAAGAAGTCCCTGTCCCCGGTGATGACCTTCCAGTCCGCCTCGAGGCCCAGATCTCTTAGCAGGGGCACCTCCGAGCGCAGCAGCTCGGCCACCCCGCCGCCGTACGGCGTGGCGTTCAGGTGCAGCACGCGCGCACCGCGCAGGGGAGCGGCGAGAGCGCGCAGACCGGAGATGACGTCGCCGCCCACGGTCGGCCCGAGGACGTCGACCGACTGCCTGCCGACGTCTACCGTCTCGAGCAAGGCAAGCGCCCCGCATCAACCGCGCCCGGGCGGATCACACCCTCCCTCCGCCAGGAGGTCTATCTCGACGTGCTCGAGGCCGTTCTCCAGGTAGAAGCGCTCGGGCAGGCCGAGATCCCGCAGCAGGTTGAGCATGCGGGTGTTCTCCGGCAGAAAGACGCCCCAGAAACGCCGGACGCCCCGCGCCGCGGCGATGTCCGCGAGCCTGCGCGTGAGCCCCAACCCCAGCCCCCTCCCCTGCCAACGGTCCTCCACGAGCGCCGCGTACTCGGCCCGGTCGGCCTCTCCCTCCCTGACATACAGCACGATGGCGATTATCTCCTCCGGGTGCTCCGGGTCCAGGGCGACCAGGGCGAACCCCTCCCCGCCCCCGAGACGCGCCAGGCGGCCCGCCTTCCTGTCCGGCAGCTCCTTCATGGAGCCGAAATAGCGCAGGTACACGGACCGCCAGCTCAGACGCCGGTGAAAGCGCTTGAGAGCCTCTTTGTCGTGCGGCGAGATCGGCCGGTACTGCACCAGGGTCCCGTCTTCGAGCTCCAGAAAGCCCCGTTCGACCTCCGACGGCCGCCGCGTCCCGCCGGCTCTCGATCTCATCTCCACACCCCGCCTCAAAACTCGCCTGCCGGGCGGAACCGCCGGTCACCTCTCCCCGTCGAAGATGAGCCACGAGCCGCTGATGCCGGCGCCTCCCTGCAGGCTTTCGGCCGCCCCGGGGATCACGCGCACGAGCCGGCCGCCCCGCGCGGCGAACTCCTCCAGGACCTTGCCGGCCTCCTCGGAGTGCACGACAAACACCGTCCCCTGCTCTCTGGCCACCTCCTCCAGAGGCTTGTTCTCGCCCTCCCTGCGGTTTACCGCCTCCTTGAGCAGCCTCTCGCGCTCTCTGGCCTCCGCCCAGAGCCGCTCCCTGTTGGCCTCGGCCTCCGCCTTGCGGGCGGCGTCTTCCCTGCGCCACTGCTCGATGTGCTCCTCTATGCGGTGCAGCAGGCTCGTTATGGAGTGGTGCTGCGTGCCCACGGCTATCCCCTTTCCTGATCCCCGTCTTCCACTTACTCCGCGCGCCGGCGCACCACGAGCACCGGGCAGTGGGCGTGCCGGACCACGGAGTCCGAGACGCTGCCCATCAGCGAGCGCCGGAGGCTGCCCAGACCCCGGCTCCCGGTGACGACGAGGCTCGCGCCCAGCTCCTCGGCCTCCTCCACTATCTTCTTGTCCGGCTCCCCGAAGGCCACCTTGGCCACGGCGACCTCCGCGCCCGCCTCCCGCAGCTGCTTTGCCCTCTCCTCGACAAACGCCCTGGCCTTCTCCTTCGCCTCCTCCAGGTGCCGGTCCCAGCTCTCACCGGCCAGAGGATGCGGGTAGGGAGGCCGGGGGGTGAGGTCCAGCACGTAGAGCAGGTGCAGCTCGGAGCCGGTGGCGCCCGAGATCTCGGCCGCCATGCGGGCCGCGGCCTCCGCCTCCCTGGAGCCGTCCACGGCGGCGAGTATCCTGCCCGGGAGGTACCTGTCCCGCCCCTCCCCCCGGACCACCAGCACGGAGGTGTGGGCGTGCCGCACCACGCTCGTGGAGACGCTGCCCAGCAGCGCGCGGCTCAGGGCGCCAAGCCCCCGGCTGCCCACCACCACGATCTCCGCGCCGAGCTCCTCGGCGACGCGCACGATCTCGGCGTCGGTCCGGCCCACCGCCGCGTGGACGCCCGCCACCCCGTCCTTCCCGAGTTTCGCCGCCTCCTCCTCCGCCTTCTTCCTCGCCTCGCCCTCGGCGCGCTTGAAGATCCCGTCGATAAACTCCGGCCCGGCCATCTCCCACTGGTTGATGTACGCCTCCGGAATGGGCTGCACGTAGAGAACGTGCAGCTCGGCCCCGAGCGCCCCGGAGAGCTCCCGGGCCATCCCGGCGGCGCGCGCGGCCTCTCTGGAACCGTCGGTGGCCAGCAGTACCTTGCTCACGAGGCCGTCCATCCGTGCACCCTCCTTCTTCGTCGCCGTCTGCGAGGTTACTCTAGACCGGACGGGCGGCACCATCCTGAGCAGGGATCATCATTCGGATGATCAGAATTGATCACTTTGACGCCCGGAGGGCCTAGTCGGGCAGCAGCCCCAGCTCGCGGGCCCTGGCCACCGCCTCGAGCTGGGAGTGGGCATCCAGCGCCCGCAACACGGCGCCCACGTGGTTGCGCACCGTGGCCTCGGAGAGGTAGAGCTCCTGGGAGATCTCCCTGACCGTCTTGCCCCTGGAGATGAGCTGCAGCACGTCCAGCTGGCGGGGCGTCAGCGTGGGGATGTCCCTGCGGCCCGGGCCGGCGGCCTCCTTCTTGGAGGAGAGCCGGATGAGCCCGCGGGCCATCTCCAGGGCGTCGTGCGCGCCCTGCGAGTCGCGCAGGAGATGCACGAGGTAGGGGCCTTCCTCCGAATCCACGCTCAGGTTGCTCACGTTGACCCAGCGCTTCTGGCCCGAGCGGGTGGTGATGCGCATGTCGTAGCTGGAGACGGGACGCCCGGCCTGGGCGAGGTGCATCACCGAGCACCCGTAGGTGCAGAAGGGAGCGCCCCCCTCCCGCTCGCCCATAACTACCTCGTAGCAGCGCCTGCCCAGCACGTCCCGGGACAGGAGCCCCGTGATCTCCTCGGCCTTCTCGTCCCAGTACACGACGCGGTAGTCCGGCGCGATCACGAAGACCGCGTCTCCCGTGCGGGCCTCGACGATCTTCCGCACCCCCGCCGGCAGCTCGTTTGTGGCGTCTTCGGCCACCATCCAGGACATTGTACCGCCTATCTCCCGGCGCGGCGGCACGAACCGCACAAGCAGCGCCGGCAGCCCCGTGAGCTCAGCCCCTCGCCTTTGCCATGACGGTTGATGCATCAACCAGCGCGGTACAATCGTCCGGCGGATCTACCTGAGAGGAGCCTGGAAGACTTGAGCTACGGCCACTCCCTCGAGTTCGGGGCGCTCATCGCCCCGGCGGGCGGCTCGCCGGAGGCGGCGGTCGCGCTCGCGCGGCGCGCCGAGGAGCTGGGCTACGACCTGGTGACGTTCGGTGAGCCGCCCGGTGGACCGGCCCCGCTGGACGCCTGGACCCTCATGTCCTGGGTGGCGGGCCGGACGCGCCGGGTGCGCATCGGCGCGAACGCACTGCGCGCGGACGCGCTGCGCGTGTCGCCGGGGTCGCCGGCGGTGCTGGCGCGCGCGGCGGCGAGCCTCGACCTGCTCTCCGGCGGGAGGCTCGAGCTCGGGCTCTCGCCCGGGGACTCGTTCGGGGGCGCGCCCGGGGAGGCCGCCGCGCTCGGGGAGGCGGTAGACGTGATCCGGGGCCTCCTCGACGCCGGGGAGAGGGGGCCGCTGAGGTTCGACGGCGAGCACCACCGCGTCCGGGGCGCCGGGCGCGGCCCCGCGCCGGAGCGCTACGTGCCGATCTATGTGGAGGCCCACGAGCCGGAGCATCTGCGGCTCGCGGGGCGCAAGGCCGACGGCTGGCTGGCGACGCTCGGGGAGATCAAGGCCGCAGAGATACGGGCCGCGAACGGGCTCCTCGACGAGGCCGCGTGGGAGGCGGGGCGGGACCCGCGCGAGGTCCGGCGGCTCCTCAACGTCTCGGGGCGGTTCTCCGCCTCCCGCGGCGGCCTTCTCGAGGGTCCGGCCGAAAAGTGGGTCGAGGACCTCCTCCCGCTCGTGACGGAGGACGGCATCGGGACCCTCGTCCTCCTCCCGGAGGACGAGGAGGCGCTGGAGCGCTTCGCCCTCGAGGTCGCCCCGGAGCTGCGCGAGGCCGCCGGGCGCCGGCTCGCCGGAGCGGCCCCCGGGGGAGGCGCGCGCCCCCTGTGGGTGCGGTCCCGGCGACACCCGGGGATCGACTACGACGGCATCCCCGCCCCGCTCAGGGAGAACGCGGTGGAGCCCGGGGACCCCGCCTACGCGCGCCTCAGGTCCACCTACCTGCGCGGCGGGGCGCCGGGGCTCATCCTGCGGGCGCAGAGCGCGGAGCAGGTCGCCGGGGCCCTCGCCTTCGCCCGCTCCCACCCCGGCGTGCCGCTCGGCATCCGCAGCGGCGGGCACGGCATCAGCGGCCGGTCCACGAACAGGGGCGGCATCGTCATAGACCTCTCGAGGATGAACGGCATCGAGGTGCTGGACGAGGCCGCCCGCCGGGTGCGCCTCGGTCCGGGGGCGCGCTGGACGGACGTCGCCGCGGCGCTCGCCCCGTACGGGTGGGGCCTCAGCTCCGGGGACTACGGCGGCGTGGGGGTCGGGGGGCTCGCGACCGCCGGCGGCATCGGCTGGCTCGCGCGCGGGCGCGGCCTCACGATAGACCACCTGCGCGCCGTCGAGGTGGTGCTCGCCGACGGCTCCGTGGTGCGCGCGAGCGGCGAGGAGAACCCGGACCTCTTCTGGGCCGTGCGGGGAGCCGGGGCGAACTTCGGCGTCGTCGTCTCGTTCGAGTTCGAGGCGTACGAGGTCGGGGAGGTCGGCTGGGGGCGGTTCTTGATGGACGCGAGCGACACGGCGGGGCTCCTCCGGCGGTGGGGCGCGGCCGTCGAGGCGGCGCCGCGGGAGCTCACCAGCTTCATCATCCTTGGGGCGCAGCGGCCCGGACGGCCGGCGGTGGCGCAGGTGCTCGCGGTCGTCGACTCCGACCGGCCGGAGACCATCGTCGAGCTGCTCGAGCCCGTCGCCGGGGCGGCGCCCGTGTATGACCAGAGCGTCGTTATCACGCCGTACGCGAGCATCATGGCGAACGCGCAGGGGAGCTACCACGAGGCGCGGGGCGAGCCGGTCGCGCGCTCCGGCCTCGTCCGGCACATCACGCCGCGCCTCGCCGCGGCGGCCGAGGCGCTGCTGCGCAGCGGGGCGGCGTACTTCTTCCAGATCCGGTCGGTGGGCGGCGCGGTCGCCGACGTCGCGCCGGGGGCGACCGCCTACGCCAACCGCTCGGCCAACTTCCACGTCACCGCGTTCGGGGCGAGCGGGGAACGCCTCGACGCGGCGTGGGAAGCGATGCGCCCGGACTTCGACGGGCTCTACCTCAGCTTCGATACCGACCGGCGCCCGGAGCGCCTGCGGGAGGCGTTCCCTCCCGCGACGCTGGCGCGCCTGCGCGAGCTCAAGGCGCGCTACGACCCCGGCAACCTCTTCGACGACAACTTCAACATCCCCCCGGCAGAGAGGAGACGGGCATGACGGACTACGGCCACGACCTGCTCTTCGGAGCCTTCATAACCCCCACCGCCCGGCCCCCCACGCACGCCGTCGAGCTGGCGGAGGCCGCCGAGCGGGCCGGGCTGGACCTGGTGACCTTCCAGGACCACCCCTACCAGCCCGCCTTCCTCGACACCTGGACCCTGCTCTCCTACGTCGCCGCGCGCACCCGGAGGGTCCGCCTGAGCGGGAACGTCATCAACCTGCCGCTCCGGCACCCGGCGGTGCTCGCCCGCAGCGCCGCCACCCTCGACCTGCTCTCCGGCGGGAGGTTCGAGCTCGGCCTCGGGGCCGGGGGGTTCTGGGACGCCATCGAGGCGATGGGCGGCCCCCGCCGGTCGCCGGGGCAGGCCGTCGAGGCCCTCGAGGAGGCGATAGAGATCATCCGCGAGCTCTGGGACACCGGCGAGCGCGGCGGGGTGCGCTTCGACGGCGAGCACTACCGCCTCGAGGGCGCGAAGCGCGGCCCCGCCCCCGCACACGACATCGGGATATGGGTCGGGGCGTACAAGCCGAGGATGCTGCGCCTCACGGGACGGGTGGCCGACGGGTGGCTGCCCTCGCTCCCCTACCTCCCCGGCGGCCCCGCGGACCTCGCGGAGATGAACCGGCGCATCGACGAGGGCGCGGCCTCCGCCGGGCGCGACCCCTCCGCCGTGCGGCGCCTGCTGAACATCTCCGGGCGGTTCTCGCCCTCGCGGGGCTCGCTGCTCTCCGGGCCGCCGCGGCAGTGGGCCGAGGAGCTCGCCGAGATCTCGCTCCGCCACGGGGTGAGCGGCTTTATCCTCATGGCGGACGACGCGGCGGCGCTCGAGCTCTTCGCCGCCGAGGTCGCCCCCGCCACGCGCGAGCTGGTCGCCGCCGGGCGCGCCGGCTAGCGGGAAGCGGAACGCAAGGAGGTTTTGCGAACATGGCCCCAGCGCTGTCCGTACTGGATCTCTCGCCGGTTAGCGCCGGGTCGGGCTCCTCCCGCGCCCTGCGCAACACCCTGGAGCTGGCGCGCCTCGCCGACCGGCTCGGCTACGCCCGCTACTGGCTCGCCGAGCACCACAACCTCCCGAGCGTCGCGAGCCCCGCGCCGGAGGTCATGATCGGGCACGTGGCGAACGCGACGGCCCGCATCCGGGTCGGGGCCGGAGGCATCATGCTCCCCAACCACGCCCCGCTGAAGGTCGTCGAGACCTTCCGGCTGCTCGAGGCCCTGCACCCCGGGCGCATAGACCTCGGGATAGGGCGCGCCCCGGGCACCGACCCCGTCACCGCGGCCGCCCTGCGCAGGGGCCGGGGGGCGGAGGCCGACGACTTCCCGGAGCTCTTCGGCGAGCTTCTGGCCTTCGCCGGCGAGGGCTTCCCCGAGGGACACCCCTTCGCCTCCGTGAAGGCCGTCCCGGAGGACGCGGAGCTGCCCCCCATCTGGCTCCTCGGCTCCAGCGGCTACTCCGCGAAGGCCGCCGGGGAGATGGGCCTCGGCTACGCCTTCGCCTCCCACTTCAGCCCCGTGGACCCCGCCCCGCCGATGCTCGCCTACCGCGAGCACTTCCGGCCCTCGGAGCGCTTCCCCGAGCCCCACGCCATCCTCGCCGCCTCCGTGGTCTGCGCAGAGACGCGGGAGAGGGCCGAGGAGCTCGCCTCCTCCATGGGCCTCGCCTGGGTGAGGATGCGCACCGGCAAGCCCGGCCCGCTGCCGAGCCCCGAGGAGGCGCTCTCCTACCCCTACAGCCCCGCGGAGCGGCGCCTGCTCGAGAGCTACCGCTCCATGCAGGTCGTCGGCGACCCGGCGTCCGTCCGAAAGAGGCTCGCGGAGATGGCGGAGAGAACCGCGGCCGAGGAGGTCATGGTCACCACCATGGTCTACGACCACGAGGCCAGGCTCCGCTCCTACGAGCTCCTGGCGGAGGCCTTCGGGCTCGGCCAGCGCCGGGAGAGCTAGCGGGCTCCGCCCTCCGGCTCTCTGCTAAACTGTCCGTGCCATGAAGCTGTCGAGGCGCCAGTGCAACATGCTGCTGGGGATGGGCCTTGTGATGCTCTTCTTCTGGGTCACGCGCGGCTACACGTGGTACGCGAACGACCTGCAGAGCGACCCGTACCTGGCGCTCGTGCACCTGCCCATCATAGTCATCTCGCTCGCCATCGGCGCCTACCTCACCTATCTCGGGCTCAAGGGGCGCCGGCAGGCGGGCGGCTAGGAGGAGAAGAAGGGCCCGTCCTCCTCCCGGGGGGCCACCTCCGGGAGGTCTGCGGCCGAGTAGTTCGGCACCGCCCGCTGCAGGAGGCGCACCGCCCGCTCGGCCTCCTGGTTTCTGGCCTCGTAGACCATCGCGTCCACCAGCTCCTGCAGGTCGCCCCCGCCGGGCGGGCCCTCGTTCTCCGAGACCAGCCGGTAGACCATCGGGTGGCCGGTGGGCAGCCGCTGCTCGCCCTCCTCCGAGAGCTCCTCCCGCAGCTTCTCGCCGGGCCTCAGGCCGACGAACTTTATCTGGACGTCCGGGGCGCCCATTATCTCGATCATGTTGCGCGCCAGGTCCAGGATGCGCACCGGGCGGCCCATCTCCAGCACGTAGGTCGCGTATCCTTCGGCCATCGCCCCGGCCTGCAGGATCAGGGAGACCGCCTCCGGGATGGTCATGAAGTACCGGATCATCTCCGGGTGCGTCACCGTCACCGGCCCCCCGGCCTCTATCTGCTGGCGGAAGGTCGGCACCACCGAGCCGCGGCTCCCGAGCACGTTGCCGAAGCGCACCGAGGCGTAGACCGTCTCCGGGTACACCCCGGCCATCTCCCGCACGATCATCTCCGAGAGCCGCTTGGTGGCCCCCATCACGTTGGCGGGGTTGACGGCCTTGTCGGTGGAGACGTTGACGAACTTCTCCGCCCCGTAGGCCCCGGCCGCCCGGGCCACGTTGAGGGTGCCGTAGACGTTGTTGATGATCGCCTCGGTGGCCTGCAGCTCCATCATGGGGACGTGCTTGTAGGCGGCGGCGTGGAAGACCAGCTGCGGCCGGAACCGCTCGAAGACGTAGCCCACCCGCTCGGGGTTGGTCACGTCCCCGACGACGAGCTCGGCGGCGTTGAACTCCTCCCGGCGCAGCTCCCCGCCCAGGTAGTAGAGCCCGCTCTCGTCGCGGTCCATCAGCACGAGCCTGGCGGGCCCGAGGCGAGAGATCTGGCGCGAGAGCTCGCTGCCGATGGAGCCCCCCGCCCCGGTGACGAGTACCCGCTTGCCGTTTATGTAGCCGGAGAGGGCCTCGAGGTCTATGTCCACCGGCTCGCGGCCCAGGAGGTCCTCTATCTGCAGCTCCCTCAGGCGGATGGTCCCCTCGGCGAGCAGCTCCCCCAGGTCCGGCATCACCTTCACCTCGACCCGGGAGCGGACGCAGGTGCGCCAGATGCGGTCCACCTGCTCCCGGCTGGCCTGCGGGGTCGCGATGATCACCTGGTCCAGGCCGTGGCCCGCGATGATCTCCTCGATCCCGTCTATGGTCCCGACGACCGGGACCCCCTCGATGTGGTTGCCAACCTCCGAGGGGCTGTCGCTCACGAAGCCCACCACCTGCGTGTTCATCGCCGCCGTGCGCCAGATGTGGCCCGCGAGCGCGACCCCCTGCTCTCCCGTCCCCACGATGGCGGTCCGCTTCCGGCGGCCCACCTCCCGCAGCGAGAGCTCGTAGAAGACCCGCGGGTAGAGCCTCACCGCAACGAGCTGCATGTACGCCAGCGCCGCCCCCACCAGGACCACCGAGCGCGGGGCGGGGTAGTAGCCGAGCACCTCGTCGAAGGTCACGTCGGCGATGAACAGAAGCCCGGTGGCGATGGAGGTGGCGCTCGCGATGCGCACCCCCTGGTAGATGCCGGTGTAGCGGAGGATGCTCTTGTAGACGCCGTTTATGTGCAGGAGCAGCACGAAGAGCGCCGCCCCGGCCAGCGCGAACGGCCAGAAGGAGACCCAGAACTCCCACTGCACGTCCCCCTCGAACCGGAACAGCAGCGCCACCGCAAAGGACTCCATGACGATGGCGGCGTCCACCAGCATCGCCGCCCCGCGCCGGAAGGCGGGCGGCGACTGCCGGAAGCTGCGCTGCAGCCAGAGGAACGGGCGGGTGGCCCGCTCCTTCACCGGCCCCGGGATGCGTATCCGTCTCATGGCGCGCACCGCCCTATTCTAGACGGGACCGCACCCTCCATCCAGCTACCGGCCGCGCACGAGGCGCGGCAGGGCGGCCAGCAGCGAACAGCAGGCGAGCGCGAGGGCGAACCCCGCGACGAGCATGGCCCCGCCCCGCGCGGCGAGCAGGGCGGCGATCCCCGAGACCACCGCCGCCCCGTAGTAGAGGTTGCTGGTGCGGCGGTGCATCCCGGTGGACGGCGTGATCCTCTGGTAGATGTGCTCCCGGTGGGCGGAGAAGATCCCCTTCCCCACCCCGCGCCGGAGCCGCCGGACGATGGTGTAGCCGGTGTCGAAGAGGTAGGGGGCGAAGACGAGGGCGCACGCCAGCGGCACCTCCCACCCGGACGGCCCCCCGCCCGGCGCGTACAGGGCCGCCGCCGCAAGGGAGAAGCCGAGGAAGTAGCTGCCCGAATCCCCCATGAAGATGGAGGCCGGGCTGATGTTCCACACCAGAAAACCGGCCGCGGCCCCGGCGAGCGCCGGGAGAAAGGCCCCGGCCTCCCCGGCGAGCGCGTGCAGGAAGAGCGCGTTCGCCACGGCCACGCCGCCGGTGATCCCGTCTATCCCGTCCATGAAGTTGTACGCGTTGCACACGGCGCACAGCCAGAGCACGCCCCCGGCCAGGACCGCGGGCCGCAGGGCGCCGGGAGCCCCGGAGAGCACCGGCGGCGGGAAGAGTAGCAGCAGCCCCAGAGCCGCCACCGCCTGCGCCGCCGCCTTGGGGCCGAAGTGCAGCCCGGAGAGATCGTCGGCGAGCCCGACGAGCGCGACGAGGGTGGCCGCGGCGAGCAGCGGCCACGCGCCCCGCAGATCCAGCAGCAGCGCCCCCGCCCAGCCCCCGAGGACGACCCCCACCCCGCCGAGGCGGGGGGTGGGAACCTCGTGCGAGCTGCGGGCGTTCGGCACGTCGAGGAGGTTGCGCCCTGCGGCGAAGCGCACCAGCAGCGGCACCAGCGCCCCCGCCACCAGAAAGGAGACGCCCCCGGAGACCAGAGCCCCGCTCACGCCCTCACCATCCCGATCTCCCGCAGCCGCGCCACCTCCAGGGCCACGCCCTCCTCGAAGGGGCGCGGCGAGTAGCCCAGCTCCTTTCGCGCTTTCTCGTAGGGATACGCCTTGTCCTCCCTCAGCCTCAGCACCTGCTCGGAGCCCACCGGGGGCCGCAGCCCGGCCCGCTCCGCCAGCGCGAGCGCCCGGCGCGCGGGCTCGAGAGGGATGCGCACCACGCGCACCCTCCTCCCCAGCGCGTTCGCGGCGGCGCGTACGAGCTCCAGGTAGGTCAGGGGGCGCGCCCCCGGCAGGTCGTAGCCCTGCCCGACCGCCCGGGGGCGCACGAGCGCCTCGAAGGCCCCGCGGGCGCAGTCCTCGTAGTAGACCGGCTGCCAGAGGTTCTCCCCCGAGCCGAACACCGGGAAGAGCGGGGAACGGTCCAGAAAGCGCAGCAGGCGGTGCACGTTCCTGTCCAGCTCGGAGCCGTAGATCATGGTGGGCCGCACGATCGTCCACTCGAGGCCGCTGCTTCGCACCACCCGCTCCATCTCGAGCTTCGGGGAGGAGCGGAAGGCGTACCGGGAGTGGGCGCTGGTGCTGCTCACCGCGAGCAGCCGCCCCACCCCGGCCCGCTCCATGGCCTCCACGACCTGCGGAGCGTACCCGATCCCGGCGACGTGCGCCACGGCGTCAACACCCTCCAGCGCGCGCAGCAGGTCCCCGGCCCGCCCGGCGTCCCCGCGCACGAGCACCGCCCCGCGCCCCTCCAGCCGGGAGGCGTTGGGGCTCTCCGGGCGCACCAGGCAGCGCACCTCGTGCCCCGCCTCCAGGAGCAGCCGCAGCAGGGCAAGCCCCGGCAGGCTCGTCGCGCCCGTGAGCAGCACCCTCACCAGGAGCCCTCCCGGATCAACCGCCCCCGGCGCTGAACAGCTCCACCACCCGCGCGCGGTTCGGGACCGCGAGGTCCTCCCGGACCACGTATTCCACCTGCGCCTGCTGGCCCGGCTTCATATCCGAGAGCTGCGCCTCCTCTCCGTCGAGCGTGATCCCGGCCCCAGGAGCGAGCTTGAAGGGTATGGGCTTCTCCCCCTGCGCCTCGGCGCTGGGCTTCAGGGTGAACCGCTCCTTCTCGGCGTTGACGGCCTGGATGGAGCCCAGGGCTATCTTGAGCTCCGGGCGGCTCTGTGCGCCGCCGCGCTCCTCCCTGGCGGCTTTGCCCTGCCGGTCGCCCCCCGCCTGCCGCCGGTCCTCGTCCCCGCCCCCCGCGCAGCCCGCGACGAGGCAGAGGCCGGCGAGGAGCAGGGCAAAGAGCGCGAGAACTTCTTTCCTCCCACGCAGCACGGAAACCTCCTTTTGCAGCCTCCGCAACAGACAAGAAAAGTAACAGAGCGACATGCGGCATACCAGCTCCGGGGTGCCGCGGCGAATCCGCGTGTATCATTATCGGCTCGGAAAGCAACGACCAGAGGTTGGGAGAGGGCCCAAGGCCATGCGGATGTTCAGGACGCTCAAGATCCCGCCGCTGCGGAGGCCCGCGGCGGCAAAGCCCGGCGGCAGGCGGGAGGGAGAAGACCCGGCGGACAGCGGCCTTCTCCGGACGCAGCGGGAGATAGAGCAGAGCCGAAGGAAGCTGCTCGGCTACATCGCGCAGGCAAAGGACGTAACCTTCATCAGATCCCCGGGCAACATCGGGGACCACCTGATACACGCCGGCATCCGGCAGCTCCTCTCGGGCACTTTCTACAGGGAGATCCCCTTCAAGAGGAGGCGCCTGCTGAGGAACTCCAGGGGCCACACGGCCCTCGTCTCGGGAAGCGGGGGCTGGTGCGGCCCATACCACAAGGTGATGCCGCGGCTGCTGGAGATCGTGGAGGAGCGCTACGAGCGGGTCATAGTCCTCCCCTCGTCGGTCGACGCCGCCGTTCCCGAGGTCCGCAGGGCCCTGCAGCGAACAGACGCCATCTTCTTCGCCAGGGAGATGGAGTCCTACCGCCAGCTCGAGGAGCTCTGCCGCCACGCCGAGATAGCCCACGACTGCGCCTTCTTCTTCGACTTCGCCCCCTACAGGAGGCCGGGCCGCGGCAGGCTGCTGGCCTACCGGACCGACGAGGAGTCCGTCTCGGGCGAGGTGCCGCGGGGCAACCGGGATATCTCGCGGTACTGCGACTCTCTGGACGAGTGGCTGTGGACGATCGCCGGGCACGAAGAGGTGGAGATGGACAGGGCGCACGTCATGATCGCGGGGGCCATGCTGGGCAAGCGGGTCAGGTACAGGGCCGGCAGCTACCACAAGGTTCCGGAGATAGCCCGCTTCGCGCTCAAGCACCTGCGGGTAGAGCCGCTCGGGACGTGAGGCGGCTGGAGCGGCTGGTCCGGCGCTTAAGACGCCGTCCGCGCCCGCGGACGATAGCGCTCCTCGCCGCCTACAACGAGGAGCGGTTCATCCGCGGCTGCCTGGAGCACCTCATCGGTCAGGGGGTCGAGGTCTATTTGATAGACAACGGCTCCACCGACGGCACCGCCCGGATCGCCGAGGAGTACCTGGGACGGGGCCTCGTCGCCATAGAGCCGTTCCCCAGAGAGGGAGGGGTGTACCGGTGGCGGGAGATCCTCGAGCGCAAGGAGGAGCTCTCCCGCTCCCTGGACGCCGAGTGGTTTATCCACGTGGACGCGGACGAGATACTGCTGCCCCCCCGTTCCCGGCAGACGCTCGCCTCGGCTCTCGCGGAGGCTCAGGAGGCCGGGTACAACGCGGTGGATTTCCGGGAGTTCGTCTTCGTGCCCACCCGCGAGTCCCCGGATCACGACCACCCGGACTACCAGAAGACGATGCGCTGGTACTACCCCTTCCAGCCGGCCCCGGGACCGCGCCTGATGCGGGCCTGGCGGCGGCAGGAGGGGTCCGTGGGGCTGGGTTCCCGGGGTGGACACCGGCTGGACTTCCCGGGGATGAGGCTCTACCCGGAGAAGTTCCTGATGAAGCACTACCTCTTCCTGAGCGTCCCGCACCTCCTGAGCAAGTACGGCAACCGCAGCTTCCGGAAAGAGGAGCTGGAGCGCGGCTGGCACGGCTGGCGGGCGGGTCTGGACGAGCGGAGGATAACCCTGCCCTCCGAGCGGGAGCTCAAGACCTGCGGCCCGGACGGAACCCTGGACTTCTCCAACCCCCGCACCCGGCACATCGCCGCCGGGTGGACCGCCGGCGAATGAAACGGGCGGGGCGTCTTGTTAACATACCCGCAGCGCGGACAAAGCAGTATTAGGAACAAGCTAAGGAGTTCGGCAGGAGAGTGCGGCGTCCGGCGCCGCGCAGGCCCCGACCGACAGGAGAGCATGGCATCAGAGGACCCTACGGTAAACGATGGCGCAGCGGCATCCCCGGTGGCCGGCGACCCGTGGACCAACCGGGAGGGGATAGAGGAGTACAACATCCGCTGGCACTGGCTCCAAAAACCCTCAAGCTCGGGCTTCACCGCCGTCCTGAGGGTCAGGGACGAGGCCCGCTCCCTCCCCTGGGTACTCCCCCCCATCCTCAGGTCCGTGCAGCACGTCATCCTGGTGGACAACAACTCCACGGACGGAACCCCAGAGCTCGCCCGCCAGATAGCCAGAAATCAGGGCTCCGAGCACAAGCTGGAGGTGCTCTCCTATCCTTTTGAGGTCTCCCGTTACGGAGCAGAGCACCTGTGGACCTACCCCGACTCGGTGCACAGCCCCACCTACTTCTACAACTGGAGCTTTTCGCACGTGCGCACGCGCTATGCGCTCAAGTGGGATGGGGACATGGTGCTCAGCCCCGAGGGCGAGCAGGTTCTTCGCGACCTCGCCTGGCAGCTCGAGGGGACCGACGGAGCCGTTACGATACCCAGATCACCGGTCTACGTCGAGAGCGAACGGGTTGCTTACCTCGACACCCAGCCAGGGGCGGCAGAGCCCTGGGGCTGGCGGAACTCGCCGGCCTATACGATCTCCAAAGCCTTCGACTGGGAGTTGCGGCTCCCGAACCCCGGTGACCCGGTCTTCCGCCTGCCGAACTTTATGTGCTTCGAGCTCAAGTGGCTGGAGGCGGACGAGTTCGCCCATTGGTCCAATGCCGAGTTCAAGACCGAGATCAACGCACGTAAGCGGCGTGAGTGGGAGCTGTTTCACGCTCTCAGTAAGGGCGCGGGAACTCCGGAAGGAGTGGTCCGCATTGAGAGCTCCGAAGGGATCCACGTCCTGGAACACCTCAGAGGCATTTACTCCGACATCATGCGCAGCACACCCCATTCGTCACCCAATCGACCATCGCCCTGAAGAGACAGAGCCAAGCTCATGATACTTGCGCCCGGCAAAGGCTTCGTCTTTCTGGCGATACCCAAGACCGCTTCCACCTCTATTGAGAGAGCGCTCATGCCCCATACGCATGCGTACTTCACGGGAAATCCCTTCAAACACACCAGATACAGCGAGTTCCAGCGCTTTCTGCAGCCCTTTCTCGCCTCGAAGGGGTTCCCGCGCGACTCCTACGAGGTGGTGTGCGTGTTTCGGGAACCGATCGACTGGCTGTTCAGCTGGTACCGCTACAGAACCCGCGAGGAGCTGAAGGGATACCCCAACTACTGCGGGCATGTCTCCTTCGAGGAGTTTGCCAGGGCCTACATAGAGGGCAAAGAACGGTTCGCCCGGGTGGGCCGCCCCTCAAGGTTCGTGAGGCCGCGTAAGGGAGGGCGTGGCGTGGATCTCATCTTCCGGTACGAGCGCATAGACCTTCTGGTGGAGTACCTCTGCGAAAAGGTGGGCAGGGAAGTAGAGGTGGAGATCAGCAACGTCTCGCCCGAACGGGAGTTCTCCCTCTCCAGAGAACGCGAGCAGGCGCTGCGCGAGTTCTTTTTACCGGAGTACCGCATCTACGAGAAGGCGATCGGGGCGTAGAAGGCTACGCTGCTTCTTCTGATTCCTCCCAACCGAAGCTGCGCCCGAGGTAGTCGTAGAGTTCCTCGTTGTACGGCCTGAAGAACCTCACCAGTTCTTTGCGCGTCTCCGGGTTCATAGGAGCATACTCGTGCCTGGCCCTCCTTATGCGGAGGTTGAAGCGGTGCTCGGGCAAACCCAGGAATTCCCTGGTCGTCGAAAGAGCCCGCCGCGGACGGGCGTAGAAGTCCTCGGACTTCAAAACGAGCAGCTGCTCCCGCGGATAGTGACGGTGCTATCTCTTCAAATGCTCAACGTAGATGCCGGTGGTGAGGAGGTTCGTGGGGGCGGAAGGATCCTCAAGGGAGTTCTCCTCCAGCCACCCCCTCTCCGTCTCAAGTACGGCCTCGAACTCCTCCTCAAGGCCCCGGCGGCGCAGTAAGTGGTAATGAGAGTAAGCCCGGTCCACCGGGTTCCTCAGCAGAACGATGAGCTTTACATCCGGCAGAACCCGAACCATGCGCTCGGGAACCTCCGGATGGGCCAGGTAGCGCGGGGTGGCCTCTCCGACGATGCGTTCTTCCGGCACGTGACCAAATTGAGAAAGGTACCACTCCAAACCTCTCTCATGGTTCCAGTCGAAAAAATGAATCTCCTTCTTGGGAACGTATTTGATCTTCGGGTGGCGGCATAAAAGACGATAGAAAACGCTCGTCCCACACCGCGGAGCCCCGATAATTATGAAGTCAGGATCCGGCACCCTCGTGCGCCTCCTTTCCCGCACCTTCTTCGCCCTCCGGATACAGCCCGTCAAAAATTGATATTAGATCAAAATTTGTGTTCGTGCAGCCAAAACAAGGACTCGGCGGGAACCTTCGGCGGCCTATCCCTCACGGGCCCAACCTCGAGAAGGCGAGGAACCCACCCCTGTACATCTCCTCCTCCGGGTATTTGAGAGCCTCCACGTGCTCGAGCAGCACCCGCCGCTCCGTGGCCTCCATAACCAGCCGGACGAACCACCGCACGGACATCCCCCTGCCCTGGGGGAAGACGAAGTCCCCGAAGAAGACGAGGCTGCCCCCGGGGCGGGCGAGGCGCCACATCTTCTGGATCAGGGATTCCAGCTCCCCGGGGGTGCGGCCCTGGAGCAGATCCTCACCCAGCACCAGCCCGAAGGAGCCGCCGGGCTCCTCCCCCGGCGCCGGGTCCTTAGCCCCGGCCACACGCAGCTTCAGGCCGTTTCTGGAGAGAAGCTGCCCCCAACGGTTATCCGGGGGGCATATCTGCACGGCGGCCTCTCCCTCGAACCGCGTCCGGCAAGCGGAGAGGAACCGTTCGAACGCGGCGGCCCGCGCGCGGTGGATGCCCTTCGCGGAGGGCCCCCACCTCTTCACGACCTCCCGCACGGAGTCGCACAGGCGGGCGGCCAGCGTCCCCGGGTCCGCCTCTGCGCATTCCACGCGCTGCTCCTCGTCCCACCCGTAGCCGGCGCTCAGGGCGCGCCAGACCTCCGGATCCCGGACGGCGATCCTGTCGAAACGGTCGAGGTGTTCCAGGAGCGCATCGCCAAAGCGCCGGATGAGGGCCGCCGCGTCCTCGCCCAGCGGCAGGGCCAGGCCCACCGGCACGCCCCACCACCTCTCCGGAAGACCCCCGGGCGGGAGGGTGTTGGGGTCCAGGATCACGAGGGCGCACGGGCGCTCCGGGCGGCGCGCGGCGTCGCAGATGTCCTCCCCGGAGATCGCGGCACAACCCTCGGGCAGCCGCACCCGTTCTCCGGCCGCCGGATCACCGCCGACGTAGACGAGCACAGGGTCCGTTACCAGGGCGCCCCCCATCTCAAAGGTAGCGCCGCTCCAGCTCCCGGAAGGCCGGCTTCAGACGCAGCAGAGGCCCGGCCGGGCCGCTGGAGATCATGTTCAGCAGGAGGACGATGTCCTTCTCCGCCCTCTCCAGGTGGGCCTTGCGGCCGGGGTCTATGGTCGCCGCCTCCCTGGCCTCTTCCAGCCGCTTCCGGGTCTCCGCCAGCTGCCTCCGGAGATCGGCCGTCGCGTTGCGCACCCGGCGTCGGACCTTACGTTCGACGCTCTCCTCGGCCTCCCGGCGGACCTCGGCTATGGCGCGTTCCCGGTCCGCGTACCTGGCCCTGAGAAACTCCACCTCGAAGGCGAGCAGCTCGTTCTCCATCCTCAGGGCATCCGCGTCGGTCGGGGTGTAGAAATCATCCTCCGGCACGCTCGACCTCCTTAAGCCAGCTTTCGGTGCGCCTCCCAAGCTCCTCCAGCCCGCTCCAGGCGGCCTCCACCCGGCCGATGAGGCGCCGGTCGGACACCGGCTGCCTGCCCCTCCCGCCGGCGGCGAGCCCGGGGTCCAGCACCTCCTCGGCCGGAACCTCCTCCAGCCCGAGGCCCCACCGCTCGTTCAGAGCCCGCACGAGCGGGAAGCCGCCCCGCACCATCTCCAGGGACACCGCGAGGGTGTCCTCCGGGTAGGCCCGGGCGAAGGAGAGCAGGGCCTCGTTGTGCACGAGCCACATCCTGAGGGCCAGGTCCGGCTCACTCCAGAACTGCCCGAGCTCCTCCCTGGAGCCGCGGCCGAGGAAGATCTCCTGGGCCTGGCGGCGGGCGAGCGAGCGCGTGGCCTCGGCGAAGTGCCGGTAGACCAGCAGCACCCTGGCGCGGGGCAGCAGGTGCTTCCAGAGCGGAAGAAAGAGGCAGACCCGCGGGTCCTTGAAGCCCCACAGCCGGTGCCGGGCCTCGCGCCGTTCCACGAGCCGACGCATGCACTCCAGGTGGGAGTCGGCGAGCACCGGCGCGAAGTGCTCCCCGACCCGCCAGGTGCGCCCGTTGTCCGCCAGGATACGCTCGTGGAGCTCGACGACCTCCGCGTCCTCGAAGTGGCCGTTGGGGTTGGAGAAGGTGGCGCCGAGCAGCTCATCCCCCAGAAAGAGCCCGGCGCGATGCAGCAGCTGGCACACCAGCGAGGTGCCGCTGCGGTGAAACCCGGCGATTATCAGCTGCTCGCTCAAGGCTGCGCCCCGCCTCCCCGGTCGCCGCTCACCAGCCTGCGTCCCTCTCGTAGCCAAGACGGATCAGCAACTCTCCTGCGGCCTCCTTGAAGATGCGCCGGTCTTCCGGGGTGAAGACGTTCCTCCAGTCCCCGGCGATCCCCTTCCTGAGCCGGGAGGTCGCGTCCTCCTCTCCCCTCCTCCTGCCCGCGCTCCTCTCGAAGCCGGAGCTCTCGACGCATCTCCTCACGGCCTCCTCCCCGGCGTCGACCCCGAGGAAGCGCAGCAGGCGCTCCGTCTCCTCCTCGGGGCGGGCCAGAAGATCCTCGTAGCGGACCTCGGCGTAGTTCTCGCCCAGGAGCGAGGGGCCGTCCTCTGTCGCCCGGCCGACCTCCCTGCTCCAGTCCGCCGCGATGCGCCGGAGGCGCTCCCCGGTGAAGAGGCTCCCCTCCGGAGGGCGCAGGCGGCCCGAGCGGTACGCGTCGCGCAGGCGCAGCTCCTCGTCGGAGAGGTCGTACACACCTCCCTCGGAGAGGGGGTTGTTCCACATGTGGTGGAGCAGGGAGACGGCGACGTCCCGCCCGTCCCGGATTATGTGGATCACCTTCGCCTCCGGGTACACCGCCGCTATCTCCCCGAAGACCTCCGCGCTCACGAACGGGGTCTTGTCCCCGGCTATCCTGGCCCCCGTGCCGGCCAGCTGGGTGCCGAGAAAGTGGCTTATGGCGAGCCGGGTGAGGGCGTTCAGGTGCTCCTCGACGCCGCTGCCCGCGGACCACACCGACCTCTCCACCCAGCTCCTCAGCAGCTCAGAGCGCAGGATCGCCCCGTAGAGCGAGACGGGCACGATGTTCGGGACCTGCCACCGCCCATGATCCTCCCGCAGAAAGCTCTTCTCGAAGAAGCGCCCCTCGCCCCAGCAGAGGATCTCGGGGTGGGCGTTGAGGATGCTCCGCAGCCAGGTGGTGCCCGACCGCGCCCTGCCCAGGAGGAAGAAAGCCGGGACGACGCCGCCGGCACCTCCCCTCTCCATCCTGTCCAGCCGGGCCCGGAGACGGCGGAGCCGCTCGTCCTTCTCCGCAATCCGTGCCCGCAGCTCGCGCCGCCCGCTCAGGTACAGGCGCAGACCGGAGAGCCTCTCCCGAATCCTGGCCATGCCGCCCTCCTTTTACGGCCGGAGCGTGTGGGCCGACGCCGCCACTACCAGTTCCCGTCGCGCTCGTACCCCAGGCGGACCAGCAGGTCCCCCGCTCCCTCCTTGAACTCCTGCCGGTTCCGGTCGGTGAAGACGTTCTTCCAGTCCCCGGCGATCCCCTTCCGGAAGAAGGAGGGCGCCTCCTCGCCGCGCCTGCGGCCCTCTGAGAGCCTCTCGAAGGAGGCGGCCTCCACGCACCCGCGCACCTTCTCCCCCCCGGCGTCGGCGCCGAGGAAGCGCAGCAGGCGACCGAGCTCCTCCTCGGGGCGGGCCAGAAGATCCTCGTAGCGGACCTCGGCGTAGTTCTCGCCCAGGAGCGAGGGGCCGTCCTCCACCGTCCTGCCCACCCTCCTCCTCCACTGCGCGGCGTAGTTGCGGAGCCACCCGTCGGGGAAGATCCCGCCGCCGTGCCTGATGAGGCCCTCGGGGTCCTTCCAGTACGCCTCGCGCTTCTCCCGCTGGGCCGGCGTGATCCTGCTGTGCCCCCCGCGGTCCTCGGCCTGGTTCCAGATGTGGTGCATGGTGGAGACGGCGACGTCCCGCCCGTCCCGGATTATATGGATCACCTTCGCCTCCGGGTACACCGCCGCTATCTCCCGCACTATGTCCGAGGTGAGCAGGACGGTTTTGTCCCCCACCATCCGCTTGCCGCTCTCCACCAGCTCCTGGGTGAGAAAGTACTCGATGGCCAGCCGGGTGAGGTTGTCCAGGTGCTCCTCGAGCCGGTCCCGCCTGGTCCACACCGAACGCTGTATCCAGAGCCTCAGCCAGCGGGAGCTCGCTATCGCGTTGTAGAGCGAGACTGGGGGGTAGCCGCCCTTCCCGGCCTTGTGCTTCTGTCGGAAGTTGCGGCCGAAGGGCCGCCCCTCGCCCCGGCAGAGGATCTCCGGGTGGGCGTCGAGCATCTTCATGAGCCAGGTGGTGCCGGACTTCTGGTGCCCCACGATAAAGAACACGTCGGGGCTGACCGGGGGGAACCTGCCGGCCGCGCCCCCCCGAGCCCTGGCCAGCTCCTCCCTGAGCGCGGCGACCTCCCGGTTCCTCCTGGCCAGCTGCTGGCGGGTGCGCTTCCCCGCGTAGAACCCGGAGAGCAACCCGGTATCCGGGTCGAGGAGGGCGAGGGCCCTCCTCGCCGCCTTTCTGCCGGAGATGTTCCCTAACCGCTTCCGCATATGCAAAGCCTCCTGGCCGCGGGGACGCCCTAGCGGCCAAGCTCCTCCCTCAGGTAGTCGGACAAAGCCTCCCTCCAGTGGCGCAGCTCCGGTCCCTCCGGGGAGGCCAGCACCCCGTTGGGCGGGCGCGCCGCCGGAAGAGGATACCCGGAGCTCGGGACGGGGACAACCTCCGCCTCCACCCCGGCGATCCGGAAGATCTCGCGCGCAAACTCGCACCAGGAGCAGGCGCCCGAGTTGGTGATGTGGTAGATCCCGTAGAGCCGTCCCTCCAGCACCCGGATGATCCCCCCGGCGAGGTCGCGGGCGTAGGTGGGCGAGATGTACTCGTCGTCCTTCACCTTGAGGGTGCTCCTCTCCCGCGCGGCCCGCAGCATGGTGCGCACGAAGTTGCGGCCCTCGCCGTAGACCCCGGCGGTCCGCACGATGTACCAGCGGCCCGTCAGGTGCCTGACGTACTCCTCCCCGGCGAGCTTGGTGGCCCCGTAGACGCTTATGGGGTTCGGTCGGTCCCAGGGCTCGTAGGGCCGCTCGCTGCGCCCGTCGAAGACGTAGTTGGTGCTCACGTGCAGCAGCTCGCACCCCAGCCGCTCGCAGAGCTGCGCCAGGTTGCGCGGCCCGAGCGCGTTGACCCGGTAGGCGAGCCCGGCCTCGGACTCGCAGCCGTCCACGTCGGTGTAGGCGGCGGCGTTGATCACCACCTCCGGCGAGTGCCTCCGCAGCGCCTCCCCGACCGCCCGGGCGTCCGAGACGTCCAGCTCCCCGTGGCCGAGCGCCACCACCTCGTGCCCGGCGGCGGGGAGAAGAGCGGCCAGCTCCCTGCCGAGCTGCCCGCCCGCGCCGGTCACCAGCACCCTCAGCCCCACCCCTCCACCTCAGACCACCCGCTCCCTGCCGGAGAGCAGGGACTCGTAGAGTGCCTCCAGCCCGGCGGCGTCCTCCTCCACCGTCTTCACCGGCCCTATGCCCTCCCGCAGGCGCCGCAGGAGGCCCGGCTCCTCGTAGAGCCGGCGCAGCTGGCGGGCCAGGTCCGCCGGGTCGTCGAGCCCGAAGAGCAGCCCGTTCTCCTCGTGGCGCACGAACTCGCTCATGCCGCCGAGGTCCGTGGCGACCACCGGCATGCGGGCGGCGAAGGCCTCCAGGATCACGCCCGGCTGGTTCTCGTACCAGCGGGAGGGCACCACCAGCACGTCGAGCCCGGAGAGCACCCGCCCGACCTCCTCCCTGCGAAAGGGCCCGGGGAAGCTTATCCGGCGGTCGCCTGCGGCGAGCCGCCGCAGGTGCCGCACGAAGGGCTTGAAGCGCTCCAGGTTGCCGTAGATCTTCAGCTCGGCCTGCATCTCCCGCGGGAGCATCCTGAAGGCCCGGATGAGGATGTCGCAGCCTTTGTGCGGGGCCAGCGTGCCTATGAACCCGACCCGCAAGGGCGGAGGCTCGCTGTCGCCGGGCGGCAGCCCCGCGATGCGCGAGGTGTCTATCCCGTAGGGCGAGACGACTATCTTCCCCTCGCCGATGCCGTTGGCGAGCAACAGCTCCCGCATTAGCCGGGTGTACACGATGATCCTGTCCACGAGCCGCATCCGCTCCCTGATGTAGTCGGGGCGCTCCCTGAGCGCCCCGATCTGGCGCAGCTGGTGCGAGAGCGCCGCGAGAGGAGTAGAGGAGAGCGCCCCGGCCAGCCTGATGGCGGCGGCGGGCGTCCGGTCCGCGATGGCCTTCATGCGGGTGCCCGTGTGGCGGCTCGCTATGCAGCGGACGCAGTGGGCGAGCTCCGGCCCCCGGCACATCGCCCCGTCGTGCCGGCGGAAGTCCACAACAGGGCACATGGCCCAGAAGTCCGTAGCCGTGTACACCAGCGGGACGCCGAACTCCTTGAAGGCCGGGATGACCGCCGCGGAGAGCCCCTGGAAGTGCTCGGCGTGCACGATGTCCGGGCGCACCTCCCGCATGTACTCCCGCGCGCGGGCGGCCATGACCTCGTTCTCGTAGTCCAGGCGGTACGGGCGGCTGGGCCCCTCCTTCGGGCGCCCCACCCGGCGCACGGGGACGCCCTCGAACTCGTAGTCCTCCGTCTCGCCCGGCTCTATGTCGTTGCCGGGGATGCTCCTCTTGGCGGCGAGCACGAAGGTCTCGTGCCCCCGCGCCCGCAGCTCCCTGGCAAGCCCCAGGGTGACGACCTCGACCCCCGCGTAGTGCTCGGGGAAGAACTGGTGGGCGGCGAACAGGACCCTCATGGCGCCTCGTAGCCCATCTCCGCCAGGCGTTCGCCGGCGACCTCGCCGTACACCCGGCGGTCCCGCTCGGTGAAGACGTTCTTCCAGTCCCCGGCCACGCCCTTCCTGAAGAACGACCCGGCGTCCTCCTCGCCCTGCCGGCGGCTGGAGACGCGCTCGAAGCTGCCGGCCCGGATGCAGCGCTCCACGACGGCCTCCCCCCGCCGGGCCCCCAGGAACTCGAGCACCCTGAACAGGGTGGCGGGGGTGTCGCGCAGCAGGTCCTCGTACCGGATCTCCAGGTACCTGCCGCCGAACAGGGCGGTGCCGTCGCGGCGCGCCTTGCCCACCCGGTGGCTCCAGCGGCGGGCCAGCTGCCGCAGCCGCTCCTCCGTGAAG
>Ga0207863_100189_pt1 | contig 26863 bp, 23 predicted proteins | sample CeladaPassaD2F12_FD_187497 | JGI IMG/M metagenome (GOLD analysis project Ga0207863, IMG submission 187497) | Cellulose-adapted microbial communities from the Joint BioEnergy Institute, USA - Passage D2F12 (SPAdes) (version 2) | ecosystem: Engineered > Bioreactor > Continuous culture >... | reverse complement strand
TTGTATCCTTTCCCTAGGAGGCGTCCATGCAAGCCCCGGTGTACCTGTGCCTTCTGGGCAACGACCCGGCCCCCGCCTACCTCGGTCTGAAGTTGGTGGAGCGGAAGGCGGGGAGGGTGGCGAAGGCCGTTTTTTACTCCTTCCCGGCGTGGAACGAGGAGTACGGGAAAAAGCGCCAGGCCCTCTTCCGCCTCCTTTCCGAAAAGGGCGTCCTCTACGAGGAAAGGCCCCTGGAAAAGGGACTGGAAGAAGCGGAGGCCCGGGAGGTCTGGGTGAACCTCACGGGAGGGGCCAAGTACTGGGCGGTCCGGTTCCTCGGGTACTGGCGGCGGCCCGGCGCCCGGGTCTTCCTCGTGGAGGGCCACCGCGCCCTCAAGGCGCCCAGGGCCCTTTTCCTCTGGCCCCGGGAGGAGGAGCTTTCCCTGGAGGGGGAAGCCCTCACCCTGGAGGAGTACGCCAGGCTCTATCTGGAGCCCCTGGGGGAGGCCTGGGAGCGGGTTTCCCCGCCCGGGGCCTTCCCCCCTGGGGCTCAGGCGGCCCGCCTTCCCGGCCGGGAGGGCGGGGTGTTCGTGGTCCACCGGGGCCTTCCTTACTGGGTGCGCCCCCATCTGGGGGACGAGGTCAAGGACATGTCCCGGAAGGCCCTTTCCGCCTTCTCCGGTGAGGCCAAGCGTCTTGGGGGCCAGCTCTGCCTGCCCGTGGTGCCCTACCACAGGGCCCACCTCCGCTCCCGCCACCCTAAGGAGCGGGAAAACGTCCTCGCCCGCTGGAAAGCCTGGGCCAGGGAGTACGGGGTGTTTCTGGTGGACCCGGGCAGGCCTTTGGCAGAGGAGGTGGCTCCCCTCGTCAAGGGGAAGTTTCCCAAAAAAGCCCTGCCCCTGCCCCAGGAGGGGCCCGTCCTCCTGGCTCTGGTTTCCGAGCAGGCCGTTCCCCTCTACGCGGCCCACCTCCACGCCCGCCCCCGGGAGGTCTACCTCCTCACCACCCCCGAGATGGAAAGCCGCCTCCGCTGGGCGGAGGCCTTCTTCCGGGGCAAGGGGGTGCGGGTGCGCCGGAGTTTCGTCCCCGGGCCCTGGGCCCTGAAGGAGGTGCGGGACCTCCTCTCTCCCGTGGTGGAGGAGGCCCTGCGCCGGGGCCACCCCGTGCACGCCAACCTGAACGGCGGGACCACGGCCATGGCCTTGGGCCTCTACCTGGCCCTGCGGGATGGGGCCCGGGCCCACTACCTGGATGGGGACCGCCTCCTCCTTCTGGACGCGGGGGAGGCGGAGGTGCCTTGGGAGGAGGGAAGGCCTGAGGACTTGCTCGCCTTGCGGGGGTACCGCTTTGAGGAAGCGTACCCCGGCGCCCGGCCCGACCCCGGGCTCCTCGCCCTGGCCGAGGAGATCCTTGGACAGTGGAACGAGGTGCGGGCCTCCTGGGAGGCCTCCCCCCTGGTGCGGCGGTTCCTAAAGTTCTGGAAAGAGCGCTTCGGCCAGGCCTTCCCCCCGGAGCGCCTCCCCGGGCTCCAGGGGCTTCCCCTGGAGTACGCCGTCTACGCCCACCTGAACGCCCACCTGGCCCCAAAGGGAGGCCGCGCCCGCATGGGCGGGCACCTGGTGCCCCTGGGGGGCAATGAGGCCCTGGCCCCCCAGTCCACCGAGGTGGACGGGGTCTTCTTCCACCGGGGCACCCTCTGGTTCGTGGAGTGCAAGCCCACGGACGAGGGTCTGCGGGAGCGGGCCCCTATCATGGCCGAGCTGGTGCGCTCCGTGGGCGGGGTGGGGGCCATGGGGCTCATGGTGGCCCGGCGTTGGCGGGGAGCCCTGCCTCCGGCAAGCCCCAACCTGGTCTACATGGCCTTGGAGGGCGGGGAGCGCGTGGGGGTCTACCGCTTCCCCGAGGAGCTGGAAAGGGCCCTCTCACGGAATCCGGCGCCGCGGAGGGGCTAGGGCCCTTTTCGCTAGGGGCCTCCAGGGGAAGAGGAGGGTTTTCCAGGCCCCCGGGGGGCGCTCCTCGGCCTCCGGGGCCTTGGCCCTTTCCGGGGGAATGACCTCGGGGAAGGCCTGGGGGGTGGGCGGAGCGGGGGCTTCCAGGAAGGCCATCCTGGCCGTCCACTCCTCCCGGCTGTAAAACCCCTGGCGCTCCACGGCGGCGAGGAGCCGGGCCACGAGGTCCCGTCCCTCGGAGAAGGCCCAGGAGGGTACCTCGGCCCTCTCGTGCAACACGGCGTTCCTCAGCTCCACGAGCCGCCAGAGCCTCCCCCGGAGGGCCGGGCCTTCGGGGTGGCTCTGGAAGAAGGCCTCCGCCGCCCCCGAGCGGAGCTTGGCCCCCAGGGTGTCCTCCTTGGGAGCCCCCAGGCGCTCCAAAAGCTCCTCCACGAGGAGGACGAGGCGGATGAAGTCGCCCAAAGGATCCCCGGTGCGCTGCCAAAGGGCTTCCATAGCGCTAGAGGAAGGGGCAGACCCGGGGGGTGGTGCCGTACCCCACCAGCCTGCCTCCTGAAGCCTGAATGAGCTCCTCCCAGAACGCCTTGATGGAGGTGGTGAGCCGGGCGTTGGCGTTGTTGTCGTTTCCCGCCGTGATCCCGGCGATGCAGACCTCCTGGTCCTTGAGGTTGGGCAGGCCCAAACGGGCCTTCACCCGCTGGAGGAGGCCTTGCCGCACCTCCCGCTTCTCCAGCTTGAGGCGGTAGTCGTAGAGGTTCATGAGCTCCGACTGCTCAAACCCGTGGGCCAGGACGAGGATGCGGCCGGGTTTCCGGGCCCGCTCCCCCGCCGCCTTCAGGGCCCCGATGATCTCCGTCCCCCGGCTGCACTCGGCGGCGGCCCGCTTGCGAAGCTCGTCAAAGGTCCGGAGCACCTCTTTCTGGAAGGTCTTTTTGACCTCCTCCAGCTGAAAGCGCGGGGTGGAGAGGGGGTTGGGGGTCTCCAGGACCCGGGCGGGGGCGGTGTAGCTCCTCCCGGTGATGGGGGCGAGGGTGAGGCGGACCTGGGTGGTGGTCACCTTCTCCATGAGCCGTGGGAGGACCTCGTGGGCCAGCATCTCCCGGTAGCCGTTTTGCACGTGCCGGGGGGCGCTGCACCCCAGGGCCACCAGGATCTGGTACTCCTGGGCTCCCCCGAGGAAGGGCAGGTTAAGGGCGAGGCTCAGGAGCCAGGCGGTCATGGGCGCTTTCCTGGGTGAGGGGGTCGGTGGGGGCCTCGAGGTCCAGGGGCGGGAGGGCGGGCCGGTTCAGGGGCGGGATGTGGCCCACAAACTCGGGGGCCGGGTCCCACTGGGGCCAGGCGCGGGCGAAGCCCCGCCAGTAGGCGGCCACGTTCTCCCGGTAGTGGGCGAGGAGGTGGTCCAGGGCGCGCTCGGCGCCGCGGTTTAGGCCCCGGAGCCGCTCCCAGATCCGCCTTTCCTTCTGGGCCGTGAGGAAGAGCCTACGGAGGAGCACCTCCCGTTCGTGGGGGCTGCGGTAGCCCAAGTAGAAGGTGAGGCCCACCAGCAGCAAGCCGACGGCCATCAAGGCCAGGAAGCCGTAGATGGAAGGGGCGGGGTTCCCGTGGATGGCGGCCATGCGCTGGGTCCAGGAGAAGCGCAGGGCGGCGAAGAGGATCACCACGAGAAGGGGCAGGGTACCCAGGATGAGGCTCAAGGGCAGGTTGCCCTTGCGGTACTCGTTCCCGGCGGCGTGTCCCAGCAAGAAGAGGCCGATGGTGGCCACGGCGCCGATGATGAAGGCCTCCAACTGGTTCATCTCCAGGGTGTCCATGGCCATCTTGTTGTAGTAGGCCTCTCCTAGGAAGACCAGCCCCAGGAGGCCGTAGCGGAGGCGGTACCCCCCGAACACCTCGGGGGTGGGCTCGTCCTGCCCCACCACCTTCTCCAGGGCCTTGCGCTGGTGGCGGACGAGGGCGAGCTGTTCCTCCAGCTTGGCCCGCCTGGCCAAATAGCGGCGCGCCAGGCCCTCCATCCAGCGGCGGAACCACTCCTTGAGCTGCTCGGGGTAGGGGTTGGGGGTGAGGTAGGCGAGGCTGGCGTGCTTCCGGGAAAGGGCCTTTCCGTCCCGGCGTCCTACCCAGTAGGAACGCAGCACCCTGAAGCCGTTAAGCATGGGCCTCCTCCTTTGTTTCGGGCGTGGGGAAGAAGCGGTCCAAGGCCTCCTCCATCTGGGCCAAGGCGGCGAGCCGGGCGGCCTTGAGGCGGGCCCGGCTCACGAGCTGGGCCACGGCCTGCCGGTGGGCCTCCTCGAGGCGGGCGATCTCCCCTTCGGCGTACCGGATGCGGAGCTCTTCCCGGGCCAGGGCGGGGCGGAGGACGGCTTCGGGGTAGCGGCCCTCCGCCTCCAGGCGCCTCAGGTGCTCCAGCACCCCCCGGTACTCCCTTAGGGCTTTTTCCAGGGGCGCTTTCCTCTTGGCGAGGCGGGCCTCGAGGGCCCCCACCTTCCGCCGCACCCCTTCTCTCAGCAGGACGAGACGTACCCGGGCCTCCTCGGGACCCATGCGCCGCCAAAACATAGCGATCTCCCATTTTCTCCCGCCAGGGCCGAGGCGTTGTGATCTCTGCACGGGTCTTTGTATACCGCTATCCCCCTGGCCTACTCCGTTGCTTCTTGTATAATCTCCCCGCAACAGGGGGCCACTATGGAGCACCTTCTCGCTATCGCCCTAGGCCCGGTGCAGGAGTTCATCGCCACTGCCCGCAGGACCCGGGACCTCTACGCGGGAAGCCGCCTCCTCTCTGAGGCGGCCGCCCGCGCCGCCAAGGCCCTGGCCCAGGAGGTGGGGGCGAAAAACCTCATTTTCCCCGCCCCCGAGGACGAGGCGGGGCTGGAGCGGCTGGCCGGGGCGGGCATCCCCAACGTTCTCCTGGTCCGGGTCCCGGAGGGGAAGGATCCCAGGGGCCTCGGGGAGCAAGCCTTGGGAGCCGCCCGGGACTACCTCCGGGAGAGGGCAGAGGAAGTTCTGGGGCCGCGCAGGGACCTCCTTTTCTGGAGGGAGGCCCTGGCCCAGGTGGAAGACCTCCTGGAGGGCTACTACGCCTACCTTCCCTTGGAGGGCGACTATCCCCGGGCCCGGGAGCGGCTCATGGCCCTCCTGGCCGCCCGCAAAAACACCCGGGACTTCGCCCCCGTCTCCTGGGGCAGCGAGGCCTACAAGAGCTCCCTGGACGGGGCCCGGGAGAGCGTCCTCCGCCTGCCTGAAAAGGAGGCGGACCGCCTCCGGGTGCGGCTCGGCCTGCGCCCCGGGGAGTACCTCGCGGGGCCCGACCTCCTCAAGCGCTGGTGGAAGAACGGACACGGCTTCCCCAGCACCACCCACATGGCGGTCCTGCCCTTTTGGGAAGGGGTCAGGCGGGCGGGCCTGGAGGCGGTCCTAAAGGAGGCCCTGGAAGAGCTTGGGGGCCTTGTGGGGGAGGAGGCGCGGGCGGAGGTCCACCACCCGGTTTTGCGGGACACTCCCTTCGCGGAGTGGGACGTACGCCTCCTCTACGAGAGCCGCCTCGAGGAGTTCCCCTCCCTCGCCGAGGACCCTGGGCTTCTGGAGAAGGCGCGGGACCGCCTGAGAGCGCTTTGGTGGAGGCTTTCCCCCAGGGTGAGGGTTCCCCCGGGCACCTACTACGCTCTCCTCCACGCCGACGGGGACCGGATGGGGGAGACCCTGGACGGCCTTCCGTCCCCCGAGGCCCACCGCCATTTCTCCAACGCCCTGGCCCTGGGGTTCGCCGCCCAGGTTAAGGACATCGTGGAGGACCACGGGGGCGGGCTCGTCTACTCGGGAGGGGACGACGTCTTGGCCCTGCTTCCCCTCCACACGGCCCTCATGGCCGCGAGGGCCCTGGCGAAGCACTTCCAGGGGGTCATGCAGAAGGTCATAGAGGACGTTGCCCCCAAGGGCACGCGGCCCAGCCTCTCCGTGGGCCTCGCTGTGGTCCACCACCTGGAGCCCCTGCAGGACGCCCTGGACCTGGCCCGCCGGGCGGAGAAGCGGGCCAAGGAGGGGGAGCCCAAGCGCAACGCCCTCTGCGTGGCCTACAGCCCCCGCTCTGGGGCTGAGCTCATGGTCCGGGGCCAGTGGAGCGAAGACCCCCCTCTCACCCGCCGCCTCCTCCGCTACGCCGACCTCCTGCGGGCGGGGGAGGTGCCCTCCAGGGCCGCCTACGAGCTTTTGGCCCTGGTCCGGGAAGTGGGGGAGGCCCTTCCCGGGGAGGCCCTGGTGGCCGAGGCCCTGCGGATCCTGGGGAGGAAGGAAATGAAGCGGGCCTACCGGGAGGAGCTCGAGGCCTGGCTCCGGACCGGGGAGGACGTGCGCCGCCTGGCGGAGGAGCTCGTCCTCGCCCGGCCCTTCGCCGAGGCCCTGGACCAGGCGGGCGTGCCCGTGGAGAGCCGGGAGGTGTGGGATGCTCATTGAGCCCAGGGATCCTTTGATCGTGCGGGACGGCAGGCCCTTCACCAACAGCCCCGGGGCCCGGGCGAGAAGCCTGCCCTTCCCCCTGCCCCAGACCCTGGCCGGGGCCTACCGCACCCGCCGCGCCCTCCTGGAGGGCCTCCCTCTCCCCGAGAGGGCGGAGGAGGTCCTCCGGTGGGGCCTCAGGGGGCCCCTCCTCGCCGAGGAGGGGGAAGGGGGGTGGCGGCTCCTGGTGCCCCGGCCCCTGGACGCCCTAAAGCTCGGGGAGGCCATCTACCCCCTCCGGCCCCTGGAGCTTCCCCAGGGGGCCGGGACCAACCTGCCGGAGGGGCTTTCTCCCGTGGGCCTTCCCAGCCCGGCCCTCAAGGAGAAGCCCACCCCCCTGCCCGCCTTCTGGTACTGGGAGAGCTTCCTGGAATGGCTCCTTCAAGACGCCCCGGCGGGTTTCGCCCCCAGGGGGCACGAGGGGCCCATTCCGGAGACGCGCACCCACGTGGCTCTGGACCCCGCGGTCCAGACGGCCCGGGAGGGGTTCCTCTTTCAAACCTCAGGGCTGGAGTTTGTCCGGGAGAGGCGCCGCCTCGCCCTGGTGCTCTGGCCCGAGGGGCCGGAGCCCGAGGGGGTCTTCCCCCTAGGGGGGGAGAGGCGCCTCGCCTTCTGGCAGAAGGGCGGGCCCGGGGTTCCTCCCCTGCCCGAGGAGGTGGTGGCGGGGCTTCTCCGCCACAGGGCGGCCCGCCTCGTCTTCCTCACCCCCGCCTTCTTGGGGGAGGCCTACCTCCCCAAGGGGGGGGCCTTCCAAGGGGCTTCCGTGGTGGCCGCGGTGGTGGGGAGGTCGCTTGCGGTCTCGGGTTGGAACCTCAAGGAGGGGAAGCCCAAGCCGAGCCGCCGGGCCGTGCCCGCGGGGAGCGTCTACTTCGTCCGGCTCCCGGAGGCCTGGGGGGAAGGGGAGGTCCGGGATTGGGCGGAGAGGGTCTGGTTCCAGAACCTCTCCGATGAGGAGCAGGACCGGCGGGACGGGTTCGGCCTGGCCGCCCTGGGCCTTTGGGACGGGAAGCTTAGGCGCTGGGAGGAGGCATGAGAAGGGCCTTTCAGGAGGCGTTCTCGCCGAGGCGAAAGGAGGAGGGAGAGGTCCTGGTGCGCCGGGACAGCGCGCGGGTCCTCGCCTGGGAGCGCACGTACACGCTCCTCACCCCCCTCTTCGGGGGCGGAGTGGAGCCAAGGGAGGCGGACCCGGTGAGCGTGGTCCGGGCCACGGAGGTCCGGGGGCACCTCCGCTTCTGGTGGCGGGCCCTGAGGGGCTGGCGGGCGGGGGGTTCGCTGGAGAGGCTTTGGGAGCTGGAGTCCGCCCTGTTCGGCCACGCGGGGGAGGGCGGGGCCTCGCCCTTGAGCGTGGAGGTGGAGGTTCTAAGGGAAGGGGAAAAGGTAGGCATCGCCCAGTACGGCCGCGCAGTCCAGTGGTACCTGGGCTTTCCTCTACGCGGGGACAAGGAATGGGCCCCGGTCAAGGAGGGCGTGGCCTTCCGCCTCCGCCTCCGCTTCCCCGAAAGGGTGGAGGGGCTGGACCTCCGGGAGGAGCTCGAGGCCGCCCTCTGGGCCTGGGAGATCTTCGGGGGGATCGGGGCCCGGACCCGGAGGGGCTTTGGCGCCCTCCTGCCCCAGGGGGCCAGGGTGCCGGGGGAGGAGGAGATCCGGGGGAAGCTTCGCCAGTACAGCCAAAAAGCGGGGTGGCCCGAAGGGGTGCCCCACCTCACCCCAAAAAGCCTCGTGCGGGTGGTGTCCCTCTCCTGGAGAGAACTCGCCGAGCGCTACCAGGCCTTCCGCCAGGCCCGTCCCGGAGGGAACCCCAGAAGCCCGGGCCGCTCCTACTGGCCCGAGCCCGACGAGGTGCGGCGCCTCACGGGGCGGCACGCCCCCAACCACCCGCCCAGGCACCCCGTGCACAAGTTTCCCCGGGCCCACTTCGGCCTGCCCATCATCTTCCATTTCAAGGACAGGGGCGACCCCTCCGACACCACCCTCCGGCTCGAGGAGGCCGACCGCCGGGCGAGCCCCCTCCTCTTCCGCCCGCTTGGGGAAGGGCAGAAGCCCTGCGTGGTGGCGGTCCTGGAGGGAGCCAGGTTTCCCGGGGGAAAGCTGATCTTGGAGGATAAGAGGAACGGCCGCACTTGGGACGTGGACCCCTGGCTCACCCCCGAGGAGGCCCAAGAGATCCGGGTGCTGGGGGGTGAGGTGGACCCCGTCTTGGCCTTCGTGAAAAGCTTGTAGGAAGGAGGTTCAGGAATGAGCCACGTTGCGCTTCTTTTTCTGCACGCCCTCTCCCCTTTGCACGCGGGGACGGGGCAAGGCATCGGGGCCATAGACCTGCCCATCGCCCGGGAGAAGGCCACGGGCATCCCCTACCTCCCGGGAAGCTCCCTCAAGGGGGTGCTCCGGGACCGGGCTTCCGCCTGGGACAGGGACACCCTCTTCGCCGTCTTTGGGCCCGACACGGAAAGCGCCTCGGAGCACGCCGGGGCGGTGCAGGTGGGGGACGCCAAGCTCCTCCTCCTCCCCGTGCGGAGCCTCTACGGGGTCTTCGCCCTGGTCACGAGCCCCTACCTCCTGGAGCGCTTCCGCCGTGAGGCCCTCATGGCGGGCCTCGAGGCCCCGGGGGTGCCCCAGGTCCCGGGAGGCGAGCGGGCCCTCCTGGCTCCGGGGTCCCGGGTCCTGGGAGACGGGGAGAAGGTTTACCTCGAGGACCTGGATCTGAAGGCTCAGGGGGAGGAGGAAGTCGCCGCCTGGGAGCGGTGGCTTGCCGAGCGCACCGAGGCCCCGGTCCAGGGAAGGCTCGCCGTGGTGCACGACGACCTCATGGGCTTCCTCCTGGAGACCGCCACGGAGGTGGTGGCCCGCATCCGCCTGGACGACGAGACCAAGACCGTGGCCAAGGGGGCCCTCTGGTACGAGGAGAGCCTCCCCGCGGAAAGCCTCCTTTACGCCCTGGTGCGGGCCGACCGCTCCTTCCGCAAGGGGAAGGAGCTTCCCCCAGAGGGCGTCTGGGTCCTCTTCCGGGGCGTCTTGGAGGAGGGCGGGGGGGTGCTCCAGCTTGGGGGCAAGGCCACCGTGGGCCGGGGGCTTTGCCGGATCGTGGTGGGGAGGTAGGCCGTGCGCACCCGCTCGCAGGTGTGGGCCCAGAAGGCCTACGAAAAGGTCCGGGAAGCGGCCAGGGGCGACGACCGGGGCGAGTACCGGGACATGGCCCTAAAGCTTCCCGTCCTGGTGCGCCAGGCGGGGCTTTCCCAGGCCCTGGCCTTCGTGGACTCCCGGGGGAAGGACGCCCATAAGGCCCTGGGGAACCACCTGGCCCAGGTGCTGGGCTACCGGGACCTCCGGGATCTGGCGGAGGCCGCCCGCCAGGCGGAGCTCCTCCAGTACCTCCGCCTCACCCGGGAGGTCCTGGCCGTGGCGGAGTGGTTCAAGCGCTTCGCCCAGGCCCTTATAGAGGAGTAGCCATGGGCCGCAGATCCGCGCTTGAGGGTGTCCGCCTCCCCCAAGGAAAGGAGCCCCACCGGGGCCTTTGGCTGGACAAGTTCTTGAGGTCGGCGAGGCGGGAGGACACCGAGGCCAAGCGGGTTCTGGTCCGGGAGGCGGCGGGGATCCCCGAGCCCGGGGAGTACCGGGCGTTTTTTGAGCGGTACCGCGGGGCCCTCGAGGCCCTTGGGGCCGAAATCCGTGAGGCCAGGACCCTCTCCCGCCTGGTGGTGGGCCTGGGTGGGGAAGGCGTGCTGGAGACGGCCCTCACCCTGCACCGCGCCTACGGGGTGCCCTACATCCCGGGCTCGGCCCTGAAGGGCCTGGCGAGCCGCTACGCCCACCTCTATCTGGAGGGCGAGGCCTGGCGGCGCGACCTCGCCCGCTTCCACCGGGGCGAGGCCCAGGCGGGGCTTTTCGGCACCACGGAGGAGCAGGGCCTCGTGGTCTTCTGGGATGCCCTCCCCCTTCCCGGGAAGTGGAAGCTCCACCCCGACATTCTGAACCCCCACCACCCCGACTACTACGGGACCGGGGAGGCTCCCCCCGCGGACTGGGACAGCCCTGTCCCGGTCCCCTTCCTCTCCGCCACGGGCACCTTTCTCCTCGCCCTCTCCCCGGCCCCCGGGGTTTCCCCGGAGGAAGCCGGGCCCTGGCTTCGGGCCGCCTGGCGCATCCTGGCCTGGGCCCTGAGGGAGGAGGGGGTGGGGGCCAAGACCTCCTCGGGGTACGGGCGCATGGCCCTGGAGGAGCCCGCGCCCCCAGGGGAAAAGCCCCCGGCGCCGGGGCCGAGCCCGGTCCTCCAGGACCTCCTCACCCGGGCCCGCGCCCTCTCCTACAGGGAGGTGCCCCGCTTCCTGGCCTCCCAGGCGGAGGCCATCCTGGGCCTCTCGGTGGAGGAGGCCCAGGCCCTTCGCCGGGCCCTGGAGGAGCGGGGCTTCCTCCGCAACCCCCAGGACCTGAAGCGCTGGCGCAAGGAGCATCCCGGCCTGGAAGGGGTTCTCGCCAAGCTGGGCCTCTCGGCCTAGCCTCCTGCTCCCTGGGAGCGGTGGGCTTCTAAAAGGGCCTCCGTCCGGGCGCAGACCTTCTTTATCCTGGACTTACGCGGTGCTGAAGATCCCCGATAAAATGGGCCCCCGGTGACTAGGGAGGCCCGATGAAGAGGATACCACGGCCCGTTCTGCGCGCTCTAGAAGCTTTAGCCCAAAGCCCCATCAACACCTCCGCCCTGGCCATTTCGCCCACGACACCCTCTACCGGGCCCTGGGCCAACCCCTGGCCTTCTTCTTTGAGCTCTCCCTGAAGCTCTGCCGAGACCTCGGCGGCCTGGAACGGGGCTACCTCATCCTTGATGACGTCCCCATCCAGCGCTACCGTTCGGGCAGGCTAGGCCTAAGGAAGATGCGGGACACCGCCACAGGGGGCTGGGCCTACGGGCTTTCCCTGGTGGTCCTGGCCTGGACGGACGGGAAGCGGCGGATTCCCCTGGCCTTCCTGCCCTACTTCGGGGAAGAAGAGAGCAAGCTGGACCTGGCCCTGGCCCTGCTGGAGTGGGCCAAGGAGGCGGGCTTTCGTCCGGAGGGGGTGCTCTTTGACGCCTGGTACGCGGCGAGGCAGGTCCTGGAGTGGCTCCATGCCCACGGCTGGTCTTTGCCGCGGGGGTGCTCAAGCGTGGGGGGAAGTTTTACGGGACGGACCGGGAGGGGTGGTGGGACTCGGGGATGCGGGGGGTTTACCGGATGCGGCAGGCCATTGAGGAAATATTCCGGGGGCTGCAGCAGGAGCTTGGGTGGACGGGGCACCGGGGCTGGTGGCCTACGGGCTGATAGAGCGGCAACGGGAGGGGCTGGGGTTGAGCTTTTATCAGTGCCGACGGAGACTCATCGCGGGTAAGCTGAGCCCGGATTTGAGCCCTCTGTTACCGGTGCAGGTGGAGGCCGCGTAAGTCCAGTGATGAGAGCTCAGGGAGACGGTGAAGCGGTAGGCAACGGAGGTGAGGGATACTCGCGGTGGTGACCAAGGTGGAGGCCTCGAGGCTCAAGGAGGCGCTGAAGCGCGCAACGCCCTCCCTCCCGAGACGATCGCGCTCATCCTGCCCTGGGAACCCGGATCACGGCGTCAACCCCTAAAAGCGGGGCAGGTTATACTGAAGTGGGGAGGTTATACCATGGCCTACCTGGTAGGCCCCAAGGGGCAGGTGGTCATCGCCAAGGATATCCGGGAGCGCCTGGGGATCCGCCCGGGCTGGCGGGTAATCCAGCGCCTAGTGGACGACCACGTGGAGCTCTACTTCCTTCCCCCACCCCATAGGGCCTCCCTCAAAGGCCTTCTCCGGGACAAGATCCGGGGCACCGTTTCCGAGGAGGCCTGGGCGGAGGCCAGGGAGAGGGCCTGGCGGGCCTCCTGGTCTGAAGAGGGGGAAGGTTGAAGGCCCTGGTGGACACGAGCCTCCTGGTGCGCTACCTGACCGGGGACCCGCCCCACCTGGCGGAGCGGGCGGCCCAGGTCCTGGACGGGGAGGAGACCCTGGGCCTCACAGAGGTGGCCCTGGTGGAGACGGCCTACGTCTTGGAGTCGGTGTATGGGGTCCCCAGGAAGGAGGTGGTGGACGCCCTTTTGGCCCTCCTCCAGAAGGAGAACCTGAAGGCGGTGGGCGGGGACAAGGACCTCTGGATGCGGGCCCTCCTCCTCTGCCGCCCTTCAAAGAGGGTCTCCTTTGGAGACGCCCTGATCTGGGCGGCGGCCCTGGCCTCTGGGGTGAGGCGGGTCTACACCCTGGACGCCCGCTTTCCCCGGGAAGAGATCCAGGTCGGGCCGTAATATGGAGCCATGGCTAGAGCCAAGTTAGGAACCCTCCTTTTGGCCTTCCTTGCCCTCTCCCTCTCCGCCTGCAACACCCTCCAGTCCCTTCTCCCCCAACCCAAGCCCTTCGAGGCCCACGTGGTGGGGGAGAGCTACCAGACCGTGGCCCCTGGCGAAACGGCCACCTACACCCTTCGCCTCTCCTTCCGGGAGGGAGCGGGCCCCGTCACCTTGCGGGTGGCCCTCGCCGACCCCTGCGCCAAGGGCACCTCGTACTGCCCTGGCTGGGACAGCACCCGCTACCCCGGTGTGGAGCACCCGAGGGAAACCCTCACCCTGACCCCCGGTACCCCCGAGGTGTCCCTCGCCTTCCAGGTGGCCTCCGATGCCCTCCCTCAGGGCCCCTTCAAGTACGAGGTGGTGCTCACGGGGCGGATGCCTCGGGGAAGGCGGTGGAGGAGGTCGTCCCCCTCTATCTCAAGATCCTGCCCCCTGGCGAGCGCTCGGGCATGGAGGCCTGGAACTTCTGGCGGGACTACATGGGCCTCCCCCGGGTGAGGGAGGACCTCGAGTGGAGCTTCTGGGCCTGGCTGCACAGCCGCTACAAGACCATGAACTACCCCAACACCCCTCCCCACGACGAGGACCTCTCCCAGCCCTTCGCCAGCCCCTGGGGACAGCAGGCGGGGAGGAGGGGAAACGAGTGGGGTAGCCTATCGCGGGCGAACGGCCAGCCCTACTGGCCCCCCGAGGAGCGACCCATAAATTTGTGGATCGCCGCCCCCTTCCACCGCTTCAACATGATCGATCCCAGGGCGGTGAACGGGGGCTTCGGGATCTACAGAGACGTGGCGGCTATACCGGGCTACAGGGACGGCCGGGGCCGCTCCTGGGCCAACCTCCCCAACCTCTACGGGGGGACTCCGGGGAGCGCCCCTCAGCTCTTCCCCGCTCCCGACAGGACTCTGGTCCTCAATCGGTACCCGGGCGGTGAAAACCCCAACCCCACCGCTCCCTGCTCCAACCCCTCCAGGCCCCAGGTCCGCCCCTTCCTGACTCAGGAGGGGCTCACCTGGGACAATGGGGCGGGCGCGGTGGTCACCCCCATCGGCCTCCCCCTCACCCTCCAGACCTTCCCCTCTTCTCCCGTGGACACCCAGGTCCTGGAGGCCAGGCTCACCCGCCTCTCCGACGGGGCCCTGAACCCCCTCTGCGCCTACGGAAGCTTGCAGTACTGGGAGGAGCGGGACTTCTGGCACCAGAGGGCTCTAGCCATCCTTCGGTCCCAGGGCGCGGTCATCGCCCTCCCCCACGAGCCCCTCACCCCTGGGGCGGAATACGAGGCCTACCTGAAGGTGCGCTTGGGAAGCGAGGTTCGGGAGTTCACCTGGCGCTTCTCCGTGGCGGCCCAGAGCGACCTCAGGCCCCTCCGGGTGGAGCCCTCCCTTGAGCTCCAGGAGGGACGCTAGAGGCCTGGAAGAGGGGGAGGGGCCTGGCCCCTCCCCCTTGGTTTTCCTCCTACCTCGCTCCCTTCACCAGGGCCACGCACCGGGCGGCCCCGAGGGGGGAGAGGGGGATGCAGGCCCCCACGAGGAATAAGGGAGAGGTCAAACCACCTGGCGGGCTTCACCCACGAGGACGACCGCCTGCCCGCCTTCTTCTACGAGGAGCCCGTGCCCCCCAAGGGCTACACCGCCCGCTTCCGCCCCGAGGACCTAGGGCCCCTCTACGAGCGGCTCCACCAGGAGCCGTAGCGTTAGACCCGCCTTCTGAGCCAGAGGTTGAAGAGGGCGAGGAGGAAGAGGCCGGGAAGCCCCACCACCCCCACGAGAAGGTCGTGGGTGCGCTCCACCGCGAGGAGGGAGAGCCCGGCCACGGCGTTCAGGGTGCCGTGGAGGAGGGCCGGGGCCCAGAGGGAGCCCCCCTTCTCCCGGGCGTAGAGGAGGGCGGGGGTGAGGGCCAGGGTGAAGAGGACCATCATGCCCACGCCCAGGAGGCGGTGGTCCGGGTAGTTGTGGCCGAAGAGGAGGACCAGGGGGGCGTGCCACACTCCCCAGTAGAAGCCGATCTCCAGGCTTGCGGGCCAGAAGCCTCGCTCCTTTAGCCTTTCCCAGAGGTAGCCCCGCCAGAAGAGCTCCTCTCCCAAGGCGGCGAGGAGGTTCACCGTGGCCCCGGCAAAGAGCCCCTGGAGGAGGACGAGGGCCCAGAGGGCGGCCTCGGGGATCCGGGGCAGGCCCTCCGGCAGGGCCCAGGCCAGGCCCTTCCAGGGGGCGAAGGGAAGGCTTAGGGGGAGGGAGAGGAGGGTAAGGGCCACGGGGAAGAGCCAGGCGAAAAGCCAGAAGCGGTTGGGCCGGAAGGCCAGGGGGAGCCCGACCCCCTCCTTGCGGGCGAGGGCCAGGGCCACGAGGCCCGGGACCCACATGTAGAGGACGGCGAAGGCGAGGTAGGCGGGGCTTTGCGGGCGGAGGCCGAGGAGGTAGGCGGCCAGGGCCAGGCTCCAAGAGAGGCCAAAGGTCCAGTAGAGGGCGCGCATCCCTTCCCTAGGCTACCAGGGGTTAGGAGGGCCCCTCGTCCTCGAGGGCCTCGAGGAGGGCCAGGGTGGCCCGGTGGAGCTCCCGCAGGAGGGGCACGGGGTCTTCTCCCGCCTCCACCCGGTCCATCCAGGCCTCCACCTCCCGGGTGAAGGCCTCGCCGACGAAGCGCCGGGCCACGGGGGCGAGGGGGGGCCTTTCCGTGAGGAGGGCGTAGACCCTTTCGCCGAGGCGCGTGGGGACGAGGAAGGGCCCGCGGCGGACCACGTAGCGGCGCTCTAGGAGCCGCTCCACGGTGGCCGCGTAGGTGCTGGGGCGGCCGAGGCCCCGCCGCTTCATCTCCGCCACGAGCTCCCCCTCGGTGTAGCGCGCCGCCTTGGGGAGCCGCACCGTCTTGGGCGCCACGGCGTAGGGGCCGGCCTCGAGGTCGGGGTCCAGCCCCAGGGGCCAGACCCGGGCGAAGCCGGGGAAGGGGAGGGCCACCCGCAGGGTGAGCTCCTGGCAGGCCTCGCCGAGGCAGGCGCGAAGCCGCTTCTCCCGCACCCGGGCGGGGGCCATCTGGCTCGCCAGGAAGCGGCGGAAGATCAGGGCGTAAAGCCGCCCGTGGGCCTCGGAAAGGGGGAGGGCTGCGAGGAGCCCCGCCTCCTCCAGGTCCTCGGGCCAGAGGGGGCGGGTGGGGCGGATGGCCTCGTGGGCCCCGCCCTCCCCCCAGGGCCTGGGGCGGGCGTACTCCGGACCGAAGCGGGCCTCAATGAGCCTCCGGGCCAAGGCCATGCCCTCCGGGGCCACCCGGGTGGCGTCGGTGCGGTGGTAGGTGATGAGGCCTGCCTCAAAGAGGTCCTGGGCCAAGGCCATGGCCTCCGGGACGCGGAACCCCTCCCGGGAGGCGTCGGCGAGGAGGGCGTCCGTGGTGTAGGGGGGAAGGGGGTTTTGCTCCCGCTCCCCCTCCTCCAGGACCTCCAGGAGGAGGGTCTTCGCCTTGACCTCGCCGGGGAAGCGCAGGGTGAGCCCCCGGAGGGCGACCTCGGTAAAGGGGAGGCGGGTTCGGGCCTCCCGCTCCCGGGCGATGACCCAGCCCAGGACCGGCGTCTGGACGCGCCCGGCGGAGAGGCCCCGACGCCCAAGAAGCTTTTGCAGGTCCTCCGAGAGGGCGAAGCCGATCCAGCGGTCGGCGATCCTGCGGACCATCTGGGCCTCCACCAGGTCCTCCTTCACCTCCCGGGGGCGCCTGAGGGCCTCGAGGAAGGCCCGGGGGGTGACGGCGTGGAACTCGCCCCGCGCCACCTCCCTCCCGAAGGCGCGGAGGGCGAGGAGGACGTCCCAGGCGATCTTCTCCCCCTCGGTGTCGGGGTCGGTGGCGAGGAGGAAGTCCTGGGCCTCCAGGGCCAGGCTCCTCAGGGCCTCGAGGGCCTGGTCGCGGTCGGGCCGGCTCGCCCTCCCGTCCGGGCAGAAGGGGTCCGGGACGCTCCCCTCGGGGCAGGCCCGCAAGGGGTGGTACCGGGGGCGGTAGGCGGGGGCCGTCTCCACCCCGTAAAGCCCGCCCCGGAGGGCGAGGTCGGTGACGTGGCCCCGGGTGGCGGTGACCACCAGGTACCCCTCCTCCGAGAGGGCCTCGTAGACCACGAGACCGGGAAGGTAGCGGCGCATGGGCCGGCCGAAGAACCCGGCCAGGGTGCGGGCCTTGTTGGGCGACTCCACCACCACCACCCGCTCGGGCAGGGCGAGGCCGCCCCGCTCCCCCCGGGCGAGCCGGTCCCGGTCCTCGTCCACGCGCTTGAGGAGGGCCTCGAGGTCCACCTCGGCCACGGGGCGGGGCGGCGCCTCCAGGAGGTAGCCGAGCCGCCGCGTGAGGGCGGTGAAGGCCTTCCTGTCCTCGGCGAGGAGGAGGGCGAGGCCCTGGGTGAGCCCCGCCGGGGTGAGGCGGCTCGTCCGGCCCGAGGCTTGGAGGTAGCCGGTGACGTCGGCGAAGACCAGGACGGGCTTCTCCCCCAGGAAGGTGAGCCCCACCTCGGGGCTTTCCGCCACGCGGGCGCGGAAGGCGAGGTCGGCGAGCCGCTCCAGGAGGGCTTCCCGTAGGGGGGCGACCTCCTTCTCCTGAAGCCCGGGCCTCCTGGCGAGGCTTCGGACCAGGGCCTTAAGCCTTGGGTCCTCCAGGAGGGGCAAGAGGGCGAGGCCCAGGCGCACGAGCTCGCCGGGGGCGAGGTCCTCCCCCAAGGCGAAGCGGAGCTTGGGCACCCCGAGGAAGAGGGCGTAGCGGACGCGCCCGGGGAGGTCCAGGCCCCGGGCCAGGGGGTTGCGCCAGGAGGCGAACCCCACGAGGTGGTCCGCCTCGCCCCGCCGGAAGGCCTCGAGGGCCTCGGGCTCCAGGTAGGCCTTGGCCCTAAGGCCCCGGGCCCGGAGGAAGCGGGCGAGGTCCAGGGCGGCCTCCTTCGGCAGGTCCCCGGGGAGGAAGAGAAGCCCTCCGCCTCCAAGCCGCCTCGCCCACTCCGCCCCCCGGGCCCAGAGGGCCTCCTGGGAGAGCCCGAAGGCCTCCTCGTACAGGTCCGCCACCTTGCGCAGGGCGAAGCTCGGCGTGCCCACCTCAAAGCCCAAAAGCTCGCGGAAGAGGTGGACCCGCGGGGAGCGCGGCCTTGCGGTGGCGCTCGCCACGGCGAGGACTCCCCGGGCCTTCCTCCTCAGCCCCTCGGCCATCCGCTCGGCCTCCTCGGGGTTCTTCCTCCGAAGCCGGATGAGGGAGAGGCCCTTCTCCAGGTCCTCGGGGGCGAAGCCCAGAAGCTCCAGGACCCGGTCCACGTTCCGCGCCGACTTGAGGAGGCTGTCCACGTCGTCCACGAAGAGGAAGTCCACGGGCCGGGGGAGCCGGGCGTGGTTTTTGTAGAGGAAGGCCACGGTGAAGAGGCCGATGGGGCGCTCGCCCTCGAGGAGGGCCTCCTTCTCCTTGGGCTTCCCGGTGTAGGCCACGAAGGGGGCCCTCAGGGCCCGGAGCCGCTCCGCCGCCTGGGCCACGAGGAGCCGGGTGGGGAAGACGAGGTAGCTCCGCCGCCCCTCCCTGGCAAGCCAGAGGGCGGTGAGGAGACCGAAGGTGGTCTTGCCGATCCCCGTGGGGGCGAGCATCGCGAAGGAGCGCCCCTGCACCACCCCCGCGGCCCAGGCCCGCTGCAGCGGCCAGGGCGGGGCGCCCACGTGGGCCGCGAAGAAGCGGGCCCAGTCGGCGAGGGCCTCCTCCTGGGCGAAAAACCGGGCCAGCGCCCCAGGCAGGGGGGGCTTCGCGGGGTCGGGCTGGCAGCGGGCGCAGGCGAGCCCCGCGGCGAGGCGCTCGCTTTCCACCTCGCCGCCGCAGTTCGGGCAGTAGGCGGCGTAGCGCGCCGGGATCACGGCCTCATCCTAACGCCCAGGCTTTCGGCCGAGCCTCTGGGTGGACTGGGCCGCCTACACCCGCCTCCGGGGAGGGGCTTTGGGAAGCCCTTCGTCCCCCTGAGCCCCTCTTCCGAGGCGGAGGCGTGAGGGCACCGCGCCCCGGGCACGTCTCGTGACGGGCGCCATCGCCCCAAGGGGCTCGCCAGGGCCTCACGGCGATCGGCTAGGGTTGGCTACCTTCCGGCTTGTTTGCGCCTACTGCGGGAAGCCCGAGGCCCCGCCTCCAGGCCTTTTCGGGCCACCCCTTGGGAGGCGCGAGGATCTCCCAGGCCCTGTCCCACGCTTTGACGAGGATCTTCGCGGGCCAGAGGCCACGGGGGATGCGGGCCCTTCCTTCAGGAAAGGTCTGCTTGGGCCCTGCGGGGGCGAGCCAGACCGCCTCGAGGGGGCCCCGGGGGAAGACTTCAAGCTCCAGGGCCGTTTCCGAGAGACGCTCCTCCAGCCGCGCTTCCACGCGCACGGGAAGCCTTCCCAGGGGCCGCCACTCCCCGTGTTCCCTGGAGCCGAAGACAAGCGCCTCCACCACCAAGGCGTCTTCGGGGAGGCCGAGTTCCAGGGGCAGGTCCTCTAGGCGTTCCACCGGGTCGCCGCCGCCTTCCAGGAGGAAGCGCACAGGGGTGCCTTCGTCCACCAGGGGGCGGACCTCGAGGGGCTCTGGAGGGCGCCACTCGGGGCACACCTGCCCCCTCGCGTCCAGAAAGCGGACCCCCCAGGCCCTGTGGTGGAGGCGGAGGACCACCCGGTTTTCGCCGAAGGGCACCACCACTTCCTCGGGGATCGGGTTGCCCTCGGCGTCTAGGCGCGGCCTCCAGGAAAACCCCCGGAAAAGCCCGCTCTTGAGCCGGACCTGGCCGTACACCAAAGCCCCTTCCACCAGGACTTCTCTACGGATCTGCGGGAGGACGCGTTCCAGAACCCCTTTCCCTTGGAGCACCTCCACGCGGACCTGGGGGTGGCGGAGGGGGGTCGCCTTCTTCTCGCCGCGCCACTCGGCGTAGAGCTCGGCGAAGGCTTTGGGGGAGCGGTGGAAGAGGAAGCGCAGGGGATGGGGCTCTTCCGGATAAAAGCCCAGGGCTTCCAGGCGCGCGACCAAGGCTTCCACGTCTTCCTGCTCCGCCGCGTCAAGGGCTTCCTCGGCCAGGAGGTCCAGGGCCTCCTTGAGCCCCCGCACCAGGGAGGCGTAGGGCCCTAGGGCCTCCTCTTGGAGCTTGGCCTCGTCGCGGTAGAGGCGCAGGTGGTCCAGGATCTCCTTTAGCCTCAGGGTTCGGGCGCCGAAAAGGGCCTTGAGGGTGCCCACGAAGTCGCGCTTCCCGTCGGCGTGGAAGCGCAGGAAGGCTTTGGTCCCGGGGAGGCCCTCCAGAACTTTCCAAAGCTTGTCTCGCTGCTTCGGGGTGGGCTGGTCTTGGTTGAGCCCCAGGGCCCGGTGGAACTCCGGCCAGAAGGCCAGGTCGTTTTCCGGGAGGTCCCGATAGAAGAAGTGGCCCCCGAGGAAGCCGAGGAGGAGGTAGCCCGGGACGACCCCATCCCGGCTCTTGGCCAGGGGGTCGGCCCGCCACTCCCCTGTCCAGAGGGCCCGCACCAGGGGCTTGGCCCCCTCCACGTCCTCCCGGCGCACCTGGAGGTGGGCGAGGTTTTGGGCCTCTAGGGCCGCCTCCACCGCGCGGTGGAGGTTCACGGCGTGCGCCCAGGGTTCCATCCCGCCTCCAGCCAGGTCCAGATGGCCCACTCCAGGACGAGGGCGGTGCGCACGGTGGCGAAGTCCACGTCTTCGCCCGCTTGCCAATGGCGAAAGGCGGCTTCCCGCTTGGCCCAAAGCTCCCGTAGGAACCCTTCAAGCCCCCGCGTTTGCAAACGCTCGGCTTCCGCTAGGAGGAGTTCGTCCCATAGGGCGAGGTCTTCGCGGAGGGCCTCCAGGTATCTGCGGCCGATCGCGGGGCGGTCCAGAGCCGCGAGCTTTCGCCTCAGCCCCCGAACCTCGCGCTCTAGGGCCGAATAGCGTTCCTCCAAGCCCTGCAAGGCTTCAAGGCGTTTCTTTAGCTCCCAAACCTTCCTGGAGCTCTGGCTGAGCTCGTTAAGAAGCCGCTTCCGTGCGGCGTTCCACTCCTGGCGCTCCTCCTCCAGCTTCCGCCGGCACGCTTCCCACTCCCGCTCGTACCAGGCCAGGTCCTCGCGAAACCGGGCTTCCAGGGCTTTCTTCTCCTCTTCCCAAGTCATGCTTCCTCCCTGGGCGAGGAAAGCTTCTCCCGGGTTAGGAAGGATTCCGCAAGCCAAGCGTGGGTCTTGAGCCACCGGGGCAAGGGGCTTTCGGCCAGGTCCAAAAGGAGGCGCTCCACCCCGAGGAGGACGATTCCCTCGGGCTCCCCGGAGAGGAGCTCCCGGTTGGTGCGGGAGAGCATGGGGTGCTCCTTCCCCTGAAGGAGGGCGCGGTACCCCTCAATGAGGGCCAGGAGGCGGGCCTCGGGACCTGGACCGAGTTCGGAGTAAGGGACGAAGAGCATTCGGAAAAAAGCCTCTAGGGGGAAAGGCTCCTGCAGACGCTCCCGCAGTGTCTCCGCCTTTTCCCAGCGGGCTGCCCGCGCGAAGTACTCGTCCCGTTCCTTCCTGAGGGTCTCCAGTTCCCCCTTCTCCTTCTTGAGGGTCTCCAACTCCTCTTGGAGGATTTTTAGGTCTTCCTGGGCTTTCTCGAGGGCCTGCCTCATGGCGGCGTGGGAAGCGGTGAGCGCTTCCACCTGCTTCCGCAAAACCGCCGCTTCCTGCCGGGCCTTGTCCCGCTCCTTTACCGCCTCCGCGCGCGCCTTTTCCGCCTGGGCGAGCTTCACCTTTAGCTTCTCCAGTTGGTCGCGGGTCCGCTTCAGCTCTCCTTGGAGGCTTAGAGGGCCTCTTTCCGGGGGTGGAGTAGGCGTGGCCTTCGGGTCCAAGGCGGGGAGGGCCCCTTCCCCTGTGGGGGTGAACTCGGGCAAGGGAGGGGTGGTCGGCCTCAAGGGGGTTTCCCGTGGGGGCAGTTCCTCGAGGCTTGGGATCCGGAAGGCTTTGCTCGGATCCATCTTCCCTTTCACGGCGCTTCACCTCGCTTCCTTTCCCCTCGCTCCTTTCTGGAGCCTCTGGCGGCCGTGGTCGGTGAGGCCAAAGAGCGGGTGGCCCTGCCACGAGCCCTTTTGCTCCAGATAGCCCCTTTCCAAGGCCTCCCGGAAGGCCTGCTCCAGCTCCTTGGGCTTCAGGAAGGAGAGGTGCCCGAAGAAGCGGTTTTCCAGGTAGCGGCGGTGGAGGGGGCCGTTTCCGGTCCGGGCCTTCCCTCTCAGGGCCATCAGCGTCGCCTTCCGGCCGAGGAGAGGCTTTTGCGGGTAGTGGTCCTCTGCCCAGCGGAAGAAGGCGAGGAGGGTGTCCAAGGGCTTGTAGGCCCTGAGGAGCTCTTCTTCATGGAAGTTTTCCATGGCTTCCCAGGGGCCCCCGTCCTGGGCACAGACGTCGCAGGTCCCGCAACGGCGGCGCTCCCCGTTGAGGTGGGAGAGGAGGACGAGGGCGCGGCAACGCCCCTGGGTGGCGTAGGTCTGGACGCGCCCCAGGCGCTCCAAAGCGCGGGTCCGGGAAACCTCTAGGGAGGCCCGCCAGTGAACTATTTTGCCCGGATCCACACGCTCCACCAGGAGGAGGGGCTCCCGGTACCGGTAGAGGATGGCCTCCCCCTTCCGGTAGGCTTGGTAGAGGTAGCGGTCCAGGTCCTCGGCTTCTTCACGAGGCAACTTGCTGAGGTCCAGGACGTTCTGCCGGGAACCCGGGCGGTAACCCGCCCGGACAAGGCGCTCGGCGAGTCCGGGCGTGCGCGCGAAGGCCTCCCACTGCTCGGGGGAGAGGTAGAGGGAGGCCTTACCCGGGAGGTACGTGTAGCGGATGAGCCCCGCCTGCTCCATCCCCAAGAGAAGCCGCTCCAGATCCTCCCCGCTTAAGGCGGGGCCCGCTTCCAAGTCCGATTCCTCTTCCTCTGCGGCCTCCTCCGCGCCCTCCGTCATCAGGAGCTCCAGGAGCTCCTTCCGGTAACCCCGGAAGGGAAGGCGGGCGAGGAGGCGTTCCGCCAGGGCCTCGAGGCGCTCCGTTCCTCTTTGCCCCAGGCCCACCATCCAGCGCAGAAAGCCCCAGTCCCCGTGGGTGTAGAGGAGGAGGGCGTAGGCCTCCTTGCCGTCCCGGCCCGCCCGGCCCGCCTGCTGGGCGTACTCCTCGAGGCTCAGGGGCGGGCGCCAGTGGACCACCAGGCGCACGTCTGGTTTGTCTACCCCCATGCCGAAGGCGGTGGTGGCCACCACCACCCGGCTCTCCCCGCGCATGAACCGTTCCTGGACCTCTTTCCGCAGGACGGGCCCAAGGCCTGCGTGGTAGGCCTCCACCCCGAGGCTGGGGAAGAGCCGGTCCAGGGCCCAGGCCAGGCGTTCGGTCTCCGCCCGGCTCGTGGCGTAGACGATGGCGCTTCCCCCCGTCTTTTCCACCCAGAGGAGGGCCTGGGCAAGGCGGTCAAACTTTCCCACCTCCCCCGGGGCCTGGCGGACCACGAAGCGCAGGTTCGGGCGGTGGAAGGTCTCGGGCAGCACCTCCACGGCCTCGGGGATCCCCGCCACCTCTTTGAGCCGCGCCCGCTCTTCCGGCGTCAGGGTGGCGGTGAAGAAGCTCATGGGGAGGCCGAGTTTCCGGAGCCACTCCAAGGCTTTCAGGTAGTCGGGCCGGAAGTCGTAGCCCCACTCCAGAAGGCAGTGGGCCTCGTCAAAGACCACCCGGACGAGCTTCCCCGCTTCCCGGAGTTCCCTGAGCACCTTGCGCACGGCCTCGCTGCGGTTGATCCGCTCGGGGGCCAGGTAGAGCAGGCGGACCTGGCCCGCCTGCACCTCGTCCAGGACGCTGGCCTGCTCTCCCCAGGACATGAGGCCGTGGAGGGCGAGGGCGGGGAGGCCGAGCTCCTGGAGCCGGTCCACCTGGTCCTTCATCAAGGCCACCAGGGGGGAGATCACCAGGGTGAGCCCCGGGGACATCCAGGCCGGGATCTGGAAGGCCAGGCTCTTTCCGAAGCCGGTGGGGAGGAGGGCGAGGAGGTGGCGGCCCTCGAGGGCCGCCCGTACCGCCTCCCGCTGCTTGGCCCACCGGGCCTCGTCCACGAGGACGCCGTGCACCTCTTCCGCCAGGCGGCGGGCCCTTTCTAAGGGACCAAGACCCGCCTCCGCCAGGATGGCCTTGACCTTGGCCCAGGCCTCTTCGGAGAGCTCCTCTTCCGCTCCGGGAAAGGCGAGGCCCAGGATCTCCTCCAGCTTCCGGTAAAAGGCCTGCCGGTCCCCGGGGAAGTGATGGGCGACCCCGTCGGGAAGCGCCCGATAGAAGAGCTCCTGGTAGTCGGCGTGGAGGAGTTTCTTGTCCCACAGGATGAACGCGCCGTCCCCCGCCACCTGGCGGTCGTCCCGGATGAGGCGGCCGAAGGCCTGGACGAAGCTCAGGATGGCCTTGGGAAGGTAGTAGTCTTCCCAGGGGTCCAGGCCTCGCTCGTAGGCCAAGGCCATGCGCCGCTTGAGGAGGGGGGAAGGGTAGGGGAAGGGGAGGCGCTCCAGGTTCACCACCCGGAGGTGGGGGAGGTCCACCCCCTCCATGAAGCTGCGGGAGCCGAGGGCGGCGAGGGGCTCCGTGGGGTTGCTCCGGGCGAAGCGCACGGTGTCCTCCCGCTCCCTCCTGGTGAGGGGGGCCCCGCAGGTGCGGGAGGTCCTCCAGGGCCTTCTTGGCGGCCTCCAGGCGGCTTAAGCTCGTGAAGAGGGTGAGGGTTCGCGGTACCCGCCCGAGGACCAGGCGGAGTTCCCGGTGCAGAAGCCGCTGGAAGCGGGGGAGGGTGCTCTCCCTGGCCTCGGGCAGGTGGCGGGGAACGAGGAGGTGGGCCCGGTGGTAGGGAAGGCTCGGAGGGAGGCGCTCCGCCCGGGCCTGGGGAGGAAGGCCGAGGGCGCGCTGGAGGAAGGCGAACCCTTCCGGGTCGGTCTCGGTGGGAACGGCGAGGGTGGCGCTGGTGAGGACCACGCCGCGGAAGGCGGGCCAGAGCTTTTCCTCCAGCTCGGCGGCCACCTCTATGGGCTCGGCAAGGTGGCTCCAGGTCTCGGTGACGGGGTCCAGGCGGGAGAGGTGGAGGGCCTCGTCCGCCTCCCCCTTGAGGACCCGCTTCCGCCGGAGGAAGAGGCGGATGGCCTGCTGCAACTCCTGAAGAAGGGGCCGGATCTCCCGCAGGAGGAGAGGCCAGGGGGGCGGGTGGGCGTCCAAGAGGCCTTCCAGCCCCTTGGCCAGGGCCTCGAGGCTTTGGATAAGGTGGCGCTCCTCCCGGTCCAGGAGGGGGTACTCCTCGTCCCGGGTCCAGGAGGGTTCCAGGGGGAGGGTGAGGCCGTGTTCCGGGCTGCCCACGCCGCGACGCTTGAGGAAGCGCTCCATGCGCTCCGAGTAGGCCCTTAGGGCCTCCAGAGCCTTGGGGACGGCCTCTTTGGCCAGGGTTTCGGCGCTTGCGCGGAGGTCGTCTTCCAGAGATTTCAGATAGTCCCTCTCCTGCAGGAGGCCCGAGCGCTTGGAGGGGTTGGCGAGGGCCTCGAGGAGGTGCCGAAGCCCTTCCCCGTCCACCTTAAGGGTCAGGGCCTCGGTGGCCACGTCCTCCAGGTGGTGGGCCTCGTCCAGGACCAGGGCGGGGCGTGCCTCGGGAAGGGCCTTCTCCCCCAAAAGGGAGTGGAGCAGGTAGGCCTGGTTCGTCACCAGGATCTGGGCCTCTTCCCGCCTTCGCAGGATGGCCTGGTAGGCGCAGGCGGAGGCGAAGGGGCACTCCCTCCGGCAGCGATCGGGATTGGTGCCCACCCGTCCCCGGACCTCACGGAAACCCTCTAAGAAGTGCCAGTAGGCGGGAAGGGCCTCCAGGTCGTGCCCTCTTTGGGCGGCATAGTGGAGGAGGACGGCGATCGCCGCCCCGACATCCTCCCCGGGCTTCCCGCTTCGCGCCTCACGGAGGAAGGCCTCCAGAAGACGATCGGGGCATAGGGTGTCCTGGGGGGGACTTGACCAGGGCGGCCCGCACCCGGTAGCCCCTCTGGGCCACGGCCCGGAGTTCCTCCATGGCCTGCGCCTGGAGCACCTTGGTGTGGGTGGCCACCCAGGTGGGCTTCCTTTGGTGGAGAACCGGATAGAGGTAGCCCTTGGTCTTCCCGGTCCCGGTGGGGGCCTCCAGGAGGAGGATCTCTTCGCGGGAGAGGGCCTCTTCCACGAGCTGGAACATCCTTCTCTGGGCGGGACGGGGCTTGGGGAGGAGGTCGGGGCCGAGGTCGGTGGGCGCGGGGAAAGGCCTGCCCTCCCTTTCCACGAAGAAGGCCTCCACGTCGGCCTCCCGGGCGAGGAGATCCTTGACCAGGCCCTCGTCCTCGGGGAAGAGGTGGCCCTCGGGGAGGCCGAGTTCCCTCCAGGCCCGCACCAGGCCCGGGTGCTGGGCGAGGGCGCGCCTGCCCCGGTCCAGGAGCTTTTGGAAGACCGCGAGGGTGGCTTGGGCGTCGTTCAACGCCCGGTGGGCCCCCTCCAGGGGGCGCCCGAGGAGGAAGGCGTAGAGGTCCCCGAGGCGGTACCCCTCGAGGCCCCCCGGCGGGGTAGGGAAGAGGAGGTGGGCGAGCCTCAGGGTGTCCAGGGCCTCGCCCTGCCAGCGAGGAAGGCCCGCCTCCTCCAGGTGCCGCTGGAGCAGGGGGAGGTCGTAGCGGAGGAGGTTGTGGCCGAGGAGGGGCCTGCCTCCCAAGAAGGCCAAGAGCTCCTCCAAGGCCTCCTTCGGGGCCACCTTTTTCGCCTCGTATTCCTCGTAAGGGATGCCCGTGAGCTGGAAGACCTCGTGGTCGGGGGGAAGGGGCCTTTGCGTGGCCAGGTAGCGGTGAAGGACCCGGCCCTCGCCGTCCACCGCCGCCACCTCCAGGATCTCCGCCTCCTTCGGATCCGTGGAGGTGGCCTCGAGGTCCAAAGCGACGGGGTGCAGTACGCCAAAAGCCACGGCTTCAAGATAGGAGGGTCCCGGACGGGGGGACGTGACCTTTGCACCCCGCTTCTCGGGGAGGGACGGGGCTTTCCCCGGCCTACCTCCTGGGGTCCAGCAGGTCCCGGAGGCCGTCCCCCAGGAGGTTGAAGCCGAGGACGGCCAGGGAGAGGGCGAGGCCCGGCACCAGGGCAGGCCAGGGAGAGAGGGGAAGGAAGCTTTGCGCCTCCCGG
>Ga0207863_100186_pt1 | contig 27372 bp, 22 predicted proteins | sample CeladaPassaD2F12_FD_187497 | JGI IMG/M metagenome (GOLD analysis project Ga0207863, IMG submission 187497) | Cellulose-adapted microbial communities from the Joint BioEnergy Institute, USA - Passage D2F12 (SPAdes) (version 2) | ecosystem: Engineered > Bioreactor > Continuous culture >... | reverse complement strand
CGGAAATCGTATCACAAAAAACCCCGCCCTTTCGGGCGGGGCCTGGTCGGGACGGTGGGATTTGAACCCACGACCCCTAGCACCCCATGCTAGTGCGCTACCGGGCTGCGCTACGTCCCGACATCATTCGCTGGCAAACTACACCGAACGGTAGCCGTCAGGCAAGGGCTGCAAATGCTTCAATCGGGGCCGGAGTTCCCTTTTGCCGGCTCTTCACAGCCGGGCTGCGCTTCCAGGTACTGCAGCAATTCCACCAGAAACGCCCGGAGTTCCAGCAGTTGCGCCCGCATGGCTCCGTCCTGCCGCTGGCGCCGACGTGCCAGCACGCGCCGTGCTCCTTCGATCGTGTAGCGCTCCACGTGCAGCAGGTGCTGGATCTCCCGCACCAGCGCCAGATCTTCTTCCGAGTAGCGCCGGCGCCCGGCCTTATCCTTCCGGGGCCGCAACTCCTCGAACTCGGTCTCCCAGTATCGCAGCACGTGGGGCGCCAGCCCCGTCCGCTGTGCCACCTCCCCGATGCTGTACCACTTCTGCTGTTCCTGCATCATCTCGTCCGGTCTGCTGCTGCAAATTTAACGGGAAGCTATCAAAACGAAAAGGCGCCTGCCGGATATTTGAAGCTTTCGAACCGCACAACCTGCCGAACGGCCATGTCGCAGAACCGCCTCAAATACGAGCTGGCGCTATTGTTCGACGTGCTGGTCTGGGGCATCAATTTTCCCATCCTCAAGGTGGCCCTGGCCGCGATGCATCCGTTCGTGGTCAATCTCTTTCGTTTCATTTTCTCGCTGCTGGTGCTGGGCGCATTGCACGCCTGGACGCACCGGCGCGATCGCACGCCGTTTTTCGAGCCGCTGCGCACGCACGGCCGCGCCATCCTGCTGCTGGGCCTGCTCGGCTACGTGATCTACCAGCTGGCCTTCATCGAAGGCGTCAACCTGACCACCTCCGGAAGCGCCGCGCTCATCATGGCCAGCGCACCGCTCTGGACCGCCGTCATCAGCCAGCTCCGGGGCTACGATCGGCTGAACCTGCTGGGCTGGATCGGGTTGCTGGTGTCGCTGCTCGGGACCGTCGTCGTGGTACTCTACGGGCCGCGGGCGCTGGACTTTTCAGAAGATGCGCTGCTGGGCAACCTGCTGATGACCGGGGCAGCCGTGGCCTGGGGCGCCTACACGGCGCTCAGCCAGCCGTTCGTTCATCGCATGGACCCGGCCAGCCTGACATTTTTCAGCCTGCTGCTGGCCTATCCGATCCTGGCGCTGCTGGGCCTGCTGCATATCGACGCGGTGGTGTGGGCCGACGTCGATGCCACCATCTGGGCGGCGCTGATCTTTTCCGGGGCGCTCTCGACCGGCCTGACCGTCGCCTTCTGGAACCACGCCATCCGGCACGTCGGTCCCTCTCATACGGCCGCCTTCGGCAATCTGGTCCCGGTGGTGGCGCTTGTGGCCGGCTACCTGATGCTCGGCGAGCCGATCACCCCGGCCCAGCTTCTGGGCGGCGCCGGCATCATCGGCGGCCTGCTCCTGATGCGCCGGGCCCGTCGCATGCCGCTGCCTTCGTGAGGATCACACGCCGATCACCTCGAAGCGCGAGCCTTCGACCGGGTCTTTCTCGACCTCGATCCGTACCGGGAACACCTGCTTGAGTTCGCTCAGGTGCGTGATAACCAGAATCTTGTCGAAATCGGACTGTACGGCCTGAATGGCCTCCACCAGATGCTGCAATCCCTGCGGGTCCTGCGTGCCGAAGCCCTCGTCGATGACCAGCGTGCGCACGCGCACGCCGCTGCGCTCGGCCAGCAGCTGGGCCAGCGCCAGCCGCAGCGCAAAATCGACCCGGAAGGCTTCGCCCCCGGAGAAGGTCTCGTAAGGACGGGCCGCCCCCTGCTCGTCGGTGATGATAATGTCGAGCGTCTCTTTGGTACCCCCGGATTTTTTGGCGCGCTGCGTGCGCAGGTAAACGTGCATGCGGCCGTCGGTCAGCCGCTCGAGCAATTCGTTGGCGCGGGCCTCCAGCTCGGGAAGCGTCTGTTCGATGATCAGTGAAGGAATGCCGTGCTTACCGAAGGCCTGTTGCAGATGTCGGTGCAGCCGTTCCCGATGCCGTACCGATTCCAGCTCCTGCTGGAGCTGTTTGCGCTGCGCGCGAAGCGTCTGCAATTGCTCCATACGCGCCTGGCATTCACCGATTGCCTGCCGCACCTCCTGCAGCGCCACCTCTGTGGCTGCCAGCTGTTGCCGGGCTTCTTCGCAGGCCGCCTGCACGCGGGGAAGATCTTCCAGCTCCTGCCGGAGTTGCTGCAGCTGCGCCTGCAATCGCTCCAGCGCCTGTTCCTCCTGTCGGATGCGTCGCTGCAACGTCTCTCGTTCCTGCCGGCCTTTCTTCAGGTTTTCCTCCGCATGGAGCAGGCGATGCACCTGAGCGCCGACGTCGCCCAGCGTCTCCAGCTCCTGCTGCACCTGTTGCAGACGCGCCGGATCGAAGCCGATCGCCTGAAGCTTTTCCTGAAGTGCGCGCTTGCGCTGCAGGAGCTGTTGCAAAGCCGGCCCCTGATCCAGCTCCTGACGGTACTGCTGCTCCAGTTGCGCCAGCCGCCGCTGCTCGTTCTCCAGGCTTTCCCGCCGGCCCTGCAGCGTCTCCAGCTCCTGAAGTCGTTCGCGGAGCGAAGCGGCCTCGGCCGCCTGCTGCCGTAGCGTTTCGAACTTTTGCTCGTCGAACGGAAGGGCCTCCAGCTTCCGGTGCAGCTCCTCCAGCCGACGCCGTTGCTCCTGCGCAAAGGCGCGCTGTTCAAGTTGTGTCTGAAGTGCCGATAGCTGACGCGCAAGCGCCTCCCGTCGGACATTGCGCCGCTGCAGTTCTTCCAGTTGCGCGCGCGCACGCGCCAGCTCTTCGGGCGCCTTCTCCAGCCGCTTTGCTTCCGAAAGTCGGGCTATGTACTGCTGCCGGAGCGCTTCCCGCTCCTGCTCCAGCGCGGCCAGTTGCCGACGCCCTTCATCCAGTCCACGCGCCAGCTCCCCCAGTTGCTCTTCGTAGTGGCGTTCAACTTCCTCCCGGTGCTCGGGCCCCAGCTCGCTGCCACAGACCGGACACACGTCCGCTTCGGCCTGCCGGAACGTATCGTAGCGCTGCTGCAGGTCCTGCTGCTGTCGCTCCAGCTCCTGCAGCCGCGCCTGCAGCGCTTCGATCGCCGCCTTCTTGCCCTGCCCCGTCTCCTTCAGTCGTTCCAGTTCTTCCTGCAGCGCCCGGTAGCGGGCTTCTTGCTGCTCCAGCTCACGGCACCGGGCTTCCAGCGCGGCAAGCTGCTCCGGCACGTCGGCCTCCTGCTCCAGCTGGCGCTGCAGCGACCGCAATTGTCCTTCGAGCTCCTTCTGCGCGGCCAGCAGCGCTTCGGAGACGTGGCGGATTTCCTCCTCTAGCGCGCTGCGCTGCTGACGCTGCTGCTCCAGCCGGGCCATTTCCTGACGTGCCTGCTCGGCCGCCTTCAGGCGCTGCGCGATCCGGGGCCGCTCCTGCAGGCGCGTGGTCAGCTCCTGGAGCTGTCGCTGCACATGCTCCTGCTCTTTGCGGACCAGCGCCAGCTTCTTTTCCAGCTCGCTCCGCTGGCGTTCCAGTTCGCTCTGGACCTGATCCAGCTGCTTCTGGATGCCCCAGTACTGCTCGCGCTTTGCTTCGAGCTGGCGGCGCTCTTCCTGCAGGGTTCGCTCGCGGGCATGGGCCTGTTCGATCTCCTCACGTCGCGCCAGCAATTGCTCCAGGTCCTGCAGCTCGGCCTCCAGTCGGACCAGCCGCTCACGTTCCTCCCGCAGGCGGGCCGTCTGCTGACGCTCCTGCTCCTGCAGTTCTTCAAGGCGGCGGCGGTTTTCTTCCAGACGTACGCGCTGCTCCTGAAGCGTCTGCAGGTGCCGCTGGCGGGTTTCACGCTCGGCCTCCAGCGCCCGGCGACGCTCCTGCAACGCTTCGTGCCGGGCTTTCAGCTCGGACTCCTCCTGAAGTGCTTCCTGAATCTGCTCCAGCTGGCGCTCGATCTGCTCGGCCCGGGCCTTCGCCTCGCGGACCTCCTCCCGCGCCAGTTCGGCCAGTCGCTCGTAGCGATCCAGGTTCAGGATGCGGGCCAGGATTTCCTTGCGCTCACCGGGCTTTTTGCGCGTGAACTCGTCGGCCCGCCCCTGCAGCAGAAACGACGCGTTGATAAAAGTCTGGTAGTCAAGGCCCAGCAGCTGGTTGAGTCGTTCCTGCGTTTCGGAAACCGAAGCGCCTGTAAGCGGCCGATAGGTGCCGGTCTCCGGCTCGTACACCTGCAGTTCAAGCTCCGACTTGCTGGTTTTGCCGGAGCTGGAGCGCGTGTAGCGCCGGAGCACCCGGTAGCGCTGGCCTTCGAGGTCGAAGGTGAACTCCACCTCCATCTGCTGCGCCCCCACGCGCAACAGGTGCTCGTCGGGTTTTCTGCTGTCGCTCGTCTTGCGCGCCTCGCCCCAGAGGGCCCAGGTGATCGCGTCCAGCAGCGCCGACTTGCCCTGGCCGTTGTTGCCCGACAGACAGGCCACCTGAAACTGCTCGAAATCGAGCACGGGCGCCGCCTCCCCGTAGCTCATGAAGTTCTTGAGGCGCAACGCGACCGGTACCATCCCTGCGTTCTCCGCGTTCGTTGAGCTGACTGCTGAAAGATAAAACAGTCCGGTGCCGAAAGCGAATCGGTTATCGCCGGGCCTGTGCTTTTAACGGATCTTCGGGCTCGCGATGACCGGCGGGATGTGCCACTTCGTGATGTTCGGGCTCCAGGTGGGCCGTCACGTAGACGCGACGTCCGGGGAACCGCTTCTGGATCGCTTCTTCGACCCGATGCGCCTGCGCATGTGCCTCTTCCAGCGAACGCTCGCCGGGCAACATCAGGTGATACTCTACCCAGAGCTGATCGCCGGTGCGACGGTGCCGAAGCTGGTGATAATCGGAGATGATCCCCTGCTGCACGGCTTCGTCGAGCACCTCGATCAACCGGCGCGTGTCCTCCTCATCCACACGCTCCATCAAGCCGGCCACGGCCTGGCGAAGGAGCTGGAAGGCCGTCCGGAGAATGTTGAGCGCCACGACGATTGCGATCAGCGGGTCCAGCCAGACCACCCCGGTCCAGGCCACCAGGGCCACGCCGACCACCACGCCCAGGCTGGTCCACATGTCCGTGAGCACATGGCGGCCGTTGGCTTCCAGCACGAGGCTGTGGTGCCGCCGCCCCACGCGGATCAGGTAAAGCCCCAGCAGCAGGTTGATCAGGCTGAACAGCGCGGTCAGCAGCACGCCCAGCCCCAGCCGTCGGAGCTCCGGCCCGTGCAGCAGGTCCTGCACGGCCGTGTAGAGAATACCGGCGGCGGCCAGCAGGATCATGGCGCCTTCGAAGCCGGCCGAGAAGTAGGCAATCTTGCCGTGCCCGTAGGGGTGATCGGGATCGGGCGGCTGGAGCGCATACCAGAGGCTGAAGGCGACGAACGCCGTGGCCAGGATGTGCACGAGCGACTCGGCGGCATCCGAAAAGATCGCGGCGCTTCCCGTAAGCAGATAGGCGGTAAACTTCCCGACAAGCATCAGTACCGACACCGCCAGGCTGGCCGCCATTGCCCGGTGGCGCGGATCGCGTAAATCAGGCCACTGCATGTGCAAACCGAAAGCGTCTCAGGATGCGCCTACTGAACGCACGGGCGGCCACTTCGTGCCCGTTTACAGCTCCCGGAAGAGCGTTTCCAGATCGACTTCGAAGCCCGGCAACAGCACGCTGCGCAGGCGGCCGCTGTGCTGCGCGCCGGCGTGCAACCGGAACTGCTCCCCTTCCCGGACATACGGCTCGATACGCCGCGATTCGGGATCGACGATCCAGTATTCCTGCACGCCCGCCTGCGCATAGTCGTAGCGCTTCTCCCAGAGATCCAGGTGGGCCGTTGCGGGCGAGAGCACCTCGATGATCAGATCGGGCGCGCCTTCGATGTGCGTGGGCCGGAGCCGATCGGCATGCTCCCGGAGCACCACGAGCAGATCCGGCTGGTAGACCGTGTCTTCGCGAAGCTTGACATCCAGCGGTGCGTTGTAGACCCATCCGCGACCGGTTCGGCGCACCACATCGACCAGGAGCAGTTCCAGACGGATTGAAATTTCCTGATGAATCCGCGAAGGCGAAGGGCTCGGCATGGGTTCTCCGTGGACAAGGATCCAGTAGCCCGGCTGCGATTCCGTCCACCGGCGAAAGTCTTCGTAACGCGAAAAGCGCACCGTTTCGGCGACGGACTCGGACATGCGGCGTTCAGCCTTTTGCTGAAAAGCGTTGTTTGCAGGTGATATGCGGCCTACCGAAGCCGGTTCCGTGGCCTTCGGGGAACTCCGGCCGCCTTCGGGCGAACGTATCGTCGCCATGAACGCGGACCTGCAGGAGAAACTGGCCCACCTGCCCACATGCCCGGGCGTCTACATTTACCGCGACGCCGCGGGACAGGTGCTCTACGTCGGTAAGGCGAAGAACCTGCGCCAGCGCGTCCGCTCCTACTTCCAGGAAAGCCGTCCGCGTGACGGCCGGCTCGAAGCGCTCGTCCGCAAGATCGCCGACGTCGAGGTGATCGTCACCGACACGGAGGCCGAAGCGCTCATCCTCGAAAACAACCTGATCAAGCAGCTCAAGCCCCGCTACAACATCAACCTGCGCGACGACAAGACCTACCCGTACATCTGCATTGCGAACGAACGCTTTCCGCGCGTCTTCCCCACGCGGCGCGTGCGGAAGGACGGCTCGAAGTATTTCGGCCCCTACACCGACGTCGGCCAGATGCACCGGCTGTTGCGGCTGATCCGTTCGCTGTTCAAGCTGCGCACCTGCAACCTGAACCTCTCGCCCGAGGCGATCGCGGCGGGCAAGTACCAGCCCTGCCTGGAGTATCACATCAAGAAATGCGCGGCGCCCTGCATCGGGCTGCAGTCCGAGGAAGACTACAACGCCACCATCCGCCAGATCGAACAGCTGCTCAACGGCAAGACACAGGCGCTCATCGCCCAGCTCCGGGAAGAGATGAAGGCGCGGGCGGCAGCGCTGGACTTCGAGCGGGCGGCTGAACTGCGCGACCAGATCCGATTGCTCGAACAGCACGCCGAGCGTCAGAAGATCGTCAGCCAGGACTTTGCCGACCGCGACGTGTTTGCGCTGGCCGTCGATCGCACCGACGGCGTGGCCTGTGGCGTGGTGTTTCAGGTGCGTGAGGGCAAGGTGATCGGCCGCCGCCACCGGTATCTGCGCCGCATCGAAGGCCGGAGCGACGGGGCTCTGCTGCAGGCCTTTGTCGAAGACTACTACGCCGAGGCCGTCTTCTTTCCCGACGAAGTGCTGCTCTCACACGAACTGGAAGAGCCCGACGCGCTGGAGGCCCTGCTTCGGGAGCGTCGTGGTAAAAAAGTGCCGCTGCGTGTGCCACAACGCGGCGACAAGGCCGGACTGGTCCACCTGGCCGAAGCCAACGCCCGACTGCTGCTCGAAGAATGGCGGCTGGCCCGGAAAAAACGCGGCGAAGCCCGCATCCCGGAGGCCGTCCGTGCCCTGCAGGAGGCGCTCCGGCTGCCGAAGCTTCCCCGCCGCATCGAATGCTTCGACATTTCGCACCTCGGCGGCACCGGTACCGTGGCCTCCTGCGTGGTCTTCGAGGACGGCCGCCCCAGCAAACGCGACTACCGGACCTTCAAGATCCGGAGCGTCACGCCGGGTAAGCCGGACGACTACCAGGCCATGCGCGAGGCCGTCGCGCGACGGTACCGGCGCCTTCGGGACGAGGGCGGTCCGTGGCCCGATCTGGTGGTGATCGATGGCGGCAAGGGCCAGCTCTCCAGTGCGCTCGAAGCGCTCGAGGCCCTGGAGCTGCGCGGACAGTTCCCGGTGATCGGCCTGGCCAAGCGGCTGGAAGAGATCTACCGCCCTGGCGATCCCGATCCCTACCAGCTTCCGAAGACCAGTCCGGCGCTTCAGCTCCTGCAGCGCATCCGCAACGAGGCGCATCGGTTTGCCGTCACGATGCAACGCCGCCAGCGCCGCCGCGTGCTGCGCTCCGAACTGCTCGACATTCCGGGCATCGGGCCGCGCACCGTCGAGAAACTGCTGCAGCATTTCGGCTCGGCCCGGCGCGTGCGCGAGGCCGACCTGGAGGCGCTGGCCGCCGTCGTCGGACGCGCCCGCGCCGAGCGCATCCGTCAGCACCTCGACACCGCTTCTACCTCTTCCTGAGCGCTGGCAATTTCTCACGCGCCGCGTTATGTTTGCGGCGGAAGCATCCGTGCACGCAGCCTCCCTGTCGCCATGCTGAACTACATCTGGGCCGGGCTGATCATCTTCAGCCTCGTGTTTGCCGTGGTATCGGACGTACGCGACCTGACGCGCGACACCTACCGCAACGGCGATCCCCTGCCCGTCACACTCACCTTCCCCAAGGGCTATCGTCCGGAAGCCCGCCACCAGCCCGTCGTGGTGCGGATCGACCCGACTACGTACCGGACCTTCTATCGCACGGAAAGCGTCCCGGATTCGGCCTATGCGGGTGAGCTGGTGCAGTTTCGCACCGGGCGCGAGCTGCGCTTTGCAAAAGACGCAGACGTACCCGAACCGCTGGCCACGATCCGGCGCGTGACCTCCCCCCGCGAAAACGACCTGCGCGGCACGCTGCAGACGCTGACGTTCGTCAGTGACTCGCTGGCCACGGCGGCCGTGCTGTTTGCGCCGGTGCGGTTCGTGCGGCTGCAGGCCATCACCGACGCCGCCTTCGAGTTTGCCCGGACGGCCGTCACGCTGGCGCTGGGACTGATCGGTCTGCTGGCCCTCTGGCTCGGGCTGCTGCGCATCGCCGAGGCGGCCGGCCTCGTGCAGCATCTGGCCCGCTGGACCCGCCCGCTGCTGCGCCCGCTCTTTCCCGACGTACCGCGCGATCACCCGGCCTTCGCGCTCATTACCCTGAACCTGACGGCCAACATGCTCGGCCTCGGCAATGCGGCCACGCCGCTGGGCATCAAAGCCATGGAAGAACTGCAGAAGCTCAACCCCCGCCCCGACACGGCCACCAACGCCATGGTCATGCTGCTGGCGATGAATACGGCCAGCGTGCAGCTCGTGCCCCCTGTGTTGCTCATGGCCATCATGGGCTCGGCCATCAACGAGCTGATCCTGTCGATCATTCTGGTCACGCTCGCCTCGCTCGTGGTGGCCATCGTGGCGGCCAAACTGCTGGGCCGGCTGCCCGCCTATCGCCGCACCGATCCGATGCGGGCGGCCAACAACGACCGAGAGCAACCCGAAACGAACGCCTGAACGCCATGGAGACCTTCCGCACGCTGATCGAGACGCTTTCGCTGCTGGTGCTTCCGCTGCTGATCGTGGGCTTTCCGCTCTACGGGCTGCTGCGCCGCGTGCCCGTCTACGAAGCCTTCGTCGAAGGTGCCCGCGAGGGTTTCGACGTGGCCGTCCGGATCATCCCCTACCTGGTGGCAATCCTGTTTGCGATCGGAATGTTTCGGGCTTCGGGTGCCATGGATTTCCTGATCGACCTGCTCCGTCCGGTGCTGAGTCCGCTGCGCATCCCGCCCGAAGTGCTGCCCATGGCCATTCTGCGCCCACTGACGGGCTCCGGCTCGGCGGCCGTCGTGCTCGACCTGATCCGCCAGTACGGCGAGGACTCCCTCATCGTCAAGATCGCGGCCGTGATGTTCGGATCGACCGAGACAACCTTTTACGTGCTGGTGGTCTATTTCGGCGCGGTCAACATCACCAAAACGCGTCATGCCGTGCCTGCCGGCCTGATCGCCGACGTGGCCGCCATGCTCATGGCCATCTACCTCGTGCAGTGGCTGTTTGCCTGAGCATGTCCGCCCTTCAGGACCCGGAAGAACGACCGCGCCGATCCCAACCAGAATTGCCACAAAAAAAGCCGCCCTCAGGCGGCCTTTTCTATAACCAGCGAACCGTAATTTCTAAGGCAGCAGAGCCGTCGTGGCCGCCGGCGGGGCGGCCGGCGTCGGGAAAAACGACGCGGTCACCTCCAGCAGGCCGGGCAGCACGCCCAGCAGCACGATCAGCACCACGCACACCACCAGCACCGCCTGCGGGGCCAGCGGTACCGGGAACGCTTGCTGACGCACCGCCTCGGGCGCCTCGTCCGGCGACTTCATCCAGAAGACGTACACCACGCGCAGATAGTAGTAGGCCGAAAGCACGCTGGCCAGCACACCGACGATCACCAGCCAGGTCAGCCCCGCCTTCACGGCCGGCGCAAAGACGGCGTACTTCGCGATGAACCCGGCCAGCGGCGGAAAGCCCGTCAGGCTGAACATGAAGAACGCCATCGCCACGCCCAGCAGCGGCCGCCGGTAGCCGATACCCGCCAGCGAGTCAATGGTCTGCTCGTAGCCTTCCTTGCCGTCCCACTCCAGAAAAGCCATCACACCGAAGGCGCCGATGTTCATCAGCGCATAGACCAGCAGGTAGAAAAGCGCCCCGGCGTACCCTTCGGGCGTGCCGGCCGCCAGACCGGTCAGGATGTAACCGGCGTGGGCGATCGATGAATAGGCCAGCATGCGCTTGACGTTCTGCTGCACGAGCGCCAGCACGTTGCCGGCCACCATCGTCACCAGCGCCACCAGTGCCAGCAGCAGTTGCCAGCGCTCAGCCGGCAGCGCGGCGTCGAGCACCAGCACCAGCGCCGCAAAGGCCGCCGCCTTCGACGCCGCGGCCATGTAGCCCGTCAGCGTCGTCGGCGCGCCCTGATAGACGTCGGGCGTCCACATGTGGAAGGGCACGGCCCCCACCTTGAACAGAAAGCCGATCAGCAGCAGCGCCACGCCGGCCCAGAACATGATCGGGTGGGCTCCCTCGGCCAGATGCGCCGCCATCTGGGGCAGGTACATCGTGCCCGTGGCCCCGTAGAGCAGCGCAATGCCATACAGGAAAAAGCCGGTCGAGAAGGCGCCCAGCAGGAAGTACTTCAGAGCAGCCTCGCCGGCCCCCACGTCTTCGCGGACCAGTCCTGTCATGATGTACAGGCAGATCGACATGGTCTCCAGGCCCACGAAGACGGAGATCAGGCTGTTGGCCGAGGCCAGCACGATCATACCGACCGTGGCGAACAGAATCAGCGCATAGACCTCGCCGTGCAGGTGGCGAATGCGCTTCAGGTAGGGCCCCGACAGCGCGATCGTCAGCAGGCCGCTGGCCAGAATGATCGCGTTCACGAACGAAGCCATGCCGCCGACCCGGATCAGCCCGTAGAAGGCCGTCTCCGGTGCACGGCTCAGACCGCCCAGCTCCCAGAGCAGCGCCAGTGCCAGTGTGCCGGCCGCCACCCAGGGAATCGGCGGGGCATCGTTCCAGAACGCGTCCCAGACGACCAGCACCAGGCCCACGACGGCCGTCAGCACCAGTGGAAAGGCCGCCCATAGGTCGGCCGGAAGCATCCGGTAGGCTTCCAGTAGGTCCATTGCGGATGAGGCGTCTTGTTTTGTGCTACTTCACCCAGGCAATGCGCTCGATGGCGCGCGCCAGCTCCACATCCCGGGCCGTTACCCGGTTGCCGGCCGCGTGCGTCGTCAGCGCCAGCGTCACGCGGTTGTACACGTTGTGCAGTTCGGGATGGTGGTTCAGCTGCTCCGCCTCGAAGGCGATGCGCACGATGAAGCTCACCGCCTCGCGAAAGCTCCCGAACGTGTAGGTCTTCTGCAGCCGATCGTCGGCATAGGTCCAGCCCGGCAATTCGGCCAGGGCCGCTTCGATCGCCTCGTGGCTCAGCGGTTCCACCCGGCTCATCGCTTCCCTCCCTATCGAATCAGTAGCTGTTCAAAGAAAGTATCCAGCGTCGGAAACAATCCGCTGTAAAACAGCAGGTAAATCAGGAAGTAAATCGGAATCAGAATCGGGAGCGAGTACTTCGTCACGTAGCCCATGAAGGAAGGCATCTCCACCTTGTTCTCCTCGGCGATCGCCTTCACCATGAAGTTGGGCGCGTTGCCAATATACGTCATGGCGCCGAAGAATACGGCCGCAATGGAGATCGCCTGCAGGTAGAACCAGGTCTCCGGATGCACCGACGCTTCGGCGAAGGCCTTCACCTGCTCGGGCACGTTCACGTCGAGTCCGAATTTACCCATGGCCGCCGCCAGGAAGTTCAGGTAGGTGGGCGCGTTGTCCAGCACACTGGAGAGCGAGCCCGTCCCCCAGTAGAACATACCCACCGTGAGCTGCTCGGCGTGATCATGCGCAAAGAGGCTGATGAGCTGAAGCGCCGGTTGCATCGTGGCGAAGATGCCCAGAAACAGCCAGCCCACCTCGCGGATGGGCTCGAAGGTGAACTCGTTCTTCTGGAGCGCCTCTTTGTCGGCCAGCTTGTAGGCCAGCACGGCCACCGAGAACATGATGATCTCGCGGATGCCGAACGGAATGTGATAAAGCTCATGCAGGTCCGGCACCCACTCGAAGACGTTCGGGTCGATGAACACCGACAGGATGATCACCAGCACCCAGAGAAAGTTTTTGGCGCCACGGATCTGCACGAGCGGCTGCGACGGATCGGGATCTGGACTCTCGATCTTGTTGCGCGCATCGATCACGTAGAAGACGGCCAGGATCAGCAGCACCGTCGGCAGCCAGACGAACCACACGTGCGTCAGCGTCCAGAAGAACGGCACCCCGCGCAGAAAGCCCAGAAACAGCGGCGGGTCGCCGATGGGCGTCAGGCCACCGCCCACATTCGCCACCAGAAAGATGAAGAAAATCAGATGGTAGGGCTTGAGCCGGCCTTTGTTCAGGCGCATGTAGCTGCGCACGAAGAGCATGGCCGCGCCCGTGGTGGCGATCAGGTTCGCCACGAGCGATCCGACAAACAGCAGAATCGCGTTGTTGCGGGGCGTGCCCTTCGCGTTGATGTTGATGTAGATGCCGCTGGCCGCGATGAACAGCGAGGCCACCAGCGCAATGAACGACAGGTACTCTTCGATGGCGTGCACCACGGGCGTGGTCGAACCCAGCCCGAAGATGTAGTAGAGCGAAACGAACAGCCCCAGGCCGATGGCATACTTCGGATAGTGGTGATGCCAGTGGTGCGGGTAGAACAACGGCCCGGTGGCGATCATGATGAGCAGCATCGCGAACGGCAGCACGAGCCAGACCGGCGGGCGCGGTCCGTGCTCGTCGGCCGCCGCATGCGCCGCTTCTTCGGCATGCGCAACCGCCGCCGACGTGTCGGAGGCATGTTCGGCTTCGACGGCCTCGGTGGCCGGCGCCTCGGCGGCCGGTGCTTCCTGCGCCAGGGCCGAAGCCACCGGCAGCAGCCACAGACATACGACAAGCGGGCCCAGCATGCGCGCCAGCCCGCTTCCGAAAATTCGCAAACGCTGTACGTTCATGGGACGTCAGGTTGATGGTGGACCTCAGGGATTGGCGGCCCGCACCGTCTCCCCTTCCGACACCTCCAGACGCGCGCTGGCCGCAGGGACCGGCTGCTCCGCCTCTTCCAGCGCCGCCAGCCGCTTCTGCTCGACGGTCTCCAGCAGGAAGCGCGCTGTGGGCTCCGTCCGCTTCAGGAACGGCCCGGGCGCCACGCCAATCCAGAGCATGAAGACCGCCAGCGGCACCAGCAGCAGCACCTCACGGGCGTTCAGGTCGGGGAGCGTGCGATTGACCTCCTTTTGAATCGGCCCGAAAAGCGTTCGGTAAAGTAGCCAGAGCAAATAAACGGCCGCCAGAATCACCCCCGACGTGGCCAGCGCGATCAGCAGCGGATGCCCCACCAGCGCACTCTTGAACGAGCCCAGCAGAATCATGAACTCGCCCACGAAGCCGTTCAGCCCGGGCAGCCCGGCCGAAGCCAGCGCCGTAAAGACCAGGAAGAAGGCGAACACGGGCATCACGCGGGCAATGCCGCCAAACTCTTCCATCAGCCGCGTGTGGCGCCGCTCGTAGAGCATGCCCACCAGCAAAAAGAGCGCGCCCGTCGAAAGCCCGTGGTTGATCATCTGGATGATAGCGCCCTGCATGGCCTCGACCGTGAAGGCGAAGATGCCCAGCACCACGAAGCCCAGGTGGCTCACCGACGAGTAGGCCACCAGCTTCTTGGCGTCGGCCTGCACGCGCGACACGAGCGCGCCGTAGACAATGCCCACCACGGCCAGCACCGCCAGCCAGAGCGCGTAGTCGGTGGCGGCGTTCGGGAAAAACGGCAGGCAGAAGCGCACCAGGCCGTAGGTCCCCATCTTCAGCAGCACGCCGGCCAGGATGACCGACCCGCCGGTGGGCGCCTGCACGTGCGCGTCGGGCAACCACGTGTGCAGCGGAAAGAGCGGCACCTTGATCGCAAAGGCCAGTGCGAACACGAAGAACAGCCAGCCCTGCGCGGCCAGCGGCACATTGTAGGCCAGCAGCTTGAAGTAGTCGGTGGTGAACACCCCGCCGTTGACCGCATCGCCGGCCGCAAAGCCCAGATACAGAATGCCGACGAGCATCAAGAGCGAGCCCACCAGCGTGTAGAGCACGAACTTGACGGCCGCATAGATGCGATCCTCGCCGCCCCAGATGCCGATGATGAAGTACATCGGGATGAGCGTCAGCTCGAAGAAGATGTAGAACAGGATCAGATCATAGGCGGCGAAGACGCCCGTCATGCCGGTCTGCAGCACCAGCAGCAGCGTGTAGTAGCCCTTCTGGTACCGGTCGATGTAGTTCCACGACGAGAGCACGACGATGGGCCCCAGCAGCGTCGTCAGCAGGATCAGCAGCAGACCCAGGCCGTCGATGCCCACATAGTACTGGATGTCCAGCCCGGGAAACCACCCGGCGATCCGGTCCACAAACTGCGGCTGTGCCGGACTCCCGGCCGGATCGTAGCCGACGTACAGCAGCAACGAAATCAAAAATGTAACCGTCGTGGTCGCCAGCGCCGTCCACCGGATGGCCGACACGCGGCGCATCGGCAGCATGAGCAGCGCGCCGACCAGCGGCAGGAAGATGACGATCGAGGTCAGATACGGCAGGTTCATCGCAGCGTGCCTTCAGGCTGAATTTCGCAGTCGTTATCCAAACAGCATCAGCGCCAGGACAAGCGCCACGCCGAGCACGATGGCCATGGCGTAGGCCTGCACGACGCCGGTCTGCACCCGGCGCACACGCTGACCGATCTCGGCCATCAGCCGCGCCACGCCGTTGACGGCGCCGTCGATGACCTTCTGATCGAAGACGGCCAGCCCGTAGCGGGCAAAGCGCAGCAGCGGCTGCACGATCGCCCGATCGTAGAATTCGTCCCAGTAGTATTTGGCAGCCCAGACGCGGTAGAAGGCGCCGAAGCGCTCGCGGAGCACGTCGTCGTAGGCCAGGCCGTGGCGGCGGTAGGCCGTCCAGCTCCAGTAAAGCCCGATCAACGCGATCGCCACACCCAGCCCGATCAACGCCCACTCTACGGCCAGCGGCACGTGCGCATGCAGTTCGGGCTCGGCCACCGGTCCGCCACCCGAAGCGCCCAGGTAGTGATGGATCAGGTTCCATTCGCCGTGGGCGATCACGCCCGGCAGCCCCACGAAGCCGCCCACCAGCGACAGCGCGGCCAGCACCCAGAGCGGCAGCGTCATCGTTGCAGGCGACTCGTGCGGGTGCACCTGATCGGCCATGGGCCAGCGCGGCGTGCCCTCGAAGGTGAGCACGTAGGAGCGCATCATGTAGAAGGCCGTCAGCAGCGCCGTCACCACGCCCAGAATCCAGGCGATCCAGGCGTAGGCGTGGCCGTTGTAGCCGTATTCGAAGGCTTTGAACAGAATCTCGTCTTTCGAGAAGAAGCCGGCCGTCAGCGGAAAGCCCGCAATGGCCAGCGTGGCGATCAGGTACGTGGTGCGCGTGGCCGGCATGAAGCGCCCCAGCCCGCCCATGTTGCGCATGTCCTGCGGATCGAGATGGCCGTGATGGCCCCGCTCATGCAGCGTGTGCTCCACATGATGCATGGCGTGGATCACGCTACCCGATCCGAGAAAGAGGCAGGCCTTGAAAAACGCGTGCGTGAGCACGTGAAAGATCGACACGAAGAAGGCGCCCACGCCGGCCGCCATGAACATGTAGCCGAGCTGGGAGACCGTCGAGTAGGCCAGCACCTTCTTGATGTCGTACTGGGTGACGGCGATCGTGGCCGCCATGAAAGCCGTCAGCGCACCCACCAGCGCCACCACCACGAGCACGCCCGGTGCGGCCAGCGCCAGCGGCGAAATGCGGGCGAACAGATACAGACCGCTCGTAACCATCGTGGCGGCATGGATCAGCGCCGAGACGGGCGTCGGGCCGGCCATGGCGTCCGGGAGCCACACAAAGAGCGGAATCTGAGCGCTTTTGCCCGTGGCGCCGATGAACAGCAGCAGCACGGCCGCCGCCACCACGCCCGACGGCAACGCGGCCGGATCGGCCAGCAGCGCGCCGAAGTCCAGGCTGCCCACCTCCCGGAACAGCAGAAACATCGCCAACAGGAAGGCCGCGTCGCCCACGCGGTTGACGATGAACGCCTTGTTGGCGGCCTCGCTGTTTTTGAAGTCCTCGTACCAGAAACCGATCAGCAGGTAGGAGCAGAGTCCGACGCCCTCCCAGCCCAGAAACAGCAGCGTCAGGTTGTCGGCGAGGACCAGGTTGAGCATCATGAAGATGAAGAGGTTCAGGTAGCTGAAGTACTTCCAGTACCCCCGGTCCTCGTACATGTAGCCGATCGAATACAGATGAATGAGCGCGCCCACGCCCGTGACGATGAGCGTCATCACGAGCGAGAGCTCGTCGATCCGGTACTGGAAGGCCAGCTCCAGCTCGCCCGCGGCGATCCAGGTGAAAAAGCGGGCCAGCAGCGGCTCCCCTTCGTAGGTCAGGAACAGATAGAGCGCCAGCACGAAGGGCACGGCCACAGCCAGCGTCGCCAGCGCCCCGATGAGCACTTTCTGGCGCCGGAGTCCGTGGAAGGCAAGGCCACCCAGTCCATTAAAAACCGCCCCCGCCAGCGGCAGCAGCAGGATCAGTCCAACCAGGGTCGTGTGGTTCATATCCGAGCAGGTCGGTTAGCTTCGGAAGGCCCGGAGCATCAGTACTTGAACAGATTGAATTCCCCCACGTCCACCGTCACCTTCTTGCGGAACAGGGCGATCACGATCGCCAGTCCGACGGCCGCTTCGGCCGCGGCCACCGAGATCACAAAGAACACCAGCACCTGACCCGACACATCCCCCATCGCCTGGCTGAGCGCCACCAGCGTCAGGTTCACGGCGTTGAGCATCAGCTCCACCGACATCAGAATCACGATGGCGTTGCGCCGGAAGAGTACGCCCAGCACGCCCAGCGTGAAGAGCACCACCCCCAGGGCCAGGTACCAGTTCAGCGTAATTTCCATGGTCGATTCCCGTTGGTCGCGCCGTTCAGATGAAGCGCCGCTTGGCCAGCATGACCGCCCCGATCGTGGCCGCCAGCAGCAGAATGCCGATCACCTGCAGCGGCATGATGTAGCGCGTGAGCAACTCCCGTCCCAGCGTCTGCGCGCTTCCCGTAACGGCGGCCTGCTCGGGCGTGGCCACGAACGTGGGCAGCACGTCCAGGCCCAGCGCCACCACATAGACGAGCTGCGCCAGCACGATCATCGTGACCACGAAGGCCAGCACCTTGCCCCAGTCGATCTGGCGCGGATGCGGGAGCGCCTCCAGGTTCAACAGCATGATCACGAACAGAAACAGCACCATGATGGCGCCTGCGTAGATCAACACCTGGATCACCCCCAGAAACGACGCCTGGAGCGTCAGGTACAGGCCGGCGATGCAGAACAGGTTGAGCACCAGCCACAGCGCGCTCGATACCGGGTTGCGCGCGATGAGCATGCCGAGCGCGGCCGCAATGGCCGTCACGGCCAGCAGGAAGAACAGGAGTTGCGCGATCATGCGGGGCGTTTCGGGTTTGGCCAGCGGCTTTTTCCGGGCTTAACAGTCGGCTAAATTAGAGCACGCCCGGGACAACGGCAAGCGCCGGCCCTCAAAAATCCCGTTAAGCGCCGGCCGTCTCCTCCAGCAACGGCGGCTCGGCCGTGGCCGACACCTCGACGGTGCGGCCGAAGGTCTGCTCGAACAGCTCGGCGCCGCGCCGCACGCCCCAGACCTCCAGTTCCGGATCGCCCCGCGTCTCCAGATGGAGCACCAGCCGGTCGGGCTCCAGCCGCACGTGCAGCGTGCGTACGTTCTGGTTGTGGCTGCGGTCGAGCCCCTCGGCCAGCCGGAGCAGCGCGGCCAGCTTGCAGACGCGCACCCGGTTTTCTTCCGACAGCGCCATGTAGTCGGCGTGCGTCGGTTTGGGCAGGCTTCCGCGATGGTAGCGCACCACGTTGGCCAGCACGGCAATTTCTTCCGAGGTGAAGCCACGGAGATCGGCATGTTTGATCAGATAAAGGCCGTGCTTGTGATGGCTGCGATGGCTGATGTGGTAGCCGATGTCATGCAGCAACGCTGCGTATTCGAGCAGCTCGCGATCGACGGGCCCCAGCCCGTGCAGCGACTGCGTGGCGTCGAAGAGCTGAAGCGCCAGCGCCGCCACCTGCTGCGCATGGCGGTACTCCCAGTCGAAGCGCCAGCCCATCTCGTAAATGCTGCGGCGGCGCACGTCGGCAAAGGCCGTCAGCCGGGCCAGCAGCGGGGCGTTGCGTTCGACGAAGTCCACCACCATGCCCTCGCGGAGCGCATGCGGCGAAATGCGCACGCGCTCGATGGCCAGGTCTTTCAGCACCACGTCGATCAGTCCGGCGGCCGCCACGATCTGATCCACCCGCTTCGGATCGATGCCGCGCAGGCGGCGGCGCTGCTCCCGCGACAACCGCATGATCCGACGCGCCACACGCCGGAAGTCCTCGGCCGGGAAGGTCTGCTCGTAGATGGAGCGGGCCACCTCGCCGCGCATTCGGGCACAGACCGACGCCAGGTTTTCCATCGCCCCCGAGGACCCCACCACCTCACGCACGCCGTGGGTGCGAGCCGCTTCAAAGACGGGTTGCAGTTGCTCGCGGTAGAAGGCCCGCAGCGCTTTCAGCTCCTCGCGCGTGGCCGGATCGTTCCGGATGAACTGGCGCGTCATGCGCGCTGCGCCCAGCTTCAGGCTGAACAGGTGCAGCGGCTGCTCGCTCGTGCCCACGATGAATTCGACGGAGCCGCCCCCCACGTCCATGATGAGCACCGGCTCCGGCATGGAAACGGCCCGCCGAACGCCCTTGTAGATGAGCCGGGCTTCCTGCAGGCCGTCGATCACACGCACATGCAGCCCCACTTCGCTGCGGATACGCTGCAACAGCTCGCCGCCGTTTTCGGCCTCCCGGATGGCGCTGGTGGCACAGGCCAGAAATTCGGTAGCCCCCCAGCCTTCGGCCAGCTGACGGATGCGCCGGAGCGCCCGAATGGCTCGTTGCATGGCCGCCTCCGAGAGCCGCTGGCCCTGCAACCCTTCCTCCCCCAGCCGCACCATCTCTTTGAAGCGATCCACCACCCGGAACGTGCCGGGCAGTGCGTCGACGATGACCGCATGAAAGGAATTGGTCCCCAGATCGATCACGCACATGCGCACCGGGGACCGCGTGGCCTGCTCCAGTTCGGCCACGACGGCCGGCACCGGACAGGCCCCCACTTCGTCCGCTTCGGACATATCGCCTGGCGGTTTACTGACGTCCGCCGCTTCCAACCGCCGCGCTTTTGTGCCGTTCCCTGCTCACCCGATCCTTAACCCTGCGTAAACCCGAAAAACGTCGCCCCGGAAGCGGGCACTGTCTGTAAAAAGAGTAGCCCGGGTAGTGTAACTTCGCTACGCCCCGTGCCCGACTACGGGCACGTGACTGTAGTAAGCCACGAAGGCGTCAGCCGTGGTGGCGTCCCCCAAGACGACACGCCGCTTCGCTCCGTGCCCGACTATTACCCTTCGCCCTCAAGGCGGCTCAGGTCGATCTGCTCCAGCGCGGCCCGCAGCACGTCCATCGAGACATTCGTGCCCTCCAGCTCGATCATGTAGCGATCGCGCACCACCACCTGCAGCGTGGCGTGCGTAGTGCCGTCTTCCAGGCGCTCCATTTTCTCATAGGCCGGATGCCCCTGGTAGCGCGTCGTGCGCTCGTAGCCACGCTCGTTCTCCCGGTCGATCTCCTGGCGCATCCAGGCCGCCGCAAAGCCCATCATGTGCTGCATCGAGCCCATGTCGCTGATCTTCACCCGCACCTCGCGGTCGCCGTCGCGGTAGGTGGCCGAGGCCTGGCTGATCTGGATGCCCATGGCCGAGCTGCGCTCGCCGGAAGCCTCCACGCGCTCCAGCCCGTCGACAGATTCGGGCAACATCTCTTTGAGCACCCGGAAGTCGGTCAGCTCCGCCTTCGCTTCGCCCAGCTCCTTCGCCATCTCCTCGAGCGCCGCCAGGTCCATGCTGCGCAGCACTTCGCGGAGCGCCTCGGGCGGCACGTTGGTGCCTTCCAGGCTCACCACGAAGCGATCGGCCACCACGGTCGAGAGTTCGGCTTCGACGGTGCCGTCGTAGCGGATGACTTTTTCGTAGGCGCGGCGACCGTCGAGCGTCAGCGTCCGTTCGTAACCGTCCTCGTCTTCCTGGTCGATGTCCTGCTGCATCCAGCTGTAGCCCAGCGCCGCAAATCCCTGCAGTGTACCGGGATCGACGATCTCGATATGGAGGCTCCGGTCGCCTTCCTCATAAAAAGCCTCGGCTTTTGAGGTGCGGATGCCGAACGCCCCGCCCTTCGAGCCTTCGGCCCGCACACGCGGCAGTCCGGCCGCCTCCTCGGGCAAAAGCGCCTTGAGCTTGCGAAAATCGGCGATGCCGTCGTCCGAGTCGCCGGCCATCGCTTCTTCGGCCTCTTCGGCCGCCTTCTCTTCGGCCTTCTGTTTGGCCGCTTCCTCCGCTTTCTGCTGCAGTCGTTTCCAGATCTGTGCCTGCGATGGGATGGGCCAGACCAGCCAGCAGCCGGTCACCAACAGCATGATCCCCAGCAACGATGCGCGCTTCATGGCTTCCTCCCGGAAGGTTTGACGTGGTCTCTTCCACGTTTTCAAATTAAAATCATCCCGCCCTGTTCTCAACGCTTATGCGCCGCCCTCCGATGCGCCGGAAGTGTCAGGTTCCGCCCGATCAGGGACAAGATGGCGTAAACCGTGGCGGAGGCGGCGGCTGAAGGATGCCATAGGCTCATCCGGACGGCGACGCAGCAGCCGGAGTCGTCCGCGGTGAAGATGCATCCAGTGCGCCAGGAGTTGCATGGCGTCGGTCTCGGCGTGATGATAGGCTGCAGGAGACCGTTTCGCAGCAAGGTGTTCGCGAACCCAGGCAACGAGTGCGTCGATGGCGTCCTGTGAGGGCGGAAACGGCAGGGCGCGATCGGCCACCGGGCGGCCCGCCTGCACCAGGCAACAGGCCAGCCGGTCGGGTGCCTCGCGCACGAGCACCACGGCCTCGCGCTCCAGCACGGACGCATCGGCCAGCAGCGGCCGCTCCAGCAGGCGGGTAAGCAGGCGGAGTTGATCCCGGTAGCGAGCCGCCGCTTCGAATTCCAGCCGGGCGGCGGCCGCCCGCATCTGCGTCTCAAGCCACGAAAGCGGATGCGTACACCCTCCCCGGAGCAACCGGCGCACACAGGCGACCACTTCGGCCTCCCCGTCGGCGCAGGCATTCGTGCAGAGCTCGCCGCCGGCAAGTGGACAACGACCCGTCAGCACCAGATGGGCATTCTGGCGGGGCAGTCGAAAAATCTCCTGCAGGGCTTCCAGCGCACGACGTCCCTGACGCCGCCCCGGCAGCGGACCGTAGTACTCGGCGCCGTCGTCGAGCAGCACGGGCGTAAGCGAGAGCACGGGCGGGGTTTCGTGCAGCGCCAGCCGCAGAAAAGGTCGGGTGCGGTAGCGACGCTGCAATCGGTTGTAGCGGGGCTGGTGTTGTTTGATGAGCCGGGATTCTTCCAGCAGGGCTTCCAGTTCGGTGGCCGTCACGTGCCATTCGATCTGGCGAATCTCGCTCACCATCTGGCGCAGCCGGGGTGGATGGGCTTCGACGGCCGTCAGATGCTGACGCACGCGGGCCTGCAGGTTGCGGGCCTTGCCCACATACAGAAGCCGCCCGTGCTCGTCCCGGAACAGATAGACACCGGGCGCTTCGGGCAGCCGCGGCAGCAGCGTTTCACGCAGCCGCACCAGCGGGCTTGCGTTTTTGTACTGCGGATAGCGCTGCTGCTGGAAGGTCAGCAGCGCCTCCAGCGTATCGATCCCGTACTGTCGGCGCGCTTCCTCCAGCAGACGCAGCAGCACGTAGGCGGTCGCCTCGGCGTCGCCCAGGGCCCGATGTCGGTTTTCTACAGAGATCTGATAGAAGCGAATCAGGCCGTCGAGCCCTTTTGCGGGCAGGCCGGGCAGCAGCCGACGTGCCAGCCTGAGCGTGCACAACGTGGGGTTGCCAGGCCAGAGAAGGCCGATCCGTTGCAGCTCGGCCTCCAGCATTTTACGGTCGAAGGCCAGGTTGTGCGCCACCAGCACGCCGTCGCCCAGAAAGTCCAGAAAGTCCGGTAGCACCTCGTCGGCCGAAGGCCTGCCCACCAGCATGGCCGTGGTGATACCGGTCAGACGCGTAATAAAGGGCGGCACCGAGCGGCCGGGGTTGATGAGCGTGGCGAAGCGATCGACGATCCGGCCGCCCTGCACACGCACAGCCGCCAGCTCGATGATCCGATCGGCAGGCCCGGAGCCCGTCGTCTCGGTATCGACGACGACGAACGAAACGGCGTCGAGCTGCATCCCCTCAGTGGCTTTCGCCGACAGCTTCCTCCTGCCGGAGCATTTCGGTCAGGGTTGGCAGGTCGAAGCCCATGAGTTCGGCCAGTAAGCGGCCGAGTTCGTCATTCTCGAAGCTGCCCACCAGCCGTTCGGCGCCGGGTCCGAAGGCGTACAGATTGACGTCCACAGCGGTGTGGCCATTCGAGGTCCAGCCCACCACGGCCCGGCGACCGATCAGCTCGGTAACCACCTCGGCCCAGGTATCGGGCTCGGCCATGGCCTGCGCTACGAGCGCCTGCTCGTCGGCACGCAGGCTGTCGAGGCCAAGCCAGGCCTGCAGGAGCGAGTCGGGTCGCTCCGAACGGCGCAGTGCCGGGATAAGCCGTTCGTAGGAAGCCTGCACGCGGGCCAGCACGTCCGGATGCCAGTCGTAGACGCCGCGGCCGTTCACGTTGCGCCCCAGCGACAGACCGCCCGTCTCGTGGTCGGCCACCGAGACGACGAGCGTCTGTCCGTCGCGGCGGGCAAAGTCGAGCACCACGGCCACGGCTTCATCGTAAGCCAGCACTTCGCGGACGTGGGCGGCGGCGTCGTTGGCATGTCCAGCGTGGTCGATGCGGCTGCCCTCCACCATCAGGAAGAAGCCGTCCGGATCGTCCGCCAGCAGCTCGAGTGCCGCGCGGGTCATCTCGGCCAGCGAGGGGACCTCTTCCGGGTCGCGGTCAATCTCGTAGGGCAGGTGGTCCGGACCGAACAGTCCCAGCACCGGTCTCCTCACCCCCCGGCGGAAGTCGGCGGCCGTACGCACCACCTGGTAGCCCATCGCTTCGGCTTCGCGCAGCAGATTGCGGCCGTCCTGTCTCCGTCCGCCCTCCGCGGTCGGCAGGAAATAGCTCCAGCCACCCCCCAGCAGCACATCGACGCGTTGTGCCAGCATCTGCGCGGCGATCTCGCTTTCCATGGCGCGCTGCGGCACATGAGCGGCAAAGGCGGCCGGCGTGGCGTGTGTGATCCGGCTGGTCGCCACCAGTCCGGTCGCCATCCCACGTGCCTTTGCCGCTTCGAGCAACGTGGCGAGTGGGCGTCCGGCCGTGTCGACGGCGATCGCGCCGTTGTAGGTCTTGACGCCGCAGGCATAGGCCGTCGCCCCGGCGGCCGAGTCGGTCACCCGGCTGGAGGCCGAGCCGGTCCGCACCGCACCGGTCTGAATGGCATCCAGCGCCAGCTCGTCGCGTCCCAGCACGGCCCGGGCATAGTCACGGGCCATCGTGATGCTGGCCGGGCCACACCCGTCGGCAATCATCAGGATCAGGTTCTTCGGACGCGGCGACTGAGCCTGAGCTCCTTCTCCGCCCCCCAACAGCATCACCAAAAACAGCAATATCCAGCGCATTGTGCATCGCTCCATCTGATGAACACGGGCTGTTCAAAGATACGACAGATCGGCTTTCATCCACAGCCCCGGATACTACGGAAAGAGCACCATAGAAAAGCCAACCACCCGAACACCTGTCCACCTTGAGGGCCAACCCGGCCGGGCTGCGACCTCAACGCAGCAGCGCAAACAGCGCCACAATCACCCCGATCTGTCCCGCCCAGAAAATGAACATCCAGCGCACCAGACTTGCATACCGCTCGCTTAGCATCACTTTCACCTCGGCAATCCGGCTATCAAGCTTCGCCTCCACCTCGGCAATCCGGCTGTCGAGCTTGGCCTCCACCTCAGCGATCCGGCTATCAAGCTTCGCTTCCACCTCGGCGATCCGGCCATTAAACTTTGCCTCTACCTCGGCAATCCGGCGGTCAAGCTTTGCCTCTACAGCGGTGATGCGCTGCTCCAGCCGAGCCACCTCCTCCGTGATGCGCTGCTCCAGACGCGCTTCCACCTCGGTGATGCGATTGTCCAGGCGCTTTTCGGTCTCGGCGACCCGCCGCGCGAAACGCTCCTCGACAATCCCCAGCAGATTGTTACGCTCGTGATGGGCCGCCTCGTTGAGCAAACTGATGAGCGCCTCGACGCCATCGTCGCCGAGTCTTTCGCGCAAAACTTTTGGGACGGTCAGAATTGCCATGAGCGCCTCCACATAGGCATAGGCTAAAAGGAAATCGCACCTTATTTCTGGAGGTTCCCGTTTTCGTCCAAACCGTCCGGTGTCTCGTTGTCAATTGCCCGGCCAGGTTCGGAGGCTATCCGGTGCGCGCTGCCAGGCGCCGTATTGCGGATTGGGCAGGACGATCCAGCGCGTGCCCCACCAGGAGCGATAACGCCGGACCAGCGCTCGCCGTGCTTCGGCTCTGGTTTCAGGATCGGACATAAAGTCGCCCAGCTGGTCGCCGATCTGGAGCAGGATGCGATAGCGCTGGCCCAGGAACGCCCGGCGCGGTTCTTTGTCGGAAGATGCCCACTCGGGCCGCTCGCCACGCGTCAGGATTACGTCGAGCGTGTCCGGCAGTGGGAAGCCAACGGCCTGCAGGTTACGACGGGTGGCCTCCTCCAGGTCGGACGTGCGGTTTGTCACATAAAAGACCTGGACGCCGTGCCGGAGCGCCTCCTGTACGAACGCGACAGCACCGGGCACAGGTTCGGCCTGTGCAGCCTGCACCCAGCGCGCCCAGCTCTCCGGCGAAAAAGTCCGCCCCGTCGTAACGAGCCAGGCCTGATAGGGGCTGTTGTCGAGCACGGTCTCGTCCACGTCCACGATCACGGCCGGCGGACGCCGGGCCAGATCCGGCGCGTCGGCCTGGGCCGGGTAGGCCGTCCAGGTGCTGTCGGCTAGCGCCTGCACGAGCTGGCGCCGGGCCATCTCGTAAGCCTGCAGCGCCAGCGCGGTGTACTCGGCCGACGTCTGCACCCAGCGCGTACTCAGCAGGCCGGGACGTTGCGAGACCGGACGGCTACCAGTACAACCGACCAGCACCAGCACCCCGGCCATCCATACCATGGCTCGGCTTTTCATGAGGTGCGCTCCGTTTCCTCAAAAACGGCCTGTCTGCTACCACGCACTGACACGCCTTGCTTTTCTCTGGAAACAACCGGCTACCGGCGCGCAATTTCCCGGCCCGTACACAGAAAACCCCGTCCCTCTCAGGACAGGGCTTCGGCGCTTACACACGCGCCAGCGTTTCTTTGAGCTGTCCGATCAGCGGCACCGGTGTCGGATCCACACCCAGCAGCACGGCCAGGTACAGGCTGACCCAGTCGCCCAGGTTTACCAGCGACATCATCCGGGCCAGACGACTTTCGCCCTGGCTCTGCACCTCGGCCCAGTAGCCGGCCCGGTCCGAGATCAATTCGCGCGTCACCTCCATGCGCTGCTGGACGCGGGGATGATCCTCGCGGTCGCGCAGCACAATCACCCCGATCATCTCGTGCAGCGGGCCGGGGTACTCCCAACCCATGATTTCGTTGTGGTTCAACTCGGGATAGACGTTACCGGAGGCCAGCCGCTTGGCGTTTTCCTGAATCTGGCAGCGCCAGCGCAGGTTGACGGCCTCCATGAGTCCGGTTCCGCTGTAGATGAAGGGCAGGCGATCCTGCAACGCCTCGGCCAGTTCCAGCGCGTCGTTGCCGGACGGATCGCCGAAAACCTCGCTCTGCTGCTCCAGCAGCTCCTGCGTTTCGTGCCAGGCCGCCTCGTCGGGTGCCACCAGGCCGATGTGCTCGGCGATGGTCAGCAGCGCCGTGAACGAATAGCCCAGCGCGGCCCGTGGCTGCAAGCCGCCCGGAATCTGCAAATACGGGAGCCCTTCGGCCCGGGCGCGTCGCAGCAGCTCACCACCCGACGCCACGCAGACGACCGTAGCGCCCCGTGCCCGCGCCTCTTCGAAGGCGGCCAGCGTTTCTTCCGTATTGCCCGAATAGCTCGAAGCGATCACGACCGAACGCTCCGTCACAAAGCCCGGCAACTGGTAGTGCCGGACGACGGTCACCGGCAGACGGGCCGTGTCGGCCACCAGCGTGCGCAGCAGGTCGCCCCCGATGGCCGAACCGCCCATGCCCGCAACGATCAGGTGGTCTTTACCCTCGAGCGTAAAGCCGGGATCGAAGTCGCGGGCCAGTTCCCGGCCCCGACGCCACTGCTCCGGAAAGTCCCGGATGGCGTCGTACATCCTCTGGGGATCTACCCGGCGAATGTCTTCGAGTCGCATGGTACTACGTGGTGGTACTTCGTTTTATGTGCAAGGCGAGTCAGGACTCCTGTAGTCTGGAAGCCGCAGCGCGGCCGTTGCCACCCGCCGGTTCGTCGGCCTGCATGTACTGCAGCAGACCGCAGCCGTGCTCCTGCAACCACGCGTTGACCAGTGCGGTCACCTCGGAAGCCGTGCGGCACTGAAGTGCCTGTTCGGCCAGCTCCTGCGCCTCGCGGAACTGCATGGCCCGGATGACCCGCTTCACCTCGGGCAGATACGGCGGCGCCGCGCTGAACTCGTCCAGTCCCATGCCGGCCAGAATTGGCGTGGCCTGCGGATCACCGGCCAGTTCGCCGCACAGACTCACCGGGATGCCGTGCCGATGGCCGGCGTCGATCGTGTGCTTGACCAGACGCAACACGGCCGGATGCAGCGCTTCGTAAAGTGGCG
>Ga0207863_100183_pt1 | contig 28080 bp, 37 predicted proteins | sample CeladaPassaD2F12_FD_187497 | JGI IMG/M metagenome (GOLD analysis project Ga0207863, IMG submission 187497) | Cellulose-adapted microbial communities from the Joint BioEnergy Institute, USA - Passage D2F12 (SPAdes) (version 2) | ecosystem: Engineered > Bioreactor > Continuous culture >... | reverse complement strand
CGGGGCCTTCTCGAAGGGGCGTCCGGCGCTCATCCCCTACCTCACCGCCGGGTACCCCTCGCTGGAGGGGGCGCGGGAGGTGGCCCGCGCCTACCTGGAGGCCGGGGCCGACGTGCTGGAGATAGGGGTTCCCTTCTCCGACCCGCTCGCCGACGGCCCTACCATACAGGACACCACCGCGCGGGCGCTCGAGAACGGCGCGGACATGGACTACTGCCTGGGGCTCGCCGGGGAGTTCTCCGGGCGGGCGCCGGTGGTGCTCCTCGTGTACTACAACCTGATCTTCGCCCGGGGCGTGGAGCGCTTTGTCCGGGAGGCGGCCGGGGCCGGGGTCTCGGGCGTGGTGGTGCCGGATCTGCCCGTGGACGAGGCCGGGGAGCTCGCGCGGGCCGTCGAGAAGGGGGGGATGGCCTTCTGCCCGCTCGCCGCCCCCACCTCCACCGACGAGCGCCTGGAGAAGATCGGCTCCCTCGCCTCCGGCTTCGTCTACTGCGTCTCGGTGGCCGGGGTGACCGGGGTGCGGGAGAAGCTGCCCCCCGGGGCGGTGGAGCTGCTGCGGCGGGTGCGGGCGCGGGTCTCCGCCCCGGTGGCGCTGGGCTTCGGCATCGGCTCCGCGGAGGCCGCGCGGGAGGCGGCCGGGGAGGCCGACGGCATCATCATCGGCAGCCGGCTCATGCAGCTCGTCGGCGAGGGCGGGCCGGAGCGGGCCGGGGAGTGGCTGAGGGGGGTGCGCGAGGCGCTCTCCCGGACGGCGGGGAGGAGCCATTAGGAACTGGCTCAGCAGGCGCCGGCAGTACGCCCGGAGCGCCCCCGAGACGGAGAGCGGCGTCCGGGCGATGGACGCCACCGTGTTCACCAAGTGCGAGCGGTGCAAGCAGCCGGTCTACGAGAAGGACCTGAGGGCCCGCTTCAACGTCTGCCCCAACTGCGAGTTCCACTACCCCCTGCCGGCCCCGGAGCGGGTGCGCCTGCTCACCGACGCGGGCAGCTTCGAGGAGCGCGACGGGGAGCTGGCCGCCGGCGACCCGCTGGGCTTCGAGGGGTACCCCGACAGGCTCCGCTCCGCCCGCGAAAAGACCGGGCTCGGGGACGCGATCCTGAGCGGGGTCGGCGAGATCGGGGGCCGCAGGGTGGCGCTCGCCGTCATGGACTTCCGGTTCATCGGGGGCTCCATGGGCAGCGTGGTCGGCGAGCGGGTCGCGCGGACCGTGGAGCTCGCCCGGGCGGAGGGGCTTCCGCTCGTCACCGTCTCCGCCTCCGGTGGGGCCCGGATGTTCGAGGGGATCTACTCGCTCATGCAGATGGCCAAGACCAGCGTGGCCCTCTCCCGCTTTATGGAGGGCTCAAAGCCCTACATCTCCATCCTCACCGACCCCACCTTCGGCGGGGTTACCGCCTCCTTCGCCACCGCGGCGGACATCATCATCGCCGAGCCGGGGGCCCGGGTGGGGTTCGCCGGGGCGCGGGTCATCGAGCAGACCACCAAGGAGAGGCTCCCCGAGGGCTTCCAGACCGCGGAGTTCCAGCGGGAGCACGGGATGGTGGACAGGATCGTCCACCGGCTCGCCCTGAAGGGGGATCTGGAGCGGCTGCTGGGGTTCGTGGGGTGATGCTGGACTTCGAGCGGCCCATAAAGGAGCTCGAGGAGCGGATCGCCGAGCTGCACCGCCTCGCCGGGGAGAGCGAGGGGCTGCAGGCGGAGATCTCGCGCCTCGAGGAGGCGCTGGAGGCGGCGAGGCGCAGGATCTACACCAACCTCTCGCCCTACCAGCGGGTGCAGGTGGCCCGCCACCCCGAGCGCCCGAACTTCCGGGCCTACCGGGACGCGCTGTGCGAGGACTTCTACGAGCTCTCCGGCGACCGGCACTACGGCGACGACGCGGCGGTGCGCGGGGGGTTCGCGCGTATCCGGGGCCGCAACGTGGTCCTGATCGGCCACGACAAGGGGGCGGACGTAAAGAGCCGGGTGGAGGGGAACTTCGGGATGGCCCACCCGGAGGGCTACCGCAAGGTGAAGCGGCTCTACGGTCTGGCCGCCCGCTTCGGGCTGCCCGTGGTGACGCTCGTGGACACCCCCGGGGCCTTCGCCGGCCGCGGGGCCGAGGAGCGGGGGCAGGCGTGGGCGATCTCGGAGGACCTCATGGCGCTCGCCGCCGTCCCGGTGCCGGTGGTCTCGGTGATCATCGGGGAGGGGGGCTCCGGCGGGGCGCTCGCGATGTGCCTGGCGGACTACCTGGGGATGCTGGAGAACTCCTACCTCTCGGTTATAGCGCCGGAGGCGTGCGCCTCGATCATCTTCCGGGACTCCTCCCGGGCGCCGGAGGCCGCCGAGGCGCTGAAGCTCACCGCCCGCGACCTGAAGGAGCACGGGGTCGTCGACGAGGTGCTGCCCGAGCCCCTGGGCGGGGCCCACAGGGACCCGGAGGCCGCCATCCGAGCGGTGGGGGAGGCGCTGGAGCGGGTGCTCGCCGGGGTGTCCGGATCCTCCCCGGAGGACCTCCTAAAGAGGCGCTACGCGCGCTACCGCAGGATCGGCTCCTACCAGCGGCTCCCCGGGCCGTCCTCCGGCTAGCGGAGGGCGGTCAGCGCTATGGCGGCGAGGACGCAAACGAGCGCGGCGAGCCCGAAGAGGAGGGCCGCCCCCCTCCCGAGAAAGACGAGCGAGGCGTACAGGCCCCCGAGCATGGCGAGCGCGAGGGCGTAGGCGACCATCCACGCCGGGCCGCGCACGCTACCCTTCTTCGGGGAGGTACCGGTTCGTCATCACCTCTTCCACCTCCACCGGGCGCGGCAGCACCCGGTTCTCCACCGCCCACCGGACGTAGCGCCGCCACTCCTCGGGGTCCTGGTATCCTACCGCCTCGCCGGGGTCCCTGAACAAGGGGACGGTGAGCTCAAGGGTCTTCTCCACCGTCTCGGGGTCGAGCTCCGTGTTGGCCTCGAGCAGCGCGTCGCGGGCCGCCCGGGGGTGGCGGAGGGCGTACTCGTGACCCCTGACCAGCGCCCGGACGAACCGCCGCACCGCCTCCGGGTTCTCTCGGGCGTAGGCCTTGCCGGTGGCGACCACCAGCTCGTTGTAGTTGGGGACGCCGACCTCGTTCAGCCGGATCACGGTGGTCTCGAACCCCTCCTGCGCCAGCTCCACCGCCTCGATGTTCCAGTAGGCGTCCACCACGGCGTCCACCCTCCCGGAGGTGAGCGCCGGGCGCAGGTCGTAGCCCACGTTTATCTTCTCCACGCTCGAGGGGTCCTTGCCGGCCTTGCGCAGCACGGTGTCGATGGCCGCCGTCCCGAAGGACTGCCCGGCGTAGCCCACCTTCTTGCCCGCCAGGTCCTTTGGGCTGTCGATGCCGCTCTTTTCGAGGGCGATGATCGAGTTCAGCGGGTGCTGCATGATGGCCATCACCGAGAGCACGGGGATGTCCCGCGCGGCGGCGTTCAGCACCTCGTTCTCGTAGGAGATGCCGAACTCGCTGCGCCCCGCGGCGACCAGCTGCAGCACCGAGGCGGGGTCGGAGGGCTGCCTTATCCTCACCCGGAGGCCCGCCTCGCGGAAGTACCCCCGCTCGCGGGCCAGGTAGACCCCGGCGTGGTCGGCGTTGGGGTACCAGTCGAGCGTGAGGGTCACCTCCTCGGGGCCGCCCCTTCCGCCCCCGCCGCAGGCGGCGAGGGGGAGGAGCAGGGCCGCGAGGAGGCAGAGCAGGCGAAGGGGCTTCACGGGCGTCTTCCTCCTTTCTGTCGGGAGCGCGTCTCTTCCGACCTCAGGGTCCAGGGGGCGAGCAGCCGCTGGGCCAGGGCGACCAGCAGGAAGAGCGCGACCCCCATGGCCGAGAGCAGGGCGATCTCGGCGAACATCCGGGCTATCTCGAACTGGTTTTTGTCCTGGATCATGAGGAACCCCAGCCCCCGGCTGGAGCCCACCCACTCCCCGATGACCGCCCCGATGACGGAGTAGGTGGCGGCCAGGCGCAGCCCCCCGAAGAGGAAGGGCAGCGCCGCCGGGAGCTCGACCATGAGAAAGACGCGCCGCCTCCCCGCCCCGAAGGAGCGCATCAGGCGGACGAGGTCCGGCTCGACCGACCGCAGGCCGTCCACCGTGGCCACGGTGACCGGGAAGAAGCAGAAGAGCACGACCACGAGCACCTTGGGGAGCGGGCCGTAGCCGAACCAGGTGACGAGCACCGGGGCTATAGCGATGACGGGCAGGGTCTGCGAGGCCACGAGCCAGGGGTAGAGGGCCCGTTCGGCGAGCGCCGAGCGGTTGATGAGCAGGCCCGCGGCAGCCCCCGCCGCGGCCGCGCAGCAGAACCCGGCCAGCGCCTCGGCGGCGGTGGGGGCGGCGTGCTCCAGGAGCAGCCCGCGCGAGGCCCACAGGGCGCGGGCGATGGCGAGCGGGCCCGGAAGCAAGAACGCGGGGACCCCGAAGAGCCGCACCAGAAGCTCCCACGCCGCCAGAACCAGCAGCGCCAGCGCGGCCGCCGGGAGCGCCCTCCTCACCCTCCCGCCACCCCCAGCGCCTCGAGCAGACGCCCCTTGAGCCGGGCGAACTCGCTGGTGGTCTCGTCCCGCATGGTGCGCGGCCGCGGCAGCCCCACCTCCAGCTCCAGGGCGACCCGGGCGGGGCGCGGGGTGAGCGCGACCACCCTGTCGGCGAGCAGCAGGGCCTCGTCCACGTCGTGGGTGACGAGCACGATGGTGGCGGCCAGCTCGTCGCGGACTCCGAGCAGCCACCCCTGCAGGTCGCGGCGGGTGAGGGCGTCGAGGGCGCCGAACGGCTCGTCGAGCAGCATGGCGTCGCGGCCGAGCAGGGCGGTCCGGAGCAGGGCGGCCCGCGAGCGCATCCCGCCGGAGAGGGCCTCGGGCGGGGCGTCGGCGAACTCCTCGAGCCCGAAGCGCGCGAGGGCGGCCCGCGCCTGCTTGCGGGCCGCCTCTCTCGGCGCCCCGGCGGCCTCGAGCCCCAGCGCCACGTTCGCGACCACGCTCCTCCAGGGGAGGAGGAGGTCGCTCTGGGGCATGTACGCCACGAGCCCCGGGCGGGTCAGGGGCCTCCCGTCGAGGAGCACCTCTCCCTCGTCGGGGGGCTCGAGCCCGGCGAGCACGCCGAGCAGGGTGGACTTGCCGGCCCCGGAGGGCCCGATGAGGGCGAGGAACTCGCCCGGGGCCACGGCGAGGTCCACCCCGTCCAGGATGCGGACCCCGCCCCTGGCGAGCCGGACGCCCCGCAGGCAGAGCTTAGGCGGGCCGGGCTTCTTTGCTCTTTGAGACAGCTTCCCTCCCTCCCGGGGCGCCGCGGGAGGGAGCGGGGAAGAAGGCGAAGGGGCCGCGGGGGGAGGCCCCCGCAGCCCTCTCGCGCCGTCCTCGTGTGTCTCTCAAAGCTCTCCCTCCGCCGGCATTACCCGGATCAGGTTCCTCGGGTCGGCGCGGCCCCAGCGCCCTCTCAGCTCCCTGCCGGGAGCTCCCCGGTTCTTCTTCGCCCGGATTCTACACGCTTTCCCCCTGGCTCTCTAGCCGAAGAAGGTCTTCAGGACCCCGTAGAGGTCTTCCGGGACGGTGCGGGTCTCCCCCGTGGCCTCCTCCAGCGGGACGGTGACGATGTCGCTGCCGCGCAGGGCGACCATCTTGCCCCACTCGCCGTTCTTGACCGCCTCGGCGGCCCGCAGGCCGTAGCGGGTGGAGAGGATGCGGTCGTAGGCGGTGGGGGTGCCGCCGCGCTGCAGGTGCCCGAGGACGACGTGGCGGGTGTCTATGCCGGTGCGCTCCTTGAGCTCTTTGGCCAGCGTCTCGCCGATGCCGCCGAGGCGGACGTGCCCGAACTCGTCGCGCTCGGCGCTCTGGGTGATGTACTCCTCGCCGATGGTGACCCCCTCGCTCACCGCGACGACGCCCCAGCGCTCGCCCCGCTCGGCCCGCTTCTTGAAGAGGTCGGCGATGGCGTCGATGTCCGGCTCGACCTCGGGGATGAGGGTGACGTTTGCCGCCCCGGCCAGCCCGGCCCCGTAGGTGATCCAACCGGCGTGCCGGCCCATGATCTCTACGACCAGGATGCGCTCGTGGCTCTTTGCGGTGGTCCTGACCCGGTCGAGGGCCTCGGTGGCGATGGAGACGGCGGTGTCGTAGCCGAAGCAGATGTCGGTGCCGGAGAGGTCGTTGTCTATGGTCTTGGGGCAGCCGACCACCTGCACCCCGAAGTCCTTGTGGAGCCGGCTGGCCACCCCCAGGGTGTCGTCCCCGCCGATGGCCACGAGGGCGTCGATGCCGAACTCCTGCATGTTCTTTACGACCTTCTCGGCGTCCCCCTCCTTCTTGTACGGGTTGGTCCGGGAAGAGAGGAGAACGGTGCCGCCCTCGTCCAGGATGTAGCGGACGCCGTCCACGGTGAGCTTCTCCACTGAGTCCTCCTGGGGAGCCAGGAGCCCTCTCCAGCCGCGCTTTATGCCGACGACCTCGTAGCCGTAGTCCTCGACGCACTTGACGGTGACGGCCCGGATCACACCGTTCAACCCCGGAGCATCCCCGCCGCCGGTGAGCATGCCTACCCTGCGTACCTCAGCCATCTCCGTTCTCTTCCTCCTCCTGTGGTGACGCCTTCGGAGAACCCAGTCTAGCAAACGCCTTGTCCGCGTCTATGTGGCCGGAGATGGGACCCCTATGGTGTGGTGGCTAGACGGTGCACCCCCGCCCCATCCAGCCCACCTGGACGGGCCTGCCCTCCTCCACGATCACGGGGACGGTCCGCATGCCGCCCGTGAGCTTTAACAGGCGCTCGTAGGCCCGGCGGTCTTTCTCCACGTCGTACTCCACGAACTCCACCCCGCGCCACTCCAGATCCTCCCGAGCGGCATCGCTGTAGGGGCAACCCGGCGCGGTGTAGAGCTCCACCCTCATATATGTTCTGATTCTAGCAAACTCCTGAAGGCTCGGGTGCTCGGGTAGGGCGGGGACCGCGAGCGAGGTGCGGCCTTCCCGGCTCCGGCAGCCCGAGGAGGTTGCACGCCGCAGAACGGGTGGGCTGGTTCAGAGGTGTGCGGCTTTGTCTGCCCCGCCGATGCCGTCTTTGTGCCACGACCACTTCCCCGGTGAGCCGTCGAAGACGACCCGGTCGCCGGCGGCCAGCTCGCCCGCGAGCAGGGCACGCGCGAGGCGGTCCAGTATCTCGCGGTCTATGAGGCGCCGCAGCGGGCGGGCGCCATATTCTGGGTCGTGTCCGGCGCGGGCCAGGGCCCTCCGGGCGGCGGGGGTGAGGTCCACGCTGACGCTCCAGGCGCCTAGCCGCTCGCAGGCGCGCTGGAGCTGGAGCCCGGCTATTTCTTCCATGTCTTCGACCGAGAGGGGCGAGAACAACACCACGTCATCGAGCCGGTTCAGCAGCTCGGGGCGGAAGAGCCGCCGGACGTGCTGCATGAACACCTCCGGTGCGCGCTTTCCGGCTCCCCTGGCCTCCCGGGAACCGGCGTTGGAGGTGAGCGCCACCACGGTATGCCGGAAGTCCACGGTACGGCCATAGCCGTCGGTGAGGCGGCCGTCCTCGAGGATCTGGAGCAGCAGGTTCAGCACGTCGGGGTGGGCCTTCTCGGCCTCGTCCATGAGCACGACAGAGAACGGGCGGCGCATGACGGGGTCGGTGAGCTGGCCCGGCAGTTCGAAGCCGACGTATCCGGGTGGAGCCCCGATCAGGCGCGCCACCGCGTGCCGCTCCATGTATTCGCTCATATCCACGCGCACTAGTGCTTCCTCGTCCCCGAACAGGAACTCCGCAAGTGCCCGCCCGAGCTCCGTCTTCCCGACCCCGGTAGGCCCCACGAACAGGAACGACCCCAGGGGGCGCCGCGGGTCGCCAAGACCCGTGCGCGCCCTCCTGAGGGCGGCGGCGACGGCCCGGACGGCCTTCTCCTGGCCCACAACCCGCCGGGCGAGCACGTCCTCTGCGCCGAGCCACCGTCCCTCGGAGCCCGCGCCCGGAAGGGTCGCGTCCAGACCCCGGAGCGGGAGGCCGGTGCGGGCGGCGACGGACTCCAGCAGCGGGCCACGGTCGACCTCTGCCTCCCCGTTCGCCCGCGCCAGGGCCGCCGCGTGGTCGAGAAGATCCAGCGCTGCCCCCGGGAGGGCACGCCGCCGCAGGTAGCGCCGGGCGAGCCGGACGGCGGTCCGCGGTGCGCCGGGGGAGAACCGGAGGCCGTGGTGTCTCTCCAGGGCCGGTAGCCGGGCGGAGATGACCTCCTCGCACGCTACATCGTCCCACCTGGGGATCTCCACCGTCTGGACGATCGTCTCCCAATCTGGGACCGCCCGCGCCAGCGTCTCGCGCTGCGCGGGCGTCAGCGGCAGGACCCAGCCCCCCGCCCTCAGCAACCGGCTGAGGGCGGCCCCGCCCGAGGACGGACCGGCGTCGCTTCCGGCGAGCAGCGCCGCGTCCTCCAGCGCAACCACGAGCCGCCCGCGCCCGGCGGCCACCTCCTCGCCCAGACGTGCCACCCGCTCTTCCAGCTCCCCCCTGTAGCGGCTTCCGGCGACGAGGTTGGCCGCGTCTATCCAGAACACCTGCCGGCCCTCCAGGCCGGGCGGGGCTTCGCCGCGGGCGATAGCCCGCGCGAGCGCCCTCACCGCGCTGCGCCGGCCGGAGCCCGGAAGGCCGAGCAGGGCCGCGTTCCCGCCGGTCTCGCGGAGCAGCGCGCCGGCGAGCAGCCTGTTCGTCTCCTTCCGCTCTATCAGGGGCTCGGGCTCCCCGGAGAGCGTGCGGGTTAGGTCGTGCCCGTAGCGCTCCAGCTGGTTCCAGCGCGCCCGGACCGGTCCGGCGTTGGGCTTTCTCCAGAGCATTCGCTAGGGAGCCACGTCGAACTCGAACCTCGCCCGGTCTCCGGAGGGTAGCTCCAGCGTGGCCACCCACTCGCCCGCCATGGGGAGCTGGATCCGTGCTTCCCAGCGCCCGGCCCCGGCGGGTTCGAGGGGCACTTCGGGGAGGTTCATGGGCATATCGGGCATGTCTACCGTCAGGCGCGGCGCGGTACCCTCGAACGGATCCCCCTCCCTGCGTATCTCGAAGGTGAACAGAACCGGTCTGCCGCTCTTCGGGGGGTTGGGATCCGGGTTCATCGAGACCTCGAACTCTCCTGCCCGCACGGTCTTTCCGGCGTTGAAGCGTTCCGCCTCAACGCCGCACCCCACGAACGCCAAGAACAACAGAGCCGGGAGCGCGAGGCTCCCGACCAGCGTGAGAACCCTCAACTCAACCCCGCGGGAAGAACGCCCCCATATCAAAGCCGAAGAGGAACATCATCGGCATCACTATTTGCATCATCACGAAGTACGTCAGGGCCCCGGTAAAGACGGCTACGATCGCTGCCCGTCTCATGACGTTGCGCGCGACCTCGTCCGGAAGCCCCCGCACGCGCCGGCGCATCAGTGCCCACGTCAGGGCGAGGGTGAGGATCAGCCCGATCAGAACGAGCACCGGCCTCATGCCTATCGGGGACACCTTGTCCAGCGCAAACAGCGCCGCGTTGAGCCCCGCTGCCCAGGTGGCGACCGCCACCAATCCTACGCTTCAGCAGACGCTGGCTACCGCACCACCCGCAACGCCGCTGGCGACCGGCGCTACCAGGTCCGCAGCCGGGCGGGTCCCGGTCTCCGTGCTCCTGCGGTTTGCCGCAACCATCTCTCCTCCTTCTCAACCACCGGGGTACTCGAAGCCGACCATGTTGAGGATCGCGGAGACCACGACCATCCATGCCATGTACCCCGCGAGCGCCCACGCCGAGAGCCGGAACAGGGTCCTGCGGAAGACCCGCCGGTACGCATCGCGCGGAAGCTCCACCCGTTGCCTGCGGGTCAAAAACCACGCCAGACCGACGATGAGCGCGATCGCAAACAGGGTGGAAAGCAGGGTTACCCCCTGCATGTTCGCCCACGTGCGCATGAACCCGACAGCTCCGACGGCGCCTATTCCCGTGGCGACAACTGCCGCCAGCCCACCGCCTCAGCAGACGGCAGCGATTACCCCGCCGCCCACCGCACAGGTCTTGCCGCCCGCGCCTACCCTGGGTTCCTCGAGCACCTGAACGCCTGTCTCGGGCGCCGGCGAAGGCCTGGCCTCTTCGCGCTCCCGCTCCATATGCCTATCACCCCTTCCTTCCACCCAGCAGTAAGGTTGGGCTATATTGTAATTGATGTCGCTAGCGTTGTCCATTCTCCGTTCCGCCGCTTCGGCGGGGCAAGGGTTGCAACGATAATTTTTTGTGCGGTTCCCTCCGCGAGCTGGACCTTCCCGCTACTAGAAGGTTTAGAATGTGTCTGGAGTTACAGAAAGGGGTGTTGCGATTCGCCGAGCGGCCCTGAAGATAGGCGAGGTATCGCGTTTGGTGGGGATACCGGCCAAGACGCTGCGTTACTACGAGCAGATAGGTTTAATCTCCCCTGCTGGCCGGACGGAGGCGGGGTACCGGATCTACGGGTGGCGGGAGCTGGAGCGGATCGAGTTCGTCAGGCGGGCGAAGCTGATGGGGCTCTCTCTGGAGCAGATCCGGGGGCTTGTCGAGGCCGCCGAGTCGGGGATCTCCAGCGGCGTACTCCGGCGCCTCGAGGAACTGCTCGACCTCAAGCTGGAGGAGACCCGGCGAAAGCTGGAGGAGCTGCGCGCCTTCCGGGACACCCTCCTGGAGTACCGGGAGCGGGTGGCTGAGGCCGAAGAGCTAGGGCTGTGCCGCTGCGCCGAGCGCGGTGAGGGTGAGTTCTGCGGGTGCGTAACGGCGACTACCGAAGGGGTGGCGCCGCCCGAGCGCAGGATCGCGCAAGAGAACGAGAGGTCGGTGCGAGACCGTGGAGAGCCAGAAAGGTGCCATTGCGGGTGCTGCGAGCCGGTGTCCGGCGAGATCGCGTAGCGAGAAGAAGGGGGATGCCTTGCGGATAGCCGTCGGAGGGAAGGGGGGATCGGGCAAGACCACCATTGCGGCGACCCTGGCTCGCGCTCTTGCGCGCCGGGGGCACCCGGTCACGGCGTTGGACGGGGACCCCAACCCTAACCTGGGGGTTGCGCTGGGCGTGAGCCGGGAGCGGCTCGGTAGTCTCGTGCGCGTACCGAAAGAGATCATCGAGATGAAGGAGGAGGGTGGGCAGCGAACGCTAGTCCTCACCCGTCCCGTGGAGGAGATCTTCGCCGAGTACGGGGTATCCGCCCCCGACGGCGTGAACCTGATGGTCATGACTGGGGTGGACCACGCCGGAGCCGGGTGACTGTGCGGGGCGCACGCTCGCGTGCGCAGCCTGCTCGGTGAGCTGGCGGCGGGAACCGGCGGAGAGGTGACCGTGACGGACATGGAGGCGTCCATAGAGCATATGAGCCGGGGAACCATTCGGCACGTGGACGTGCTGCTGATGGTGACCGAGCCATACTTCCGGTCGCTGGAAACCGCGGGGAGGATGGCTCCGTTGGCCAGAGAGCTGGGGATAGGTCACGTCTGGGCCATCGCCAACAAAGTGCGTGGCGAGAGGGACGAGGAGATCATCCGCTCCTACTGCGAGGAGCGCGGCATAGAGGTCGGCGGCGTTGTGCCCTGGGACGAGGCCGTACAGGAAGCGGACCGCGAGGGGCGGGCGCTGATGGACTACGCGGCCACCGCGCCCGCGGTCGTCGCCGTCGAGCGGATCGCGGACCTGATCGAAGAACGGGTTGGTGGGAGAGGAGGAGCGTAATGACGAGCCAACCTTCGGCAATCGGCGTAGAAGCCCCGCCGGAGCTGGCGCCGGAGGTGCGCAGGCGGAGGGCTCCGGAGGGACCCGTCAAGGTGGTCCACGCCTTCTGGCTGGCGGGGATGAGCTGTGACGGATGCACCATCTCGGCCTCCGGGGCGACGAGCCCCAGCGTGGAGGACCTGCTCAACGGGACAATACCCGGGCTGCCGAAGGTGATCCTGCACCACCCGGTGCTCTCGGTGGAGGCGGGTGACGAGTTCATCCACCCCTTCGAGCTGGCCGCGAGGGGCGAGCTGGACGCCCCTTACGTGTGCATCTACGAGGGCTCCATCGCCGACGAGCGCATTGCCGCCGAGACGGACGGTTACTGGTCGGCGATGGGCGACCGTACCGTGGAGGGTGAGGAGCGCCCCTTCCCTACCGCCGACCGGCTGGCGGAGATGGCCCCGGGGGCAGCGGCGGTGATCGCCATCGGGACCTGCGCCACCTGGGGCGGCATTCCCTCGGCCGTGGGGAACCCGACCGGGGCGATGAGCGTGATGGACTTTCTGGGGCCGGACTACCGCAGCGCCCTGGGCCTGCCGGTCATAAACATCCCCGGCTGTGCCCCCGTGGGGGACAACTTCACGGAGACGATCGCGGCGATTCTGCTCTTCCTGCAGGGGATGGGGCCGCTGCCGGAGTTCGACGAGCTGGGCCGCCCGGCCTGGCTCTTCGCCGAGACCGTCCACCGCGGCTGCACGCGGGCGGGGTACTACGAGGAAGGCGTCTTCGCCGAGAACTACGGTGACAAGGAGTGCCTGGTCGAGGTGGGTTGCTGGGGGCCGGTGGTCAACTGCAACATCGTCGCGCGCGGGGCACAGTCGCACATGGGAGGGTGCATGGCCGCCGGGGGGCCGTGTATCGGGTGCACCATGCCTGGCTTCCCGGACAAGTTCTCCCCGTTCTACAAGGCACCGCCTGGGTCCGCGGTCTCTAGCAACGCCTCGCGTACTCTGGGCTTTGGCATCCGCAGGTTGCGCGCCCTGACAAACCACAGCCTGAACCGGGAGAGCCGGTGGGATGATCTCCACGGCGGGGACACCCCGAGCGGGTGGGGCGAGGTCAAGAGGCCGGGCCTGTTGGACAGCGCGGTCCACTTCTTCTACGAAAAGATACAGTTCAGCGGCGCCAGGAAACCCGGACGCTACGACTCCCGCGGGTGGGGCACGGACATACCACAGGACAGGCGGCGACCGGCGCCCGGCCAGGGCTTGCGCGAGGCGGAAGAGAGGGAAGGGTCGTGACCGACGCGCAGCTGCTCGAGATCTGGTACTGGAGCCTTGCGGTAGCGGCGGTCGTGGTGCTCCTCGCCGCGGCGCTGCTCATCGCCATCATCCTCGTCGCCCGGCGCATCCTGGCGCATGCCGAGCAGGCGCTGGAAGCGGCGGAGCATATAGCACGGGACACGAAGTCCATCTGGGGGCTCTCCGAGACCAACGAGGTGGCCACCGAGATCCTGGAGACCGCAGAGGCCATCGAGGAAAGGGGGGCTCGCATAGCCGGGGCGCTGCACGCGGAGCGCGCGCAGAGCGGGGGAGGCAAGACGTGATCCTCGCGCAGGTCAGCCCGGTCGCGGTCTATACGGTCTGGTGGGTCTCGTTGGCGCTCGGGGTCGTGGTCATCGCGGCCGTTGCGGTCTTGCTCGCCCTGATCGTGCGCACCGCCCGGCGGATAGAGGGGGCGGTCGCGGAGATCTGGACCGTAGGGCAGAGGATAGCGAACAACACGGTCCACATCCCGCTCCTGCACCGGACAAACCAGGTGGTGGACGCCATCCTGGAGCGGGCGGCGGGCATCGACGCGGCGGCGGCTGCCATCGAGGAGCACGCCCGCGACTGCCCCGGATGCCCGCAGTGCGTCCTCGGTCGCGGACGGGGAGGCTGACATATGGTCGTTTTGCTGACGGTGCTCTCGGTGCTGGCGGTGCTGCTGCTCTTCGGGGCGCTCGTCTTCTACTTGGCCAGGATCGTCCGGGTCCTGGAGAGCATCGGGGGGCAGACGCCGCGCGGGTACAGCAACCGCTCCAGCTATCTCTCCAAGATCGCCTTCGGCGTCCGGGCCATCGAGCAGCAGACAGGGCATCTGGAGCCCGAGATCACCCACCTCAACGAGAGCCTCGGGAAGGCTGCGGAGGGCCTGCGAAGCATAGACGGGCACCTGGCGGGGACCATCGAGGCAGTGACCCGGCAGGAAGGAGGCCGGTAGTGGAAGTGCCGACCGTCGTGTACGTGATCTGGTGGCTGACCCTAATCGTGGCGGTGGTGGTCGTGCTGCCGCTCGCCGTCTACCTGCTGCACCGCACCCTCATGACCGCGCGCCAGATAGAGCGCTACGCGGCGGAGGCGCTGGCCGCGGGCCTGGGGGTAGCCCGCAACACGGAGAACATCTCCGCTCTGGAGGGGACCATCTCGACGGCGACTGAGATCCTGGAGACCTCGCGGTCCATCGAGGAACACACCGGGATCATCGAGGAGGTGCTCGCCGCGCGGGCGGGAAGGAGGGCGGGATGAGCCTGCTGACGATCCTGACGCTCGTGGCGGTCGCGCTAGTCGTCCTGGTGCTGGTCGTGTACCTGGTGGGGATCGCGTACTACCTCTGGCGGGCGGACCGGCACCTGGCGAAGCTCGTCGGAGGGCTGCGGGCCATACAGGGGAATGCCCGGCCGCTGCCCGAGCACCTGAGCACCATAAACGGCGCCTTCAAGGCGCTGCGGGAGGACTTGAGCGGAACGAGGCGGCACCTTGAGGGCGTGAGCCGCGTGCTGGAGGAGTAGAGACGATATGTGCTTCAAGAACCTGCCGGTCGAGTTCGACGAGCAGGGCCGGCCCTACCTGCGGGAGGACGTGCCCGACCCGTACGGGATGGAGCGGAGGCCAGATCTGGAAGGTGGGGAGGTCCGGACCTTGAGCCGGGACCAGATCGAGAGCCTCCTGGAGCGCAACGGGCACATCAGGCAGAAGAACTTCGACCCGGTGACGAGGGTGGCCGGCGCGCTGGCGTTCCACACGGTTGTGGACCTGGAGGAGCGCAAGGTGCTGGAGAGCCGCTCGGTGGCGACCCTCTTCAGGGGCTACGAGGTCATCATGATGGGCCGAGACCCCAGAGACGCCCTCTACATCACGAGCCGTGCCTGCGGCGTGTGCGGCGGGGTCCATTCCACCTGCTCCGCACTGGCGACGGAGATGGCCATAGGCGCGAAGCCGCCGCCGATGGGGATCGTGCTGCGGAACCTGCTGCTCGCTATCGAGTACCTCTACGACAACCCGCTGCACCTCTTTTTGCTGGCCGGGCCGGACTACTCGGAGTCCATCGTGCGCCGGACCAACCCGGAGGTCTGGTCGCGGGCGGAGAGGACGGAGGCGCCGCACTCGGGCATCCACGGCTACGGGACGATCGGCGAGATCATGCGGGACATGAACCCGCTCACCGGGGGCCTCTACCTGGAGACGATGCACATGACCCGCGTGGCGCGGGAGGCGTACGTCCTCATCGGGGGCAAGTACCCCCACCCGCAGACGGTCGTGCCGGGGGGTGTGAGCGCGACGGTCAGCATCTCGACCATGAACGAGATCTACCTGCGCATCCAGAGGTTCTTCGACTTCGCCAAAAGGGTTGTGGCGATCTACGACGACCTGTGCGACTTCTTCTACGACGTGGATGCGCGCTACAAGCGGGTCGGCTCCATGCCGGCGAACCTCATGGATCCCGGCCAGTGGGATGACCCGGAGGCCTACGACGCCACCTACGAGAACTGCAACGAGTGGGGTGAGCGTCGCTGGGCCACGCCGGGCATCATCGTGAACGGCGAGCAGGTAACTACAAAACTTCAGAACATCAACCTGGGGATAGAGGAGTTCGTGGACCACTCCTTCTACGACGCCTGGGACGGCCGGCGGTTCGCGACGGACCCCGCCGGGGCGCCTCTGAGCCCGTACCACCCCTGGAACAAGGAGACCAAGCCTCGTCCGCAGGCCCCGAACTGGCGCGAGAAGTACACCTGGGACACCGCGCCCCGCTGGGACCGGATGGCGATGGATGCCGAGTGCACGGCCCGCATCTGGAACACCGCCGTTGCCCGGAAGCTGCCCGAGAACCCGTACATAGAGGCCACCGGCCACAGCCTCAAGATGCTCCTGCCGGAGGGACAGATGCCGGAGATGGAGCTGGAGTGGCACGTCCCGGAGGTCTGGAACGCCTTCGAGCGCAACCGGGGCCGGGCCTACTGCGTGGCCTACACCGCGCTGGTGGCGCTCAACAACTGGCTGAAGGGCATGGAGTTCTTGAAGGAGGGGCGGGAGGCGACCAGCACGAGGTTCAAGATCCCCAGGTGGGGGGTGCGCCGGGGAGTCGGGTTCTGGGGGGCCGGGCGCGGCTGGCTCACCCACCACCTGGTTCTGGAGGACGGGGTGTGCACGAACTACCAGATCATCACCCCCTCGTCCATAAACGCCTCACCGCGCGACCCCTGGGGGACGCCCGGGGCCTACGAGCAGTCCGTGCTGAACACCCCGATACTGGAGAGCAGCAGCTCCGAGGACTTCCAGGGGATAGACATCCTGCGGACCATCCGCTCCTTCGACCCCTGTATGCCGTGCACCACGCACATCCACACCGATCAGGGCATCATCACGCGCGAGGTCAACACCTGCGCCTGCGGAGCGGAGGAATGATACTGCTCGCCGGCGTCGGCTACTCGGACCTGAGCGACCTCTCCTTCGGCCCGAGGCTCGTCGAGCGGCTGCGTGACGAGCCGTGGCCCGCCGAGGTCCGGCTGGAGAACCTGAGCTACGGTCCCATAGCCGTTGTGCACTGGCTCGAGGACCACGCTGGCCGGTTTGAGCGGGCCATCTTCTTCGGGGCCGTGGAGCGCGGGCGCGAGCCGGGGACTCTGGCTATCTACCCCTGGATCGGGGACCGCGTCGCGCCGCAGGACGTGCAGGCGTGCGTCTCGGAGGCGGTGACCGGGATCATAAGCCTGGAGAATCTGCTCGCCATCGCCCACCACTTTGGGGTCCTCCCATCCGAGACGTACGTCCTCGAGCTGGAGCCCGCCGAGCTGGGGTGGGGGGCGGTCCTGAGCCCTTTGGGCGAGCGGCGGGTAGAGGAGGCCGCGGCCTGGATCCGCCGCCAGGTGCGCTCCGCAGCCCACGCCGGAAACGGCCACCGCGAGGAGGTGCGCAGAAAGACATGAGCGAGGACGGCAGACCGGTGTGGGCCCCGGTAGAGGCCTTGCGCTGCCGGGACGACATCCTGCAGGCGATGTACTGGATGCGCGGCGAAGGCTTCGGGAAGGAGGCCGACGCCCGCAGCCTGTCGGGTTTTCTGGTCGTGGACGAGGGGTTGTTGCGCGAGCAGCTCGCGTTTCTGGCCAGGGAAGGCTATCTGGAAGAGTCCGGCGGGCGCTACCGCCTCAGCGAGTTGGGGATAAGGGAGGGGGGGCGGCGCTTCGCCGACGAGTTCGCCGGCCTCCAGGGTACGGCGCACGGCGAGTGCGCCCCAGACTGCCCCCACTGCCAGGGCGTCCCGCGCGACAGGTGCGTGCATTGCGCAGATGAATAGCTGCCGGCGAGATGTGCATAGTCCGGGCGATCCGAAGATGAAGGCTGATGGCTAAGAGCTTCAAACGGGAGCTGCCGCTCGCACGGCCCGCTCACGAGGAGTTCCGGCTCCTGCTGGAGTGGATCGGGGCCGGCCTGGAACGCATGAGGCGGATAGAGGACGACCGTACCCGCGAGGAGGTCTTCGCCCTCCTCGAAGGGATAGACATCCTCCACCGGCATGCCATAGGGAGGCTTCTTGAGGCCGGAGGTTCCGAACTCGTCGAGCGGATCTCGCAAGACCCGGTAGTGCGCACCCTGCTGGAGATGTACGACCTGCCGGAGCCCGACGAGCGGGCGCAGGTGGAGCGCGCCCTGCGGGATGTCTACCCCTACTTCGAGTCCCACGGGGGGAAGCTGGAGGTTCTGGGCGTGGAAGGGGGAAGGGTCCGGGTGCGCCTGTCGGGCTCGTGCCGGGGGTGTCCGGGCACCCGGACCACCCTCACGCGCGTGGTCGAGGCGGCGCTGCGCGAGGGGTTCCCCGGCTTCCGGGAGTTGGTGGCCGAGGAGCCGCCGGCGCAGCAAGAGATCGTCCGGCTCGGGCGCAGGCCAGTGCGCCGCCCGCGGTGGGTGGCGGTCGGGAGGCTAAAGGAGCTGGAGCCGGGGACGCTACGTGCCATCAGGCCGCAGGGAGCCTCCCTGCTTTTGGCGCGCCTGGGCGAGGAGGTCTATGCCTACCGGGACGGTTGCCCGCCGGGGAGCGCGCTCACGCTGCATCTCGGAAGGCTCGAGGGCGCGGCTCTCGTCTGTCCCTGGCATGGTTGCCGCTACGATGTGCGGACCGGGAGGCGGACGGACGGTGAGGGAGAGAGGCTGCCGGCTCTTCCGGTGGCCGTTCAGGGTGGGGAGATAAAGGTCGCGCTCGGTGTGGAGGAGGTGGGGCCGGGGTGAGGCCTCGGGTGCTGGTGGCCGGGATGGGCAACGACCTGCGCCGGGATGACGGCTTCGGGATAGAGGTCGTGCGCAGGTTGTCCGGGGCTGGTTTGCCAGAGGGGGTCCGGTTGTACGAGGCGGGGATCGCCGGCATCGGGCTGGTGCAGGAGCTGGTGGACGGCTACGAAGCCCTCGTCGTCGTGGACGCTGCGGACCGGGGCGAGCCGCCCGGCACTGTATCGCTGCTGGAGGCGGAGGTGCCGAAGCCGGAGGAACTGACCGCGGAGGACAGGCGAGAGCTCGCAGCCGACATGCACGCCGCCGTCCCCTCGAAGGCCCTGATCCTGGCCCGCGCCCTCGGCGTCCTGCCGCCCCGGGTGTACATCTTGGGTTGCCAGCCGCAGGACCGCGGTCTGGGAATGGGCCTCAGCACGCCGGTCGAGAGGGGAGCGGCGGAGGCCGTGGAGCGCCTGCGGGAACTATGCGGGGTGTTGTCGTCTGGAGAGCCCGTCGCGCCGTGAAGAGCCTGACCAGGGAGCGGCGTGAGATCTCCGTCCGGGGCATCGTGCAGGGCGTGGGCTTCAGGCCCTTCGTCTACGCTCTGGCCCGCCGCCACGCGCTCTCCGGCTTCGTGCGCAACGACGCCGAGGGGGTTCGCATCGAGGTGGAGGGTTTCCCGGAGGAGCTGGAGCGCTTCCTGCGCGGGATAAGGGAAGAAGCTCCACCGCTCGCCGTGGTGGAGGCGGTGGGCTGGCGTCCGCTTCCGGTGCGCGGTGAGCGAGACTTCAGTATCGAGGAGAGCCGGGAGGGGAGGCGGAGGGAGGCCCTCGTCTCTCCAGACGTGGCCACCTGCGAGGAGTGCCTCTTGGAGCTCTTCGACCCTGCGGACCGCCGCTACCGCTACCCGTTCGTCAACTGCACCAACTGCGGCCCGCGCTTCACCATAACGCGCTCGGTACCCTACGACCGGGCGGCGACCACCATGGCCCGTTTCAAGATGTGCCCGGAGTGCCAGAGAGAGTACGACGACCCGTCGGACAGGCGCTTCCACGCCCAGCCCAACGCCTGCCCGGTCTGCGGGCCGCGGGTGCGCCTGCTCGGCGGGTCGGGAAGAGAGCTGGAGGCCGAGGACCCGATCTCGGAGGCCGCCCGGCTGGTGCGCCGGGGGGCGATCCTCGCCGTCAAGGGGCTCGGGGGCTACCATCTGGCCTGCGACCCCTTCGACGAGCGTGTGGTGAGAGCGCTGCGGGGACGCAAGGCGCGCCAGGACAAGCCCTTCGCGCTCATGGTGTGCGATCTCGACCAGGCGCGAATGCTCTGCCGTGTGGCGCCAGAGGAGGAGAGGCTGCTCTCCTCCCCGGCCCGCCCCATAGTGCTCCTGGAGCGCCGGGAGGGCTGCGGGGTCGCAAGGGAGGTGGCCCCGCGGCAGAAGATCCTGGGCGTCATGCTCGCCTACACGCCGCTGCACCACCTGCTCCTGCACGACGCAGGCATCCCGCTGGTCATGACCAGCGGCAACCGCTCCGACGAACCGATAGCCTACCGGGACGGGGAAGCCTTCGAGCGGCTCGGGGAGATCGCCGACTGCTTCCTCGTGCACGACCGTCCCATCCACATGCGCTGCGACGATTCCGTGGTGCGGGTGGTTGGAAAGAAGCCCTACCTGATCCGCCGCTCCCGCGGCTACGCCCCGCGGCCTCTGGCGGTGGCGGAGGGCTTCAGGCGGCCCATCCTGGCCTGCGGCGGGGAGCTCAAGAACACCTTCTGCCTGGCGAAGGGGAACCGCGCTTTCTTGAGCCACCACATCGGGGACATGGAGAGCTACGAGACCCTGCGTTCCTTCCGGGAGGGGGTCGAGCACCTCTGCCGCCTCTTCGACGTCCGGCCGGAGCTCGTGGCCTGCGACCTGCACCCGGAGTACCTCTCCACCAAGTACGCCCGCGAGCTGGAGGAAGAGGAGGCGCTTCCGGTGGTAGGCGTGCAGCACCACCGCGCGCACGTGGCGAGTTGTCTTGCGGACAACGGGCGCCCCGGTGGGGAGCCCGTGATCGGTGTGGCTTTCGACGGGACCGGCTACGGGACCGACGGGGCGGTGTGGGGCGGGGAGTTCTTCGCGGGCAGCATACAGGGTGGGTTCGCGCGGCGAGGGCACCTGGAGTACGCGCCCCTTCCGGGGGGAGAGGCGGCCATCCGCCAGCCGTGGCGCGCGGCGGTGGCGCAGCTCGTCTCGCTCTACGGCGAGGAGGAGGCGCTCCGGATGCCGCTCGCGGTCGTGCGCGAGGCCGGGGAGCAGGGGGTGCGGAACGTCGCCCGGCTTATCTGGAGGCGGCTTAACGCCCCGCCGACCTCCAGCGCCGGGAGGCTCTTCGACGCGGTGGCGGCGCTCGTGGGGGTGCCGGGGAGCCGCAGGACCACCTACGAGGGACAGGCCGCGGTGGAGCTCGAGCTGGCCGCGGGCGGACCGGCGCGGCGAGGCTACCCTTTCCGGCTGCGTGAAGAAGATGAGGGCTGGGTTGTGGAGACACGCGAGATCATAGGCGCGGTCGTCGAGGACCTGCTGGCTGGACGTGAGGTGTCTGCAATCTCATCCGGGTTCCACCGCACGATGGCCGAAATCATCGTCGCCGGCTGCGAGCGCGTTCGGGGGGAGACCGGGACGGGCACCGTGGCCCTCTCCGGGGGAACCTTCCAGAATGCCCTGCTTCTGGGGCAGGTTCTGGAGATGCTGGAGGGAAAGGGTTTTCGAGTTTATCTACACCGCAGGGTTCCCACGAACGACGGGGGGCTCGCGCTCGGGCAGGCGGTGCTGGCGGACGCGCTGTGCAGGGAGAGCCAGGGATAGGAGAGGACGCCATGTGTCTGGGGATACCGGGGAAGATCGTGGAGATCCTGGACGAGGACCTGATGTTGGCCAAGGCCGAGGTGGGCGGGGTCCGCAGGAACATAAACATCGGGCTGGTCCACCATGAGGGGGAGAAGGTGGAGGTGGGGGACTGGGTCCTCATCCACGTGGGCTTTGCCCTCTCCAGGATAGACGAGGCGGAGGCGCGCTCCACCCTCCGGGCGCTGGAGCAGATAGGCGACGCCTACGAGCAGGAGCTCGCCGAGCTGCGCGGGTCGAGGATCGAGTGATGAGCGGGAGAGAGACCCTGCTGCCCGGCTCCTGCACCCTGGACCACCACGGGTGCGTGGTCTGCTCCGACGCGGGGATACCGGTGCGGGTCGTCTCCGTCGAGGGAGACGACGCCCTCTGCGAGGACCGGGCGGGGAACCAGGCCCGGATCGCCGTGGAGCTGGTGGCCCCGGTGCGCGCGGGAGAGGTCTTGCTCGCCCACGGGGGCGTCGCCATAGGAAGGATCGAGGAGGAAGCAGGGTGAAGTACTCCAGGGAGTTCCGCAACGCCGAGCTGGCCCGGGCGGTGGCCGCCGAGATCGCCAGCCTTACCGACCCGGGCCGGCACTACAAGATCATGGAGGTCTGCGGCGGGCACACCCACACCATCTACCGCCACGGCATAAAGGACCTCCTGCCCGAGCAGATAGAGCTCGTGCATGGCCCCGGGTGCCCGGTGTGCGTCCTGCCGATGGGCCGGGTGGACGAGGGGATCCGGATCGCCGAGCGGCCCGAAGTCATCTTCACCTGCTTCGGGGACATGATGCGGGTGCCGGGCTCGAAGGGGAACCTGATCGAGATGAAGGCCCAGGGCGCCGACATCCGCATGGTCTACTCGCCGCTCGACGCCCTGCGCCTCGCCCGGGAGAACCCGGATAGGGAGGTCGTCTTCTACGCCATAGGCTTCGAGACCACCGCACCCTCCACCGCGCTCACCCTCCAGCGGGCAAAGAAGGAAGGCGTCGAGAACTTCTCCGTGTTCTGCAACCACGTAAACATCGTCCCCCCGGTGCGCGCGCTCCTGGACTCCCCGGACCTCAGGCTCGATGCCTTCATCGGGCCGGGGCACGTCTCCACCGTGATCGGGTGCCGGCCCTACGAGTTCATGCCCGCCGACTACGGCAAGCCGTGCGTGGTGGCGGGCTTCGAGCCGCTTGACATCCTGCAGGCGATACTCATGATCATGCGCCAGCTCGCCGAGGGCCGCTGCGAGGTGGAGAACCAGTACTCCCGGGTGGTCTCCTGGGAGGGAAACCTGGCCGCCCTGAGGAGCATGGCCGAGGTCTTCGAGCTCAGGCCCTACTTCGAGTGGCGCGGTCTGGGCTTTATCGCCCAGTCGGCGCTGAAGATCTCCCCGGCCTACTCCCACTTCGACGCCGAGCTGCGCTACGCCACGCCGGGCGTGCGGGTCGCGGACCCCAAGGCCTGCCAGTGCGGGGAGGTCTTGAAGGGCGTCCTCAAGCCGCACGAGTGCCGGGTCTTCGGGACGGCCTGCACCCCGGAGCACCCGCTGGGGGCGCTCATGGTCTCCTCCGAGGGGGCCTGCGCCGCCTACTACAACTTCGGCCGCAAGGTCGAGGAGCGGGTGGGGGCGGAAAGATGAGCGGGCAACGCACCCGGCTTCGCCCCCGCTTCGACGCCCCGCGCATAGACATGAGCCATGGGGCCGGGGGCAAGGCCACCCACAAGCTCATAGAGGGGCTCCTGCTGCCCGCTCTGGAGAACACGGCCCTAGCCCCCCTCTCCGACGCGGCGGTCATCCCCTGCGGGGACGCCCGGCTCGCCCTCACCACCGACTCCTTCGTGGTGCGCCCGCTCCTCTTCCCCGGCGGATCCATCGGGGAGCTCGCGGTGAACGGCACCGTCAACGACCTGGCCGTCTCCGGGGCCACGCCCCTGGCGCTCTCGGCGGCCCTCATCGTCGAGGAGGGGCTTTCTACGGAGGTGCTGGAGCGCGAGGTGGGGGCGATGGCGACCGCCGCCGAACGCGCCGGGGTGGCGGTCGCAGCCGGGGACACCAAAGTGGTGGAGCGGGGCAGGGCCGACGGGATGTACATCACCACCACCGGCATAGGCGTGGCCGACCCGGAGCTGGAGCTGTCGGCGGCCGCCGTGCGGCCCGGGGATAAGATCCTCTGCTCCGGAACCCTGGGGGACCACGGGACGGCCATCCTCATCGCCCGCGGCGACCTGGAGCTGGAGGCCGACCTCCTCTCGGACACCCGACCCCTCATCCCGCTGGTGGAGGCGCTCAAGGGGGCCGCGGGGCCGGGGCTGCGCTTTATGCGCGACCCCACGAGGGGAGGGGCCGGGACCGTACTGAACGAGCTGGCTCGCGACTCGGGGCTCGGGGTGGTGATCTGGGAGGAGAGGATCCCCGTCCGGGAGATCGTGCACGGGGCGTGCGAGATCCTGGGTATAGACCCGCTGTATGTGGCGAACGAAGGGAAGCTGCTCGCCGTCGTCGCTCCGGAGTGCGCGGACGCGGCACTCGAGGCGCTGCGCGGCGTCGAGGGCGGCGAGGAGGCGGAGGTCATCGGCGAGATCCGGGAGGAGCCCGCGCGCATGGTCGTGATGCACACGGGTTTTGGCGGCACCCGCATGATCGACATGCTCGTCGGTGATCCGCTGCCCCGGATCTGCTAGCGGAGCGGCGGCCTTGGCAAACCGGCCGGGAGGCTCTTCGCTGATCGGGAGGTGACACGTATCGTGCAGCGCACAGACGCCGCCAGCCTCGCCGTGCGCGCCCGCGAGGCGCTGCTGCGGCGTAACGCGGTCTTCGAGGCCTTTTTCCGGCGGGAGGCTCCCCGGCTGGCCGAGGCCTGCCACGAGATGTCCCGCCGCTTTCTGGCGGGCGGGCGGCTTCTGGCCTTCGGGAACGGTTCGGCGGCGACCGACGCCCAGCACGTCTCGGTAGAGTTCGTGCACCCGGTGATCGTGGGCAAGCGGGCGCTTCCGGCGCTGGATCTGGGGCCAGAGTTCGAGGAGCGCCTGCCCGTGGTTCTCGAACCGGAGGACATGGTGATGGGCTTCGCCTTTCTAGGGAGGGACGCGGCGGTGGAGCGGGCGCTCGGGTTCGCTCGGGAGCGGGGTGCTCTCACGTTCGCCCTCTCGGGCGATGAGGGAGAGCACCGCTTCGAGATGCCCGACGCCGACCCGTTTGTCTGCCAGGAGGTCTTCGAGCACCTCTACCACGTGCTCTGGGAGACGGTTCACGTGTACTTCGAGCACCGGGAGCAGGGGCACGACGTGGGGGCCTCCTCGTTCCTGTACCCGATGCTGGGGCGGGAACGGCAGCGGCTGGAGGGGGTCGTGGAGGAGGTCCAGGGCTCCATGATCCAGAAGCTGGAGGAGGTCAACGGTATGCGGGCCGCCACAGCGGAGACGGAGGCGGGGGCCATGGCGGAGATCGCTGCGGCGATCTCCGGGCGGCTGGAGAGGGGAGGCAGGATCATCGCTTTCGGCAACGGCGGCTCGGCCACCGACGCCAACGACCTGGCGGCGGACTGCCTGGCCCCGCCGGAGGGGCTGAGGCCCATCCGGGCGATCTCGCTCTCCGCCGAGCCGGCCAACATCACCGCCATCGCCAACGACATCGGCAGGGAGGCGATCTTCGCCCGCCAGCTCATCGCCCACGCCCGCCCGGAGGACGTGGCCGTCGGCATCTCCACCAGCGGCGGATCGCCCAACATCCTCGCCGCGCTGGACGAGGCCCGCAGGCGCGGCCTGCTCACGGTGGGGATCGTGGGCTACGACGGCGGGAGGGTGGTGAGCGAGAGGCGGGCGGACCTCGCGGTGGTGGTGCGCTCGGACTACATCCCGCGCATCCAGGAGGTCCAGGCCTCCGTCTACCACGTGCTGCGCGGTCTCGTGGAGGCTCTTCGTCCGGAAGGCCGGGGGCCGATGGACCGTGCCGGAGGCCCCGCCCGATGACATGGCGGGTTCCTTTCGTGGCCCGGCCCTCTCCCCGCTGGCCGGCGGTGGCGGACCGGCGGCCGGTCCCGCGTTTGTTTGATCCCCGGTTCCGGCGAGCCCTCGGAGCGCCGGCCGGGACGCCTGCTCTCGAGGGCGCGAGCCGCTGCCGCCCGCCGCGCGGCCGTCCGCGTTGGTGTTTTGATCCTGCCCTAGACGGGCGGGCGCTTTTGCGCGCTTCGGGCGAGCACGGACACGAACTCCGCCCGGTCCATGCTCACCAGATCCAACACCATCCCCTCGAAGATGGCCTCGGGCGGCGGGTCGAGGGCCACCCTGTCCACCCTTTTGCAGGGACCGGAGAGCCTTGAGACCAGCTCCTCCGGCCCGACCTCTGCGGCGCGGTAGCCGGCGAAGGCTCCGAGCTTGAGGAAGGCTTCGGCCTCCTCGGCGGAGCTGAAGACGGGCAGTACCTCGTTGTCTCTGCGCGGGATCAGGACGAGCACCCTCGTCTTTCCGCCGGCGTGGCTGGCTATGATCCAGAAAGCCTGCCGCCTGGAATCGTGGAAGGTCATCGGCGCCGCCGCTTCTTATTCCCTGCCCCGATCCGGGAGGCCCCGCAAGGGCCACGAGGGCTCGCCGGCGGCCGCGCTCACGCGAAGGGCCGGACGCGCCTGCGCTTGCCCGGCAGCGGGGGCCGCACGCGCGGTCCCGGCGCTCTCGCGGCCTCAGAGCCGGGCTCTGCCCGGCCCCGCTTCGTCTCCTTGGAGCCCGGCCGGTGGTCTCCCGGCAACCCTCCTCACGCTCGCCGTTCCCCCTGAGAAGGGGAGGGAGCCCAGAGGGAGAGGGGTGCGTAGAGAAGGTCAACCCAAACCCTGGCCGACTCCTCGCTCAGGGCCTGCAGGGCCTCCCGCTGCTTCTCCGATTGCTCCGCTATGGCGTCCACCGCGCGGCGGCCGGCCTCCGCCTGGGCGTTGAGCGCCTGGACCGAGTCCCCGAACCATCCCAGGGCGAGCTGCGCGTTCTGCCGCTGGACGGCAAAGGCGCCGTCTATGAGGGCGCGCCAGGATTCTCCGGTCGCCCCGATCAGCCTGCCCATCGCCTCGTTCAGCCGGCTGCTCTCCTGAACCATTCTCTCTCGCCTCCCGCCGCTCTTTACTCCGATCCCTCCCTTCTCAAGGAGGGGGAGGCCCATTATCGAGAGGGCGGCCGGCCGGCTTCCGTATATCAGGATACGAACGGGCGTGCGGCACCGGGAGAGAGCCCCGTAACAAAAGTCAATGTAGCAATATTATTTATTTAATGAGATTTAATGTAACGAGGTTAATATGTTATTAGGTGGCTTGCCTCTTTGGGGGTTGCGCTGAAAGATGGCGTCGCCGCTGGAGGAAGCGGTACGGCTCCTTTCGAGGGTATACGTTCTGGAGCCGCTCTCGCGGGATGAGCTGGAGGAGCTTGCCCGGCGGGCTCCGGGCACGCGCGTTGGGAGGGGGGAGGTCTTTCTTGCGGCGCAGGAGGAGCCGGGGGAGAGGCTTTTCATACTCAAGGAGGGGCGGGTTCGGGTCTATACGGTGGATACCGAGGGCCGCGAGCTCACCCTATCTGTGGTGGGGGGTGGGGACATAATCAGGGAGGTGGCGCTCACCGACCGGCGGCTTCCGGAGGTATACATGCGGGCCATGGAGCCCTCGGTGGTGTGCTCTTTGAGGCGGAAGGATCTGGAGCGCATCATCCTGAGGAGGCCGGAGGTGGGGGTACGGCTGGTTGGACTGCTCAGCGAGCGGCTGAGGCTGGCCGAGATCCGGCTGGCCGAGCTCGCCTACAAGGATGTCCGGGCGCGGCTGGCGAGCCTGATCCTCAGGCTCATCGAGAGCGAGGGGGTCGTGACCGGCGAAGGGTACAAGGTACCCACCCGCTACACGCACCAGCAGCTGGCCACCATGATCGGGGCGGGGAGGGTGGCCGTGAGCCGGGCTTTCGCCAGGCTCAGGGAGGAGGGGGTCGTGAAGCTCAGGGAGCGCCGCATCGTGGTTGCGGACCTAAAGGCCTTGAGGCGCATCGCCGGAAACGGGTAGTCTGGGGCCGGACACCGGCTCCCGGGCGTCTCGCCGCTGGATGCCGGCGGAGAATCGCCTACAATCATGCCCCATGGTACGCGTCCTGTTCGTCTGCATGGGGAACATCTGCCGCTCGCCGATCGCCCAGGGGATCTTCGAGGCTCTGGTGCGGCGGGAGGGGCTGGAGGGAAAGATCCGCGCGGACTCCGCCGGGACGGGCTCCTGGCACGTCGGGGAGCCGCCCGACCCGCGGGCGCAGGAGGCCGCCCTGCGGCGCGGGGTGGAGATCGGCGGGCAGCGGGCCCGCCGGATCTCGCCGGAGGACTGCCGCGCCTTCGACTACATCCTGACCATGGACGAGGAGAACTACCGGGCGGTCCGCGCGCTGTGCCCGGACGGGCGGGCGGAGGTCCGGCCTTTCCTGGACTTCGCGGACACCCCGGAGACGGAGGTGCCGGACCCCTACTACGGCGGGCCGGAGGGCTTCGAGCACGTCACGAACCTCCTGGAGGAGGCCGCGGAGGGCCTGCTGGAGGAGATCCGGCGGCGGCACCTCGGGAGGGGCCGTGCTGGATAGGCTGCTCGCGGAGGGCGTCGAGGCCTCTCTGGGGGAGCGCCTCGTCTCCGCCCGGCCGCTCGGCGGGGGCTGCATCGGGGAGGTCTGGCGCCTGGAGCTCTCCGACGGGTCTCCGGTGGTCGCCAAGGTGGACCGGGAGGGGAGCTCCCACCTGGAGTGCGAGGCGTACATGCTGCGCTACCTGCGCGAGCGGAGCCGCCTCCCGGTCCCCGAGGTGCTGCACTCTTCGCAGAGCCTCCTGCTCATGGAGTTCGTGGAGGGGGAGAGCCGCTTCTCCCCGGCCGCCGAGCGGCACGCCGCCGAGCTTCTGGCGGAGCTGCACGGCGTCGGGGCCGGGGCCTACGGCCACGAGCGGGACACCCTTATCGGCAGCCTCCCGCAGCCTAACCCGTGGACGGAGAGCTGGGCGGAGTTCTTCGGGGAGCACCGCCTGCTCTACCTGGCG
>Ga0207863_100179_pt1 | contig 28395 bp, 27 predicted proteins | sample CeladaPassaD2F12_FD_187497 | JGI IMG/M metagenome (GOLD analysis project Ga0207863, IMG submission 187497) | Cellulose-adapted microbial communities from the Joint BioEnergy Institute, USA - Passage D2F12 (SPAdes) (version 2) | ecosystem: Engineered > Bioreactor > Continuous culture >... | reverse complement strand
CCGTCGATCCATTTTTCAATGACCATAACGCGTTTCAGTTCGTTCTTTGTCAAGGTGATCTGCTCCTTGCTCATACTGACATTTTCTCGGATCAGTTACACCCTGACAATATCACAGAACAACAACACTGGATCCGGCGGTCTTGCTTTTTGCGTCCGGATCGCCTATAATAACTAACGCTGTCGTTTTTTCGGGCGCCCGTGGTCCAAAGGATATGACGCAGGCCTCCGGAGCCTGAGATCGGGGTTCGATTCCCTGCGGGCGCGCCACTTCCCATGCGATGCAACGCATACACGCGATGCGTTTTCGCATTTTTTTGTGCCGAGGGTTTGACTATCTTTGACTTTTTCGCCGCAATCCATTACAATCCTTATTGACTATTCTCAAGGAGGGGACCGCCATGTATTATGTCCCGATGGTCATCGAACAGACGAACCGCGGAGAACGCGCTTACGACATCTATTCCCGTTTGCTGCTCGACCGCATCATTTTCCTGGGCACGCCCATCACCGACGAGGTGGCCAATTCCGTGATCGCCCAGCTGCTCTTCCTGGCCGCCGACGATTCGGAAAAGGACATCCACCTGTACATCAACAGCCCGGGCGGTTCCATTCCGGCCGGCATGGCCATATATGACACGATGCAGTACATCAAGCCGGACGTGTCCACCATCTGCGTCGGCATGGCCGCCTCCATGGGCGCCTTCCTGTTGGCCGCCGGCGCCAAGGGCAAGCGGTACGCGCTGCCGAACAGCGAAGTGATGATCCACCAGCCGCTCGGCGGAGCCGAAGGCCAGGCGACCGACATCGCCATCCGCGCCCGCCGCATCATCAAGATCCGCGACCGGCTGAACGAACTGCTCGCGAAGCACACGGGCCAGCCGCTGGAGCGGATCCAGCGCGACGCCGACCGCGATTTCTTCATGAGCGCTCTGGAAGCGAAAGATTATGGTATTGTCGATCATGTAATCGAAAAACAGTAAATTTTATCCTAATCTTCGCAATATATCAAGAAAAATTCAGACCCGCGAATCACCCCTCTTCGAATCGGCCAAGCCGTGGTATTCTAGAATCAGGCTAAGAATTCCATATCGAGCCAAATCTAGTTGTCCTCTAGGAATTCTTGCTGGAGGAGGGGTGTCCGGGATGGGTCAGACGTCTCCGATGTTGCGGCTCGTGCCCCGTCAACAATCCGACGGTAACGCATCTTCGCAATCCGGTGCCATGGCTGCGGCCCGACGTCTGAATGACAAAGCGTCATTGCTGCGTCCGCTGAAAGATGAGCATCTGCTGGAAGTCTACCGCGAGGCCAAGAGGATGAACTTGTCCGCCGAGTTCATCGAGCTGTTGGAGGACGCCATTTCGCTTCGTCAGTTGGAACAGCGCAACCAGGCTTAGCGAACTCATTATGGAAATAACAAGATCCCCGCTGCCGGTGGAGGCACGGGGATCTTTGCGTTCCGGGAGCCGGGAAGGCCTTCTTACCGCATGGGAAGGCCTTACCGCATCTTGAACACGACGGACACCGAAGTCCGCACTTCGATCTGGCCCGTCTGAATGGACGTGTCCGCCGCTTTGGCGGCGAGTTCGGCGACGGCAAGGGTCGACCGGTCCCAATACACCGGCACCGATGTGCTTCCTCCCTGCGAGATGTGAAGGACGCCGGCCACTTCGCGTTTCGCCGCCGCCGCCAGCACGTTCGCCTTGGCCTCGGCCGCGGCCATCGCCTTTTTCAGCGCTTCCAGTTCGTATTGATCCTTTTTCTCCGTGCCGAACGCCACGCCGTCCAGGCGGTTGACGCCTGCCGCCGCCAGGGCGTCCAGCAGCCGTCCGACTTCCGGGAGGTTGCGCCAGGTCACCTGGACCGAATGCACGGCCACGTAGCCGACCAGCACCCGGCCTTCCCTTTCCGTGTAGTTGTATTCCGGCTGTACGCTGAATCCCGTCGTCTTGATGTCCCGGGGCGCCGCCTTGAACGTCTCCAGGAGCACCTTTTCCACCCCGGCAAAGGTTTCGGCGGCGGAACGCTGCGCGTCGTTTGCCGACTTGCCGCGCGCCTCCACGGCGAAGTGGATGTACGCCACGTCCGGTTCCACCATGACGGAACCTTCTCCGCTGACGGTAATGGTTTCATGGTCCTGGCTGTTTTCCTGCGCGTAGGCGACGTCCGGCACGCCCCGGGAGGAGGCGCCGGATATCAGGATCGCCGCCAGCAGGGCCAGTCCGGCCATCCGGATCACCCGATGGTTCATGGTCTTGAATCCCCTTTCAAATATTTGCCTTTTAGGACGGACACCGTGGGAAAAATGTTGCAGGCATAAAAAACGCCGAAAGCAAAAAAACTCCCAAACGGGAGTTTCCTGCCCGGCGCCCCGGCAGTCCCGGACGCTTTGTTCAGCTTTCCAACTCTTCCTTGCTGACCAGCTGGACTAAAGCGTTTACAGCCTGTTCCGCGTCGGCGCCCTCGGCGCTGATCGCCACTTCGGTTCCCGAACTGATGGCCAGGCTCATGATGCCCATGATGCTTTTGGCGTTGACTTTTTTGTCGTCCTTTTCCACGTAGATATCGGATGAATATTTGTTGGCTTCCTGTACGAACAGGGCAGCCGGCCTCGCATGGAGCCCCGTCTTCAGACGGACTACGACGGCCTGCCTGGTCATGGATGCTACCCCCTCACTGAAAATGGTCCGAAAAAGCTCGAACACGCGTTATTATACCCATTATACCATTGTTTTGCGATTTTTTGCCACACCGTTTGATGTTGTCCCCGCTTGCGCCCGGGTTTTCGCCCCTGATTGCGCCCCATTTTCACGCCCAAAATTTTCGCTGTCCCGCCTTCCGTTTTTTTCCGCCTCAGCTGCCGCCCCTGCGGATCCGCTCGGCCAATTCGTCGATTTTCCGCAGGCGGTGGTTGACGCCCGACTTGCTCACCTTGCCCTTGAGCAGATCGCCGACCTCTTTCAGGTTCATGTCCGGATGCTTGAGCCGGATTTCGGCCACTTCCCGCAGTTTTTCCGGCAAATTTTCAAGGCCGATCACCCGGTCGAGCAGGCGAATGTTGTCGATCTGCCGCACCGCCGCGCCAATGGTCTTGTTCAGGTTGGCCGTTTCGCAGTTGACGATGCGGTTGACGGAGTTGCGCATGTCCCGCATGATGCGGACATCCTCGAATTTGAACAGGGCCCGGTGCGCGCCGATGATGTTCAAAAATTCGATGATTTTTTCCCCTTCTTTAATATACAGGATAAAGCCTTTCTTGCGCTCGATGAACCGGGCGTTGAGCCGGTACCGGTTGGACAGCTCCACCAGCGCGCGGCAATGGTCTTCGTACATCGAGGTGATTTCCAGGTGGTAGGAGGATTTTTCCGGATTGTTGACGGAGCCTCCCGCCAGAAACGCTCCTCGCAAATACGCGCGCTTGCAGCAGGATTTGCGGATGATCGACTTGTCGATGCCCGGCAGAAACCGGAACTCGCCGGGATCGCCGGAGATGATCGCCAGCTCCCGCAGCACGTGCTCCACGTTGTCCTTGACGCGCACCACGTAGACGTTGTTCTTTTTCAGCCGCATTTTTTTGCGGACGATGACTTCGGTGGGCACCTGGAAATGCCGTTTCAGCAGGGTGTAGATCCGTCTGGCGATAGCCGCGTTTTCGCTGGAGACGTCGAGCACCATGCGCCGTTCGGAAAGCTGGACCACCCCGTTCATGCGAATGACGGCGGCCAGCTCCGCCCTTTCGCAGCACGGGTCCGCCTGGAGCAGGGTCAGCTCCTTTTTAGTCTCCGACGCAAACGACACGCCGCTCACTCCTTTGCTGTCATGGCCTCCCCGACGAGCCGGCAAATATGGTCGCTCAGCCTGGCCGCGTCGTGCCGCACATAGGTCGTAAACTGCGCCAGGTAATCGGTGACCACCCGATAGCCCCGCTTTTCCGCTTCCTCCACGTCCGGGTGGACGACCCTGGCGCCCCGCTCGGCGTACATGCGCTCCATGTCGGGCGGGATGGAGCCGCGGTGCACGATCGCGTAATCGAACAGCCGTCCGCCGGCGTGCCGTTCGATGGCGTCCAGATGGTCGCAGAGGGAATATCCGTCCGTTTCCCCCGGCTGCGTCATGACGTTGCAGACGTAGATCTTGACCGCGGCGGCGCCGCGGATCGCCTCCGCCAGCCGGGGCACGAGCAGGTTCGGGATGATGCTTGTGTAGAGGCTTCCGGGACCGGCCAGAATCGCGTCCGCCTCGCGGATCGCCTCCACCGCTTCCGGCAGCGGCTCCACCTCCCGCGGTTCGATGAAGACGCGGCGGATTTGTCCGCCGGCCAGGGGAATCGCCGACTCCCCCGTGATGATGGAGCCGTCCGCCATTTCCGCCTTCAGCACGATGGCCTGGCCCGCGGCGGGCAGGACGCGGCCGCGCACCGCCAGCACGCGGCTGAGCTCCCGGACGCCCGACACGAAGTCGCCGGTGATGTCCCGCATGGCCGCCAGAATCAGGTTGCCCAGGCTGTGGCCTCGCAATCCGGCCCCGTTGCTGAACCGGTACGACAGCACCTTGGCGAGCAGCGGCTCCGCGTCGGCCAGGGCTTCGATGACGTTGCGGATGTCGCCGGGCGGCGGCATGCCGAGCTCTTCCCGCAGGATGCCGGAGCTGCCCCCGTCGTCGGCCACCGTTACGATCGCCGTAATATCCAGCTCCCTTTGCTTGAGTCCGCGCAGCAGGACGGACAGACCGGTTCCGCCCCCGATGGCCACCACGCGGGGCCGGCGGCTTTTCCGCGCCTTCTCCTTCGCCATGGCCGTCACCCCTGCCGGTCGCGTTCGGCGTCGCGATGGTTCACCCGGACCGTTTCCGTCTCGCTGGCGCCGAGGGTGCGCCCCAGATATTCCGCGATGGCCACGGAGCGGTGCTTGCCGCCCGTGCATCCGATGCCGATGACGAGGTGGCTTTTGCCTTCCTTGTGGTACTGCGGGATGAGGAAGTGGAGCATGTCGAGCAATTTGGCCAGGAACTGCTGCGTATCCGGCCACTTCATCACGTAATCGTACACTTCCTGGTCGGTGCCGGTCTTGGGCCGCAGTTCCTCGACGTAATGGGGATTGGGGAGGAATCGGACGTCGAAGACGAGATCGGCGTCGATGGGCACGCCATATTTGAACCCGAACGACGTGATGCTGATGCTGAGGGTCCCCGATCCCAGGTTGCTGAAGCGGCTGATGATGCGCTCCTTCAGTTCGGCCGGCTTCAGGTTGCTCGTGTCGATCACCTGCGTCGCCATGCCCTTGAGGTCTTCCAGCATCCGGCGTTCCAGCTGGATGCCCTCCAGCGGCGGCCCGTCGCCCGCAAGGGGATGGCGGCGCCGGCTTTCCTTGTACCGCTGCACCAGCACCGAATCGGTGGCGTCGAGGAACAGGATCTCGCAACGCAACGAGAAATTCTCGCGCAGGTCGTTCAGCGCCTCCGCCAGCGCCGTAAAAAATTCCCGGCCGCGCAGGTCGATGACCAGTGCCACGCGGGCGATCCGGCCGCGGGACTGTTCGATCAGCTCCGCGAATTTCGGAATGAGCACCGGCGGCAGATTGTCCACGCAGAAAAAGCCCAGATCCTCCAGGCTTTGCACGGCAATGGTTTTGCCGGCTCCCGACATGCCGGTGATGATGACGAGCAGGGGAGCCGTCTGGGTCTGTGTCACGCTTTGCATCCGCTCTTCCCCTCCCGCGGCCGCGCGGCCCCGCAGATCGGCGTCAGGGCTGCTGCTGCCGCGCCAGCCCGGCGGCGCCCACGATGCCGGCGCTGTTGCCCAGCGTCGCGGCCACGATCTCGACGCCTTCCTGCGCCCGCTCCAGGGCGCATTTGCGGAACGTCTCGCGCACCAGCCCGATGAAAAACTCGCCCGCCTGGCTGACGCCTCCGCCGATGATGAAGCGTTCCGGGTTGACGATGACCGCCATCTGCGCCATCGACTTGCCCAGGTAGTGGGCGGCCCGCTCGATGATGCGCCGCGCGACTTCGTCCCCCGCCTTGGCGGCGTCGAACACGTCCTTCGCCGTCAAATTCTCGATCAGCGCCAGCGAGGTCCGGTCGCCCCGCTCCACGGCGCCCTTCGCCATGCGGACGATGGCCGTCGCCGAAGACACCGTCTCCAGGCAGCCTTTCTTGCCGCAGCCGCACTGGATCGCTTCCAGATCGGGCACGACGCTCATGTGCCCGAGTTCGCCGCCCATGCCGGTGAACCCTTCGATCACCTGCCCGCCGACGACGATGCCGCCGCCGACGCCGGTGCCCAGGGTGTACAGGACGCAGCTGGATACGCCGCGTCCGGCGCCGCCCCAGGCTTCGCCGAGAGCCGCGACGTTGGCGTCGTTGCCGACGCTCACCGGCTTGCCCAGGGCTTCCGCCAGGCGGTCCCGAAGCGGAAAGTTGGTGAGCGGCAGGTTGGGGGAAAACTTCACCACACCCCGGGCCGCGTCGAGAAAGCCGGGGACGCCCACGCCCACCCCGGCAATCCGATCCCAGTCATATGGCGATTCCTCGACGCACCGGCACGCACAGCCGGCGGCGTTCTGCAGGACGCGCTCCGCTCCCTGTCCGCTCTCCGTCGGCCCTTCGATGGAATGCAGCAGGCGTCCTTCCCCGTCGCAGATGCCGGCCTTGATCGCGGTCCCCCCGATGTCCAGGCCGAGATAAAGCTTTTCCGCCATTTCGGCACCCCGATCTCCCTTAGACTGACCTGCTCATGTCGCGGGCTTCCGCTTCTTCCAGATACCGCTCGCAGTCGAGGGCGGCCATGCAGCCGCTGCCGGCCGCCGTGATCGCCTGGCGGTATTTGCGGTCCTGCACGTCTCCGCAGGCGAACACGCCCGGCACGCTCGTCTCCGTCGTGCCCGGCCGCACCACGATGTAGCCGTGTTCGTCAAGCTCCAGCCAGCCTTCCAGGAATTTCGTGTTCGGTGTATGGCCGATGGCCACGAACACCCCGTCGGCCGGAATGATTTCTTCCTGTCCGGTTTCGTTGCGGCGCACCTTCAGTCCCGTGACGCCCTGCTCGCCGTAAAGAACTTCCAGCGGCGTCCGGTTGAGCGCCCAGGAAATTTTCGGATTTTCCCGCGCCCGCGCCTGCATGATCTTGGAAGCGCGCAGCTCATTGCGCCGGTGGACGACGATCACTTCCGAGGCGAAGCGCGTCAGGAAATTCGCCTCTTCCATGGCGGAATCGCCGCCACCGACGACGATCACCCGCTTGCCCCGGAAAAAAAATCCGTCGCACGTGGCGCACGCGCTGACGCCTCTGCCGATGCTTTCCTTTTCCCCCGGAATGCCGAGATATTTGGCGGAAGCGCCGGTGGAGACGATCAGCGTCTCCGTCGTCAGCGTTTCGCCGCCCTCCAGGCGGAGCTCAAACGGCCGTTTCGACAGGTCGACGGCTTCCACCCATCCCCGGCGGAACCGCGCGCCGAAACGCTCGGCCTGCTTGCGCATCCGGTCCATCAGGTCCGGACCGAGGATGCCCTCGGGGAAACCGGGGAAGTTCTCCACGTCGGTGGTGGTCGTCAGCTGCCCGCCCGGTTCGGGCCCTTCGATGACCAGCGGATTCACGTTGGCCCGTGCCAGATAAATGGCGGCCGTCAGCCCTGCGGGGCCCGTGCCGATGATGATGCTTTTTTCCATGTGGTTCACCTTTCCCGTTGTCGCCGCTTGCATCCGTCGTCTGCGTCGGCCGCCCGCATGGGCCGCCGCCGCGGCTTACATCTGCGGATAGCCGTCCTCGTGCGAAAGCGGCGGATTCGGCCAAAAAACGCCCGTCGTCCATTTCAGTTTCTCCCGGATGCCGCAGGCTTCATCGATGCGGTTGACGCAGCGGCTGAGGCTGGCCTGCGAGACATCGTAACGGCTCGCCAGGTCGGCGTAAGCCACCGGCTTGCGGTGCATCCGGGCCACCCAGTATTCCAGGGCCGCCGCCCAGGCGGCCGGTTTGCTCACCTTGGGCACCTGCGGATAGACCCTCGCCAGAAAGTCGACCCACAGCGTCATCATGTCGTGCTGTTCCACCATGTCGTAGCGGTCCGCCATGCCTTCCAGGGCACGGTCCAGCACGTTCTGCCAGGCGTTGTCCCAGAACGGCAGCCGCGCCGGACGGCGCTTGGCCTCCAGCGTCAGCGGGCGGCCGGAGAACACCACCTGCAGCTTGTCCTCCACCCCGATCGAGCGCAACACCAGCACGGCGATCCGCTTCAGATCGTTGTCTTCGCCCGGGTCGACGAGGAACGCCTTGAGCGCTTCCACCACTTCTTCGTCCGCCGCCAGGCCCAGCGCCTGGATCACCTGGATCTTCGTCTGCCGGTCGCCGCCCCGGAGCGCCCAGAAAAAAGACGAACGGACCAGGGGATCCTCCCGGATCGCGCGGGACAGCTGCGCGGGATCCCGCTCCCACCGGCGGAACTGCTCTTCCACGGGCAGGTGGTAATGGTAGTGGTCCGGCGGCGGTTCCCGGCCTTCGCGCATGTCCGTCAGCCTGCCCAGATAGTAGGCGGGCACCGGCGACCGGGGATCCAGCCGCTGCGCGGCGCGCCAGTGCTTCTCCGCGTCGTCGAACGCGCCCACGTTGGCGGCGGCGACGGCGGCGAAATGGAGCAGGCTCGGTTCCTCGGACCAGTCGCCATACCGGAGCAGACGGCTGAACAGGCGGTGCGCCACGGCATGCTCCCCGACGATCCCCATCGTGGTGGCCAGCTTGAGCGCGTGTTCGGGATGCATCGGCACGATGCGCTTCAGCCGGCTCACGAGCTCCTGAAGGTCTTCCTCCCGTCCCTTGTGGCGGAAGAAAATCGCCAGGTTGCACAGCGCGTGCAGATTGCCGGCGTCCGCCTCCAGCACCTGCGCCGTCAGCTGCATCGCCTTTTCCAGGTACCCCATATAGTAATACGCCAGGGCGAGATTGTTCCGGGCCGCGGCGAAATCGGGCTGCCGCTGCAGGATTTCTTCCAGGATGCGGACCGCTTCCGAGAAACGCCCCGCTTCCAGCAGCCCCCGCGCCTTGTCATGGGCAAAGAGGTTCTCCCGGCATTTGATGGTGTTGATCCGCGGCGGGCGGTTCAGTTCGTAATGCAGAAGTTCCAGCAGCTCATCCGCCTCTTCCAGGTAATGCCCGTCCGGGTCGGTCTCCAGATAGCGGATGAGGGCTTCCTCCGCGTCTTCGTACCGCTCCATGTTGGCGTAATTGTTGGCCAGGTAATAGTAGCATTCCGTCATCCCCGGGTCGATGCGCTCCAGGATGACGCGGAGAATCGAGTTGGACTCCTCGTAGCGCCCCATCTCCGAGAGGATGCCGGCCATGTTGCAGTGGTTCACCGGATTGTCCGGCTCGAATTCCACCGCCCGGCGGAAGTACTTCAGCGCCCTGTCGTAGCGGAACCGGTCCAGCGACTGGACGGCCCGTTCAAAGAAAAAAGACGCATCCAGCCGAATCGGAATGACTTTCGCCTGCCGATCGCCGGCCGCTTGCGTCCTTTGCTGGGTCATTGGCTGTGCACCTCCCCGGGGAATGGCGCGTATTTTGCGCTTCTCCATTCACCAGGATTATAACACAGCCGCACGCCGCGCGAAACCAATCTGAAGCACGCATCCAGATCCGGCATTTTTCGGGAAGAAAAAAGACCCGCATCCCGAACCGCCGGACGCGCGTCGCCGGATACCGACAAAGGGACCCCGCCGCGGATGACGCCTCAGATGCCCTTGTTGCGGAACAGCGTGCTGATGGAGCCGCCCTCCGTGATGATGCGGATGGCATCCGCCAGCAGGGGAGCCACGGTCAGCACCCTGAACCTTGGTGCGCCGCCTTCCGGAATCCGGATGGAATCCGTCACGACGACCTCCGCAATGGCGGGATGGTCGAGCTTCCGCAAAGCATGGCCGGAAAAAATCCCGTGGGTGGCGCATACGTACGCGCTCTCCGCGCCCCGCTCCCTGAGCCCTTCCACGGCCTGGAGAATGGTGGTGCCCGTGTCGATCATGTCCTCGATGATGATCGGCGTCCGGCCTTCCACTTCCCCGATGATGTGGGTGACGACCGATTCGTTGTGGGCCGGCCGCTTCTTGATCATGACCGCGAAGGGCGCGTCCAGCTGGCTGGCCAGATTTTCCGCCGTGGACACCCGTCCCGCGTCCGGCGACACGACCACCGGGCGCGCGATCCGCTTGGATTTGAGGTATTCGCAGAGGAGATCCAGGGCGGTGAGGTGGTCGACCGGAATGTTGAAAAATCCCTGGATGGCGGGCGCGTGCAGGTCGATGGTCACCACCCGGCAGGCGCCGGCGGTGGTGAGCACGTCGGCGACCAGCTTCGCGGTGATCGGCTCCCGCGGCGCCGCCTTCCGTTCCTGGCGGGAGTAGCCGTAATACGGCATCACCACGTTGACCGTCCGCGCGGACGCCCGCTTGGCCGCGTCGATCATCACGAGCAGTTCCACGAAGTGGTCGTTGACGGGCGCCGACAGCGACTGGACGAGGAAGACGTCGCAGTTGCGGACGCTCTCCTCGTAGTGCACGTAGATTTCGCCGCTCCGGAAGCGGGACAGCTTGATCCTGCCCAGCGGGACGCCGAGGTGTTCGGCGATTTTGGCGGCCAGCTCCGGGTTGGACGAGCCCGGAAAAATCCGCAGCCCTTGGTTTGCGCGCATGGATGCCTCCGTTTCCGGGACCGGGCCGTCCGTCCGCCTGCGCGCCAAACGCAGAAAGGCCGGACGGACCGGCAAGCCGGTCTCCCCGCTTGTTGCTCCTGTCGGTTTCGGCCGCGTTTATTTCGCGCGTTTCTTGCCCGGACGGTCCGACGGCCGGGGGCGGTCCGACGCGGCCGGGCCGTGCCGGCGGTCGAGTTCGCCCAGCACCTCGTCGAGGGAAAGGCCCCTTTCGCGCATCAGCACCATCAGGTGGTACAGCAAATCGGCCGTTTCGCTCCTCAGTTCCGCGGTGCCCGGATTTTTCGCGGCGATGATCACTTCCGACGTCTCTTCGCCGACTTTCTTCAGGATCTTGTCAACGCCTTTTTCAAAAAGATAGGTGGTATACGACCCTTCCGGACGTTCCGCGTGGCGCCGGGCGATGATTTCTTCCAGCCGGCCGAGGGGGGCGAAACGGTCGGAAACGGCCTCTTCCGTTCCCTCCCCTTCCACCGTCACCGGATGGGTGAAGCAGGTGTACGTTCCGGTATGGCACGCCGGCCCGTTCGGCCGCACCCGCACCAGCAGCGCGTCGCCGTCGCAGTCGTAACGGATTGACACGATGCGCTGGGTATGGCCCGACGTGGCGCCCTTGTGCCACAGCTCGCCGCGGGACCGGCTCCAGAACCAGGTTTCCCCGGTTTCCAGCGACCGCCGCAGCGATTCCTCGTTCATGTAGGCGAGCATCAGCACTTCCTTGCTGAGATCGTCTTGCACGATGGCGGGCACCAACCCCCGCTCGTCCCAGCGGATGCCGTCCAGCGATCCGGTTTCCGGCCGTCCGGCCTCCCTCATCGCACGTTCACCCCTTCGGCGCGCAGCGCATCCTTGACTTCGCGGATGGACACTTCCCGGTAGTGGAAAATGCTGGCGGCCAACGCCGCATCCGCGTGTCCGTCGACAAACACGTCAACAAAATGCCGGACGGAACCCGCGCCGCCCGAGGCAATGACCGGAATGCCCACGGCGTCGGAGACGGCGCGGGTGAGGGCGACGTCGAAACCGTCCTTCGTCCCGTCGGCGTCCATGCTCGTGAGCAGGATTTCGCCGGCGCCAAGCGCCTCGCCTTGTTTTGCCCACTCCAGCACCCGCAGGCCCGTCGGATTGCGGCCGCCGTGCGTGTAGACTTCCCAGTCGTTCCATGCCGGGTTGTACTTTGCGTCGATGGCCAGCACGATGCACTGCGCCCCGAACACGCGGGAACCGTCGCTGATCAGCGAGGGGTTCAGCACCGCGGCGGTGTTGATGCTGATTTTGTCCGCGCCGGCGCGCAGAAGCCGCTTCATGTCCTCCACGGAGCCGATGCCTCCGCCCACGGTGAACGGGATATGGACTTCTTCCGCCGTGCGCCGCACCACGTCCACCATGGTGACCCGGCCTTCCACCGAAGCGGAAATGTCAAGGAACACCAGCTCGTCGGCGCCTTCCCGGTCGTAGAGGGCGGCCAGCTCCACCGGGTCGCCGGCGTCGCGCAGCTGCACGAAATTGACCCCCTTCACCACGCGGCCGTCCTTGACGTCAAGACAGGGGATGATCCGTTTCGCCAGCATCGGCGTCCTCCTTTTCCCGCAGGTGATCGATCGCCTTCAGCGCTTCGGCCAGCCGGATGCCGCCCGCGTACAGGGCCTTGCCGACGATGGCGCCGCCCACGCCGTCCTTCCGGTGCGCCGCCAGTCGCAGGAGATCCCCGGTCTCCTTCACGCCGCCGGATGCGATGACGGTGCGGCCCGACGCCCGCGCCAGGCGCACGATGGCTTCCACGTTGGGACCGCTCAGCGTGCCGTCCCGGGCGATGTCCGTAAAAATGAACGTCGCCGCTCCTTCCGCCGCCAGCGCCGCCGCCAGCTCTTCCGCCCGCACCTGCGACGTCTGCAGCCAGCCGCGGGTGGCCACCAGCCCGTCCCGCGCGTCGATGCCGATGGCGATCCGGTCGCCGAATTTCTCCAGCATGCGGACGACGAAGGCCCGGTCCTCGATGGCCGCGGTGCCGAGGATGACCCGCGCGGCGCCGAGCCCGATCAGCCGCGCCACGTCTTCATCCCTGCGGAGGCCTCCCCCCGTCTGCACGGGGATGCGCACCGCCGCCGCGATCCGGCCGATGAGTTCGGCGTTCACCGGCCGGCCGGCCTTCGCGCCGTCCAGGTCCACCACATGGAGCCAGCGCGCGCCCTGCGCTTCCCACTCCCGCGCCACGGCGACCGGGTCGTCGTGATATACCGTTTCCTTGTCATAATCGCCCTGAAAAAGCCGCACGCACTTTCCGCCGCGGATGTCGATGGCGGGGTAGATGACGAAATCGCTCACGAAGTCCTCCCGTATGAACCGACGGTCAGCCCGACAAAGCGCTCCAGAAGCGCCATGCCGAGCGTGCCGCTTTTTTCCGGATGGAATTGCATGCCGTACAGATTCCCCCGGCCGACAATGGCCGTGACCGGGCCGCCGTAATCGGTGACGGCGATCAGATCGCCGGGCTCTTCCGGCAGCGCGTGGTAGGAGTGCACGAAGTAGACGTAGCCGGGCCGCATGCCCTCCAGCAGGGGGTCCGGCCGGACAAACTTCAGCTCGTTCCAGCCCATGTGCGGCACCTTGCGGTCATTCGGGAAGCGGACCACCCGCCCGGGAAGGAGGCCGAGCCCCCGATGCGGCCCGTACTCTTCGCTTTCCGAAAAAAGCAGCTGCATCCCCAGGCAGATGCCGAGGAGCGGACGTCCCGACGCATGGAACTTCCGGACCGTCTCGTCCAGTCCGCTGTCCCGCAGGTTGCGCATGGCGTCGCCGAAGGCGCCCACGCCGGGCAGGATGGCTCCCTCCGCGCGCAGGATCGTTTCCGGCGAAGAAGTGACGACGGCCTGGTGACCGAGACGCTCCACCGCCTTGCTGACGCTGTGCAGATTTCCCATTCCGTAGTCGATGATGGCGATCACGCGGTCAGAGCACTCCCTTCGTGGACGGAACGCCCTTGACGCGCGGGTCAAGCGACGTCGCCTCGTCCAGCGCCCGGCCGAGGGCCTTGAACACCGCCTCGATCATGTGGTGCGTGTTGCTGCCGTAATGGACGATGACATGCAGCGTGATGCGCGCCTCCAGCGCCAGCTTCCACAAAAATTCGCGCACCAGCTCCACGTCGAACGAGCCCGCCTTCGCGGCCGGAAATTCGGCGCGCATCTCCAGATGGGGCCGGTTGCTCACGTCAATGACCACCTGGGCGAGCGCTTCGTCCATCGGGACGAACGCATTGCCGTACCGCCGGATACCGGCCTTGTCCCCCAGCGCGGCGCGGATCGCCTGGCCAAGGCAGATGCCGATGTCCTCCGACGTGTGGTGGTCGTCGACTTCCACGTCGCCGCGGGCCCTCACGCGCAAATCAAAGTGCCCGTGCCGCGCGAACAGCTCCAGCATGTGGCCGAGAAACGGCACCCCGGTGTCGATGGAGACGTCGCCGGTGCCGTCCAGGCCGAACGTCAGCCGGACGTCGGTTTCGTTCGTCTTGCGGACGATTTCGGCGCGCCGCTCGCCGAGAAACTTCACGCCGACCGCCGCCGGGTCCGACGAACCGGCCGCGCCGCCGGTATCCGGGGACGCCGCGGCTTTCCGCCGCTCCTGTCCCGCACCGGGCGTCTGCCCGGCTCCTCCATTGCCCCGCGTCATGACCTATCCCCGCTTTCCGTGCGAATTTCCACGGCCCGCGCGTGGGCTTCCAGCCCTTCCCTGCGGGCCAGCGTCGCGATGGCCGCGGCGTCCCGCCGCAAAGCCTCGAGGCTGTATTGGATCAGGCTCGTTTTCTTGACAAAATCATCCACGCTGAGCGGAGAGGAGAACCTCGCGGTGCCGCCCGTGGGCAGGATGTGGTTCGGACCGGCGAAATAGTCGCCCACCGGCTCCGTGCTCCACGGGCCGAGGAAGATCGCCCCCGCGTTCTCGATCAGGGCCGCGGCCTCCAGCGGCTCTTCCGTCATGATCTCCAGATGCTCGGGCGCCAGCCGGTTGACGACTTCCGCGCCTTCCGCCAGGCTGCCCACGAGCAGGATGGCGCCGCGGCTTTCCAGGGATTGGAACGCAATGCTCTCCCGCGGCAGCGCCGCCAGCTGGCGCTTCAGCTCCTCCGCCGTTTCGTCCGCCAGGCGGCGCGAGGTGGTGACCAGAATTGCCGACGCCATCACGTCGTGCTCCGCCTGCGACAGCATGTCCGCCGCGACGTACCGCGCGTCGGCGGTGTCGTCGGCCAATACCACGATTTCGCTCGGGCCCGCGGTGCTGTCGATGTCCACCACACCGTACACGTTGCGCTTGGCCAGCGTGACGTAGATGTTGCCGGGACCGCAAATCTTGTCGACGGCGGGCACGGTCTCCGTCCCGAAGGCCAAAGCCGCGATTGCCTGGGCGCCGCCCATGCGGTAAATTTCGCTGACACCCGCTTCCGCCGCCGCCACCAGAATATACGGATCGACGCCGGCGCGCCCGCCGGTGGCCGGCGGCGTCGCCATGACAATTTCCTTCACGCCCGCCACCCGCGCCGGAATCACGTTCATCAGCACGGAGGAAGGATACGCCGCGGTGCCGCCCGGCACGTACAGCCCGACCCGGCGAAGGGGCCTGACGGACATGCCGACCATCGTGCCGTCCGGCCTGAGGTCGATCCAGGAATTGCGCTTTTGCTTTTCGTGGAACGACGCAATGTTGCGCGCCGCCTGGCGGAGCGCCTCCAGAAACGCGGGATCGACCTTCCCGTACGCCTCCTCGATCTCGGCCCGCGTCACCCGCAGTTCTTCCGGCTTCAGCCGGACGCCGTCGTAACGCTCCGTGTACCGGAGGAGCGCCGCGTCACCCTCGCGCCGGACGGCCTCGACGATTTCGCGCGCGACGGCGTTCTGCTCCGGCGTGCCGTAATCGCTGGTCCGCTCCAGCCTGAATCCGTCCGCTGGGCCGATGTACATTGTTGGTTCCTCCTTTGCCCGTCAAACCTCGTTTTCCCGTCAGCCGCCCGCGGATTCAGCCGGACGCCGTCCCGCCGGCAGCGGCCGTATCCGCCGCCCGCGCCAGGCTGTCGCACAGCGCGCGGATTTGCGCGTATTTCGTCCGGTAGCTGACGCGGTTGGCGATCAGCCGGCTGGTGATGTCGAACATCGTCTCCAGTTCCACCAGCCCGTTTTCCCGCAGCGTCCGCCCCGTTTCCACCAGGTCCACGATGCGGTCGGCGAGGCCGATCAGCGGGGCCAGCTCCACCGAACCGTTGAGCTTGATCACTTCCACCTGCTGCCCGTGCTCGCGGAAATACCGCGAGGCCACGTTCGGATATTTGGTGGCGACGCGCGGATAGATGGGGAGCTTGCGGCCGGGCAGTCCGATCACCGACATGCGGCACCGGGCGATGCCCAGATCCAGAAGCTCGTATACGTCCCGGTTTTCCTCCAACAAGACGTCCTTGCCGGCCACGCCGACGTCCGCCACGCCGTATTCGACATAGGTCGCCACGTCCGCCGGCTTGGCGAGGATGAACCGCAGGGAAGCCTCGGCGATGGGCACGATCAGCTTGCGCGATTCGTCGTCCTCCTCCGGCACCGGCAGGCCGGCGCGGCGGAACAGGCGAACGGCGTCCCTGTAGATCCGGCCCTTCGGCATGACCACCGTCAGCCAATCGATTCCGCTCACCGCGCCTCCTCCTCCCGCCGTCCGATCACGACCAGCCGGTCGAACGTCCGGCCCCGGTATTCCAAAGGCTTGTCCCCGCCGGCGGCCGCCAGTTTCTCCGCTTCCGCCCAGTCGGCTTCCCCGCGCAGCGAAGCGGTGACGACGGTGCGTCCGCTCTCCCGCAGCCGGGACGCCTCGGCCAGCGCCTCGGACAGGGCGCGGGGCGCGTACAGGATGAGCACCCGCTCCTCCTCGTCCGCCTGGCCGTTGATCACATCCAGAATGCGCGTCGTCTTGAGCGCGAACCCGGTGGCCGGCGCGGGCCTTCCGAACTGCGCCAGCAGATTGTCGTACCGCCCGCCGCTGCAGACCGGAAAGCCGAGCTGCGAAGCGTACCCTTCGAAAATCATGCCGGTATAATACGAAAAATCGCCAATCATCGTCAGGTCGACGGACACCAGGTGCTGCACGCCGTAGGCGCCGAGCACGTCCCAGATCTCGCCCAGCTGGCGGATGGCCGCACGGACCTCGCCGCTTTGGCCCAGCTTCAGCGCCCGGTCGCAAACCTCGCGGCCGCCGCGCAGGTCCAGCACCTCTTCCAGGGCCCGGCGGTCTTCCCCGTCCAGCGCCAGCTCCCGGAGCCGGTCGCGGTAGCCGACGAAGTCCCGCTGCAGCAGGCAGTCTTTCAGGAGATCCTGCTCGTCCCGCCGTCCCGGCAACTTCTCCTCGAGCAGACCGTTCAGAAACCCGACGTGCCCGAAGGCGATGCTGAAGGACGGCACGCCGGCCGCCTGCAGCGCCGACGCGGCCAGCGCGATGATCTCCGCGTCGGCTTCCGCCGAATCGTCGCCGACCAGTTCGGCGCCCGTCTGGAAAAATTCCGCGTCCCGTCCGGCGCCTTCGTCGAAGGCCCGGAACACGTTGGCGTGATAGCTCAGCCTGAGCGGCAGCGGCGCCTGCCGAAGCAGCGAGGCGACGACGCGGGCAATGGGCGCCGTCATCTCGGAACGCAGCACGATGGTCGTGCCGCGGTGATCCAGCAGTTTGAACAGCTTCCGGTCCGACGTGGTGCTGGCCGCCCCGACCGTGTCGTAATATTCCAGCGTCGGCGTGATGATCTGCTCGTATCCCCACCGTCGCATGCAGTCGAGGGCGCTGAGCTCGATCCGGCGCAGCTTGGCGACGGCATGGGGCAGATAGTCCCGCACCCCGACGGGTTTTTCGAACACTTTCGGTTTGGACATGCCGCCACTTCCCGTTTCTGGCGTTCCTTTTCCGGAACGCGTCAGTTCTTTATTTTATTAAAGTGATAATATATTACCACACTAAACCCGCGTTGTCACTTTACCATGTCCGACCCCCGCCGTCAAGGCTCCACCGCACCTTGCAAGCGTATCCCATATAAAAAAAGAAGCCTTGCCGGCCAAGGGTTTCATTCCGTTTCCCGTTCCCGCGTCCGCTCCCCGGCGTCCCGGCCTTCATCCGGCTTGTCCAGGTCGCGCAGCGGATTCCCCCCCACGCGGGCGCCCGCCGGCACATCCCGGTGCACCACCGCGCCCGCCGCCACGACGGCGCCGTCGCCGATGGTCACGCCGGGCAGGACGGTGACGTTGGCGCCGATCATGACGCCCGAGCCGATGCGGATTTCGCCGAGGCGGTATTCGCGGATCAGGTACTCGTGCGTCAGCAGGGTGGCGTTGTAGCCGATGATGGAGTTGTCGCCCACGGTGATTTTTTCCGGAAAAAACACGTCCACCATCGCCATCAGCCCGAACGACACCTGCCTGCCGACCTTCATGCCCAGGATGCGACGATAAATCCAGTTTTTCAGCGCGAGACTGGGGCAGTAGCGGGCCAGCTGGATAAAGATGAAGTTGCGGACGACTTTCCACCACGGGACCGTTTTGTACATCTGCCAAAGGGAGTTCGGCCCCTCGACCGGATAGCGTTCCAGTCTTCTCAAGCCTGCGCCACCTCGATTCCGCACAGCGCCGGGAGATCTTCCATCCGCCCGAGCAGGTGGACGGCGCCCGCTTCCCGCAGCTTCGCCTCCCCCTTCAGCGACCAGGCGACGCCCGCCGGCACCGCTCCTGCACGCAGGGCGGCTTCCATGTCCACCGGGCTGTCGCCCACCATCAGGGTCCTGGCCGGTTCGGCGCCCAGGGCTTCCATCGCCTTCAGCAGCGGTTCGGGATGCGGTTTCGGATGGGTGACTTCGTCGACGGGGACGAGGACATCCATTTTCTCCATCAGGCCGAGCAGCTTCAGGGCCCGTTCGGAGGTCTCCCGCATCTTGGAGGTGACGACGCCGATGCGAATGCCGTTTTGCTTCAGGACGTCCACCGTCTCCGCCACGCCCGGGAACAACCGGACCATGCGGTCATGATGGGCCAGGTTGTATTCCCGGTAGGCGCGGACCAGGTCGGACACCTCTTCCCGTCCCGCAAAAAGGCGCAACTGGTGCACCAGGGGCTGCCCCATGGCCGGGATAATCTGCTCCCTGCCGAAACCAGGCGGGACCACGCCCCGCAGGGCGTGCATGAACGACTGTATGATCAGCTCGTTGGTATCCAGAATCGTCCCGTCGAGGTCGAACAGCACGGTCGTATAAACCAAGCCCGGGCGGCTTGCCGCCCCGGTCCCGGTCGTTTCCTTCTGCATGCCGATTCACCGCCGTCTTCCGGCCGATGCGTGGAATATGCCGTCATTCCCGCGCCGGTTACGTCCGGCTGCCATCCTTGCCGGCGTCGCCCTCCGGCGTCCGGGCGCCTTCCAAATTTTCATCCTTTGGCGTCCCGCCGTCCGATTTGTCGGCCGATCCGCCATCCGCTCCAACGTTCGTTGCGACGTCCGTTTCCCCGTTCGTTTCGCCATTCGCTTGTTCCGTTTTCGTCCCGTTGCCCGCCGCGTCGGCCGAAACCGTATCGGCCCGGGCCGCGCCGGTCGGAGACGCGCCGGCCGCGGCCGCTTCGCCGGACACCGCCGCGGCGCCCGCCGGCACGATCGGATCACCGTAATGCGCCGCATCCCGCACCACGATTCGGCGGACGATGATCGTTGCGGCCATCGCGATGACCAACGCCAGGGCCAGGAGCTGCGACGCGCGGACATTGCCGTAGACCGGATCGAGATAGCCGGGTTCGCCCAGCACCAGCCGCATCGGCGTCCACAGGCCGTCCACCAGGGAGGCGAGCCACTCCGGCCCGCGGAACGCCAGGCTGTCGGTGCGCATGCCTTCGATGAAAAAGCGCCCCAGGGAATAGGTGAGCAGGTAGGTCCAGAACAGCTCGCCGGCGCGCAGCGGTTTCCAGCGGCGCAAGGCGAGGAGCAGAAGCAGCACCAGCAGGTTCCACACCGACTCGTACAGGAACGTCGGGTGGTAATACTGGCCGTTGATGTACATCTGATCGACGATGAAGCCGGGAAGACGCAAGGTCTCCCGCAGGTACTCCTCCGTCACCGGGCCCCCGTGCGCTTCCTGATTGACAAAGTTGCCCCACCGGCCGATCATCTGGCCGACGATGAGGGACGGCGCGCAGATATCGGCGATGCGCAGAAACGGCACTTTTCTCCTCCGCGCGTACCAGATGCCGCACAGGACGGCGCCGATCAGCGCTCCGTAGATGGCGATGCCGCCTTCCCAGATCTGGAGGATCTGGCCGGGATGTTCCCGGTAATAATCCCACTGGAACGCCACATAGTACAGCCGGGCGCCGATGATGGCGCTGGGGGTTCCAAACAGGATCAGGTCGAGGAAAAAGTCGGAGGACACCCCCAGCCGCTTCCCCTCGCGGATCGCCATCAGCAGGCCGACCAGCGCGCCGAAGGCGATGATCAGGCCGTACCAGCGGATGGTCAATCCCCCGATGGAAATCGCAACCGGATCAATGATGGCCGGAAAAATGGCCTATCCCTCCCCGTCGTTTTTGTACCCGAAAGTCCGCACCCGGGTTTTCCGGCGTTCCGCAGGCGGATTCACTCCGTGTCTTCGTCCCCGATCGTTTCCGTCAGCCGGTTCGTAAACTGCAAAGCCGCGTTGTAGCCCATTCGCTTGAGGCGGAAATTCATCGCCGCCGCTTCCAGGATGACCGCCAGATTGCGCCCCGGCCGCACGGGCACCGTGATCATCGGCACTTCCGTGTCGAGAATGCGCGTCGTCTCTTCGTCCAGACCGAGGCGGTCATACTGTTTGTCCTGCTGCCAGGCTTCCAGCCGCACCACCAGGGTGATCTGCTTGCTGGTCCGGATGGCGCCGGCGCCGAACAGCGTCATGACGTTCAGGATGCCCAGCCCGCGAATCTCCAGCAGATGCCGGATCAGCTCCGGCGCGGTGCCGTAGAGCAGGTTGTCCGCCGTCTGCCAGATTTCCACCGCGTCGTCGGCCACCAGCCGGTGGCCGCGCTTGACCAGCTCCAGGGCCGTTTCGCTCTTGCCGATGCCGCTGCCCCCGGTAATCAGCATGCCAACGCCGTAGACATCGACGAGAACCCCGTGGATGGTCACCTTCGGGGCCAGCCGCTTTTCCAGAAAGTTGGTGAGGCGGCTTTGCAGCGTGGTCGTCGCGATGGCGCTGCGCAGCACCGGCACCTGCCTTCTCTCGGCCACTTCCGTCAGCTCTGCGGGCGGATTCTGCCCCCGCGTGACGATCAGGCAGGGCGTGACATCGGTGCACAGGCGCTCCATCCGCTCCCGCCTCACCTCGGCGGTCAGCGTGTCCAGAAAAGCCAGTTCGGTCCTGCCCAGGATCTGCACCCGTTCGGCCGGATAATACGCGAAATAGCCGGCCACCTCCAGCCCCGGGCGATAAAGGTCGTCCGTTCCGATCTGCCGCCGCAGGCCGCCTTCGCCCGCGACCACTTCCAGCTGGAACTGTTCCACAAGCTCGGATACTTTCACCTTTTTGGCCACCGTGCCGCGCTCCTTCCCGTATTCTTTTCCATCGTATCCGAAACCGTTTTGGAAATCAATGAAAACACGAAAAGGCCGCCCGGTCCGAAACCGGACGGCCCCGCCTGCGGCGATGGCACGATCAGTTCTCGAAGATGTTCAGCTCCGTGTCCTTGTCGAACACGTGCACCTTGTTCATGTCGATCGCCAGCTTCACGTTCTGGCCTTCCTGGATGCCGGCGCGTCCGTCGACGCGGGCGATCACGTTTTCCTTGCCGAGGCCGGCCAGGTACAGGAACATTTCGTGGCCGAGGTTTTCCGCGACTTCGACGCTCGCGTAGATGACCGTATCCGGAGACGCGTCCAGGAACACCGGTTCTTCATGGATGTCTTCCGGACGCACGCCGAGAATGATTTCGCGATTGACGTAACCTTTGTTCCGGATGATCTGGGCTTTGCCTTCCGGCATGACGACGTTGATGCCCTCCGCCTTGAAGCGCATCGCGCCGCCTTCTTCCACGAACATGCCCGGGATGAAGTTCATGGCCGGGGCCCCGATGAAGCCGGCGACAAACAGGTTGACCGGATGATGGTAGAGGGTATCCGGGTCGGCCGCCTGCTGGATGACGCCGTCTTTCATGACGACGATGCGGTCGCCCATCGTCATCGCTTCGATCTGGTCGTGGGTAACATAGATACAGGTCGTCTCCAGCCGCTTCATCAGCTTGGAGATGTTGGCGCGCATCTGCGTCCGCAGTTTCGCGTCCAGGTTGGACAGCGGTTCGTCCATCAGGAACACCTGCGGTTCGCGCACGATGGCGCGGCCGAGGGCGACCCGCTGCCGCTGGCCGCCGGACAGCGCCTTCGGCTTGCGGTCCAGCAGATGTTCAATTTCCAGCATCCGGGCGGCTTCCCGGACGCGCCGGTCGATTTCGTCCTTGCGGAATTTCCGCAATTTCAGGCCGAACGCCATGTTTTGGTACACGTTCATGTGCGGGTACAGGGCGTAGGATTGGAACACCATCGCAATGTCGCGATCCTTCGGAGCGACGTCGTTGACCAGCCGGTCGCCGATGTACAGCTTCCCTTCGGAGATTTCCTCCAGCCCCGCGATCATCCGCAGCGTGGTGGACTTGCCGCAGCCGGACGGGCCGACCAGGACGAGAAACTCCTTGTCCTTGATCTCCAGATTGAATTTGTCGACCGCGGGTTTGTCGGTTCCGGGAAATTTCTTCGTCACGTTTTCCAGACGAACGCTTGCCACGCAGGTTCCCCCCAGCAGTTTTGATTGCAAATTCAACTCCATCTTACTTCAGGGGGGGGACAGATGACCATGCACAACGCATACAAAAAAACTATTTTCTTTTCGTCATTTTGTACAATAACAGCAAAATTCTCGCCCGCACCGCGTCGTTGAAATTGCGCACGTCGAGTCCGGATTCGAGCTTGAATTTTTCCAGCCGGTACAGCAGCGTGTTGCGGTGGATGTACAAACGCTTGGCCGTTTCGCTCACGTTGCAGTCCAGGGAGAAAAACAGCTCCAGCATCGACACCGTCTCCGGATCGGCAAAGGGCTCCATCGTCCCGTGCATGCGTCCCGCGATCCGCCGCAGCGCCGCTTCGGACAGATTGCCGACGAGCCATTCCAGATGCACCCGCCACGGCAGATGCACGCGGCGCTCGGGATGGAACCGGCGCCCCAGCTCCATCGTTTCCCTGAGCAGCGCCGCCGCGGCGACCAGCTCTTCCTTCGGCTGGACGGGTTCCGCCACGGCCACGTGGCAGTCCCCTCCCCACTCGCCGGTGATCGCCTGCTGCAGCCCCTCGGCCAGGGAAGCCAGCTCCTCCCGGACCCCGTCCGGGTCGTCTTCCTCCGGATCGATGGACTCCATCTCCATCAGCAACCGGTCCGTCACCAGGATCAGCCATTCGGACGGACGCAGCGGCACGATCATCGTGTCGTCGGAAAGGTCGGACAGAAAGGAGCGGGCCACATTCAGGATCTGCCCCGCGTCCGTTTCGGCATGTTCGTAGCGCAGCTGCAGCGGAATGACGCTTCCGCTGTTCAGCCTGGCGGCCCATTCCCCGGGCAGCGGCGCGTGGAATTCGTCCTTTTCCAGCTGCGCTTCGATCCACTCGCCCAGCCGGATGGCCAGCGCCTCGCGTTCCGACGCGGGGGACCCGTTGCCCGCGCGTTGCAGGAACGCCCAGCGCAGCAGCCGGGACTCCACGGGAGTCAACGGTTTTTCGATTTCGAGCACCCGGTGGGAAGTTCCGTTCGTTTCCACAAGCAGCCAGCAACCCCGGTCAAGAAGCGAAGCCACGTCGCCGGGCTCCGGCGATTTCCCGCCCCCTGCTTCCGTCCAGGCGCGGTGCGAGACCGAAACCAGCCGGACCCGCACGCCGAGGAGTTCTTCCAGTTGTCGCGCCTTATCCTTGTCCATTGCCTGATCCGTCCCATCCATGCCGCGATGCTTTCTTTTTGCGCAATGCTTTTTTTATTGTAACACACGCCGTTTTTTTCCGTCCTCTATGCGTGCGGTCCAGCAACAAGGACCGTCGCCGCGGCGGCGCCGGTCCTTCATGCGCTTCCGATATTCCGTTCGGCCGCTGATCCTGGTGCCGGATCATGCGGCCGAGCCGGCATTGCTCAATTCCTCCATCCGGCTGGTTCGTCGGGATATGCCTTCCGGCATCGGAAACATCACTGGACGGCCAATTACAAGAGCAAAACCTTGTTTGCCAAAGTGGCCTGATCCAGAGGACGGATTCCGATATTGGCGGGTGCGGAAATATTGCTGCTGTCGACGAGACAATAACTGACCCGGAAATAATCGGAGGTGCTTTGTTTTAGATACTGAATGGCGTTCCAGGTATTGCAGGGAATGACGGCCGCGGCGCCGGCCGTATCGTTCGCATCGAAATCCACGCCACGAACTTTTTTGATGTCCTCGACAAAATCGTTCACAGACTGCTCCGCACCGGCATTGCGCTGAACCTTCAGCTCCACCCGGATTTTGGTATCGTCCGCGTTGGCCGGAACGAAGGCAAAATCGCACCGTTGGCCTCCGCTGGGATAAGGAACTTCCCGCGCAAATGCCCGGACTCCGGTTGTGCTTTTCAATCTCGTGTGCTGAACCTGCAGCCATACTTCCCAGCCGCCGTTGATGTTTTCGGCATAGTCTTTGATCTTGATGATTATGATTTGGTCCTTTACTTCTTCGCCCAGGACCTCCGTCACGAAATTGTTGAATCTCAAGCAATTGCCTCCCTTTCCGAATAGACGAAAGGACGCGGCTGCCGGCCGGCCGGCTCCGTCCTCTACCCGGTATATAGGCCGCACAGGGTAATATGACGGACACGGGCAAAACAAAACCGCCGGGAGGATTCCCGGCGGTCAGACCGGCGCCATGCGCCATATGTGCGGAAAATGGTGAGCCATGGAGGATTCGAACCTCCGACACCCTGATTAAAAGTCAGGTGCTCTGCCAGCTGAGCTAATGGCCCGCGGAGGACCCTCCATGGCGAACGGCGTCCGATGTCCGTCGCCATGAACAAAAAAATGGTGGCTCGGGACGGAATCGAACCGCCGACACGAGGATTTTCAGTCCTCTGCTCTACCAACTGAGCTACCGAGCCGTTCGTGAAGTGGCGGAGCTGACGGGATTCGAACCCGCGATCTCCAGCGTGACAGGCTGGCATGTTAGGCCTCTACACCACAGCTCCGCAAAAAAATGGTGGACATTGACGGATTCGAACCGCCGACCCCTACCGTGTGAAGGTAGTGCTCTCCCAGCTGAGCTAAATGTCCATGCGAACTGGTAGCGGCGGAGGGCCTCGAACCCCCGACCTCACGGGTATGAACCGTACGCTCTAGCCAGCTGAGCTACGCCGCCACTAAACATATTATACATCCTTCCGGCCCTCTGCCGGAATATGTCTGGGCACGCCTTGCGCCCTGAAAACCGGATGGGAAGAAGTCAGCCTGGGTAAGGTAGGATAAGCCCTCGACCGATTAGTACCCGTCAGCTCCACGCGTTGCCGCGCTTCCACCCCGGGCCTATCGACCTGGTGTTCTTCCAGGGGTCTTACCTCTTTCGAGTGGGAAATCTCATCTTGGGGCGGGCTTCGCGCTTAGATGCTTTCAGCGCTTATCCCTTCCGCACTTGGCTACCCAGCGGTGCTCCTGGCGAAACAACTGGTACACCAGCGGTGCGTCCGTCCCGGTCCTCTCGTACTAGGGACAGCCCCCCTCAAATCTCCTGCGCCCGCGACAGATAGGGACCGAACTGTCTCACGACGTTCTGAACCCAGCTCGCGTACCGCTTTAATGGGCGAACAGCCCAACCCTTGGGACCTGCTACGGCCCCAGGATGCGATGAGCCGACATCGAGGTGCCAAACCTCCCCGTCGATGTGGACTCTTGGGGGAGATAAGCCTGTTATCCCCGGGGTAGCTTTTATCCGTTGAGCGATGGCCCTTCCATTCGGTACCACCGGATCACTAAGCCCGACTTTCGTCCCTGCTCGACACGTCCGTCTCGCAGTCAAGCTCCCTTGTGCCTTTGCACTCTCCGAATGATTTCCAACCATTCTGAGGGAACCTTGGGGCGCCTCCGTTACCCTTTGGGAGGCGACCGCCCCAGTCAAACTGCCCGCCTGACACGGTCCCCCCACCCGCTGAGGGCGGCAGGTTAGAACTCCGGCACAGCCAGGGTGGTATCCCAAGGCCGCCTCCACCGATGCTGGCGCACCGGCTTCCCAGGCTCCCACCTATCCTGTACAAGCTCTGCCAAAGTCCAATATCAAGCTGCAGTAAAGCTCCACGGGGTCTTTCCGTCACGTCGCGGGTAACCTGCATCTTCACAGGTACTAAAATTTCACCGGATCTCTCGTCGAGACAGCGCCCAAGTCGTTACGCCATTCGTGCGGGTCGGAATTTACCCGACAAGGAATTTCGCTACCTTAGGACCGTTATAGTTACGGCCGCCGTTTACTGGGGCTTCGGTTCAAAGCTTCGCCTTAAAGGCTAACCCTTCCCCTTAACCTTCCAGCACCGGGCAGGCGTCAGCCCGTATACGTCGCCTTGCGGCTTCGCACAGACCTGTGTTTGTGCTAAACAGTCGCTTGGGCCTCTTCACTGCGGCCCCCTCGGGCTTTGCACCCTACCGGGGCACCCCTTCTCCCGAAGTTACGGGGTCATTTTGCCGAGTTCCTTGACGAGAGTTCTTCCGCGCGCCTTGGAATTCTCTTCCCGCCTGCCTGTGTCGGTTTGCGGTACGGGCACCCTGCGGCTGGCTAGAGGCTTTTCTTGGCAGTGGGAGCCCAGGACCTTCGGGTACTTGAATTTCCCCTCCCCGTCACAGCTCAAGGTTACCGGTGCACGGATTTGCCTGTGCACCCCTCTCGCTGCTTGGACAGGCTCTTCCATCCGCCTGCGTCCCTGCCCTCCTGCGTCCCCCCATCGCTCATGACGCCGCATAGGTGGTACAGGAATTTCAACCTGTTGCCCTTTCGACTACGCCTTTCGGCCTCGCCTTAGGTCCCGACTTACCCTGAGCGGACGAACCTTCCTCAGGAAACCTTAGGCTTTCGGCGAACAGGATTCTCACCTGTCTTTTCGTTACTCATACCGGCATTCTCACTTGTATGCGGTCCACCGCTCCTTCCGGTACGGCTTCACCCCGCATACAACGCTCCCCTACCCCTGTATCCAACGGATACAAGCCATGGCTTCGGTGGTGTGTTTAGCCCCGTTGAATTTTCGGCGCAGCGCCACTCGACCAGTGAGCTATTACGCACTCTTTGAATGATGGCTGCTTCTAAGCCAACATCCTGGTTGTCTTCGCAGCGCCACATCCTTCCCCACTTAACACACACTTGGGGACCTTAGCCGATGATCCGGGCTGTTCCCCTCTCGACGATGGACCTTAGCGCTCACCGTCTGACTCCCGGGCACGCCCTCGCGGCATTCGGAGTTTGATAGAACTTGGTAACCCTTGCGGGCCCCGCATCCTTTCAGTGCTCTACCTCCGCGAGGCTCAACCCGAGGCTAGCCCTAAAGCTATTTCGGGGAGAACCAGCTATCTCCGTGTTCGATTGGCATTTCACCCCTACCCCCGTCTCATCCCAGAGCTTTTCACGCTCACCGGTTCGGGCCTCCAGCCAGTTTTACCTGGCCTTCACCCTGGACAGGGGTAGATCACACGGTTTCGGGTCTGCGCCTGCGTACTGAACACGCCCTCTTCAGACTCGCTTTCGCTGCGGCTCCGGCTCTTCGCCTTAACCTCGCACGCAAACGCAACTCGCCGGTTCATTCTACAAAAGGCACGCCATCACCCATGAAAAGGGCTCTGACTTCTTGTAAGCGCACGGTTTCAGGTTCTCTTTCACTCCGCTCCCGCGGTTCTTTTCACCTTTCCCTCACGGTACTGGTTCGCTATCGGTCGCCAGGGAGTATTTAGCCTTGGCAGATGGTCCTGCCTGCTTCCCGCGGGGTTTCCCGTGCCCCGCGGTACTCGGGATCCGTCCCGGAGAGAGCACCCTTTCGGCTACAGGGCTGTTACCTCCTGTGGCGGGCCTTTCCAGACCTCTTCGCCTAGAATGCTCTTTTGTCACTCCGTATGGGACGTCCCACAACCCCGGAAGGCAAGCCTCCCGGTTTGGGCTCCTCCGCGTTCGCTCGCCGCTACTGACGGAATCACGGTTGTTTTCTTCTCCTCAGGGTACTTAGATGTTTCAGTTCCCCTGGTGTGCCCTCCGGCGGCTATGGATTCACCGCCGGATAGCCGCCCATTACGACGGCTGGGTTCCCCCATTCGGACATCCCCGGATCGCGGCCTGCTTACGGCTCCCCGAGGCAGTTTCGGCGTTCGCCCCGTCCTTCATCGGCTCCTGGCGCCAAGGCATCCACCGTGCGCCCTTAGCAGCTTATCCTTACGCTGCTTCCAAAAGCTTGCGCGGTCTTACCCGGCTTTCTTCTTCCCTATCCGGTTTTCAAGGTGCAAGATGCGCGCCAAAGCGCACCTGAAAGAGCTCTTCGCTCTTTCAAAACTGAACCCGAGCGCCTAAAGACTCCCTAGAAAGGAGGTGATCCAGCCGCACCTTCCGATACGGCTACCTTGTTACGACTTCACCCCAATCATCTGCCCCACCTTCGGCGGCTGGCT